>OBJA01000461.1_pt1 | contig 35802 bp, 25 predicted proteins | sample 1519751 | NCBI WGS metagenome assembly OBJA01 (sample SAMEA3881238, study PRJEB22517) | soil metagenome | biome: lake sediment; feature: soda lake sediment; material: sediment, water from around vicinity | place: India | collected 2013-12-23 | depth 3 m
CGGGTGCCGATCCCGCGCCCCCTGTAGGAGCGGCCTTCGGCCGCGAACCGTTCGCGGCGGCGCAGGCCGTTCGCGGGCAGAGCCCGCTCCTACAGGTGCCGATCCCGTGCCCCCTGTAGGAGCGGCCTTCGGCCGCGAACCGTCCGAGACACCCCAGGCCATGCGCGGGCAGAGCCCGCTCCTACAGGTGCCGATCCCATGCCCCCTGTAGGAGCGGCCTTCGGCCGCGAACCGTCCGAGACACCACAGGCCGTTCGCGGGCAGAGCCCGCTCCTGCGGGTGGCATTCCCGCGCCCCTCAGCGCCGCGCGGTGAGAAAGCTCAGTGCCATGTTGGCCTGCTGGCCGAAGTGGCGGAAGCTGTGGTAGCTCTCCTCATCCAGGGCGCGGCCGCTGGGGTTGCGGTCGGCATAGAACAGGCCGATCACCTTGCCCTGGATCTCGATGGGCATGGCGAAGAAGGGCGCGTCCTCGGTGATGGCCTGTACCGCCGGGGTCAGCAGCCGCTTGAGCCTGGGCTCCACCGGCGTGCGCACCCAGAGGGGCGCGTGACTGTCCAGCACCTGGCTGAAGACATTGGCCTTGAGCGGGCTGAGTTCGAAGTGGAACTTGCGGCGCAGCAGGTCCGCCTCATGGCCCAGGGCATGGCGGGCCTTGAGGAAACGCTGGTCGGCACTGCGCATGGCGAGCAGGGTGCGATCCATGCCGATGCCGCGATAGATGCCCTCCAGCACCATCTCCAGCAGCATGTTCAGGTCCGGCCGGCTCTCCATGGACATGGATATCTCGCGCAGGATCTGCAGCTGCAGGCCGGGATCGGGTTCCAGGAAGGCATTGTGCTCGGCCACCGCCTCCTCGGCCACCACCACCGATCCCTTGCCCTTCTTCTTCGGCAGGGGGATGCGGCAGCCCGCCTTGCCGGCGCCATAACTGGAGGCCACCTGCACCGCCTGCTCGGCATTGGCATGCACCATGCTGGTGAACTCCTTCACCGGCATGTACAGGGCCTCGGCGCTGCGCTCCAGCAGCGGCTTGAGCGCGGGGTCATCCCAGCCATGCCTCTCCACGGCGCGCGCCAGCTCCTGGGCCAGCAGCACATTGCCGCAGCGGGGATGGCTGTCCTGCCTGCCCTCCAGGGCCTGCTGCAGCAGCTCGCCCAGCTTCCATTCACGGCTCAGGCTGGTGGTCAGTTCCATGAGGGTGAAGCCCAGCACCTCGCGCTGTACCTGTAGCGGGTCGGCGCCGGGCCGGGCCATGGCCGCGGCCAGCTCCTTGCCCAGTTCGCCGGAGAAGGTCCAGAAGGCCATGTCCCCCAGCTGGTACAGCAGGGTAGCGATGAACACCTCCTCCGGGGCCTTGTCGCCGCGCTGCGCGGCGAAGGCGCGCGCCTGCACGGCGGCGTGGAAGGAGCGCGCCATCTGGTCCAGCACCAGATCCTTCTGCATGCCCTTGAGCATGGATTCCACCACGGCGATGGACAGGCAGATGCTGCGCACCTCGTCGAAGCCGAGCAGCACCACGGCCCGGCTGACGGTGCTGATGCTGCGCCCGGTGACATTGAACAGGGGGCTGTTGGCGATGCGCAGCAGGCGCGCCGTCAGGGCGGCATCCTGCAGCACCACCCGCGACAGGTCCGAGGCGGTGCTGTCCGTGCGGCTGGTGACCTTGCCGATATCCTGCGCGGTCCTGGCGAAGATGGGCATGCCCTGCTCGCTGAGCCGCACCACCCAGCCAGCCAGGCTCTGGACTTCGCCATCCTGTGCAGACTCTTCGGATCCCGGGGTGGGTTCATCCACCGCAGGGTCTTCTGCCATCGAATCCATACTGCCTCATGTGTTTACCGTCAAGAAACCCAAAAACCTTTATGAAGCGCCAAGGACGCCAAGACCGCCAAGAAAAATCAATAACATTATTTTTATTGTCTTTGATGATAAGTCTTGGCGTCCTTGGCGGTCTTGGCGCCCTTGGCGTCTTTGTGGTTCATTAAAAAATCCAGCCCACAAACATTCCTTATTAGTCGGTTCGCCGGCGGCGAACTTGAGCCTGGCTTGGCAAGGGACTGGCGAGCCAGTAGGCTGTGCAGCCAGCCCTCTTACCGGATGGATCCATGCTGCCCGCCTTCTCCATCGCCCGCCTGCCGCGCATCGAATTCGGCGCCGGCGCCATCGCCCGCCTGCCCGGGCTGGCCGCGGCCCATGGCCGCCGCGCGCTGCTGGTGCTGGGTGCGGCCTCCTTCCAGCGCACCCCCCAGTGGAAAGGGTTGCAGGACGGCTTGCGGGCCGCCGGCATCGAGTGGTATGAAACCCGGGTGGGCGGCGAGCCCGCGCCGGAACTGGTGGACGGCATCGTGGCCGAATACCGCGCCGCCGGCATCGAGCTGGTGATCGGCATCGGCGGCGGCAGCGTGCTGGATGCCGCCAAGGCCGTCGCCGGGCTGCTGCAGGTCCCCAATCCGGTCATGGATTTCCTCGAGGGCGTGGGCCCGGAACTGCCCTACCCGGGGCCGGCCCTGCCCTTCCTCGCCGTGCCCACCACCGCCGGCACGGGCAGCGAGGCCACCAGGAACGCCGTGCTCAGCCGCCCTGGCGCCGACGGCTTCAAGAAATCCTTCCGCGATGAACAGCTGGTGCCGTACCTGGCCCTGGTGGACCCGGACCTGCTGGCGGGCTGCCCGCCGGAGCTGATCGCCGCCAACGGCATGGACGCCCTGACCCAGTTGCTTGAGTCCTATGTCTCCCTGCGCGCCAACCCCTTCACCGATGCCCTGGCCTGGAGCGGCCTGGAGGCGGTGCGCGACGGCCTGCTGGCCTGGCACGCCGATCCGGCCGGCAACGCGGCCGCCCGCAGCGCCATGGCCTACGGGGCCCTGCTGTCGGGCATCACCCTGGCCCAGGTGGGCCTGGGCTCGGTGCATGGCCTGGCCGCGCCCCTGGGCGCCTTCTTCCCCATCCCCCACGGCGTGGTGTGCGGCACCCTGGTGGCCGCCGCCACGCGCATGAACCTCGAGGCCCTGCGCGCACGCACGCCGGAGCACCCGGCCCTGGCCAAGTATGCCCGCCTCGGCGAGCTGTTCTGCCAGCACCGTTTCTCCAACGGGACCGTGGCCCAGGAGGCCCTGGTGGAACTGCTCGAGGACTGGACCCGGCGCCTGCAGCTGCCGCGCCTGGGGGCGTTCGGCATCGGCGTCGGCGACCTCGATCGGATCGCCGCCCACAGCCGCGGCAGCAGCATGAAGACCAATCCCATCGTGCTCAGCGACGAGGAACTGAAGGCCGTGCTGCGCGCGCGCCTGTGAGGACCATGAAACCCTACGCCGAATCCTGCGACCAGAATCGCGACCCCATCCTGGCCGTGCTGCGCGAGGAGTTCGCCGGCTGCCGGGCCATCCTCGAGATCGGCAGCGGCACCGGGCAGCACGCAGTGTATTTCGCCCGTCAGCTGCCCCATCTCGATTGGCAGACCAGCGATTGCCTGGAATGCCACCCCGGCATCCTGGCCTGGCTGGAAGAGGCGGCCCTGCCCAACGTGCGGCCGCCCCTGGCCCTGGACGTACGCCTGGACGCCTGGCCCGAATCCGCCTTCGACGGGGTGTTCAGCGCCAATACGGTGCACATCATGGGCTGGGAGGAGGTGGAGATGATGTTCGCGGGCATCGGCCGCGTGCTGGAATCCCGGGGCCGCTTCTGCCTCTATGGCCCCTTCAACTACCAGGGCCGCTACACCAGCGACAGCAACGCCCGCTTCGATGCCTGGCTCAAGGCGCGGGATCCGCGCAGCGGGGTGCGCAATTTCGAGGATCTGGATGCCCTGGCGCGGGCGGCGGGGATGCAGCTCCTGCGGGACCATGCCATGCCCGCCAACAACCGCATCCTGGTTTGGGAAAAATCGGCTGGGGCCCACGGCTGAAACCGCGGACCCCAGCCGCAGGAGACAACCCGTTACTCCTCCAGTTGGCGTACGAACCAGGGCTGCAGCATCAGAGCGATGCCCAGCGCCACCAGGTAATCGCGGTAGGCCGCCATACCGTTGAAATCGATGCCGGACAGGCCGTTGAGGCCCAACCAGCCCACTGCAGCAATTGCCACCAGCCACTTGAGCATGACACTTCTCCCTGACTTCCGATTCGACGCCTGCAGTGTGCCCCTGCGCGTCGCAGAATTCCGTGACGCATTTCGTCACCCGGATAAAACCCGGTCACATTTTTGTGAAAATCAGGGGGTTCCGGACATGAAAACGGACCCTGAGGGTCCGTTCGTGAAGCGCGTCACAAAACCGGTCTGCCGGCCATGGACAGGATGGAGAGGACGGCTACTCGTCGGCCCAGGCCACCGGGGTCTCGGCATGGCCCGGCGCCCGGCGGCCGTCCTGGCGTTCGATGATCTCCTGGATCGCCGGGCGGCCGAGAAAATCCGCCAGGGAGATGCCATCGAGGAACTCGTAGATGCGCTGGCTCAAGCCCATCCAGAGTTCGTGGGTCAGGCAGCGCTCGCCCTTCTGGCAGTTCTCCTCGCCATTGCACAGGGTCGCGTCGACCTTCTCATCCACGGCACAGATGATCTCGGCGATGGAGATGTCGCTCCCCGGCTTGGCCAGGCGGTAGCCACCGCCGGGACCGCGCACGCCCTTCACCAGGCCATTCTTGCGCAGCTTGGCAAACAGCTGTTCCAGGTAGGACAGGGAGATATCCTGGCAGCTGGAGATGTCCGCCAGGGTTACCGGGCCTTTGCGCTCATGGATGGCCAGATCCATCATCGCGGTGACGGCATAACGGCCTTTGGTGGAAAGTCGCATATGGGTGCCTCAAGGCGGGGAAAGCAGGCGTCATCCCCGGTCACGCTGTGATCAGTGATACAGTGCTTGAGTAAAACAGTCAAGTATTAAGGCATGACTTGAAGGGTTATCCCAACCATGGCAAAACCTTGACTGTAGGAGCGGCGCGAGCCGCGATGATTGGTCGTCCTTCCTATCGCGGCTCGCGCCGCTCCTACAGGCTGGGTGCCGGGTCACGCCGCTGCGGGTAAGCCGGCTTCAGGGGGTGGAAGGGACGGACGCGGGGCCGCAGACGGCGGCCCAGAGCTCCCCGGACAGGGGCGGCAGGAAGGCATGGCCCTGGCGCAGGGAATAGGCCAGCCATTTCTGCAGGAAGCGGTTGAACTGCCACTTGCGCGCCACGGAGCAATCGCTGCGGAAACGGTCGAAGGTCCGGTGCCGCGCACCGCGCCGCCGGCCACAGGCGATCACCTCGGCCAGCTGGGCATCGTGGTAGATGCGCACCTGGATCTCCGGGGCGGGAAAACGTCCTTCCTCGTCCTCGAAGTAATAGGTGAGGCTGATGGTGGTGGTGTACTTGCAGCGCTCGAGGATGTTCAGGTGCAGGTCCAGGGCCCCGGGCAGCGAGGAACAGGCCTGTTCCGGCACGGCCTCCAGGTCCGGGATCATGCGCCGCAGTTGCATGTAGTTGCGCTCGTACAGGTCCATGAGCCCAGGGAAGCTGCGGGGCTCGGCACTGCTGACGACATGTCTCTGTTTCTGTCCGATCATGGGCGCATCATACCATGCTCAAGCCGATTGACAGGTAAAACGCCGGTGCTGCATATGCAGCGCAATGGCGTACAATGAATAGCGTCATGCCCCGGCGAATCTTGACGCAGGGACCGCCCCAAGAGACCAGACCGGCCACGAAAATTCAAGGTTGATTTTTCCCCATGCCCGTGCATCGCATCCGCACCCGCCCCTTCCCCGACCAGAAGCCCGGCACCTCGGGCCTGCGCAAGAAGGTGGACGTCTTCCGCCAGCCCCACTACCTGGCCAACTTCGTGCAGAGCATCTTCAACAGCCTGCGCGGCTACCAGGGCCAGACCCTGGTGGTGGGTGGCGACGGTCGCTACTACAACCGCGAGGCGATCCAGCTCATTCTCAAGATGGCCGCCGCCAACGGCTTCGGCCGGGTCCTGGTGGGCCGCGATGGCATCCTGTCCACACCGGCCGCTTCCTGCGTGATCCGCAAGCACGGCGCCTTCGGTGGCATCATCCTCTCCGCCAGCCACAACCCGGCCGGCCCGCAGGGCGACTTCGGCATCAAGTACAACATCGGCAACGGCGGGCCGGCCCCCGAATCGGTGACCGGCGCGATCCACGAACAGAGCCTGTGCATCGAGGAATACTCGATAGTCGAGGCCGCGGACATCGACCTGGGACAGACCGGCACCGGTTCCCTGGGCGAGATGCGGGTGGAGATCATCGACCCCGTCGCGGACTACGCCGCGCTGATGGAATCCCTGTTCGATTTCGCGGCCATCGGCCGCCTGTTGCGCTCCGGAGACTTTCGCATGCGCTTCGATGCCATGCACGCCGTGACCGGGCCCTATGCGCGGGAGATCCTCGAAGGGAGGCTCGGCGCCCCCGCGGGCAGCGTCATGAACGCCGTGCCACTGGAGGATTTCGGTGGAGGCCATCCGGATCCCAACCTCACCTATGCCGAGGAACTGGTGCGGGAGATGTTCGGCCCCGATGCGCCGCACTTCGGCGCCGCCTCCGATGGCGACGGCGATCGCAACATGATCCTCGGCGCGCATTTCTTCGTCACGCCCAGCGACAGCCTGGCGGTGATCGCCGCCAACGCCCACCGGGTGCCGGGTTACCGGGAGGGCCTCAAGGGCATCGCCCGGTCCATGCCCACCAGCCAGGCCGCCGACCGTGTGGCGTCAGCCCTCGGCATCCCCTGCCACGAAACCCCCACCGGCTGGAAGTTCTTCGGCAACCTGCTCGACGCCGGCATGGCCACCCTGTGCGGGGAGGAAAGCTTCGGCACCGGCTCCGACCATGTACGGGAAAAGGACGGCCTGTGGGCCGTGCTGTTCTGGCTCAACCTGCTGGCGGTACGCGGGGAATCGGTGGCGGCCATCGTGCAGGACCACTGGGCGCGTTATGGCCGCAACTATTATTCACGCCATGACTACGAGGGCCTGGACAGCGCCCGTGCGGAACAGGTCATGGAGACCCTGCAGCAGGCCATGCCCGCGTTGCCGGGCCGGGAGTACGGCGCTACCCGCGTCGCCTATTGCGATGATTTCAGCTACACCGACCCCGTGGACGGCAGCCTGAGCAGCGGACAGGGGATCCGCATCGGCTTCGAGGACGGCTCGCGCATCGTCTATCGCCTGTCCGGCACCGGCACCGAGGGCGCCACCCTGCGGGTGTACATCGAACGCTACGAGGAGCGCCCGGCGCACCAGCGCCAGGATGCCCAGGACGCCCTGGCCGACCTGATCCAGATCGCCGACGAGATCGCCGGCATCCGGAGGCACACCGGCCGCGAGCGGCCGACGGTGATTACCTGAACCGTATCCGATGCACCGCATGCCAGCGTATACCGACATCCATTCCTTTACACGGAATGCCGGAGAATCCCGGCATGACGAGAATTAGTCCCTCTTCATTCAAACAGGAGAATCCCATGCCCACACAGGATGAACGCTACCAGAAGGCCGTGGCCCTCATCGATGCCGCCAATAAAGAGGATCCCAACCAGGTGGCTGCCGAAGATGGCAAGACCTGGCCCAAGGAGCTGCTCTATTCCCACCGCATGGCCGACATGCTGGAACGGTTCGCACCGGAGGCGGACGATGCCATGAAACTGGCCATCCGCGCCCAGCACATCCAGCGCTGGAAATCACCGCGCAGCGACTATCCCATGGACCGCACGGGATACCTGAAGTGGCGCACCGACCTCTACAAGTTCCACGCCGAGACCGCCGGCGCCCTGCTGACCCAGGCAGGCTACGGCGAGGAAGACATCGAGCGGGTCAGGCAGGCCGTGGGCAAGAAGGCCATCAAGCGCAACCCCGACACCCAGCTGCTGGAGGACGTCACCGACCTGGTGTTCATCGAACACTACATGCTGGAGTTCGCCGGCAAGCACCCGGAATACAGCGAGGAGAAGTGGCTGGACATCATCCGCAAGACCTGGAAGAAGATGTCCGAGCACGCCCACCAGTTCGCGCTGTCGGGCGGCATCAGGCTGCCGGAACCCCTGGTGCCGCTCATCCAGAAGGCCATCTCTGGCTAGTACTGCTTCAACCTGAATTTTACGTATTGTCATGGCCACGGAAGCACACGGAATGACACGGAAAATATTTACGTCGTAATGCAAGGCGCCTGTAGGAGCGGCCTCTGGCCGCGAACCCTGCGTGGTACCTCGGGCATGCGCCCCTGCTAGCGGCGCCGCCCCGAGGCGTGCAGGATGCCGGTGGCGATCTCCTCCACCGACATGCTGGTGGAATCCAGCCAGGGGATCCCCTCGCGCCGGAACAGCGCCTGCAGCTGACGCAGCTCGTAACGGCACTGGGCCAGGGAGGCATAGCGGCTGTCGGGCAGGCGCTGGCTGCGGATGCGGTGCAGGCGCTCGGGATCGATCAGCAGGCCGAACAGGCGTGCCCGGTGCAGCGCCAGGGCCGGCGGCAGGCGCAGCTGCTCCAGGTCCTCCTCGGTGATCGGGTAGTTGGCGGCGCGGATGCCGAACTGCAGGGCCAGGTACAGGCAGGTGGGGGTCTTGCCGGAGCGTGACACGCCGACGATGATCAGGTCGGCGCTGTCGTACTGCTGGGCACCACTGCCGTCATCGGTGCGCAGGGCGTAGTTCACCGTGTCCATGCGTGCCTCGTACTGGCCGGGATCGCGCACCCCGTGGGTCTGGCCCACGCGCGGTCCGGACGCCAGCCCCAGCTCCGCCTCCAGCACCCCGAGAAAGCTCTGGAACAGGTCCACCACCAAGGCATCGCACGCCGCCAGTCTTTCCTGGTGTGCGCGGTTCACCAGGGTGACGAACACCAGGGGGCGCTGGCCGCTGCCCTGGGCTGCGGCCTCGATGCGCCCGATGCAATCCTCCAGCTTCGCGTCATTGTCCACGAAGGGTACGATGGCCTCGCTATAAGACAGAGACTCGAACTGGGACAGCAGGCTGCGCCCCAGGGTCTCCACCGTGATGCCGGTGCGATCGGAGATATAGAATACGGGGCGGGGCGGCATAGCGCGGTCCATGACGGTAATTAGCCAGGATTATCCCGCAATCCGCCCCGGGCTTCATCCGCCGCGATCGTGCCCGATGACGGGCAGGTTGCACGAAAAAAGGCGCCACCCTTGCGGGTGGCGCCTTCCGGTCCAGCGCAGTGGCCGGTCCGCCCGATCAGCGGCCGATCTTGCCCATGCGCCGGCGCAGGGCCAGGTAACCCAGGCTGAGCAGGGCGACCGCGGGCAGCACGGGATCGATCGCGCTACGGCCTTCACTGATCACGCAACCGCCACTGCCGCCGCTGGCGGCGGGCATCCAGGCCGGACGCTGGTCGTCGAGTGCCGCCAGCGGGGTGATGCGCAGGGTGAAGCGATAGGTATCGCTGCCGGCATCATAGGTCGGCCAGTTACCCGACGCGGCGTCCGCAACCTCGATGTAATAGTTGAGGTTCAGGTTCGCCAGGTCTTCGATCGGGCCCTGCTGGTAGCCGGGACGACGCTCCAGCGTCTCCGAAGTGCCAAGCTCGACGGTCATGGCATCATTGGTCATGGTGCCGCCGGCCGCCAGCTCGTACAGCCCGGTTTCCGGGTTCCAGGTGGCGTACAGGGTGCCGGCATCGATGGTGGCCGCGTCGCCATCATCGTTCCACACCGTGGGCAGGGTGGCCGCCCAGCCATCGATGTCGGTCTGGGTAACCACTTCCTCGGTACGGTCACCGGTAGCGGGGTCGATGTCGTAGCTCAGCCACTGGCTGCCGTCGTTCCAGGCCACCACCTGGGCATCGGTGGCGGGGTTGCCGTCGTGGTCGTAGAACCAGCCGGTCGGCACCCAGTCGAGGGGCAGCCACTCGCCGAACAGGTCGCTGTAATTGGACGACAGGGCCACGCTCTCGAAACTGTCTTCATCCGTGGCCAGGGCGGCGGTGTCCACCGTGAAATTGGCACGGGTGCTGCTGAAGAAGCCCCAGTCGTGCTTGTCGTCCGCCGGGCCATAGAACAGGCCACCGGGGAACTCGGCCATGTCCTGGTCGCCCAGGTCATTCTCGGCCGTGGCGCCCTCTTCGCGCAGCGCGATCTTCAGGCCGTCACCCGCGGTGGATTTTTCGAAGTCGTCACCGATGCCATAGCCCAGCTCCACCCTGAAACCGCCCAGGCGTCCGGTGGTGTGGTTGTTGAGCTTGCCGACCATCCGGTAGAGGTTACGGGTAACGTCCTGGTCCTCGTTGGGATCCAGTGCAACACCATCCCGGTCGACGATCTGGAGCACGTTGTCCACGTTCTTGACCGTGAACACCAGGTCGATGGGGCCGACACCGGTGGCGCTCATCTTGTAGCGCTTGTGGGACTGGAAGCCGTCGTTGCACTTCTTGTCGGTTTCGTTGATGCCGTCACCGTCTTCGTCGGACCAGAGCGCGGGGATGCGCGGTGCCATGACGCAGTCGGCGATGATGTGGTTCGCCCCGTACTTCGGCACGTTGTTGTAGACGGCTATCCCCGGGTCCTCGGCCTTGAGCTCGTCCCAGCCGATCTCGCCATAGGTCATGGCGCCGGCGGTGCCGCCGGTCACATCGCGGTCGTAGAGGGTGCGCACGGTAACACTGGGATCGAAGGGCCCGAAATTGGACAGGTCGATGTCCTGGATCTCGCCCGCCATGGCGGCCGGGGCCAGGGCGAGGCCGACCACGGCGGCCAGATAATTCGTTTTCCTATTCATCACTGCTTTCTTCTCCGTATTGCCAAAATTATGACGGTCTTGGGCAAATGGACACGCACCCCAACAAAAGGCCGATAATAAGCCTTTAATACGCTGATTTAAGAAAGGATTCCCCCATCTGCCGGATAATCCGACAATTGATTTGTATCCGTTCTAAACACTACAGGGGTGTCAGATGCATGACAAGGCAGGAGAAATGATAATCGTCAATCAGCCGATAAATTCTGCCGGAGAGCACCAGGGACGGCCCACGGGCCCGCGCGGTCTTACCGGCAATCTGCCGTAAGGCCAAATCTGCTATCGTGGCCGCCGGGAGGAACACCATGTCCGCGAACGTCATCGACTTTGAAGAACTGCGCCTCGCCCAGATCGAGCAGGTGGGAGGCAAGAACGCCTCCCTGGGCGAGATGCTCCGGGAACTCGGCTCCCTGGGGGTGCGAGTGCCGGGCGGCTTCGCCACCAGCGCCGACGCCTTCCGCGCCTACCTGCGGCACAACGACCTGGTCGGGCGCATCCAGGCGCGGCTCGCCGCCCTCGACATCGAGGACGTGAACGCACTGGCGCGCGCCGGCACCGAGATCCGCGCCTGGGTCCAGGACGGCGAACTGCCGGCGGACCTGGAACAGGACATCCGCACCGCTTATGCAAACCTGGCCGGCGACGACCCGGAATGCGCCGTGGCGGTGCGCTCCTCCGCCACCGCCGAGGACCTGCCCGACGCCTCCTTCGCGGGCCAGCAGGAGACCTACCTCAATGTGCGTGGCATCGAGCGGGTGCTGGAAGCGGTGAAGGCAGTGTTCGCCTCCCTGTACAACGACCGCGCCATCACCTACCGCGTGCACCATGGCTTCGCCCACGAACAGGTGGCGCTATCCGCCGGTGTGCAGCGCATGGTGCGCAGCGACCGGGGTGCCAGCGGCGTCATCTTCACCCTGGACACGGAAACCGGCTTCCGCGACGTGGTGTTCATCACGGCAGCCTACGGCCTGGGCGAGACCGTGGTGCAGGGTGCGGTGAACCCCGACGAGTACTATGTGCACAAGCCCATGCTGGAGCGCGGCACGCTCGCCGTGCTGCAGCGCAACCTGGGCAGCAAGGCCATCCAGATGATCTACCGTGACACCCATGATGGCGGCGCCCCGGTGGAAACCGTCGACACCCCGCTGGACCAACGCCGGCGTTTCGCCCTGGACGACGAGCAGGTGCAGGAACTGGCGCGCCAGGCCGTCACCATCGAACGGCACTATGGCCGCCCCATGGACATCGAGTGGGCACTGGACGGCGTCGACGGCCAGCTCTACATCGTCCAGGCGCGGCCGGAGACGGTGGAGAGCCGCTCCTCCGCCCAGCACCTGCAACGCTATCACCTGCAGCAGTCGGGCCAGGTGCTGGTCACCGGGCGCAGCATCGGCAGCCGCATCGGCGCCGGGCCGGCGCGCATCATCCAGGACGTCGCCCAGATGGACCGGGTACAGCCCGGTGATGTGCTGGTCACCGACATGACCGATCCCGACTGGGAACCCATCATGAAACGCGCCGCCGCCATCGTCACCAACCGTGGCGGCCGCACCTGCCATGCCGCCATCATCGCCCGCGAACTGGGCATCCCGGCGGTGGTGGGCACCGGCGAAGGCACCGACCTCATCCCCGATGGCCAGCCGGTCACCGTCTCCTGCGCCGAGGGGGATATCGGCAGGATCTACCGCGGTCAATTGGATTTCGAGGTGAAGGACATCGCCCTGGACAAGCTGCCGGAGCTGCCCTTCAAGGTGATGATGAACGTGGGCAACCCGGAGCGGGCCTTCGACTTCCAGTTCCTGCCCAACGCCGGCATCGGCCTGGCGCGGCTGGAGTTCATCATCAACCGCATGATCGGCGTACACCCCAGGGCCTTGCTGGAATTCGACACCCTGCCCGCCGGCCTGCAGGAGAACATCCGCCCGCTGATGGCCGGCTATGCCGACCCGGTCGGCTTCTACGTCGACAAGCTGGCGGAGGGCATCGCCACCCTGGCCGGCGCCTTCTGGCCCAAGCCGGTGATCGTGCGGCTGTCCGACTTCAAGTCCAACGAATACGCCAACCTGCTGGGCGGCGACCGCTACGAGCCTCACGAGGAAAACCCCATGCTGGGTTTCCGCGGCGCCTCGCGCTACATCGCCGAGGATTTCCGCGCCTGCTTCGCCCTCGAATGCCGCGCCCTGCGCAAGGTGCGCGAGGCCATGGGGCTGGAGAACGTGGAGATCATGGTGCCCTTCGTGCGCACCCTGGAGGAGGCCGAGGCCGTCGTCGAGGCATTGCGCGAGGAGGGCCTGGAGCGCGGCAAGGAGGGCCTGCGCATCATCATGATGTGCGAGATCCCCTCCAACGCCCTGCTGGCGGACCGCTTCCTGGAACTGTTCGACGGCTTCTCCATCGGCTCCAACGACCTCACCCAGCTCACCCTGGGCCTGGACCGCGATTCGGCCCTGGTGGCCGAGCGCTTCGACGAGCGCAACCCGGCGGTCAAGGCCCTGCTCAGCATGGCCATCCAGGCCTGCCGCCAGGCCGGCAAGTACGTGGGCATCTGCGGCCAGGGCCCGTCCGACCACCCGGATCTCGCCCGCTGGCTCATGGAACAGGGCATTGACAGCGTGTCGCTCAATCCCGATTCGGTGGTGGAGACCATTCTGTATCTGGGCGGCGAGAAGGCGGAATGATGTAGCACCATCGCGGCTTGCGCCGCTCCTACACCGGGCACAGCGAGTAGAATCGGTGTAGGAGCGGCGCAAGCCGCGATGACAACAAACCCTCCTGCCAAGACTATCGATACATGACCACACCCGACGTCACCCGCCTGCGCGACATCGACCCCGCCTGCCTGCAGGCCGTGCTGCGCCCCTATGGCCTGGAGCTGGTCAGGGTGCCGGACGGGGACGCCATCCCCGGGAGTTTCTGGGGCGAGAGCGAGGCCGGCCTGATCGGCGACCGCCTCTATGTACGCCCCGACACGCCGGTGCATTCGGCCCTGCACGAGGCCTGCCACTACATCTGCATGGACCCACAGCGGCGCGCCGGCCTGCACACCGATGCCGGCGGCAGCTACGACGAGGAGAACGGCGTCTGCTACCTGCAGATCCTGCTGGCGGAGCCGCTGCCCGGCATCGGCCGCGACGGGCTGATGCGCGACATGGACGCCTGGGGCTACAGCTTCCGCCTCGGCTCCACCCGCGCCTGGTTCGAGTCCGACGCCGAGGATGCGCGCGACTGGCTGGAACGCTACGGACTGCTGCGCCACGGGCAGCCGACGGGGCGGCTGCGGGATATCGTCTAGGCCGGATCGGCGCTGACGAGCAGAATCCGGTCACATGCGGTAGGATCTCCTTCAATACACAACAACAGGCCTGTCCGCCCCATGCGTCCCTCCCTTGCGATATTGATCCTGCTGCTGGCCCTGTCGGCCGGTTGCGGTGAACGGCCCGCGCCAACGGAACCGGCGGCCGCGCCGCCCTATGTCCTGACCGCACCCCTGAGCGCGGCCCCGGGCGCCGAGCTCGGCCTGTCCGGCACGGTACGGGCGCGCGTGGAGGTGCCGCTGGCGTTCCAGGTGAAGGGGCGGATCACCGCGCGGCAGGTCGATGCCGGACAGGCGGTCGAAGCCGGGCAATGGCTGTTCGAACTCGATGGCCGCGAGCTGGAACAGGGCGTGCGCACCGCCGAGGCGGATTTCGCCGCCGCCGGGCTCGCCCTGGAGACGGCGCAGGCCGATCTCGCCCGTGACCGGCAGCTGCGCGAGCAGGCGCTCATCAGCGCCCAGGCGCTGGAACGCAGCGAATTGGCGCTCCGGGAGGCGCGCAGCCGGCGTGACGCGGCCGCCGCCCGGCTGCAGCAGGCGCGCATCAACCTCGGCTACGCGCGCCTGGACAGCCCGGCCGCCGGGCTGCTCATGGAGGTCAGCGCCGAACCTGGACAGGTGATGGACATCGGCGAGCCGGTGGCCCTGCTGGCGCAGGCCGGCGCGCGGGAGGTCGAGGTCTTCTTCCCCGATGACGTGACACCGCCACCCCGGGGCGAACTGCTGCGCCCCGATGACACCACCCTGCCGCTCACGCTGCGCGAGACCGCCGGCGCCGTCGAGGCCCTGTCCCGCACCCGGCGCGCCCGCTACACCCTGGCCGACGACGGCGCGGACCTGGTGCTGGGTGCGGTCGTCCGCGCGCGCTTCGCCAGCCGGGCCATAGCAGCAGATGCCTTCGTCGTGCCCATCGGCGCCCTCGATGAGCGCGGCCAGGGCGCGCGCGTATGGCGCGTCGAACAGGGCAGGGTCGCACCGGTCGCGGTCCGGGTGCTGGCGCTGGACGACCATACGGCGCGCATCACCGGGCCGCTGGCGCTGAACGATACGGTGGTGGCCCTGGGCACGCACCTGCTGCGCGAAGGCATGGCGGTGCGGGAACTGCCGCGGTGAACCTCCTCAACCTGTCCGCGCTCGCCGTGCGCGAGCGCGCCGTCACGCTGTTCTTCCTGATCCTGGCGGTGCTGTTCGGCCTGTATGCCTTTCTCTCGCTGGGGCGTGCCGAGGACCCGGCCTTCACCGTGCGCGTCATGCTGGTCCAGGTCGTATGGCCCGGGGCGACGCCGGAGCAGATGCGCGACCAGGTGGTCGACCGCCTGGAAAAGCGCATCCAGGAGGTCGAATACCTGTACCGGATCGAGACCACCATCCGCCCGGGGCAGGCCGTCCTGCAGGTGGAGTTCGAGGATTTCGCCCCCCAGGCCCGGGTCCCCGACCTGTTCTACCAGGTGCGCAAGCGCATGCAGGACGAGTCGCACAACCTGCCGCCGGGCGTGATCGGCCCGATCGTCAACGACGACTTCTCGGACGTGTATTTCAGCCTCCTGGCCCTGAGCGCCCCCGACATGCCGTTACCGGAACTCACCCGCGAGGCCGAGCGTATCCGCGACCGCCTGCAGCGCATCGAGGGGATCCAGAAGGCGATGCTGCTGCTGGAACGCACCGAGCGGGTGTTCCTCGAGTTCGACAATGCCCGGCTGATGAACCTGGGCCTGGCGCCGCAGGCGATCTTCGACGCCATCGAGGCCAGCAACCGGCTGCTGCCCACGGGTCGCATCGAGACCGACGGCCCGCGCCTGTACCTGCGGCTGGAGGCCGACCTGGCCGACCCCGCCGCGCTCGCCGCCACCCCGATCCGGGTCGGTGACCGCATCCTCAAGCTGGCCGACATCGCCACCATCCGCCGCGGCCACGAGGACCCGCCCAGCCACCTGGTACGGGCACGAGGCGAGGACGCGGCGCTGCTCGGCGTGGTCATGCACAACGGCGAGAACGGCCTGGCCCTGGGCGAGCGGCTGGAGGCCTACCTCGCCGAGGAACGCGCGCAACTGCCGCTGGGCATGACGCTCACGCAGCTCACCAACCAGGCCGACGCCATCAGCGGCGCCGTAAACCTGTTCCAGATCAAGTTCCTGGTGGCCGTGGCGGTGGTCATGGGGGTCAGCATCCTCGCCATTGGCCTGCGCGCCGGGCTCATCGTCGGCATCGCCGTGCCGGTCACGCTGGGCATCAGCTTCCTGGTGATGCTGCTGCTGGGCATCAACCTGGATCGCGTCACCCTGGGGGCCCTGATCATCGCGCTGGGCCTGCTGGTGGACGACGCCATCATCGCCGTGGAGATGATGCTGGTGAAGCTCGAGGAAGGCTGGGACCGCGTCCGCGCCGCCGCCCACGCCTGGAACGTCACCGCCGCCCCCATGCTGTTTGGCACCCTGGTCACCGTGGCCGGTTTCCTGCCCATCGGCTTTGCGCAGTCGGGCGTGGGCGAGTATGCCGGCAATATCTTCTGGGTGCTGTGCATCTCGCTGCTGGCCTCCTGGCTGGTGGCGGTGGTGTTCGCGCCCTACCTGGGCGTGAAGCTGCTGCGCGAGGTCCCCAGGGCAGAGCAGCATGACCATGCCACCATCTACCACACGCCCCGCTACGTGCGGCTGCGGCGCCTGATCACCGGCTGCGTGACTTGGCGCAAGTCAGTGGTGGCCGCCACCCTCGCCGTGCTGGCGCTGTCCGTCGTCGGCATGATCGTGCTGGTGGAGAAGCAGTTCTTCCCCGGCTCCGACCGGCCCGAGGTGCTGGTCAGCGTGTACCTGCCGCAGGGCAGCTCCATTGCCGCGACCGACCGCACCCTGCGCAAGCTCGAGGCCATCCTGGCCCCCCTGCCCGAGGTGGAGACGCTGTCGGCCTACGCCGGGGTGGGCGCGCCACGCTTCTTCATCTCCGCCAACCCCGAGCCGCCCGATCCCGCCTTCGGCAAGATCGTCGCCGTGGCCAAGGATGACACCACCCGCGACCAGCTGATGGCCACCCTGGAACGGCATATCGCCGCCGGCGAGTTCCCCGAGGCGCGGGTGCGCGTCTACCGCCTGCTGTACGGGCCGCCGGTGATCTGGCCGCTGGAGTTCCGGGTCGTCGGCCAGGACCCCGACATGCTGCGCGCCATCGCCCACCAGGTGCGCGAGGTGATCACCCGGAACCCGCAGGTCCACGACGCGCACCTGGAGTGGGACGAGCGGGTGCCGGTGCTGCACCTGAAGACCGATCCCGAACGCCTGCGCCTGCTGGGCCTGACCCCGCAGGACCTGGCACAACAGCTGCAATTCCAGCTCGAGGGCACGCCGGTGACCCAACTGCGGCAGGACATCCGCTCCGTGGAACTGGTGGCGCGCGGAGCACGGGCCGGACAGCGGCTCGACCTGCAGGCGCTCGGCGGCCTGGAACTGCTCAGCCGCGAGGGGCGCAAGCTGCCGCTGCGCCAGGTCGGCAGCCTGGAGGTGCGCTACGAGGAACCGGTCATCAAGCGCTACAACCGCGAACCCTTCCTCGCGGTGCAGGCCGATCTGCGCGACGCGCAAGCCCAGGACGTGACCGCGGCCCTGTGGCAGGCTCTCGAACCCCTGCGAGGCGAGCTGCCGCCGGGTTACCGCATCGATCTCGGCGGCTCGGTCGAGCAATCGGGCAAGGCCGATGCCTCGATCCAGAAGCTGCAACCGGTGATGGCGGCCTTCATGCTGATCTTCATCATGCTGCAGATGCGCTCCTTCAGCGGCACCTTCATGGTGGTGGCCACCGCGCCCCTGGGGCTGATCGGCGCGGTGCTCGCGCTGCTGCTGTTCAATCAGCCCTTCGGCTTCGTGGCCCTGCTGGGCCTGACCGGCCTGGCGGGCATCCTCATGCGCAACACCCTGATCCTCACCCAGCAGGTGAGCGACAACTTCGAGGCCGGCATGGACGCCTTCGAGGGCGTGGTCGAGGCGGCCGTGCAGCGCGCGCGCCCGGTGCTGCTGACCGCGCTGGCCGCCGCGTTCGCCTTCGTGCCGCTCACCTTCGACAGCTTCTGGGGGCCGCTCGCCTATGTACTGATCGGCGGGGTCGTGGTCGGCACCGTCATCACCATCCTGTTCGTACCGGCGCTGTATGCCTTATGGTTCCGCATTCGTCCGCTGGCTGCCCGGGCCGGCTGACATCCGCGCCCTGCAGGCGCATCCCGCAGCTCCGGCAACCCGACCTACTCCAGGCGCACCCGGTACACCTCCTCCAGTGAGGTGATGCCCGCGCGTGCCCGGCGCAGCGCCTGGCCGGTGAGCGGCCGCAGCCCCTGGTCCAGGGCCTGCATGCGCAGCTCGTCCGCAGAGGCGCCCCGCACGATCAGCCGCCGCAGCTCGGGACTCACCAGCAGCAACTCGTAGACCGCCATGCGTCCCTGGTAGCCGCTGTCATTGCAGTGCTCGCAGCCCCTCCCCTTGCGAAACGCCTCCCCCGGCATCAGGCGCAGCCGGGTGCGCACGTGCCGCGCCAGGGGTTCAGGGGCGATGCAGTGCGGGCAGTTACAGCGTACCAGCCGCTGCGCCAGCACGGCGCTCAGGGCCGAGGCCACCAGGTAGGGCTCGATGCCCATATCCACCAGCCGGTTCACGGCACCGATGGCATCGTTGGTGTGCAGGGTGCTCAGCACCAGGTGGCCGGTCAGTGCACTTTCGATGGCGATGCGCGCCGTCTCCCGGTCGCGGATCTCGCCGATCATGATCACGTCGGGGTCATGGCGCAGGATGTGCCGGAGGGCACGGGCGAAGCCATAGCCGGGCACCCGGTTCACCTGGATCTGGTCCGTGCCCGCCAGGCGGTATTCCACCGGGTCCTCCACGGTGACGATGTTCACCGCGCGGCGCTGGATCTCCTGCAAGGCCGCGTACAGGCTGGTGCTCTTGCCGGCCCCCGTGGGTCCCGTCACCAGTACCAGGCCATGACTGCGCTGCAGGCATTCCTGCAGGCGCTCCAGGTCGCGCGGCTCCAGCCCCAGCTCGGACAGCTGCTTCATGCCGGTGCGGGTACAGAGCAGGCGGATGGCGACACTCTCGCCGGAAACGGTGGGAATGGTGGAGATGCGCAGGTCCACCCGGTCCTCGCCATCCTGCATGCGCGCCTGGCCGTCCTGTGGCAGGCGCCGATCGGAGATGTCCATCTTGCCGAGCACCTTGATGCGTGCCGCCATGGCCGGCAGCAGCGACTTGCTGAAACGGCGCACCGCGCGCAACTGTCCATCGATGCGGAACAGCAGCTCCGCCTCCAGGCCGTCGGGGCGGATATGGATGTCGGTGGCGCGCTGCCGCAGGGCGTCGAGGATGATGTTGTTCACCAGCCGCACGATGGGCCGCTGTGTCCCGAGCCGCTCCACCTCGTGCAGCGCCCCTGCATCCTCCTCCCCCTCCGTGGCCAGGGCCGTGAACAGGGCCTCGGGACCGGCGCCGTACTGCTGCTGGATGGCGGCCTCGATCTCGCGCGCCTGCGCCAGGCAGGGCTCGATGCCGAAGCCGGTGATGAAACGCAGGAGCCGCAGCACCTCCTCGTTGGTGGGCTCGGCCATGGCCACCACCAGGCGTCCGCGATGCTGCAGCAGGGGCAGCAGGGTATAGCGGCGTGCGATCTCCTCGCTGATCAGGCCGCTGACCGCCGGGTCGATATCGAAGTGGCGCAGGGCCAGTATGGGGATGTCGAGTTCATGGGCCAGGCGCAGGGTCTGGGGGACATCCGCCGGCAGGCCCGTCGCACCCGGACTGGCCCCCTCGAGGCGCGCACACAGGGCCTGGCTGTCCCGCAGCAGCAGGTCGGCGGGCAGTGCGGCGCAGGCCGCGCCTTCCGCGCCCGCTTCCGGCTCCCCTCCCGCCACCCATTCCCGCGCCCCGCCCGCGAGCTGGTACCAGGCGATGGCGCCCAGGGGCAGGAACAGGCGACGCGGGCTGCCATCGGCCGCCTCGGTGCAGAGGTGCACCCCCTCCGCCTCGCGGGCACAATCGAGACAGAGGCCCTCCAGGCTCTCCCCGTCGCGAAAACGGATGACGAAGCTGCGGTACTCGGTCTGGGTGGGTGCACCGGCCAGCAGCTCATCGAACTGGATGCAGCGCACCGCATCCAGGGCGACACGCCAGGTCTCCTCCGGGGTCGTGCCGTGCAGTTCCAGCAGCTGGTCATCGACATGCCAGTCCTCGAGGCGGCCACGCCGGCGCTGGCCGTCGAGCAGCTCGATCTCGGCCTCGGTGCCGAGCATGGATTGGAGGAGAGGTTGGGAAAAGACGGCGCTGGCTGCGCCCTGTTCGGGAAAGGTCGACATGATGTGCACTCCCTGTGCGATGTTGCGGCCCTCCTGGCCGCGCGGACGTATGGATCAGGTCATGAAACCGCCGCCTGGCCCGCGAGTATAGCCGCGCCCCCGCGCCCGGGGCAAAGCGGCGGTGTGCTCACCAGCCAGCCGGGCATCCGGCAAGACTCAAGTTATTCCGAATATTGGACTATATCCATAAATTGGGTGAGTTTGCCCTGCTTGCCTTGCAGGGTGAGGTGTCGCAACTACACTCATTCCAAGGATGATCCATGCTGTGGTGTATGTGGCGCATTGAGCGATGGAGCGGCTGACTTCTATCCAGCTACAACTTCCCGGAGGATTCAGACCATGTTCAACATATCCCGCATGGCGGTTTCATATCTATCCATCTCGGCTGCATTGCTACTTGGCATCGGCAGCCTGGCACCCGTCCACGCCCAGCCATACGAAGTGTGGCTGAGCGACCAGGCCAACAGCGCCGGCGTCAGCGCGGCCGCCGACACCGGAACGCACGGTGGTTTCATACGCATCTACGACAAGAAGGATATCGTCTCCGGCAAGCTGGCGAACAGCCCGCTCGTGATCGATGTGGCCGAGTGGCCGAACGCCACGGGTGCCAATGCAGCCCGCCTGCACGGCATGCTGCCGAGCCCCAACCACAATTACATGAATGTAAACTTCGTTGGCTCAGGCCATCTCGCCATCGTGGATGGCCGCACCCGGGCACCGGTCGCGCTGTTCCGCTCGACCGGCACCACGACCGGCCGTCAGAACCACATGTCGTTCTGGAGCCCGGACGGCAAATACCTGCTGGTCGCCAACCAGTTCGGCAAGCTGCTCGAGCGCGTCAACATCAGCTGGGATGAAAGCGGCGACAACATCGTCACGGCGGTCTGGGATGCCCCCGCCACGCTCGATCTCGCAGGCGGCGCCGGCCGCATCACCGCCCAGCCGGTGGCCGATTCGGTCAACTACCCGATCGCCTCCGTGAGCGGCATCGTGGCCGACGGCCAGCCTGCCACCACACCAAACGGTCTGCCCAAGGAAGCCGCGGGCATCCGTCCCAACAACACCAATATCTGTCCGATCGCGGTGAGCAACAACCGGCACGTCTTCGTGACCCTGGGTGGCGGCGGCATGTTCGTGGTGGACTACACCACGACACCGATGGCGATCGTGGCCGAGTATGACGTCAATGTCTTCCCGGCGGCGGGCTGCGGCGGTATCGAGGCGGGCGGCTATGTGCACCTCAACCAGGGCACGTCCGGTCCGGACCAATCCATGTTCAGCGTGATCCGCATGCCGCTCGATTACCCGGCGGCGCCGTCCTTCAATCTGCCCAATGATCCACCACCCGTGGCGCGCTACGATGACCCGGACAATTTCTTGGTCATCCCCGGCAACAACCGGGATGCACACGGCATGACGGTCAGCAAGCACGGTCGCTACCTGCACCAGTTCGATCGCGTGCGAGACAATGTCGAGGTCTTCGACGTGGCCGGTTTCCCGGACATCGTGAACAGCTTCGATCTCAAATCGTCAGGTGTCTGCGGGACGACACTTGGCGCGCCGACCAGCAACAAGCCCACGCCGGACCTGCTCGACATCGCCCCCGAGGGAAACCGTATCTATGTCGCGCTGCGCGGCCCCTTCCCGTTGACAGTTGCGCATGCGGCACAAGGCAGCTGCCCGGGTCTTGGCATCATCCAGGTATCGGAAGGCGGGAAGCAGGGTGAATTGATTGGTGTGCTTCCGACCTTCCATGCAAACCACGCAGCCGACAAGAACATCAGCGATCCGCACGCCGCCGCGGTACGGCGCAAGTAACCCTGCCCATATCCCCTCTCTCCAATGGGGAGAGAGGGAACAAGACGACGGGATTCTTGTCGAATATCCAGTCCAACATTACAGACACGGAGGTGTGACATGAACAGCAAACTCGCCTTGGGCATCACAACGCTGTTGCTCGTCCTGGGCCTGAACACCACCACCGTTGCGATGGCCGATGAGCCATCGGTGACCATTACGAGCCCCGGCGATGGGGCAAAACTGGACATCATGGAACAACACCAGCTGGACTACGAAGTGGTCCCCGGTCCGCGCGGCGATCATGTGCACGTCTACATCGACGATGTCGAGGTCGATATCCTCAGGGAACTCAGCGGCAGTTACACACTGCCGAGCATCGGCACGGGTGAGCACGACATCTGCGTGCGCGTGGTCAACAAGGCCCATGTTCCCATCGGGATCGAGGATTGCATCACGGTACGCATGGAGTAGACCCGGTGGTCATGGAGAACCTGAGCTACGCCCTGGTTCAGGTATTGCATAACTTCGGGGCGGCGGGCGCGGTCGCCATCCCGCTGTCCGCCCTGGCCGCCGGCCAGGCCTGGCCCGGGCGTCAACGCCAGCTGTTGTGGCTGGTGTTGCTTGCCTGGGGCACACAGGCCTTGAGCGGCGGCGGATTCGGTGCGGTCAGCTATTATTTCTACGGTCGCTTCCCGGACCTCAGCGACGTCGCCGTCGTCGCACTCGGCACCAAGATCCTCTGCACGATACTGGGGCTGGTCATCGCGGGGTTCTCACTGCGTTTCCAGCGCGCGGGCTTTCATCGGCGCAACTGGCAAGGACTCGCCACCCTCGGAGTCGTGGCCCTCACGGCGGCGGCCTTTCTGCGCTGGTTCTCATAACTCAATCATTGCAAAACGCACCCTGTAGGAGCGGCGCGAGCCGCGAATATTCGCGGGCAGAGCCCGCTCCTACAGGGGTCGTGCCCGACCACACCACCAGTGAAGTCCAGCCACGGCAACTGAACAGGGCTTTCCTGCTGCCAATACACCGCCGCGCAGGTTTACAACGTTACTGTATGCAACTGACGGGATAAGCCTGCCGGGCCGTCAGCCCCGGATCACCACCAAGGCGGCTCCGCTGCCCACCGGCCTGGTGCCGGCTGTGGAACTTCCCGCCACTGGAATGCCATGGCGGGATGCTTCGCAGCACCCGCCTCCACCGCGTCTCACCCGAAAGTATTAGGTCGTCAGCGCAATAGCCGTCGTGATCACCATCCCCTAGGCTTGCACCATACGCGTCGGACCCAAGGGTTTCACGCGTTATGCAGCATATTCATAATATCGAGGAGACGGGTAATGAAAAAGACACTGTTCCTGCTGGCGACCACCAGCACACTCATGGCGCAAGCAGCTTTCGCGGAATGTCCCCGCACCCTGCCCATGCAGTTCTACCAGGATTGCATCATCACCGAAGGAGCCGGCGATACCTTTCCCAGCCCGGACTATGCCTATCTCGAGCAGTACATGGCCTGGAAGGCCAAGGTAAAGACCGTCGACACGGCTCCCGTCGATACAACTCCTGCCCGGGAAAAGGTTTCCGCCACCATCAGCGACAATAAAAAGACCAGGGCCGGCCTGTACCTGACCTCGCAGCAGGCCTATGAACACATCCTGCAGGGCAGCGGGTACACCACCTTCATCGATATCCGCACACACGAGGAAGTCCAGTTTCTCGGAATGCCCGCGCCCGCCCATGCCAACATCCCCTATATGAAGCTGAACGAGTGGAAAGTATGGGATGACAAGAAAAACCAGTTCCTGATGGAGCTGAACGCCGATTTCACCACCAGCGTGGACCGCTTGATCCGGGAGCGCGGGCTGGCGAAATCCGACGCCATCATCCTCATCTGCCGTTCCGGCGACCGCAGCGCCAAGGCCGCGGACCTGCTGGCGAGCCTGGGCTACACCACCGTATTCAGCGTACTCGACGGATATGAGGGCGATGTTGCCAAGACCGGCGCGCAGCGCGGGCAACGGGTGGTAAACGGATGGAAGAACAATGGCTTGCCCTGGAGCTACCGGCTTGACAAAGCCAAGATGTACTCATTAAATGAGGGCTGATGTCCGGCGGGGTGGACCACACCCGCATCCTGTCAGGCGACCCGAGAATAATAACCATAAGAGGAAGCCCCATGACCCAGCCCCGGCAGCGACCAGCGTCTATTGCCTACGTCCGCTCCCCCCTGCCAGGGGCCGTTTTATCCGCAGTACTGCTCTCCAGCGCGGCAGGCGCACAGGATCGGGACGGCATGGAAGCCGATGCCTACATGATCAGCCGCGCCTACACCGAGGAATTCTTCTTCCAGGAATACCCGGCCATCGCCAGTGTCACCCGGCTGCCGCAATCGAAGGCCCAGACACCGGCCTCGGTCACCGTCATTGACCGGTCCATGATCGAGGCCTCGGGTTTCACCGAGATCGTCGACCTGTTGCGCCTGGTCCCGGGCTTCCAGGTGGCCCACGCGGACGGGCGCCTGCACGTCGCCACCTACCACGGCCAGTCCTCCCAGTACCAGGCACGCTTCCAGGTCCTGGTCGACGGGCGGTCCGTCTACCTGCCCCTGCTGTCCAATGTGGACTGGACGGTGCCCGGCGTGCACATGGATGACATCGAGCGTATCGAGGTGATTCGCGGCCCGAACGCACCGGCCTATGGGTCCAACGCCTTCCTGGGGACCATCAATATCCTGACCCGCCAGCCCTTCATGGATCGGGGTGGCCGTGTCGCGATCGGCGCCGGCGATCCGGGGATGCGCAGGTTCGTTGCCCGCCATGGCGGTAGCATAGAGGGCATGGACTACCGCATCACCGGCAGCTACCGGACCAGCGATGGCTTCAAGGACCGTGACGACGGGTACGAACTGGGTGGCCTGTACTTCCGCGGCAGCCTTGCACTCGGCCCCGCGGATGAACTGGAACTGCAGCTGGGAATGGACAGCGGGCATACCGGCGCCGATGGCGACGAAAGCAACCCCCTGAATCCGGTACGCAAGAGAAACGTGGACAGCCACCACCAGCAGCTGGTCTGGCGCCACCGCACCCCGGCCGACAACGACCTGACCGTGCAGTTCTACCACAACCACTACCGCCACGATGACCGTTACACCATCGCCACGCCGCTTTCCGGCATTCTGGGTGTTCCACCGGAATGGATCCCGCTCCTGTTCGACGGCCAGCCGGACCAGCACCTGGTTTTCGCCCTGTTCCATGGCACGGCCGACCGCTACGACATCGAGCTGCAGCACTCGTCCGAACCCCGGCAAGGCCTGCGCCTGGCCTGGGGCGCCGGCCTGCGCCAGGACCGCCTGCGCAGTGAATTCCTGCTGGGCAGCGCCGGGAACTTCAGGGACAGCAGCGAACGGCTGTTCCTGAACGGGGAGCTCTCGCCGCGCAGCGATATCACCGTCAACCTCGGCCTCATGGTGGAACACGGCGACATCATCGACACCCAGTACTCACCGCGGGTCGCCATCAACTGGACCGCAACCCCCGGGCAGATGCTGCGCGCCAGCATCAGCGCCGCGCACCGGTCCCCCGCCCTGCTGGACAACCACTGGGACTATGCGGCGAGGCTGGCGGATGGCACGGTGCTCGACCAGCGCCACATCGCCGACGAACCGCTGGATTCCGAGAGGATCATCTCCTACGAAATCGGCCATATCGCGGAATTCCCGGACCGGTATCTGACGATCGAAACCAAGCTGTTTCGCGAGCGAATCCGCGACATCCTGACCCTGGCCAGGGATGCCACCTACCCGGACCCTATGGGCAATGGCGCCGCGCTGGCGCGCAATGGCGGGCGCATCGACACACAGGGAATCGAAGGCCAGATCCTGTATCGTCCGGCATCCCACAGCTTCATCGCCTTCCAATACAGTTATGCGGAAATCAAGGCGCGCACGCTGCGCCAGCTCAACCCTGACACATTCCGCTCGCGGGATGATGCCACGCCGAGCCACACCCTCAGCCTGCTGGCCAGCCACCGCTTCGACAGCGACCTGCAGCTGAGCACCGGCCTCTACCGCGTCGCGGAACAGCGCTGGCTCGGGGATGGCGACCTGCTGCCGGCCTACAACCGGGTGGATATCCGTCTGGCGCAGGGGTTCCAGGCAGCTGCCGGCAGGGGGGAGGTGTCCTTCGTGTTGCAGAACATCAGCAGCGAGTACGCCTCCTTCCGCGACGAAAACCTCTTCGATACCCGGGCCTTTCTCCAGCTTGCCTGGACGCAGAAGTGAGCCGGTCATGAGCGCAGAGATGACACGAGTGCTGATCGCCGACGACCACGACCTGGTCCGCGATGGCCTGCGCCATGCACTCTTGCGCCTGGATCTGCCCGTGGAGATCGTCGAGGCCGCCAATGGCGCGGAGATCGATGCGCGCCTCCTGAACGCTGCCCCGTTCGGGCTGTTCATCCTGGATCTCTACATGCCCGACACCGATGGACTCGCCATGATCCGCCGCATCTGCGATCGTTACCCGGAGACGCCGGTCGTAGTGCTGTCCGCCAGCGACAGTGTCGCGGACATGCAGCGCGTCATCGAGTATGGCGCAGCGGGCTTCATCCCCAAGGCCGCCGGCAGCGCGGTGCTGATCAACGCCCTGCGCCTGGTGCTTTCCGGTGGGACCTATATCCCGCCGGAAATGCTGGTGCCGCGGGATAACAGGGTATCCCGTGATGGATCGACCCCTTATAGCCGGGCACCATTGCGCGCGCTCGTGGAGCGTGTGACAGGGATTACCCCGCGTCAGCGCGATGTCCTGCAACAGGTGGTGAACGGCAAAACGAACAAGGAGATCGCGCGGGCGCTGGGCCTGTCCGAGAACACCGTCAAGGTCCACATGGCCGCCATCTTCCGCGCCATGGGCGTCACCAACCGCACCCAGGTCCTCGCGATGCTCCAGGGCATGGATCTCCGGGATCCCACGGCGTAAGTTCCGGTCCTTGGACTACTGGCCTACAACCACGGCATGCCTCTTGATCACGAGGAAAACAAAAACTCATGTCGGCGGCACACCGGGCGCTTCAGGCCCACAAGGTGCCGGGGCACTGTTGCCTTTTTGGGTGATGGTGGCCCTGGCATTGATCCTGGGTGCCACACCATTACCGCTGGCGGCATCTCCTGCCGAGCGCTCAGTGCTTGTACTGATCAGCCAGGATACTCCGCTGTATCGAGGTGTTTTCGAGGCAATGGAAGCGGAGATCAACAGGGCCGCCCCGAGCAGCGTACGGTTGAGCACCCGCTATCTCGACCGCACAGCAGATTCAGCGCCCGCTCCTGTTCCAGAGTTCGTGGTGGCGATCGGCACCATGGCCATGCATGCTGCGGCAGAACGTTTCCCACGCACCCCGGGTGTCGTACTGTTTGTCCCCAAGGCACGCTATGAGCAGTTGTACGCTGATGCCTTCGAGGCCGACAATGCCGTCACGCGGCTGACACCCGGGGTCGTGGTGCTGGACCAGCCCATCATCCGCCAGGTGGAACTGGCCCAGCGCCTGGCGCCCGGCGGAAGAATCGGCCTGGTACTGGGGCCCGACACACGCCATTTCGAGTCTTACCTGGATGAATTTCAACCGGAACTTGCCGCCCACCTCCTGACCGCTCATGCCAGCAGGGCTGACGATGTTGCGCGCGCCGCACAGCACATCATCTCTGCCGTTGAGGTACTGCTCGCCACGCCCGACACACAGGTATGGAGTCCGGAAGGTGCCAGATGGCTGCTCCAGCTTGCCTATCAGAAGCGCATGCCGGTGGTCGGTTTTTCCGCGGCCCTGACCCGGGCGGGGGCCGTGGTCTCCGTCTTCTCGGACCCGGCACATATCGGCAGGCAAGGCGGAGAAAAGCTCTTCCAGTGGCTGAATGCTGATCCGGCATGGCGCAGTGCCTCATCGCCAAAATACTTTCGCTATGACGTAAATCGCAACATCGCCTCCCTGCTCGGCATCGATCCGGATGCGCTACTGGACAGCCTGGAGGAAACCTCACCATGACACCCGGGATCAGACACCGCATACTGCTGGCATCCGTCGCCCCCTTGGTGGTGATCGCCCTGATCCTGGCCTATTTCACCATCGACAGCCGTTTGCATGATGTTCGCGTGGCCCTTGACGAACGCGGCGAACTCCTCGCCGAACAGCTGGCCGACAAGGCCGAGTTCCCATTGCTGATCCGTGACCTCGACCAGTTGAACGATATTGCCGAACGCATACTGGAATTCGGCGGGGTGGAATACGTGGAATTCGCGGACGCCACGGGAGACATCCTGGTAACCATTGGAATGGAAGAAACCCGGGGCACAGGCGACCTCAAGCACTATTCGGCCTTCGTGCATGCCCGCGGGATTCAGACTGAGGATTATGAACAGCTTGAACCCACGCACACCCGCAGCATCGGTACCGTACGCGTAGGCCTTTCCCTCGATCCACTGCAGTTGAATGAACAAAGGATCCTGCGCACCAGCCTGCTGATCACGGCTAGCGGGCTCTTGTTCAGCCTGCTGCTGGCACTTTGGATCAGCCATGGAATCGCCAGGCCGCTGGAGGATATTGCATCCGTGGTGGGGCGCCTGCGCAGGGGCGATCTGGGTGCACGTGTCACCCGGCACTCCAGCGGTGAACTGGCGAACCTTGGACACGGGGTGAACCGTCTGGCCAACACCATTGCGGAATCGGAGCAAACACTGAAACAACAGGTAGTACAGGCAACCGAGCAGCTGAACCGGACCGTGGACGAGCTGACACATAAAAACAGGGAGCTGGCCGAGGCGCGCGAAGCGGCGGAAACGCTGGGCCGCCACAAATTCGAGTTCCTCGCCCGCATGAGCCACGAGATCAGAACCCCGCTCAACGCCATCATGGGCTTCAGCAACCTGGTGGCGCAACATGAGGACAGCACGGAACGGCACCAATACATCGGCATGATCAATCGTTCGTCCGAGCATTTGCGCAATATCATCGATGACATTCTCACCTTCGCGCACCTGGATTCCGGATCGATGAAAATGCATGTCGAGACATTCGATATCCGGACCTGTGTCGAGCATGCAGTGGAGATGCTCGGCCCCAGGGCCCATGCAAAATCGCTGGAATTCGTCCTGCTGATCAACACCTCCGTACCGAAGCATTGGCTGGGCGACCCGTTCCGCATCACGCAAATCCTGGAAAACCTGATCAACAATGCCATCAAATTCACCACTGCGGGGCATGTCGTGATCCAGGTGCACTACCAGGCGACCGCCACGAGTGGTCGCCTGATTTTCGAGGTAGAGGATACCGGCTGCGGCATCCCGGAAGACAAACAGGACACCATATTCGATGCCTTCGCACAGGCCGACAATTCCATGACCCGGCACTATGGCGGCACCGGGCTGGGCCTGGCAATCTCCAAGCAGCTGGCGCTGCGGATGGGTGGAGACATCCGCCTGTTCAGCAGCTCGGGACAGGGAACCCGCTTCGAGTTTATCCTGGACGCCGCCGGGCAGCCGGGGGCCGCCGAACCTGCCCCGCCCGCCCAGGCACTTCGCAACACACGACTGCTGGTCTACGATGCCCACCCCCTGGCCCGGCGTGCCGTACGGAATGTGCTGCTGTGTGCCGGTGCCGAGATCTTTGCCAGCAGAGACCTGAACCACTGCCGGGACCTGCTGCGCACCATGTCTTTCGATGCCGTCATACTCGGCATGCCGCCCGGAGTTTCCGCCCCGGAAGCGCAACACAGGGCCAATGACACACTGGGGGCATGGCCAGGGCCGCGCCTGTTGCTGCTGGCACCCTTGGATGGTGTGGAGCCGGAAGCCAAGACCTCGAATGAACCGCTGCGTATTCTCACCAAACCCCCTCGCGGGAACGCCCTGCTCGAGACAGTAGCCGCCATGCTGGGAAGAAGTCTGAATGCCGCCCCGCTCGTCAGCGCGGATGAACCGATGCAGGCTGCGGAAGCGGGCATCGAGCTCACCGGCAGGAGGATCCTGGTCGTCGAGGACAACGCCTTCAACCAGAAACTCATCGTCGCCCTGCTGCACAGGACCGGTACCCTGGTGGACCTCGCCGGCAATGGCATGGAAGCCATCCACCTCACGAATTCCACCCGTTACGACCTGATCTTCATGGACATCCACATGCCGGACATGGATGGCATCACCGCTGCCCGGAGGATCCGGGAACAGAAGCCGGAAGGGAATGAAACCCCCATCGTGGCCGTGACCGCGGACGTGTTTTCCAACTCCATGGAGGGCGAACACACTCCCTTCAACGACATACTCCATAAGCCATTCGGCGAAGCTGGCCTGTTTGCGATCCTGCGCAAGCATCTTGCAGCAACCCCGGGCACACACGAGGTCCCCCCTGAGCCGACGGCAGGCCCCGTCAGGCTGCCGGCTGAGTTCAAGGACAGGGCCCTCCAGGAGGTCACCCGGCTCGGGCAGGCGATTCAGTCCTCACTCTCCCGGTCAGACTGGCCCGCTTGCCGGGAGCAGATCCACCAGCTGATCGGGATTTCCGGGTATTTCGCATTAGGCACCATCGATGAGCTGGCCCACAGGCTGCGCTTCGAACTGGCCAATGGTGACCATGGCGGGGCCATGGATACCTGTTCCAGCATCCTCGCCAGTGTCGGAGGCCTGCACACCGGGGTTCCGTCTTCCCCTTGACCCCCCTTGCCTTCCCCGTTCTGACGCGCGGCTGGCGCCCTGCGGGTGGCATATGTCGCCCGACGGCTGGAAAAATGCCGGTCCATTCTGCATGCTTGCGCTTCCGGATCCTGTGTCGCCGCATCACCACATCCCCATGAAGCGAATCCTCCTCCTGCTGTGCCTCGCCGCCCCGACCCTGTCCCTGGCGGCCGACTGGTCCACCCGCCCCTTCGCCGAGCTGGCGGTGTATCCCGAATTCCGCGCCCCGGCCCGGGTGGTGGCGCTCGACGAGGCGACCCTGGCCGCCGAGGTGGCGGGGCGCATCGAGGCCCTGCCGGCGCGGGTGGGCCAGGCGGTGGCGCCCGGCGTGGAACTGGCGCGCATCGAGGACACGGACTACCGCATCGCGGTCGCCCAGGCCGCGGCACAGGTGGAGCTGAGCGCGAACCGTCTGCGGCTAGCACAGGCCCAGGTCGCGCAGTTCCGCACCCTGGCGCGCGACCGGCATGTGAGCGAGGACCAGCTGCGCACCAAGGAGACCGAGCAGGCCGTGCTGGAGAGCGAACTGAAGCTGGCGCGCCTGGCCCTGGAGGCCGCCGAGCGGCAGCTGGACCGCACCCGCATCCGCGCCCCCTTCGCCGGCCTGGTACGGGAACGGCTGGCGAGCGTCGGCGACCTGGCCGCCCCCGGTACCCCGCTGCTGGTGCTCATCTCCAGCGCGGACACGGAGGTCCATGCCCAGGTGCCGGCTCGCCAGGTCACCGAGCTGCGTGAGGCGGGCGAGTGGCGGCTGTGGCTCGACGGCCAGGCCCATGCCCTGCGCCTGGACCGCATCCTGCCCGTGGTGGATGCCGCCGGACAGACCCAGCGCGTGGTGTTCTCCGCGGAACGGGAACTGGCCCCCGGCCTGGCCGGCGACCTGCGCTGGCGCACGCCGCGGCCCCACCTGCCCGGTGAGTATTTGCTGGAACGCGAGGGACGCCTCGGCAGCTGGGTCGAACAGGATGGCGCGCCGCGCTTCATCGCCCTGCCCCAGGCCGCTGTGGGCCGGCCCGTGGTCCTGGACTGGCCCATGGATACCCGGGTGATCGATGCCGGCCGCTTCCGGCTCGGCCTGCCGCCGGCGGAGGCGGAGTCCCTGCAGTGAGGCATCTCTACGCGCGGCTGATCACCAACCACCCGCTGGCCAATATCACCTTCGTGCTGGTGCTGGTGGGTGGGCTGCTCACCTACCTGGCCATGCCGCGTGCCCAGGATCCGGAGATCAACTTCAACTGGGTGAACATCCTCACCTCCCTGCCCGGTGCCTCCGCCGAGGACATCGAGCGGGAGATCACCGCGCCGCTGGAGGACGCCATCGCCCAGGTGAAGGACATCAAGTTCGTCTCCTCCTCCTCGCGCGAGGGCCTGTCCTCCATCCTGGTGCGTTTCGAGGATGTCTCCGACCGGGTGTTCGACAAGCGCGTCAACGACCTGCGTCGCGAGGTGCAGAACAAGGCGGCGGACGAACTGCCGCTGGAGGCCAACGACCCGCGTATCCTCGAGATCACCACCTCCAACGGCTTCCCCACCGCCCATATCGCCGTCTACGGGCCCGGCGGCGAGCACCTGCGCTGGACCGCCGCCATGCTCAAGAAGGACCTGGAACAGCTGTCCGGCGTGGACCAGGTGCTGGCGCTGGGACTGGACGAACCGGAACTGCACGTGGACTTCGACCCGGAGCGGGTGGCCGCCGCCGGCCTGTCGCCGACGCAGGTGTCCGATGCCGTGGCGGCCTGGTACCGCAACGTGCTGGGCGGGCGGGTGACGGCACGGGATACCGAGTGGCTGGTACGCCTGGAGGGCAAGACCGCCGATCCCGACCGACTGGCCGAGGCGGCCGTCATCACCCCGGGAGGCCGCGTGGCCCTGGGCGAGATCGCCAGCGTGCGGCGCGGCCATGAGCGCAGCGAGCAGCGCATCAGCTACCAGGGGTTTTCCGCCATCCTGCTGTCCATCACCAAGCAGGCCGACGCCAACACCCTGCAGCTGGTGGAGCGCCTCAACGCCTTCGCGGCGGAACGCAATCCCCTGCTCCACGAACAGGGCGTGCAGCTGGTGGTGGTGGACGACCAGACCCACGCCACGCGCCATGCCATCGCGGTGATGGAGTCCAATGCGCTGATCGGCCTGCTCGCCGTGCTGGGCATGTGCTGGCTGTTCCTGGGCACGCGCCTGGCGGTGCTGGTGGCCCTGGGCATCCCCTTCTCCCTGGCCGGTGCCTTTCTCGCCGTCGATCTCACCGGCTCCACCCTCAACCTCACGGTGCTGCTCGGCATCGTGATCGCCCTCGGCATGGTGGTGGACGATGCCGTGGTGGTGGTGGAGGCCATCTACTACCGCATGAGCCGCGGCGAGCCGCCCATGGCGGCCATCCCGAATGGCATCCGCGAGGTGGCCTCGCCGGTGCTGGCCGCCATCCTCACCACCATCGCCGCCTTCCTGCCGCTGATGCTGCTGCCGGGCATCCTCGGCGACTTCATGTTCGTGGTGCCCTTCGTGGTCACCATGGCGCTGCTCATCAGCCTGTTCGAGGCCTTCTGGATCCTGCCCGCCCACATCATGATGCTGCGACCCGACTACACCCGCCAGCCATCCCGTGCCCAGCGGTTGCGGGTGCGCGCCACGCGCTGGCTGCGGCTGCGCTACGGCCAGTTGCTGGTGGCCGTGATGCGCCGGCCGCGCACCGGCCTGGCCGTGGTGGTCATCACCATGGCGGGTGCCGTCGGCCTGGTGACCGAGGGCGTGGTGAAGCGCGACTTCTTCGCCTTCGATCCGGTGCGCCTGTTCTACATCCACGTGGACCTGCCGCCCGGTGTGCCCCTGGCGCGCAGCCTGGAGCAGGCGGAGCGTGCCGTCGCCGTGGCGCGGGAGCGGATCGCGCCGCAGGAGCTGCGCTCGCTGACCGCCACGGCCGGCGTCAAGTTCACGGACACCGAACCCCTGTACGGGCCCCAGTACGCCCAGGTGATCGTCTCCCTGCAGCCGCGCCGCGGCGACATGCGCGACACCGCAGCCATCATCGAGGACCTGCGCGAACCGGTACTGGCCCTGGAGGGCGAGGCACGCTTCAGCTTCCTCGAGGTCAAGGGCGGCCCGCCCACCTCGCGGCCCATCAACGTCAAGGTCCGGGGTGACGACTACGCCGAACTGCGCGCCGCCGCCGATGCCCTGCTGGCGGTACTGCATGACATCGAGGGCGCCCGCGACATCCAGGACGACGACGTGGCGGGACGGGCGGAGCTGCGCCTGCTGCCCAACCGCGAGAAACTGGCGCGCGCCGGCGTCTCGCCGGCGGAACTGGCGCGCCTGCTGCGCCTCTATGGCGAGGGGGAGATGGTCGCCTCCACCCGCGATCGCGGCGAGAAACTGGAGGTGGTGGTGCGCGCCCGCCCCGAGGTGCTGACCGACATCGAGGAACTGCTGCAACGGCCGGTGCGCCTGCAGAGCGGCGAGCTGATCCCCCTCGGCAGCCTGGTGGATGCCGGCACCCGCATCAGCAAGGGCTACATCCGCCACTACCAGCTCAAGCGCGCCATCACCGTGGAGGCGGAACTGGACCGCGAGCGGATCGACACCGTCACCGCCAACCAGCGCCTCAAGACCGCCTGGGCACAGCTGCAGCCGGCCTATCCCAACGTGGACCTGGATTTCTCCGGTGAGCTGGACGACATCCAGGAAAGCCTGGATTCCATGGCCCGGCTGTTCCTGCTCGGCCTGGGGCTCATCTACCTGATCCTGGCCGCGCAGTTCCGCAGCTATTTCCAGCCGCTCATCATCCTGGTGACCGTGCCGCTGGCCTTCACCGGCGTGGTGCTGGGCCTGCTGGTGTCGGGCAACCCGCTATCGCTCTACACCCTCTACGGCGTGGTGGCGCTCACCGGCATCGCCGTCAACGCCGCCATCGTGCTCATCAGCGCCGCCAACGAACGCCTGGAGTCCGGCATGGGCCTGGAGCATGCCGTGGTGTATGCCGCGCGGCGGCGCGTGGTGCCCATCCTCATCACCACCGTCACCACCATCGGTGGCCTGTTCTCCCTGGCCATCGGTCTCGGCGGCAAGTCCCTCATGTGGGGCCCGGTGGCCGCCAGCATCGTCTGGGGCCTGGGCTTCTCCGCCCTGCTCACCCTGTTCGCCATTCCGCTGGTGTGGCGCCTGGCCATGGGGCTGAAAGGCCGCGCCCAAGGATCAAGGGGTCAGAGTACTTGATGAAGGGATCAAGTACTCTGACCCCTTGATCCTGACCCCTTGATCCTGACCCCTTGATCCTGACCCCTTGATCCCCTTGATCCCCGTAGGAGCCCGGTCCCCCGGGCGAAGGGTTCCCCGTCACCACGCATCGCCCACGGAGTGGGCTCCTACAACACGACAGGCCGATTCACTTGAAGAGCTGCTCGCGGTAGTACTTCAGCTCGGCGATGGAGTCGCGGATGTCGTCCAGGGCCAGGTGGCTGGACTCCTTGGTGAAGCCGGCGGCGACGGTGGGATACCAGCGTTTGGCCAGTTCCTTCAGGGTGCTGACGTCCAGGTTGCGGTAGTGGAAGAAGGCCTCGAGGTTGGGCATGCAGCGCGCCATGAAGCGGCGGTCCTGGCAGATGCTGTTGCCGCACATGGGCGAGGTCCTGGGGGAGACATACTGTTCCAGGAAGGCGATGGTACGACGCTCGGCCTCCGCCTCGTCGATGCTGCTCTGGCGCACCCGCTCGGTGAGGCCCGATTTGCCATGCTGATTGGTGTTCCATTCGTCCATGGTCTGCAGGCGCTCGTCGGGCTGGTGGATGGCCATGACCGGGCCCTCGGCGAGGATGTTCAGCTCGGCATCGGTGACGATGGTGGCGATCTCGATGATGTCGTCGTGGTCGGTGTCGAGCCCGGTCATCTCCAGGTCGATCCAGATGAGATTATTGGCGTTCTGGG
>OBJA01000462.1_pt1 | contig 35731 bp, 30 predicted proteins | sample 1519751 | NCBI WGS metagenome assembly OBJA01 (sample SAMEA3881238, study PRJEB22517) | soil metagenome | biome: lake sediment; feature: soda lake sediment; material: sediment, water from around vicinity | place: India | collected 2013-12-23 | depth 3 m
TGACATAACGCATTTCCTCCTTTGTTTCCGTACCGGCGGCACGAGCATTGAATTTCGTATAATGAATTTCGTATAATGTATATTATGTTAAATCTAATAGACGTAGAACATATAGAAGGAAGGCAGATTACATCGCTGATCTGATCTATAGATTGCTGACCCCTTTCGAATCATTGAGGCTCGCGTGCTGACAGAACCAGCACTTTTTGATACCCGCCCGCGCGGGTATTTTTTTGTCCGGAGAAAAATAAGAATGGATGATCTGATATACGGGATAAGCATTGAAGTATTACAGGAAATCACGGGTGAAGAATTGCGAGTGATCAAACAATGGAAAAAAGGTACAAAGAGGCCGTCAGAATCAGCAGTAAGGCTGATAAATCTGTTTGTGCATGGCACAAGGCATGTGCATTGCTCGGAAATAGCTGGAATGGCTTCTATTTCAGGAATGGGCTGTTATATGTCCCGGAATGGAGAAATGGCTTCTCCGCTGGGGACATACGCGCCCTGTTCTTTCGGTAGCTGGAGATAAAGGCAGACTTCTACAGGCGGCAAGTACAACTGTAAAGCCACCTGGGAATGATGTTGGAGAGATGTTTCAGTTAAGAGGAGATTTCGAGAACTCCGGAGAACCATAAGAATACAGGTTACTCAAAATTTCACTCCTGATAAACGTTATCGGGTAACTAGAACTGACACGAAACCGGATCAGGGGTAATCCGGATTCTTTACAAATTTGGTTGACGAAGGAATCACGAGCAATGGCAGAAGGCAAAAGATGACTTCTATCATCAAGTTCTATAACCGCAATAATCGATTGAGTAATTCTGTCACACAACACGAAGTCAAAATGCTTGCTGCTGATTCTGTTGAAAGCTCTATGCCAATCGCTTTTATTCATCCGATGATCCGGATTAAGTACATCCGCAATCCGAACCTTCCCAAAAACCAGAAACTGATCATCGACAGCCCGAATAAGTGAACTGTAAAACAGCCATTCAGCGGCCGTAAATAACGATGAGCAAGGTATATAAGCTCCTCTTTTCTTTACACCCCGCTGCCCTTTCTTAAGCAGATATACAACAAGCACAGCGGCAAGCACGAAAAGCAGCGGCAACTTAATTGTATGAAAAACCTGAATCAGAACTGCATACCTATCGATCATGGCAACTTTCCAGTTACGAACAAAATACTTGTTCGGCAGAAAGGGAAGTTTCTTGAGAAAGCGGAATCGATTTGGCATCACGATGAGATTCGTGACGAAAACTCAGGAAAAAACGGACATAAACCAAACCCCGGGCTAAAGTTCTTTATCTGTATGTTACGGGGTTCATACAACTTTAGAAATCTTTCAGAGTTATGATTTTGGAGCAAATGCAGTACACCAACCTTGAGGACTAATACTGCCCTCTACAACTTTACATTTACCATAGCTGCCGCATAAAGTATTTATTGGTGATTCGCCCAATCCCGGAGATTTACGGTAATTTTATCCCCGTGGTTTGAAATTTCTAAAGGTATTTATCCAGATGTTATAGTGAAAAATAATGGAAAAAATGAGATAGGCCTTTTTTTTCCATACTGCAGTCGGGCCGGGCATTATTTCATTGATAATGGTTGAGACTATTATGTACAGATAAAGAATATTACATGTACGTTCAATAATCTCGTTATTGAGCGACAGGAACATGGCTCACCCTTTAAACAATATTGTAAATAAGTAATTTTGCATAAATCCGACGATTTATTACTGTTGAAATAACGGGAAATCCTTTCGTTATACGAAGTTATGACCCCCTTTCTTTAGTTCTATTCAAATTTGAAGTAAAAAAATCTTGCCGGAAGAAAGCAATCAATGGGAAAGAATTAATTTATGCGACAGCAGATTGCCCGCCAGCCATGCAATGCGTACATATCTCACGAATTTATACGAAGCCGTGCAGCAGATCAGTCACTATCTCGGCAGAGTAAAAGAACGCTTTATAACTGTAATCGTGATTCATTACGCTACGTATAGCAAACTTGCAAGTTCGAGTCTTTACCATATAAAATAAGAATCGTTCTCATTTTATTTTGTGTCCGCTATGTGCTTGACCAACGACGAGGAGAGCGCTGTGCCGGCCACTGATCTTGCAGCGCAGCGGGTTCATATTTTATATACCGACCATCACGGCTGGTTGTATAACTGGCTGCGCCGTAAACTGGGCAATACTTGTGATGCCGCCGATCTGGCGCATGACACTTTTCTACGCGTCATGGCTTCGCGACAGATACCGTTACAGCTGGGGGAGGAGCCGCGTGCGTTACTTACACATATTGCCAAAGGACTGGTCATCGACCACTGGCGGCGGCAGGATGTAGAGCGTGCCTATCTGGAAGCACTGGCTCATCTGCCGGAGGCGGAAGTCCCTTCACCTGAAACACGCCTGATCATCCTCGATGCCCTGATGCGTATCGATGCCATGCTGACCAGTTTGTCCGGTCGCACGCGTGAAATCTTCCTGTTGGCTCAGCTTGACGGGCTGACGCTGCAACAGATTGCCGAGCGCACACAAACACCCGTGATTACCGTACGCCGGCATATTCACAAGGCACTGGTAGCGTGTATGGCTGTTGTTTGATGAATAAAGATAGATCCCTCTGATGTCTGATCACTTCCCTGCCTCACCTGCGGTACTTCCTGATGCTGCCTTGCTCAAGGAGGCTGCCGACTGGGCCATGACTTTCCAGTATGGTGTACCCACGGAATCCGAGCGACAGGCTTTCGACCACTGGCGCCAGCAAAGCCCGGCGCATGATGCTGCCTGGGCTCGCGCACAGGCTGTTTTTCACACGTTCAACCAGGTGCATGAAGGCATCGGCAAGGATGCACTCGAACATCTGGGGCACAGTAACAACAGTCGGCGGCGCAGCTTGCGCATGCTGAGCACCTTGTTGGTGGCGGTACCGACTGGCTGGCTGGCCTGGCGCCATACGCCCTGGCGGGAATGGACTGCCGATGTGGCAACGGCTATCGGCGAATACAGAACCCTGGAGTTACCCGATGGTTCACGCCTGGTACTCAACACGGCCAGTGCAGTGAACATTGCCTTCAGTACCGTGGAGCGACGCATTCGTCTCGTGGCGGGTGAGATTCTCATCACAACCAGTACCGATCCATTGCCGGTTTACCGGCCATTTCTCGTCGATACGCCGCATGGCACCGTACGCGCACTGGGCACGCGCTTCAGTATGCGTTATCTGGATCAGGATCGTTGCCACGTTGCAGTGTTTCAGGGTGCGGTCGAGATTGCTCCCACGGGCGGGTTTACCCGTACCCTGCAGGCAGGTGAACAGGCCAGCTTCAATATAACCGAAGCAAGCCAGCCGGCGCCTGTCGAGAACAGTGCCACCCTGTGGGAACAGGGTATGCTACTGGCCATAAATATGCGTCTGGGGGATGTGATTACCGAGATGGCCCGTTATCGCCTCGGTGTACTGCGCTGCGACCCGGCCGTAGCTGAACTGCGTGTATCGGGAGCTATCTCACTGACCGATACCGATGCCGGTCTGGCCCTGCTGGCCAGCGAGCTGCCCTTGCGTATCGAACATTACACCCGTTACTGGGTCATGGTCGGCCCTCGTCTTTGATCAGAAATTCCTTGGGCGATACATTATCTTGAAGCGCTTTGCCAGAGTAGCGAGATGTTTATCCAGTGTCCATAATTCAACACCTGATGTCAGCAATGTCGATGCCAGCAGCATCATATCTATCAGCCCACAGCCATGGTCATAAGGTATTCGTACTCTATAAAAGCCCTTACCTCCCGTACACTGGCCTGCCGGGTCTGTTGAAGCAAACCGATTGCGCTAAGTGTTCTGTCGCGTGCAGGTAGCGTCCCGCAAGCGAGCTCACCCACAATCATGGGATGTGTCCAAACCATGTTCAGTTGAAGTAATTCAACCAATGCATCGTTGCGATACCGGAAATGATTCACCTATATCGAAGTGTCGATCAGTACTCCCTTCATCTCGGGGAATCCGGAGAAGCTTCGCGCCGGCGGGGAATTTCCTGCATCTCGGGCGAGGCTGCTCCCAGGGCTGCCAGCCGTTTGGCCGCCTGAACCCTGCCGAAAGTCTTGATGGCCTCCCGGAAAAGATCTGTCTTGTCCATCTCGGGATCAGCCAGCTCAAGAGCATGTTCGTACAATTCATCATCAATTGTGACAGTCGTTCTCATCGCACTCTCCTTCATCAAATGTGATGACATATTGCATCAGAATATGACATCAAAAAAGTTCTGCTCACTCTCTACGCAGTAAATAAGTAACCGAAGAAATCTTCCATTGAAGATCCCTCAATGATCACTTTTTTCTGTTCGTTCGGTATATCGAATGAAGGTGCACGTTTTCAATGCACCTGATTATCCGTTCCATACACTGACGAAAGGTATATCAATCATGTTTTTCAAATATTTTTCCCCACGGCGGCCAGCGCATCCAACGAACCTCTCACCCTCTTCCTCCGTTTATTTCCACGGTAATTCCGTATCGGGATTCAAGATCAGCGTACAGGTATTCACCCTCAATTGCATACTGGTCAGCCTGACCGGAGCAATTATGTTTACACCTAATCCTGTACTGGCTGCCGAATCTATCAGCAGCACAGCCAGTCGGAATTACGCCATTTCCGCCGGGCAGCTGAGCGACGTACTGGCGCAGTTTGCTGCTGCATCCGGCGTACAACTGGTGTTTGATCCGGCAATGCTGACCGGGTTGTCCAGCAACGGGCTGCAGGGCAGTTATACCGTTCGTGAAGGATTCCTGCGTTTACTGGCCGGCAGTGGCTATGGACTGGTAGAAACAGGTCATGGCAACTACTCGCTGCATCGGGCGACAGCTGCAGGCAATACGATAACCCTGCCCTCTCTGATAGTCAGTACAGCAGCAGATACTCTGAAACAAGGAACGGCGGAAGAAGGCTATCTAGTCAGTAATGTCAGTGGGATTGGCATATGGGGAGAGCGTAGTTTACGAGATACTCCCTATTCGATCAGCGTTGTACCTTCCGACCTGATCGAAAATATTAATGCTCAGAACATGGGGCAGATCTTCAAAATGAATCCTCTGATGCAAGAACCAGCTATCAATGGTCCCGATAATGGACCTATGACCACTATAAGAGGATTTCTATCAACCACCCCAATTTATGACGGTATCCCTATGGCTTCATCAATCGGCTCTGCTGTATCGGTGATTGAGATTGATCGGGTTGAAATTCTCAGCGGAACGTCGGGATTTCTCTATGGTGGAGGTAGAGTGGGTGGGGCAGTTAATTACGTGACTAAAAACTCTACTGATGTCCCGCTCAGAAGGCTGACATTCGGTAATTACGGTGGCACCCAGTTTTATGGCCATGCCGATATCGGCGGGAAATTTGATGACCGGGGTCGCTTTGGTTATCGGGCTAATCTGCTCTATCAGGGCGGAGATACGGCTATTGGTGAACCAGTCAACCAAAAAGTTGCCAACATTGTGCTGGATAGCCATCTTACTGATACCCTCTATGCTGACGTTAAATATACTTATAACGACTATAGAAAAGAAGCAACGCAACCTACATTTTTTAATATAAAGAATAGAACTGGGATTGATACCAGTAAGCGCTATTCTCCAGAATGGGCATCTAATGACGTAGAAAGTCATAAAGCCTATACCAGCCTGCGCTGGGATCCCAGTAAGTACTTTACCCTTAGAAGTGCTTTCTTCTACCAACATACTAATACGAGATATGATCAAATGTCTTTTATAGAAGAAACGAACAGGACCTTTATGTCTGCGCCGCTAAGGATGCCTTGGGCAAAATATGAAAATTATGGAGGCTATATTTACCTGGATACTCGATTTTCAACCTTTGCTATTGATCATAAGCTGACCTTAGGTTATTCATCTACTTTTAATGAGCTTTTTAGACGTCCGGATATTTATGCGGATAGCGCAGGCAGCTTCCTGCTGGATGAGCTCAAACACGTACCCGAACCGGATTGGGAAATTTATGATGGGGGCGAACCGCGCGAGTCTATTTGGAAAGTTCGATATAATAATATCCTGATTGGCGATAATATTACCTTTAATGATCGATGGTCTGCGATGGTCGGGCTCAACTATGCTACTGCTATAAATATAGCAACTGGTACCTATGGTGACGGCAGTAAATATGAAAAATCTGCACTGACCCCTACTGTTTCACTGCTGTATAAACCAATTGAAGCAGTAACCACTTATGTCTCCTATATGGAAGCGCTTGAACGAGGCACGATAGTAAGTAATATCTACGCCAATCGTGGAGATATACTTCCTCCGTTAGTCAGTAAACAATATGAAGTTGGTCTGAAATATGATATCAATCCCAATCTGTTGCTGAGCACTGCATTGTTCCGGATTGAAAAAGCCAATCAGTATTCAAATCGCGCCGCTCCGATACCAACCTATGTTCAGGATGGTCTGCAAGTACATAACGGGGTAGAACTAGCCCTGACCGGTAAAGTCACCGACAATCTGACCATCATGGGAGGTGGTACGCTGATGGATCTCAGCGTAGAAAAATCCAATGACCCTACTATAGAAGGCAAAAAACCAACCAATGCCGCTTCCCGGATCGGTAAGATTTATGCAGAATATGCGCTTCCCTGGATTCCAGGACTGAGCCTGACTGGTGGCATTTACTATACTGGTGAGAGATATGCTGATACGGTTAATACCGACAAGATTCCCAGTTATACTCTGTATGATATCGGCGCACGCTATACTACCCGCGTGCTAGATAAACCATTGATAGTACGCCTGAATATCTTCAATCTGACTGGTAAAAACTACTGGCAAGATAATAATACGTTAGGAGTACCGAGAACTGTTGCATTTTCTGTCAGTACGATGTTTTAATGTTTTACCTTTAATATTACAACATCCGGACTCTATTCTGAGCCCGGTATGTTTAATAACTCATAATCGCCACCTTTACCTGTCATCTCAGTATAGAAGCAGCTCGCGCTGGCATTAGCCTGAATGCCCCGGTATTGAAAAAGCTATCAGAAAATTTTCATACGTAAGAATGGGCTAATCAAGTCAATATAACAGCCAATTATTCCGTTTGATGTTTAACGTTTGACGTTATATCATTGTGTTTATGATCAAAACTTTCGCCACGAAAGAAACAGCTGCTTTATTTGCTAATGAAAAGATCAGGCGACTGCCACCAGAAATTCTCCAGGTTGCTCGTCGAAAAATGGCGCAGTTACATCGTGTTTCATCAATCGAGGAACTGCGTATCCCACCTGGAAACAGGCTTGAAAAATTGTCTGGTAACCGGAATGAACAATGGAGCATTCGCATCAATGATCAATGGCGGATTTGTTTCCGATTCGAAGCAGGCGATGTATTTGATGTCGAGATTACCGATTATCATTGAAAAATTATATTTATGACTATCCATATCGAAGAGTTGGAAAACATGGATTTCAGTGATGTGGCTGAAGGTGGAAAATTGCACCCCATTCACCCTGGCGAGATTCTGCGCGAAGAATTTCTGATGCCGTTAAAAATCACTCCTCATGCACTTTCTTTGGCATTGCAAATTCCGGCCACTCGTATCAACGATATCGTACGGGAGCGTCGTGCAATTACTACCGACACCGCCCTCAGACTGGCGCGGTATTTTGGTAATACCGCTGAATTCTGGATGGGTCTTCAAATCGATTACGATATGACTATTACCCGCGATTCCTTACGTGGGGCATTGAATAGAATTCAACGATTTGAACCTACCCATATCAGTTAATCCCTGCCCCGCTCCATTCCCCACCCAATGCTTTGAACAGGTTGATGGCGTTCGATAAAGAAAGCTGCCTGAGCTGGACGAGTGCCTGTTCGGAATCAAACAGGCTGCGTTGCGCATCCAGTAGTTCCAGATAATTGGCTACTCCTTTTTCATAACGCCGGGTTACCAGTTTCAGGCGTTCACGATCTGCATCGGTTGCATTGGATTGAGCATCGATCTGTTTTTCGATCTGCTCTCTTGCCAGTAACGTATCGGCAACTTCTCTAAAGGCGTTTTGAATCGCCTTTTCATATTCAGCCACGGCAATTTCCACGCGTGCGCGGCTGACCTTCAGATTGGCCTGGTTACGCTTATGGGTAAAAATCGGAAATATGATTTGGGGCGTAAATGCCCAGGCATTGATGCCGTTACTGAGCAGCCTGGTGAAATGCTCATTGACCAGACCGATATTGGTGGTCAACTGCAAGCGCGGGAACAAGGCAGCACGCGCAGCCCCGATATTAGCATTGGCAGCTTTCAGCTTGTGTTCGGCGGCACGAATGTCCGGGCGTCTTTCCAGTAAATCGGAAGGCAGCCCTGCCGGGATCGGTGAAAATGCCAGTGTATCGAGTGCAGCAGTGTTACCAGGTAAGGTGACTGACTGATCTCCCATCAATAACAATAAAGCATTGATGGCCCGGCTATGTTCCCGATCCAGTGCCGACACACTTGCACGTGCGTTTTCCATCTGCATTTTGGCTGATTTCACATCTACAGCCGTATCGATACCGGCATCGAAACGGCGCCTGATACGGATATGACTGGCTTCACGTGCAGCCAGCGTTTTCTCTGCCAGTAATTGACGTTCTGATAAAGCACGCTCATCGACATAGGCCGCCGCTACTTCTGCAATCAAACTCGTTTGGGCCGTCTGCTGAGCTTCCCGGGTAGCTAGGTAATCTTCCAGTACCGCTTCAGAAAGACTTTTTATCCGGCCAAAGAAATCGATTTCAAAATTACTGATGCCGATACCGACACGATACATATCGACGTCGAAGGTTTCTCCCTTCGCAAAAATCAGACGGCTGCGGTCATAGCTGCCAGTGGCATCGATTGTGGGTAATTTCGCCGATCGTTGAATATCATATTGGGCACGCGCTTCTTCGATACGTAATGCTGCGATACGTAAATCACGATTCTGTTCCAGTGCAATATTGATCAGGTTCTGCAAAACCGGGTCAGTGAAATACTGTTGCCAGCTTTCGGGCGCAGCATCCATTGCATTCGTATCATCAGCGGTGTAACTGGCGGGAAGCGGTGCTGGCGGCCGGCTGTATTCAGGGATCAGCGAACAACCGCTGAGCAACAGAACTGCTGCCGAAACAGGCAGCTTCATAGCTGACTTGAAAAAGCTACCATTTTTCATGACTAAGAAACCTCTGAGTGAATCAATAAATGTCATTATGAACACCGGCACCGCCATTGCCGTCTTTGCGAACCCCGAAGGGATGAAGCAATCCAGCAGCGATGATGAAAACACTGGATCGCCACGGCCCCGAGGGCCTTGTGATGACGGAATAAATCCGAAGTTGCCTGACAGATATTTTTACGAATGATGTCGCGAATGCCTGATATAACGACCTATCACGGCAAAAAACAGGGGCACCAGAAATATTGCCAGTGCAGTTGCCATGACATTCCCTCCGAATACACTGGTGCCGATCGCAGTCTGGGCACCCGATGCTGCACCGGTTGCCAGTGCCAGTGGCAGTACCCCGGCACCGAAGGCCAGTGAAGTCATGATGATCGGGCGTAAGCGTAAACGGGCAGCTTCCAGCGTTGCATCGATCAGGCTCATACCATTGGCGTAAAGTTCTTTTGCCACTTCGACGATCAGAATGGCGTTCTTCGCAGAAAGCCCGATCATTGCGATCAGTCCCACCTTGAAATAAATATCATTCGGCATGTCGCGCAGCGTTACCCCCAGCACAGCACCTAGCACGCCCAGTGGTACGACCAGAATGACCGCTAAGGGAATCAGCCAGCTTTCATATAGGGCAGCCAGCGCCAGAAATACGATCAGCACGGATAGCCCGAACAGGAACGGGGCCTGATCGCCGGAAAGCCGTTCTTCCAGTGACTGGCCAGACCAGTCGAAGCCTATCTCGTTCGGCAACTTAGCTACGATGCGCTCGATTTCCTGCATGGCATCCCCGCTGCTTTTGCCGGCTGCCGCATTGCCATTGATAGTAAAGGAAGGAAAACCGTTGTAGCGTGTGAGTTGCGGTAAACCCATCCCCCACTCCAGTGAAACAAAGGAGGACAGCGGCACCAGCTTACCCGCAGCATTTCTTACCCGCAGTTTACGAATATCATCGAGTTCGATACGGTTCTTGCCGTCGGCCTGAACAATGACGCGCCTGACCTGATTCCCGTGCATGAAGTCACCGATATAATCCGAGCCGAACATGACAGCGAGTGTGGTATTGATTTCATCCATCGTGACACCCAGCGCTTGTGCCTTGCGCCGGTCGATATCCAGGTTGACGACCGGTGCTTCTGTCAGGCCGGCGAACATCAGATTGGTCAGTATCGGATGTTGTCCGCCTTCGGCCAGTAACTGGTCGCGTGCCGCCGCCAGTGTTTTATATCCGACATTCCCGCGATCCTGCAGCCGCAGATCAAAACCATTGGATGAACCCAGTTCAGGTAATGGTGGGGTATTCAACGCAAATACCGTCAGATTGGGCCGTCCATAAAAATGCATATTGACACGTTCGACGATCGATCGCACGTGCTGGTCGGCCTGTTTGCGCTCTTCCCAGTCCTGTAATGTCGCAAAAATCATACCGCTGCTGGCCCCCGTGCCATAGAAACTGAAGCCACCGACTTCATAGACATATTTCACCGGTTCGTTTTCCTGCAGATACCGGCTCACTTCGCCAAGAGTATTCATGGTTTCATGCATCGTGGCACCTTGCGGCAGCATGACCATGATCATGAAATCTCCCTGATCTTCTTCCGGCAGGAAAGCAGTCGGCAAACGGGCGAACAGCAAGGCTACAGCAGCAATGATGATGCCGTACACAACTAGCCAGCGCACAGGATGCTTGAGTATCTGCCCGACACGATGCTGGTACCGATTGGTCAGAGAAATAAATGTCCGGTTGAACCAGCCGAAAAATCCACGTTTCTTTTCATGGTGTTCTTTGTCGACGGGTTTGAGCAAAGTGGCACACAAGGTGGGCGTCAGTGAAAGTGCCAGAAAGGCGGAAAAAGCAATGGAAGTCGCCAGTGACAGGGAAAACTGCCGGTAAATATTGCCGACCGCACCACTGAAAAACGCCATGGGCAGAAATACGGAAGTCAGAACGACGGTGATCCCAATAATTGCGCTACTGATCTGCTGCATCGCTTTCACGGTGGCTTCATAGGGAGATAAGCCTTCTTCGACGATGATACGCTCAGCATTTTCCACCACGACGATAGCGTCATCCACGACGATACCGATCGCCAGTACCATGCCGAACATGGTCAGTACATTGATGGAAAACCCCAGGGCATACATGACCGCGAAGGTACCGAGAAGCGCAATCGGGACGACCAGGGTAGGAATGAGCGTTACCCGGATGCTCTGCATGAACAGGAACATCACCAGAAACACGAGGACTACTGCTTCGACCAGGGTATTCACTACTTTCTGGATGGAGACTTCGACAAACGCCGACGTATCATAGGGTATCTGGTAGCTGACCCCTGGCGGGAAATATCTGGACAGTTCATCCATGGTATTGCGTATACGTTCTACCGTAGCCACAGTGTTGGATCCCGGTGCCATTTTCACTGCCATCCCCGCGGCATTCTTGCCATTGACACGGGAAAAGAACGAATAATCGCTTCCGCCATATTCCACTCTGGCGACATCACGCAGCAGGATGGCGCCTCCATCCGATTTTGTCCGTAACGTAATGTTCTTGAAATCTTCCGGTGTAACGAGTGCCTTATCTGCCGCAATATTGGCGCTGATAGGGGCAGATTCCGGTACTGCCTTATCACCGATATAACCGACGACCACACGAGCATTATGGCTGCGTATCGCTGAAGCGAGATCGGATGCCGTCAGGTCGAGAGAAGTCATTTTTGCCGGATCGGGCCATATACGCATGGCATATTCCGGACTGAACGACTGTACCTTGCCGACGCCCTCGACCCGGCGCAATGCCTGCAATATATTGGCAGATGCCAGTTCTCCCAGCTCGATTTCCGTCAAACGGTTATCGTCAGAAGTAATGGAAACCACCAGTTGTATGTTATCCGCAGATTTTTCAATGAAAATACCGTTGCGGCGCACGACTTCCGGTAAACGTGCTTCCACCATTTTCAAACGATTCTGTACTTCTACGGCAGCCAGATCAGGATCCGTGCCTTGTCTGAATGTGAGATTGATGTTGGCAGAGCCCGGATTGCTGGTGGCTGAGGTATACATCAATCTCGGCGCACCATTCATTTCACGTTCGATAATCGCTGTGACCGATTCTTCGACAATTCTGGCGGAAGCACCGGGATAAGTGGCTGTTACGTTGATCACAGGTGGTGCAATATCCGGATATTGTGCTACCGGCAAACCACGAATGGAGAGTAACCCGGCAAGAATGATCAGTAATGAGATGACCCAGGCGAATACCGGGCGGTCGATAAAAAATCGCGCCATAAATTCCTGTATGGATTTTTATTGTTTGGAATGATCTGTCTGATCGTCGGTAACGACGGGCCTTACCCGAGTACCGGGTATCATCATGGCCGGGTTACTGATAATCACTTTCTCGCCACCCTGCAACCCGCTGGTGACTAGCCAGTGGTTACCTTCCAGTGTATTCGTCTCAACTTCGACCCTTTGTACTGTGTCTTCAGTATCGACAATCATGACGCTGGATACACCGGAAGCACGAACCAGTGCATCACGTGGAACAGGAATGGCATGGTTGATGATGGCCTGTTCCAGTCGCACCTGTACATAAGCACCGGGTAACAGTTCATATTCAGGGTTATCGAATAATGCGCGCATCGCTACGGTATCGGTCGATATATCCACTGCGAGATCTGAAAAAAACAGTTTGCCGGTATGGTCGTACTCACTGCCATCCGAAAAAATCAGGTGAACCTGGATATCTTTCTGCTCGATGCCCCGAATTTTTCCTGATTTAATGGCACGCTGCATGGCCATGACTTCGGCAGCCGGTTGTGAAAAATTGACATAAATCGGATCGATCTGTTCGACCGTGGTCAATGGTGTCGGCGCATCCTGCCCGACCAGCGCACCCTCCGTTACCAATGCACGGCGTGCCCGGCCATCGATCGGTGAAACGACGGTTGCATAACCGAGATCGAGCCTGGCTTTTTCCAGCCGTGCTCTGGCAGAGAGCAATTCAGCTCTGGTCTGTTTTTCCTCGGCCACTACGGATTGATAATCACGCTCACTGATGGAATGGTCGCTGACCAGATCTTTGTAACGCTTGAGTTTGTCGGCTACATCATGGTAACTGGCTTCAGCCTTGGCTAAAGCACCTGATGCTTCATCACGTGCCACTTTCAGCAGCTCTGGATTGATCAGGAAAAGCGGAGTCCCTTTACGCACATCCTGCCCTTCCTTATATAGCCGCTCTGTCACGATCCCGGCCACTCTGGCGCGTACCTCTGCCTGCCGGAAAGCTTCCAGCCTGCCAGGTAATTCAATGCTGACCGGAGAAGAAATCGCCCGGGTGATGATGACATCGACTTGCTGGAGAATTTCATCTGTTGCCGTCTGGTTCTGCTGACTGTTACACCCCGAGAGCCCATAGATCGAGAACAGAACCATCAGAATGTAAAACCGGTTTTGGTAACGAAGCATCGATTTCTCTTTATTGTTTTTGTCGCCGGATAATCCGGACATGATTATCATTCCGGCAATATAGCATATAATCAGTCATGATTGATTAATTAATGGTGACGTATAATGCTGACTATTGATAAGTAGCAGTATTTATCTGAATTTAATTGAGGAATGGTGTGTCAAGAAAAACCAAGGAAGATTCACAGCGTACGCGCGATACGATTCTTGATGCAGCGGAGCGAGTCATTTTGTGCAAAGGCATAGGACGCACGACCATCGGGGATATCGCCAATGCTGCCAATGTTTCGCGGGGAGCGGTTTACGGGCATTATAAAAACAAGATAGATCTATCGATCGCCATGTGTAAACGCGCATTCAGCTCAACGGAAATGCCTGCCCGGATCACAGGAGAATCCGCACTGCAGACACTGTACCGGGAAGGGATCTATCTGCTGCGCTTATATTCGGAACCGGGGCCGGTACAACGTGTACTGCACATCCTGTACGTCAAATGCGATGAAAGTGAAGATCATCTTGCTTTGCTCGATATTCGAAACGAGTGGGAAGCACAGCGTATGGCCGATACAGAAAAACTCATTATTAAAGCTGTTGCCAATGCCGAATTACCACAGACTACGGATATCAAACTGGCCAACCTGTATCTGCATTCCCTGTTTGATGGCATATACAGCACCTTATTCTGGACAAACCGTGTCCCTGAGCATAAATGGGAAATTGCCGAGAAACTTTATCAGGCAGGTTTCTCGGGACTCAGAACCGCTAAAGAATTAAGCTCCAGCAATAACGTGTGAAAGTATGCCTGAAGCAGTGCAGTGCCTATGCTCGTACTTGCCCGCTTCCGCAGGACGATCAGTTTTATGGCATGATCAACAATGAAAAGGATTGATAGAACTCCGCCTGCCCAGGTACGACACTAAACATTCTGATCTTGCGAGAAGAGTGAAAAAGAACTAGCGGGCAGAGCCACGATCGTGGCTACTGCCCGATAACGATGAGATGTATTGCAGTTAAGATGAGACGACCTTGTATCAGTCAACTTTATTTTTGATTTCAGATGCTTTGTCTTTTGTCGCATCATAAGTTTCACTTGCCCTGTTTTTTGCTTTTTGCTTCAAACATTCAGCATCACTATCCGTGCAGGTGGCTTCCTGTGTGCGATTGATCGCTTTATTGGTTGCTCTTTCAGCATCATTTGTCTTTGTCTCCAGTTTCTCGGTGAGGGTTTCTCCTGCGATGACGGAAGATGACAGGAACATAAGAAATACAGCCGACAGCAGATAGGTTTTTTTCATTTTTCTTCTCCTTTGTTTAAAGTTAGAACATACAAACATCCGGTATAGAGATCTAGTAAGGATCAGGTCCGTAAAGAACAGAATTTTGCTGCTTGTGTGAGTCTTACCTGTACTTGAAATCATCGATAAAATCAGAGAATGTTTTGCTGGCAGTATTCCATTTTTCTTCTGCCTCATCCTTTATGTCATCCCAGATACTGTCTGTTTTATCTGCCAGCTGCTCCAGATAAGATGAGAGTTCAGATCGTTTTTCTTCTGCTTCATCTAATTTTTTCTTAAATTCGATTTCGGCATCAACCGCCAGGTTTTCTCCCTTTGCTTTCAGAAGATCGATCTGAGCACTCCACTCTTTTAACTGAGCTTCAGCTTTCTTGATATAAGCTTCTCTATTACTCATGATTTACCACTCCTTTCAAGTTATGGTTGTAATGATTCGCAAGTGCAAACCGTTTTCTGAGTTAATGAATAGGCGCCTGTCACTTACTCTACTCCACAAATTACATACCCGTAAAGCAGAAACACTTAATACAGAAAAATAATCGAAATGGCATATACAGACGCTACTACATTTTTTTGAATCAGGTAAAATTTCAGATATAAAGTTCAATGAATTGATTATTATTTACTGTAACCTGATACAAACCAGCCCGTAGATTGGTCATTTTTGACCGGAAAATGGATGATGCCGGACGCTATTCGATATAAGGACTCAGGAATCATCGATCTGATTCAGAATCAGGGACACACGTTCCTGAAGTGCCGGGATAATTTCTTCCTCGAACCATGGATTACGCCTCAACCAAAGATTATTGCGCGGGCTTGGATGAGGAAGTGGCATGATGTCAGGCCAGAATTTCCGCCAGGATCGAACATTCTCAGTCAGCGTTATCACTGGTTTTCTACCCTGCCGGGTAAAATAGTAAACTTGGGCGTACTGGCCTATCAGCAGAGTCAGTCTGATATTTTTCAAATGCGACAACAATGCTGATCGCCATGCAGGCGCACATTCAGGTCGAGGGGGCAAATCACCGGCTTTGCCCGTTCCCGGAAAACACAATCCCATGGGCAGAATTGCGATCTTGCTGGGATCGTAAAAGGTTGTACGAGTCACATTCAGCCACTCGCGCAATCTGTCACCGCTGGGATCATTGAACGGCAAGCCGGTTTCGTGTACTCGCCTGCCCGGCGCCTGGCTGGCAATCAGAATACGGGCAGTTTCATGCAGTTGAAATACCGGCCTCGGGCCCAGCGGTAAATGTTCAGCGCACAAGGTACAGCGACGTACCTGACTGATCAGAGATTCGAGATCACTCACATTTATCCTGTTATCCACAAAATCGTTCATCATGCATTCCAGAACGGGAAATAACACAGAAAATCACACTTGATCGCTGCTTTGAGAAATATAAAAAATCCTGATTTTTCAAATGTCATCAGAATTTTTTCTTGACACATATAAAAATATCCACATCTTGCTCTCAGGGATATTGACAACCCCGCAAACCCGCACCAGTATTGATATATAATATAAGTAGTTGTTTTTAAAAAATAAAATTTGTGTATAAAATTTTAGCAGACTTGAGAATCTTGTTTGAAAAGACAACCTTAAGTGACTCATTCCCAAATTGTACACAAACTTATCCACAGGAATTGTGGATAAATAAGAACGACAATTTTGGCTTGAGATGACTTCAGTTTCTTGCAAGAGCAATGGTCATCATTGCTACAATCCCGGCAGTAGTCACTTTGAAAATGAATCATAAATATGTTGCGTAAATCCCTGTTTTTCCTGTCCACATTTGCGATAGTTATATTATTTACAGTCTGGCTGCTTTTAAAAGGCAGCCTGCCTGTTTATGAAGGAGAACAATCCATTCCCGGACTGAGTGATATCGTAACAGTCGAACGGGATGCTCTCGGCACAGTGACGCTGAATGGTGGAAATAGGCTTGATCTGGCGCGTGGACTGGGTTTTATCCACGCACAGGAACGTTTCCTGGAAATGGATCTGATGCGCCGCAAGGCTGCCGGAGAGCTGGCAGAATTATTTGGTACGGTAGCACTGCCGGCCGATCGCAAAGCGCGATTGCACCGTATGCGTGCTCGGGCACAGACCATGCTGCAGACGCTGCCACAAGATCAGCTTCGTTTGCTCGAAGCTTATCGGGATGGCGTCAATAAGGGACTGGACAGTCTCAGAATCAGCCAGTTTGGCTATCTGCTTACACAAACTACACCTCGTGCCTGGCAAAGTGAAGACAGTCTGCTGATCGTACTTGCCATGTACATGACGCTGCAGGGGAACAACTTTGATCGTGAACTGGGATTGTCGATGATGCATGCTTCCCTGCCGGAATCCGCCTATCGGTTCCTGACGGCCAGTGGAGGCGAGTGGGATGCCCCGCTGGATGGCAGTCATTTTGAATGGCCGCCCTACCCCTCTGCTGCCGACCTTGATTTACGTTCTATCAGCAAACCGATTTTATCGGATAACGGTTTCCAGGAATCTCCCTCGGTTGGCAGCAACGGATTTGCCGTGGGAGGACATCTGACGAATGGCGGCGCGCTGGTGGCTAATGACATGCATCTGGCCTTGCGAGCACCTAATTTATGGTTTCGTACCCGGCTGATTTACCCGGACTCCAGACAAGAAAACCAAAAGATCGATGTGATCGGTGTCAGTCTTCCAGGCACGCCGGCTATTGTTGTCGGTTCCAATCGTCATATCGCCTGGGGATTCACCAATTCTTACGGCGATTTTGCCGATTGGGTCAGAGTGAATCTCGATCCGGAGAATTCTGCCCGCTATGTCAATCATGATGAATGGAAATCTGTAAAAATATGGCGTGAAACATTGCATGTGCGAGGTGCGCCCGATGAAATCCTGGAAATCCGCGAAACCGAATGGGGACCGATCCTTGCGCAGGATTTTGATGGCACTCCCCTGGCGCTGGTCTGGGCTGCACACCAGTCTGGTGCGGTCAATTTCGATATTATCGATCTGGAACAGGCTGAAAACCTGGAAAAAGCGGTAGATATTGTCCGGAACACGGGCATCCCGGCACAAAACTTCATTGCCGGAAACAAAAATGGTGATATCGCCTGGACAATCGCCGGCCGTATTCCTCAACGTACGGGCAGCTATGATCCGAGCTTACCAGCAGACTGGAGCAAGCAGTCTGCTGGCTGGAATGGCTGGCTTGCACCTGCTGATTACCCGCTGGTTATTAATCCGCCGGATATGCGCCTTTGGAATGGCAACTCAAGAATGATCGATGGTGCCATGTTGAACAAGCTGGGAGATGGCGGGTATGAACTCGGCGCCCGCAGCCGGCAGATCCGGGATGAATTATATGCACATCATTACTTCTCACCATCAGCTCTACTTGGCATCCAGCTGGACGATCGTGCACTGCTTCTCGCTCGCTGGAAGCAACTATTGGATGAAATATTGCAGAAAATACCATCCACCGTATGGCGCAATGAAATGCAACAAGTGCTGCTTGACTGGAATGGGCATGCTTCTGTGCAATCGGTTGCCTACCGGATCGTACGCAGTTTTCGTCTTGAAGTCATGAAACATGTACTCAGCAGTTTAACTGCCAAAGTAAAATCTGATTACCCCGAATTTGAAATACCGCGCCTGAGCCAGGCCGAACATGCGATATGGAAACTGATAGAACAACGGCCGCTTCATTTATTATCCGCTGATGATAGTGATTGGGACAGCCTGCTGGCAGCATGCGCACGCCGGATAGCAGAACAAATGCAAGCTCAGCCTGGTGGCATGGCGGCACGTACTTGGGGAGAGGAAAATACAGCCGATATCCGACATCCGTTCAGCCGCGCCCTGCCATCATGGATTGCCGCATGGCTGAACATGCCTGCCGACCAGTTACCCGGCGATCATCATATGCCACGTATTCAGGCACCCGATTTTGGTGCTTCGCTGCGTTTCGTCGTCGCACCCGGAGAGGAAGAACAGGGTTATTTCGAAATGCCAGGAGGCCAGAGTGGCCATCCACTTTCTCCTTATTACGGCAGCGGTCATTCCGATTGGGTGACAGGAAGGCAAGTATCGTTCATGCCTGGCGCAGCACAACAGATTTTGTATCTCCGCCCGACTGAATTCAAAGCAGATCATTGACGAGTCACTGCTTTCTTCCTGACTGATCCGGTTTGGCTTAATATCTGCAAAAAAGTGTCGATAAAACTTACATTATCTTTATCTATTTCATTGCCAACTTGCTTGTAAAGGACCAAAGCCTTGAAATACAAAAGATCTCCCCGATTGTTCAGCCAATAACAAACGACCGGTTTGGGTTTCAATATCCTTGGGAGTATTCAATGCAGCAAGATAATTCATTATCCACCCGGAACCTTTAGCAGCGATGACATGAACGCAAACCAGACACAAAAAAAACTGCTCGTAATAGAAGATGATCCAGGGCTTCAAAAACAGCTGCGCTGGAGTTTCGATGATTGCAATGTGGCTGTCGCTTCAGATCGTGAAAGTGCTCTTGCACAAATCCGCCGGCACGAGCCCGCTGTCGTCACCATGGACTTGGGATTACCGCCCGATCCAGATGGTGCAACGGAAGGGCTGGCAACTTTGCAGCAGATTCTTGCCGTAGCGCCTGATACCAAGGTAATCGTACTGACGGGCAATCAGAATCATGAAAATGCACTGAAAGCAATCAATATGGGTGCGTATGATTTCCATCAGAAACCTCTCGATGCTAATGTGCTTAGCCTGATCGTGAACCGGGCCTTTTATTTGCACCGGCTGCAGCGTGAAAATCGTGATTTGTTGAAATCCTCTTCAAGTACAGTCATTCCCGGGCTTATTACCAGTGATCCCGGTATGGTCAAAATATGCCAGCAAATCGAGCGTATCGCGTCTTCCGATGTTACGGTCACTCTGCTGGGCGAAAGCGGAACCGGGAAGGAAGTATTAGCCAAAGCACTTCACCAGTTGAGCAACCGGAACCATAAACGCATGGTTGCAGTCAACTGTGCAGCAATTCCTGAATCTCTGCTGGAAGCAGAGTTGTTTGGCTATGAGAAAGGTGCTTTCTCTGGGGCTGTCAAACAGACGCCAGGCAAAATCGAATTGGCACAGGGAGGTACATTTTTCCTGGATGAAATCGGTGATTTGCCGTTGTCATTGCAGGCAAAGCTGCTGAGATTTTTGCAGGAACGTGTCATCGAACGTATCGGCGGCAGAGAACTGATCCCGGTAGATGTACGAATCATCTGTGCAACCCACCAGAATCTGAAAGAAATGATCGAGGCCGGTACCTTTCGTGAAGACTTGTACTATCGCCTGTGTGAAATCAGTATCCATATCCCGGCACTTCGCGATCGTATCGGGGATGCCGTTTTGCTTGCCCACCACTTCAAGAACCAGTTCCGGGCGAAAGAAAAACGTCAATCTCTCAATTTCAGCCAGGATGCACTGGATGCAATCAGCAGCCATCCCTGGCCAGGGAATATCCGCGAAATCGAGAATTGCATCAAGCGTGCAGTCATCATGGCAGAAGGTCCGCAAATCACTGCTGCGGATCTCGGGCTGCAACCGGCAGCTGATACTTTTATGCCCGTTACTCTCCGCGAAGTTAGAGACAAAGCAGAACATGAAATGCTCATCAAAGTGCTGGCACGGGTAAATGGCAATGTTGCCAGAGCAGCAGAACTTCTCGGTGTCACTCGTCCTACTCTTTACGACCTGATGAATCGTCATGGGCTCAAATAGGTTGTAGAATTCAGTTATTTTATGACTTGTACTATATACCTAATTGATGCCTAGCCTTTTTCATGAACTGATTTATCAGTCAGCCGCCCGCAATCCCGATTCTACTGCGTTGATCGATCAGAAGCGGCATCTCTCCTATATTGCATTATCTGAAGCAGTGCAATCGATTGCCAGTGCCTTGCATACACTTGGGCTTGGTCGCGGGGAGCGTGTGGCTGTCTATCTCGAGAAACGACTCGAAACGGTCATCGCACTGTTTGGCGCATCCGCGGCAGGAGGCGCGTTCGTTCCCGTCAATCCGCTGCTTAAAGCCGAGCAGGTTGCCTATATCCTCAAAGATTGCAATGTGCGGATATTGATTACTTCCATTGAGAGACTTGATCTGCTCAAGCCGGTATTATCGCAATGCCATGATCTGCATACCGTGATTATCACCGGCGATTTGCAAGAAGCATCCCTTCCCGGATTGAATGTTGTTTCATGGCAACAGATACAAACATTTTCAGGTGTTGCCCGGCTATCTTGCTGCATCGATAGCGATATGGCTGCAATTCTGTATACTTCGGGAAGTACCGGCAAGCCCAAAGGAGTGGTGCTTTCTCATCGCAATCTGGTAACTGGAGCTGTGAGTGTTTCCCAATATCTGAATAACCGGCCTGATGATCGGATACTGGCAGTATTGCCACTTAGCTTCGACTATGGATTGAACCAACTGAATACTGCGTTTTATACCGGAGCCACCGCTATTCTGATGAATTATCTGCTGCCACGCGATATTCTCACCACAATCAGGCAGGAACAGATAACCGGACTGGCCGCAGTACCGCCATTGTGGTCGCAATTGGCACAACTGGACTGGAAAGATGCGCAGAGTCTGCGCTATATTACCAATTCAGGCGGCGCAATGCCCCATACTACCTTGGCACGTCTGCGCGGTGCACTACCCGATACACAAATCTTTCTGATGTATGGTCTGACCGAAGCTTTTCGCTCGACCTATCTCCCTCCCGAGGAAGTGGACAAACGACCGGATTCCATGGGTAAAGCAATTCCCAATGCTGAAGTCATGGTGCTGCGCGAAGATGGTTCCCATTGCGCGCCGGGTGAACCGGGTGAACTGGTGCACCGAGGGCCGCTCGTTTCACTGGGTTACTGGAACGATGCGGATAAAACGGCAGCACGCTTCCGGCCGCTGACTCCTCGCCAATCCGGATTGACCATTCCCGAACTTGCGGTCTGGTCGGGTGATACGGTACGCATAGATGATGAGGGTTATCTGTATTTCATTGGCCGAAGCGATGATATGATCAAAACCTCCGGCTACCGTGTCAGCCCGACTGAAGTGGAAGAAGTTGTTTATGCAACTGAAAAAGTTGCCGAAGCAGCTGCTTTCGGGGTACCCCACCCCACCCTCGGCCAGGCTATCGTGGTCGTAGCCGTTCCCAGAACCGGATTCGAACTCGACCGGGATATGCTGCAATCAGCTTGCAAACAACATTTGCCTGCTTTCATGCAACCGGGCTTGATCGAATTGAGGCAGACTGGTTTGCCCCGTAATCCGAACGGAAAAATCGACCGAAAAATGCTGGCCGGTGAATTTCAGCAAGCTTTTCAGGTAGAAGAATCATGACACATCCAAAACATGTACCGATGACCCAGTTTCCGATACGCGACCACTGTCTCGTCATCGGTGATATTCCGCTCACGCGCCTGGCGCAACGTATCGGAAGTACGCCTTTCTATGCTTACGATCGCAAACTGATCTCTGCACGCATTCAATTTCTCAGGCAGCATTTGCCGGCGGGTATTCATCTGCATTACGCCATGAAAGCCAATCCTATGCCCGCCGTAGTACAGCATTTGGCCGGGCTGGTGGATGGCATGGATGTAGCTTCGATTGGCGAAATGAAAGTGGCACTGGATGCTGGCATTACCCCCGAAAACATCAGTTTTGCGGGGCCGGGGAAAAGTCGTCAGGAGCTGATGTGCGCCATTGCAGCAGGCATTGTCATCAATGTGGAATCCGAGCATGAGTTGGAAACGATCGCACAACTGACAGAAGAGACCAGTTTCCAGCCCAAAATCGCGGTACGGGTCAACCCTGATTTCGAGCTGAAATCTTCCGGCATGAAAATGGGGGGAGGTTCCAAACAGTTTGGTATCGATGCCGAACGTGTTCCGGCGATCCTGCAACGTATCGCACAGCTCAGGTTCGATTTTGAGGGGTTGCATATTTTCAGCGGATCACAGAATCTCCGGGTCGAAGCCCTGCGGGAAGCTCATGAAAAAACACTGCAACTGGGCTTACAGCTTGCTTCTACCTCACCCGTACCTGTTCGTACCATCAATATCGGAGGCGGATTTGGCGTACCTTATTTTCCCGGTGAAAACCCGCTGGACTTGAATGCTGTGGGAACCAATCTGCAGCAGTTGCTGGCAAAGATCCCCTCTCAATTCTCAGCCATCCGGTTCGTGGTCGAACTGGGGCGCTATATCGTGGCTGAAGCAGGTATTTATGTTTGCCAAGTGTTGGAAAAAAAAATATCGAGAGGGCAGATTTTCCTTGTCACCAATGGCGGGCTGCACCATCATCTGGCAGCATCCGGAAATTTCGGCCAGGTCATTCGCAAAAATTATCCGGTTGCCATTGGCAATAAAATGAAAACTGATGAAACCGAAATCGTTTCAGTAGTAGGTCCTCTCTGCACACCACTGGATCTGCTCGCTGACCGGATGGAATTATCCAAGGCTGAACTCAGAGATCTGGTCGTCGTGTTCCAGTCGGGAGCTTACGGACTGACTGCCAGCCCAACTGCTTTTCTCAGCCATCCTGCTCCACTGGAAGTTCTGATCTGAGAAAATTTACCAAATTGGTATCTGCTGCGGTGGATGATCCGGTTAATTACCTGAGAACAGCTATCTACCGGTATATTGCGGGTAATGATCAATCGCACGATATATTTGGCAAATGATGATTCGCAACAGCGTAATAGAACAACTGTGTTGAAATCGTATCCGGGGATTGCATGAATTCAACATTGAATAAGGAATGATATGAGTGGAATATGTGGCTGGCTGGGAACAGATCACTCGGCAATCGAGAATCAGCAGATCATTGATCGCATGACTCGTTTGCTGACCCGATTTGATGATACCCCTGTACAGGCAGCGGCACGAGGCAATGCTGCCCTCTCCGTTTCTGCAAAAGCAAGCCATGCACATCTGTATGAAAAAGAAGGGTTGTTGGTTGGGATCTGGGGAAGGATAAAATCCCGGAATGCAGATCTTCAGGCAGCCATCAATGCTAAAGGGATGGCTGCGGCACTTGCAGACCAGTGGCGGCAGAAAAGCAGGCAAGCCTTCTCTGATCTTGCTGGCGAATTTGTTTGTTGTATCGTAGACAATCATGCACGTGAAGTTGCTCTGGCCATCGATCCACTGGGTACACACGTACTTTATTATCAGTCGCTGGGTGACGACGGAATTCTATTTGGTACTTCTGCCGATGCTCTGCTCACTCATCCTCAAGCCAGCGCTGAAATTGATCCGCAAGGGTTGTTCAACTACCTTTACTTTCACATGATACCGGGTCCGGGTACTATTTATCTGACTCAGAAACGCCTGCTTCCCGGCGAGTATCTTTATTTCCATGATGGCTGTACGGAAACCAGCCGTTATACACAGATTCGGTTTGATGAAGATATCAAACGTCCTTTTCCGGAACTTCAACAGGAATTTCTTGCTTTGCTCAGAAAGAGTGTCAGTGAAGTGGTACAGGGCCAGAAAGCAGGTACATTCCTGAGTGGCGGGACAGACAGTTCCACTCTGGCGGGAATACTGACAGAAATTACTGGCGAACCTGCCAAAACCTATTCGATTGGCTTTGAAGCTACTGGCTACGATGAAATGTATTACGCACGTATTGCCGCTCAACATTTCTCAACCGATCATCACGAATACTATGTCACACCAGACGATGTTGTAGAAACAATCCCATTGATTGCTTCGATTTTCGATCAGCCTTTTGGTAATGCATCAGCGCTTCCAGCCTATTACTGCGGACGCATGGCCAAAAATGATGGACTAGATCTGTTACTCGGCGGCGATGGTGGTGATGAACTGTTCGGTGGTAATGTACGTTATGCAAAACAATACATTTTTTCACTTTATGACAAAATCCCGGCAGCTCTGAGAAATTATCTGCTTTCTCCCCTTATTTTGTCTCTTCCAGAAGACAAAGGGCCTAAACTGCTGCGCAAGGCACGAAGCTATGTTGCGCAGGCAATGATTCCCATGCCTCATCGTATGGAAACTTACAATCTATTAACATACTACGGATTTGAAGCTGTATTTTCACCGGAATTACTGGAAAAGATCGATACGGCATATCCTACTCTGCTGATTGAGCGAGCCTATCAGGATGTATCTCATGCACGCAGCCTGATTAACCGCATGCTTGCCTTTGATTGGAAATTCACGCTGGCAGATAATGATTTCCCCAAGGTTGTCCAGGCCTGTCATCTAGCTGGCGTGGAAGTAGCTTTCCCGTTCGCCAATGATGAAATGCTCGCTTTTTCTCTTGCACTTGCTCCAGAACAAAAACTGAGAGGAACGCAGCTGCGCTATTTCTTTAAACAGGCGCTGCGCGGCTTCCTGCCGGATGAGATCATTACCAAACAAAAACAGGGATTTGGTTTACCATTTGGTGTCTGGCTCCAGGCACATAAACCTTTACGGGAAATTGCTGCGGACAGCCTGAATGATCTCAAATCACGCAACATCATACGCAAAGATTTCATTGACCGGTTGCTTGACCGTCATCTTCATGAGCATGCCAGCTATCATGGCACGATGGTATGGCTGCTGATGATGCTGGAGTACTGGTTCAAGCAGCATCATCCGATAAAAGTTTAATTTTTATCTGATTCTAAACACTTCGCAGCTCATGATTCCTTATCAGTTCCGGCCGTAAATAAAAAGAAGATTAATCCTGATAAAAAGTAGCGATCATTCAATAAATGGGCTCCCGACATTGAAAACAGCCAACCATTAGCTTGTCATATTTTGGCGACACCAGTATAGTAAAGTACGTTTTATTTTAACGACATGTTTATCTGAATTCAGGCCGGATAACATGTAAATATATGAAAGAAATGCAATAAGTAACAATAATGCTGGTCCCAGGAAAAAATATAAAGTCATATCGTTCATATATTCCCTGAATTGGAAACTAATTCCAGTAATAAAATCTGATTTGAATCTCAGACCTTCTTAAATACAGCCTGACCAAGGAAAAGTATGAACGATATCGAAGCAGCTTTTCATCAGTATTTTGAAATCATTGAAGCTAACACACCGGAATTACTTAAAACGGTGTTCGATTTACGCTATCGGATTTTGTGTGTTCACAATGTCATTCCCGGGTTTGACACTAACAATTATCCAAACGAGTTGGAGAGTGATCAATATGACAGTCACTCAATCCATTTTTTATTGCGCCATCGGCCAACCAATACTTTCATTGGCACAACCAGGTTGATCCTGCCCAATCCGCTCGATCCTATGGATAAATTTCCGACAGAGCTCAACACTCATTTTTATCCTAGCTTTGTTCTGGATTCATCGTCTCGGAAACATACTACTGAAGTATCGCGCTTTGCTATTCTCAGCGATTTTTTCAAACGAAAAGGCGAGCGCCATATGCTATCACAATCTACTGAAATAGGATGCAAAGCACAGGAACGCCGTCGCTTTCCGCATCCGATGCTCGGGCTTGTTGTCGGACTTATACAATTATGTGCACGAAATAATATCTACCATTTAATTTCGGCCATGGAGCCAGCTTTAAACAAATTACTAGGTTTTTACAGCTTACAAATGAATCCAATCGGCCCACCAGCCGATTATCATGGTCTTCGTACTCCTTATTATCTTTATCTGCCTGATTTACTTGATCGAATGTATCAGGATCATCGTTCACTCTGGGAGCTTATTACCGATCATGGAAAAATCTGGCCCATGAACTTGACTGGCATACATAAAAAAGAACTTAAATCGACTCATATCAATAATATTTATATATCCGGAAACTGTCGGCATCGATAGTATTCATTATTGTGATGGGATTTTTGGGTTATTGGTTCCGGGGTATTTTTTTTCTCACTTTGTTGGTCACATTTTCGTTCGCAGGTAACGCTCAATCCTTTAACGACTCAGTCGAAGTCATTACCCATCCCGGCATCAACTCGAATTATCTTTCCAAAAATCTGTTACGTTCTATTTTTGGTATGCGTCTCAGAGCTTGGCAGAATGGTCTACCTGTCAGAGTTTTTGTCTTACCGGATGATGCACCGTTACATAGTGTCTTCACAAAACAAAAACTAAATCTTTTTCCTTATCAATTGAGATCGGCGTGGGATCGCATGGTCTATTCCGGAACCGGACAAGCACCGTTTGTCGTACATACTGAAGAAGAAATGCGTGCCAGAATTGCATCAACACCGGGTGCAATTGGTTATTTGAGTGGAAGTATGATTAATGATAGTGTCCAGGTCGTTCATATCGATGAGTAACAGCAGATTTTCAACTATAGCTTTCTTTTTAGGCAGCTCAGCCCTGTCACTGATTTTTCTGGCCAGATCCGTTCTGGCGGAAGAGCTGCCTAAATTACAAAACCTGGATCTTTTCAAACTGAATGGTTTTCTGAGCCAAGGCTACATCAAGACGAATAAGAACAATTTTTTTGGTCACAGTAACGATTCTGGCAGTCTCGATTTCCGGGAAATTGGCCTGACGGCTTCTTTGCGTCCCTCACCAAAACTGCAATTATCCGGTCAATTACTCCATCGCAGAGCTGGAGAAGGCAGCAACGGTGGCATCCACATTGATTTCGGTTTTCTAGATTATAATTTCGCCAATACACCTGCAGCTGAAATCGGCATACGTCTGGGCAGGATGAAGAATCCATTCGGGTTTTATAACGATACACGCGATGTACCATTTACTCGCCCGAGCATACTGCTGCCTCAGTCAATCTATTTCGATCGTACTCGCAATCTTGCACTAGCTTCAGATGGGATTCAGGTATACGGAGAATCGCGCGCGGACTGGGGAAATATTACCGTACAATTTGGAGCTGCTTTTCCCCAAGTAGACGGTCGTGATACTGAGATATCGGTGTTACGATCATTACAACGCCGTGGAGATCTTAAAACAAAGTTATCATATATTGGTCGGATACTTTATGAGCAGGCAGATGGAAAACTCCGTTTGGCAATAAGTGGGGCTCAGGCTAATGTGGGGTATAGCCCAGGCTATAACGATATTCTTCTTAATGGCTCATTCAGATTCTCGCCTCTAATTTTGTCCGCGCAATATAATGCAGAACGTTGGAGCATAACATCCGAATATGCGCTACGCCATCTTTCCTGGAAAGATTTCGGCAACGACGCAGCTTTCCAGCAAAGTTTTACAGGTGAGAGTTTTTATCTGCAAGGTGTCTATCGGTTTTATCCAAACTGGGAAGCAGTACTACGTTATGATTTGCTCTTCACTAACAGAAAAGATCGTAGTGGTAAAAAATTTGCTGCCAGTACCGGTTATCTGTATCCGGCCCACAATCAATATGCCAAGGATCTCACAATAGGATTGCGCTGGAATATTACGCCTGCCATCATGTTGAGTACAGAATATCATCGGATCAACGGAACGGCTTGGCTATCTCCGCTAGATAATCCCGATATGTCCCATACCGGGAAAAACTGGAATCTGTTCGCTGTACAGGCTTCCTACCGTTTCTGAATCATCACTTAATCAAATCCGTTGCCTTCGTGGATTCAGATATTCAAAAAAAAGCCGGTAAAAAAGCTTCAAAAATATTTATCGGATTAAACTGGAAAATTTCACTTCTGAGCAGTCTGATTCTACTGCTTGTGGTAACAATTTTCAGTGTCATCAATTATCAAAGTCTGATTGACAGTATCGATCAGGAAAGAGAAGCAAAGTATCGGCGCTATGCCAGAGAAATAGAAAGCCTGATTGGTCGTAATTCTGAAAATTTGCACGGACTGGTCAGGATCATTCCCTACCTGAAGGATATGGAACCGAGTCTTCTATCAGGAATGGCGGATAAAGTATTCGATACATTTGATCGGTACTGGACGTTGTTTCAGATTCAAAATGATATTGAAGATGTGCGCTTTTATGATTCATCTGATTCGCTCCTGGCAAAGTGGGGTAATTTCGAAGCCAACAACTATCGCGATAACCTCATTCTTGATCATATACGTGAAGTCAACCTGCATGAACAGCCTGCTACTCTGATGATATGTGTGGAGAGCTGCACTCAGTACATAATCGAGCCTTTACTGGTTGAAAGTACACGTGTCGGCACTATCGTCATCGGATCATCCCTGGTCGACGTATTCCTAAATTTCAAACGTGCATCGGGCTCGGATATCGGATTGTTTGTCAAGAACACGCTTATTCCCGCACATGAAGGTGAATCATTCAATAATGGCAGCATGAGTATCCCCGAATGGGATGTTTATATCGCAGCCATGACGGACAGCAAAAAAAATTTTGCTATTCTGAAAAAAGCAGCCATGACCTACCCCGATTTGAAAATCATCGGTCAAGGTATTCAGAATAAATGGAGCAGCCGGTATCATCAGATAAAGCTGCTGCCTCTGCAGGGAATTCGTATAGCTGACCAGGCACAGCTGGTTATTATCACTGAAGTAACCGATACCGTTCGGGCAATTCAGGATTCTATCTGGCGTATCATCGTCATTGGTCTGGGCAGTTTGTTACTTTCTGGAATCATCCTGTTCAGCATACTCACCACATCGTTATCACTGCTTAAGCATATCGCTTCCATCATGCCTCTGCTGGCCGGTGGTGGCTTCGGCAGTTTTCGCAGTACGCTTGCCTCTCGCTGGAAGAAACGTCTCTTCAAAGATGAAATTGATCTCATGCATGATGCATCATTGGCACTTTCTCATAAGCTTGAGAGCCTGGAAGAAAAAATTGCCTACCGCACCAAAATGCTGATCAGCCAGCGTGATGAACTCAGCAAAGAGAAAGATTTCATCGAAAATCTGCTGGATACTGCACAAGTTATTGTTCTGACACAGGATGCCAGTGGAAAGATAGTGATGCTCAATGCTTACGGGGAGATGCTGACCCGCTACAGCGAGAGTGAGCTGCAAGGCAGACATTTTCTGGAACTGCTTGCATCCGATAGCGAGCAATATAATCTCGATCTGCATTTGCTGGAAATTCGCCAGGGACAGCGTGATCAATTACGACATGAAGCTGTCGTGATATGTAAAGATGATTCAAAACGACACATTGCCTGGCTTCATTCACGCCTGACGTGGCAATCCAAGGATGATCCTTCGGCAATTCTGTCGGTTGGGCTGGACATTACCGAATACAAACGTGTGGAAGGCCATCTGGCGTGGCTAGCAGATCACGATCCATTGACAAATCTGTATAACCGTCGTCGATTCAGCGAAGAACTGGAGCAGATACTCGGCTGGGCAGAAAGATACCAGCACCCCGGAGCACTGCTGTTTTTCGATCTGGATCGGTTTAAGTTCGTAAATGATACCAGCGGCCATCAGGCGGGTGATACCATGTTGAAAATGGTCGCTGGCATGCTGTCTCGCACGATTCGCACCGCTGATATCGCGGGACGGCTGGGTGGAGATGAATTTGCTGTCATCTTGCCGGAAATCACCCCTGAAGCAGCCATTGAAGTTGCAAAAAAGATTCTTGCCCGCCTGGGAGAAACGCAACTGTCATTCAATGGCAGAACCCACAGCATCTCAGCCAGTATCGGGATCGTAATTTTTCCCGAACATGGAAATAATGTCCACGATTTACTGGCAGCTGCTGACCTTGCCATGTACCAGGCCAAAGAAACGGGGCGTGGAACCTGGCATGTGTATTCCAGTATCGATCAGGCACGAGAACGGGTGCACACGCTAGTTTACTGGAAAGAGAAAATTGAATATGCTCATACGAATGACCAGTATCTGCTTTATCTGCAACCTATCCAATCCCTGAGCAGCAGATCAATTCATTATTATGAGGTCTTGCTGCGCATGCGGGATGAAGACGGAACGATCCATTCTCCGGCTGCATTCATCCATGCAGCAGAGCATACCGGACTTATCCACAGGATCGATCATCTGGTACTCCGCAAGGCAATTGCCCTTGCTGCCAGAATCAATCAAGGAACCAGTCGGATCAGCTTGTCTATCAATTTGTCGGCACATGCCTTTAACGACCCGGAACTATTACCCGCCATCAACCAGGCTCTCTCTACCTGCCATATCGATCCAAGTTTGTTGATATTCGAAATAACGGAAACTGCTGCACTGGATAATCTCCCCGGGACACGCAGCCTTTTGCGCGATCTGAAGCAACTGGGTTGTGGATTTGTCCTGGATGATTTTGGCGTAGGTTTCTCTTCTTTCTACTATCTGCGCGAATTACCGGTTGATGCAGTCAAGATCGACGGCACATTCATCCGCAATCTTGCCAGCAACCCGGATGATCAAATACTCGTCAGCGCTCTGTGTACCGTAGCAAAGGGATTTGGTAAAAAGATCACCGCAGAATTCGTTGAAAGCAAAGAAATATTGAGTATCTTAGATAAGATGGACATCGATTTTGCTCAGGGATATTACATAGGCACGCCAGCGCCGGCTGAATATTTCTTTCCTGATCAAACTGATTGAGTGAGAAAAAGAAATACCGGATAAAAAAACCGCCCGGAAGGGCGGTTAGAAAATTTGAATCATATCTCTCTCAGTTTTTGTTGTCTTTTTCTGCCTTGTCTACATTATCGGGCATGGAATCGCGTTCCATCGACATGCTTGGTGGATACTGTGCAGGTTTAGGATCCATACAGGCAGTCAGAAAAGTTGTTACAGCCAGTGCAGCAGCCAATACAAGTGAAAGCTTCATTTTTCGTCTCCCATAAAGTTAAGAATATATAGTCTTTCTATAAGTCACTTGCTGCCTGGCTTCCATTTTTGAAAAACCAGCGCCTGCTATTTTTATCAGAATCAAATTTTATTGTCCAGCAGATTCGAAACCAGCCTGATATCTATTTTCCCGGTGGTATGGGATTACCCCAGGGAAACTCTGCAAAATTATAATTCTGGCTTGTCGCGCTGTATCCTTGCAGGGGCCTGCTTATCCAACAATAATTTCATAATCATGCGTGATCTCCACTGTTGCTTTCAGCATCATGGAAGCAGAACAGTATTTCTCGGCAGAAAGATTGATCGCCCGTTCCACCTGCCGGGGGTCGAGATCTTTTCCCGTAATAATGAAATGCAGGTGAATACGGGTAAACACTTTGGGATCTTCTGTTGCACGCTGTGCCTCCATCCCGACCCGGCAGTCGGTAATTGCCTGTCGACCCTTACGCAGAATATGCACTACATCGAAAGCGGTACAACCACCCAAACCCAGTAATATCATTTCCATGGGACGCGGCCCTAAGTTCTTTCCGCCTGCTTCCAGTGCACCGTCCATTAGTACAGAGTGCCCGCTCCCGGCTTGTCCGAGAAAACTAACTCCTTCCTGCCACACAATATTTGCTTTCATTTACTTTAAAGATAAGTTGATAATGGATGGAAAACCATTTCTTCCAGCAGCCTTGAAGCTGTCATCAGCAGCAAAACAGATTCCGAGATTCAACAATTCCTCCCAGATATCTCCTTGCACTACTCCCTTGATGATCCGATCGATGGCCGCTGCCTGCAACAGTGCTTGTACCAGTAAGGGATAGCGTATGCGCTGAACCGCCCCCGTCATCAGTTTTTGTTTGGCAGGCCATATCCGTAATGCCGTCATGGCCTGTTCGATTGTCATACCCCGGCTGGAGTTTTTAAGCACGTGAATTTTTATCAGCAAACGAATCTGTTCTGACAAAATAGACAGAATCAATGGAGGTGCCGCCCCTTCCCCTTGCAATCCTTCCAGAATGTGGCGATAACGCACCATATCAGCCGCTAGCATGGCTTCTGGTAACTGCAACACATCAAAGCGGGTGACGTCGAAAATAGTATTCTTGACCTGTTCGAAAGTCAGTTGGCCAGGTGGATAGAGTAATCCAAGTTTATGGATTTCCTGGTGGGCTGCCAGCAGATTACCTTCAACCTTGCTCGCAAAGAATTGCAGCGTATCTCGATCAATCCTCTGGTTCTGCCGGTCGAGGCGCTGTTTTATCCAGTGTGCCAGTCGGTCACGTCCAATCGGTTTTACTTCACTTATCTGACCTGTATGTTCAAGCGCCTTGAACCACTTGCTTGCACGTCCCTGCTTGTCGATTTCCGGTAAAGTAACGATAGTCACAGTATCATGCGGTAACTCCCGGCAGAATGTTTCGATCGCTACGCCACCTTCTCTGCCCGGTTTTCCGGAAGGAATACGTAAATCAAGCATACGCCTTTCACTGAACAGTGAGGATTGCCAGCCCCACTGAGACAGATTCTCCCAGTCAAAACGCTGATCGGCAGTCAAGATGGTACGTTCGGTGTAGCCTTGCTCCTTGGCATACACACGGATTCCGTCGACGGTTTCCATTACCAACAGTAACTCATCCCCGAGTACCACATACAGTGGTGCGATATTTCCATCAAGCTGTCTGGCAAGATGCTCAGAATCCAATCGCATACGCTACTGCCTTACCCCGCAGAGGTGACTGCCGAAACTTGACGAAGAATCTGTTGCACGGCATCTTTCTGCATATCCTTGTACAGCATCTCCTCCTCTGCCGCCTTTGCCAGCTCTTGTGCATCCAGGAAAGGAAGAATGCGGGTCAGTCTGATTTCCTGCAGAGATGCCAGTTCAGCATTGTGCGCATCGAGCAGCCGGGCAGCTACCCGATAGATCAGCTCAAACTCACGCACTCTTCCACTCTCCGACAGCGACAGGATTCTTTTTTCCCTGGTTGCATGAACGATCTGAATGATTGCTTCGGATTTCTCAGCTTTATTGACGACCTTCACCCGGGTATGCGTACTGATCACCCGTTCCAGATCGGAACCAATGGTCTGTCCTGCAGGTGCCCTGATGTAAACTCGTTCAAAAGGAAGTTCGGAAACCTGTCCCCGCAGTTTAAAACCGCAAGCAGCCAGCCCGAGTACAAGCGAAACAGCCATCAGAGTTCGGAATGTCGTCATATGTAAAACCTCTTTCGCTAAACAACGATATTAACCAGTTTTCCCGGCACAACGACGATTCTCTTGACGGGCCGGCCGGCCATATTTTTTTGTATATGCTCGTCTTCCAGAGCCGCTCGTTCAACAGCAGGCCGGTCTGCTTCTCTAGTAATACGTATCTGTCCACGCAATTTGCCATTGATCTGGACGACAATTTCAATTTCATCCTGGATCAATGCCTGATCATCTGCCTGTGGCCAGGGTTGATCGAGCAGTTCAGTACCCGGTCTGAGCTCACGCCACAGTGCATGGCAGATATGTGGAACGATGGGTGAAAGCAGCAATACGATATTTTCCAAAGCTTCCTGCATCAGTTGGCGTGCAGCTGGATGAGTACCCTGCACATCGGACAGCTCGTTCATCAGCTCCATGATGGCCGCAATCGCGGTATTGAAAGTATGACGCCGTTCAAGATCATCCGTCACCTTAACGATCGTCTGGTGCAACTGGCAACGCAAATCCCGCAGATCAGCCGGATATTCCTGATACGGTACCGGGGTAGTAGTCGCAGCAGCTTCGCCACCCTGCTGTTTGTGCAGATAAACCTGTCTCCACAACCGCTTGAGAAAACGGAAAGCACCTTCGACACCCGCATCGGACCACTCCAGCGTTTGTGTCGGTGGGCTGGCAAACATCATGAACAGTCGTGCAGTATCTGCCCCATATTGCTCGATGATTTCCTGCGGATCGATCCCGTTGTTTTTCGATTTTGACATGGTGCCGATACCTCCGGATTCAACCGTCTGACCATCCGCCCGCAAAATAGCACCGCTTCTTTTTCCTTCTGCGTCATGCTGTACATCCACTTCTGCCGGATTGAAATACTGGATACGCCCACTGCCGGTTTTACGAAAAAATATCTCATTCAGCACCATGCCTTGTGTCAACAGATTGGCAAAAGGCTCATCGAACGACACCAGTTCCAGATCGCGCATGACCTTGCTCCAGAAACGCGAATACAGCAAATGCAGAATGGCATGCTCGATTCCGCCGATATACTGATTGACCGGCAACCAGTAATTTGCCCGCTGGTCGGTCATGGCAGCAGGCTGATCCGAACAGGCATAACGGATGAAATACCATGAGGAATCGACGAATGTATCCATGGTATCGGTTTCTCGGCGTGCCTGCCGCCCGCAACATGGACAGGTACATTCATAGAAGGAGGGTGTTTTTGCCAGTGGATTGCCCGAACCATCCGGTACCAGATCTTCCGGGAGTACAACGGGTAACTGATCGTCCGCTATCGGCACCACGCCGCAATTATCACAATGGATCAGCGGAATCGGACAGCCCCAGTAACGCTGACGTGAAACTCCCCAATCGCGCAAGCGATACCGCACCCGTTTCTCACCCAGCGCTTTCTGCCCCAGTTCCACTGCAATTGCATCGATCGCCTCCGATGATTTCAAGTCTGAAAACCGAGCTGAATTGAATGTCACCCCATATTCGGTAAAGGCCTGAATGAGCGGTACGGATAACTCGCCATTTTCCGGCCTGATAACTGGTTTGATCGGTAGAGAATGCTGGCGGGCAAAATCAAAATCACGTTCGTCATGTGCAGGTACCGCCATGACAGCACCTTCACCATAGCTCATCAGTACATAGTTGGCGACCCATACCGGCAGGCGCTCACCGGTCAGTGGATGCAGGACATACAATCCAGTGGCCATCCCTTTTTTTTCCTGGACAGCCAGCTCTGCTTCCATCGTGGCACCTTGCCGGCAGGATTCAATGAAGGCTGCCAGATCAG
>OBJA01000463.1_pt1 | contig 35546 bp, 34 predicted proteins | sample 1519751 | NCBI WGS metagenome assembly OBJA01 (sample SAMEA3881238, study PRJEB22517) | soil metagenome | biome: lake sediment; feature: soda lake sediment; material: sediment, water from around vicinity | place: India | collected 2013-12-23 | depth 3 m
CTTTTCCTTATCACTGAACATCTGCGAATACCGATTTTTCTGTTCTTCGGTCAGCGACACCAAACAGCGACGGCCATTCATGCTGGCAATGACGATGGTGCCGTAATATGGCTTCCCGTCAATCGTTCTGTTGTATGGCAGTCCTGATTCATCGCCTTTCGCGTTCGCCACGACAACGGCAGAATCCTTGAACGGATACCACACCGCCGTGTTGCCACCCACTTCCTTGCAGATAGAGTACGGCTCGAAAAATATCCGTGCTTCATATGGCGGTTTCTGCGGCTCGATGATAAGCACGCTTACCTTTGCGAATTTGTCCACATCTGGGACAGCATTAAGCTTATCCCTGATATTTTCGATATGCTGGAGAAGTTTTTTGTCGTTATAGTCAATGGTATCGCTTCTGTCGTATTCCATAAGGGCCTTGTAGATGACGGCCATTTCATCGGGACTGAAAAGCCGCGCCTCATCCACCAGCTCTGAGCGCCGCGCAAAATTTTCTTTTGCAGCGTGTAGATTGTTGGCGAAGTAACGGCCAAGGGCAACGCTGCCATCATATTGCTTTCGCCAAGTGATATACTCCGTGCGCTCACGCTCATTTACGTGAAATACGCGCTCGGCCAGCACATATTTATCGGTTTCGGCCAGCAGCTTGCAGCCTTTGGGCATCGTGACGGGCGGCAGACTTTTTTGATTGTTATTCCCCATTGTATATCTCCTTTTCATAAAAAATAAAACCGGCAAATACCTGCCGGTTCGATATCTGTAGTTCGTTATATAAATGGTGTATATTTATGTATTTATGAATCTTTTGTAGATGTTTTTATTAAAATACTTGCTCAGGCACATCAATAAAATGTTGGATTTCTGTTGTGATATATGAGATTTTATCGTCAACGTTATAAGGAATTTTTAGCTTGCATATTAAATCAATGAGTTCTTTAGTATTAGAGGTAATTATTCCGAAATTCTTAGCAATATCTGAAGCGCCAGATTGATGCCCAATATTTGCAATATGCCATCCGATAATTGGTCCGGATGTGGCCTTAAACCAATGAGGAAGAATTTCACCAGCTCTATATGATTGATTATAAACACTCTCAAGTGTTTGTACAAACTCTTTCATGTGCCCGACATTGTCTCTACTTGAATATTTTTTACATTGCCCAACTATTCGCAATGGGCCTTTTGTGCCAAAAAGATAGTGTGCTGAGTTAGAAAAACTAATGCTAGCAAAAAAGTCAATACCACCTTCATTACCAGCTGCGGTTAGCATCACATTCTGGGCACCAAACATTTTGCATATAACACACGCTAAAGCCTCATACTGACGATCTGTTAATTCATCAATTAGTCTATATAGAGTTGGCCTAACCGTATAATGATATCTATTATTATTATGAATTCCACTGCACGATAGACCTATCCATCGAATTTGCCGACTTCCTATATCCACTATATCAAATACAGGGACAATATGATTGTTCAAATCTTGGACAATTTCCCTATTTAAAATCCGCCATACATTTTTCTTTTTTGCATCTGTTAACCGTTCAATCTCAACATCATCAGCTGTTACCGTGGAGCGCAAAGCATCTTTTAATATATCATCAAATGACAAAACAAAATCTGGATACCGTTTTCTATATATATGGCGGATAAGATCTTTATCTTCACACCCATGACTTATTGACATGCTTCTCGAATATCCTCAATTGCTTTAGTTAGTTTTGTAAGAAGCCCTATCAATTTTTCTTTTTCTGACTTAATGAGTTTAAAGGGCAGATTTTCTAACGATTTTATACAAGCCTCAATGTTAGAAAAAGCATCTTCTGACGGATTAGCTTGACTAAGAATTTTCTTTGTATTAGCTATGTTGTATGCTTTCTCCAAATTGCCATCTACCCGAAATGATTCGAATTCCATCGGGAATTCTCGTATCAAATGAGAAATAATGCGTATATCATCTCTCTTTGATAATTTTTTCAGAGACCAGTCGCCACGAACATCTGCTCCATCGAGGGTATCTTCATCGTTGCGTGGATATAGCCAACTAAGAAATTCATTGAAGTGCAATTCATCCTCGAATTTATAATCGGTATCATTCCATTTTAGCCACTCTCTGAAAGCCGTATTGCTCCGGCTAAAAATTTCTTGAAAGTATGGATATGCTTTTTCGTCTACTTCTCTTGTATAATCAGTTTCCTCACAGGCACGTTTAAATGCATAATAGCCTCGTACCCATTGTCCTGCGCCAAAAGCTGTCAAGCCAAATTTTCTTCCTACTTCAGTTAGGGTTAACTCCTCATCTTCCATTAGTTGAACTAATAATTTAGCTTTATTAAACGAGGACCAGTCTTGCACCCCCATAATATGTCTGAGACCTTGTAGTATCCATGCAGGCTGCTGATCAGTTCCTGTATATACTAGGCTGTCAATATTCTGAAATGACTCAACGACTTCTTCATTAACAGATGTTGGGTTCTCGATGAAGCGTTGGTTTAGCACCTTAGCAGCACAGATACGGCGATTTCCCTCTAGAACAACGAACTTATCTTTTTTGAACTCTTTTACGACTACACGATCAATTACCAAAAAACCGTTTGTTTCTATATTCATTAGAAGTCTGTCAATTGAAAAATTATCAATGAGTTTATGCTGAACGGCCTTTTGAATTATAGGGTCATCAATTCTATCATTGGCTACCTCGTTCCAATCTAACGACGTAAATCTCGGATTGTTGGGGTCTAGAAATATGTTTTCAAGCGGAATCACCTTTTGAGACAATTCCTTATATATCGTTGACACCTCTTTTTCCATATCATACCCTCCAAAAAACAATATTGTTATGCTTTTCGCACTTACAATAACACATTTTTTACCTCATTTCTACAGTATTCTTCTTCACCAAACTGTCTATCAGGATATGTTGGTAAAATTGAGGGTGTATTTGCTGACACCCTCAATCATCTGCCAACTGCCGCTTTCGCCGCATTTGCAGCAAATAGGCATATACACACGTCTTGCCGCTTCTCGTCGCAATGCGTTTACAGAACCGAGCGCTTGAAAAGCGTGTGGCGAACAGACGATTGCAGTATGCGCACCGCCTATACATAAGCTTATACAGGTAGATGTTGGTCAGCAAAAGACATATGAGATGATAGATATCGTCAAAGAAATACACGCTGCATAGCTTATTTTCGATGAACACATTCTGATATGCATACTTCTCAGCGAAGATGAACGCAAAATCTTTCTCGATGAGGGCGGGGATATCGGTGTGGAGGTAATCGTCGCATTGCTCCAGCAGTGCCGTGACATTGTTCTTTAACCGCTCATCGATTGTGACCACGCTGCCACCATCCACGATGGCGAGGCCATACAGGAGGTCAATAAGACAATTGCCAAAGCGATACGCTTTTTCCCTGATTGGCTTGCCGTCATCCGTCTTGATGGATAAAATCTCGATATGCCTGTCCGTGTAATATGTGATTTTCATTGCTTTTTCCTTTCTGCGAAATAGAAAAAAGGCGGCCAATCCGAAGATCAGCCGCCCGTCTCTATTCGCTTATTTTCTTCTTTTTCTGATGCGCAGGAATACAATCCCACCGCCGATAAACAACAGCATGGCGATAGCCAAAATCGACTTCAATTCCATTCGTTTTCCTCCTTCAAACGTATTTATTTTTGCGTGTATAGCGGCTTAATAAGCCCGCTATCCCGCTTTCAAACAAGCGCATACAGATAGCCCGCTATTGTTGCGCCAATCGTACCAAAGGCCAGAACCGGCGCGAAAGGGATTCTTTGTTTCATCGATTTTTTTTGCACCCATGAAAAGACAATAAGGATAGTCATGACTGGAACCATGAGCGCAAAGGCGATTATCGTATTAAGCAATCCAAGATACAGGCTGATGCCCATAAGGAGCTTCACGTCACCTGCGCCCATGACGTTTTTGAGCCATGCGATAAAGAAGGGGAGGCACAGCGCCAGCCCTGCTGGGTATGCCCACCATGCGCTGCCGGATATGAACAGCAAAACTGTATGCGCCAGCCCCAGGCACAATAACAGGAGGACGGCTGTGTTGGGCACGGTGCGCGTGCGGATGTCCGTATACGCGCACCATATGAGAAGGGCAATAAAAAAAGCATCCAGCAGGATACTCAGAATAATGATCATATTCAGTTCCCTCATTGGCAATTTAGTTTTTACGTACAATTAGGTTCAAAATGGATATACAATTAATTCATAAAACTATTGTATATTGTGGATAATGTCCATCTTATAAAACGTTTGATGGGTTGTGTGTATTCATGTGCCGACAGAACAAACAAAATTATCTAACGTCTGGACAACATTCGGGTAGAATGACTTGATTTCTTCTGTATAACTCATTCCTATTGGGATATCATTTAGCAAATAAATAGGTTTTCGAAGATAAAACGCTATGACCATTTCAAGAAATGAATTTCCTCCAACATAATTTTCAATTCCCCGATGTGTTGGATTTAAAATAAGTAAGCAATCACAGTCTTCAACTAATTTCATATTTTGCCGTGATAATCTGTTTTTTATCTCTGTAAACTTGATATCATCACCTAGCTCATCACGAATATGTTGATATCTATTTAAATCCGGCAGAATAACCGTTACAGTCGATTGTTTTTCAATATAATTTTTTGCAGCAATAATATCAATTTTAAAGTCAAGACTGGCATGAATTAATACTTTCATAAATACCTTCTTTATTTAATATGTTTATCGATGTTGAATTTTCTAAATTTCCATGCCATTGCAAAAGGGAATTTGAGCGCCACGACTCTATCAGTGCAATAATCTGTTCCTCACTGATTATGCGTTTAAATAAGATTGCAAATTCAATCGCATTTAATGAACGTCGCCGTTTTAAAAGATGCTTTAGTTTGCTGATTAAAGCACGTTTTTGTTTGAGATTTAATTGAACATTAAGACTGTTAGTTTCAACTTTGTCGGGCATAGTCTTCGCTTTAACTATCGCTCTTGCTACTGAATCTTCAAATAGCTTTTGTGATGTTGCTTTAGTAATTTTATATATAATTATTGCGACTATAATAGATGCTATATTCAAAAGCAATCCGACCCAAGTCAAGGCATCGGAAAGAGGCAGCGACTGTGTTATTGTGGGGGAAACTTGCGTCATATCTGCAACTGAAAATAGATTGGTTGTGAGTAATAAAATATTCACGAAGTCACCTTACACTACTTGTCCTAATTATTTCTGGAACCTTTCTTAAGATAGATTTGCGAACATTATTTTTGACTGCATCTAAGACTGATGGTATCAAAAATTCAAACTTATGTTCTTTCTCAAGGCGTATTAGTTTAGTAGATAGTATTTTTCCCTGAAACTCCGCCTCAAAATCGCTAATGAGTTTGAAGCATTGTTCAGGGTGCTCTATTTTAATCTCAATGTCAATATCCCATCGACCATTATTAAGTGTGTTTATGTGCGAGACTTCATTCCTTTTCTTCGCATAATCCTCAAAAGACTTTTTTTCTGTAATGTGTGAAAACTTAATGAACAGCAAGTAGCATTTATATCCAAGAATGTTTGAGTCAAAAACCGCTTGATATTTATTTATAATAAGATTCTTTTCAAGTTCATCAAGAAGTTTTTCTATCTGGTTTTTACTGGTCTTCATCTGAACTGCGAGATTACTAATTGTTGGTCGATCTACTGAACGCAACATAATTAGCAAGTTGAATTCAGCAATACTAAGCGAGTTTATCTCTTGGTGGTCAAGACTTATGTGAGATGCATCTATGCCATATTCCGTTATTGTTTTTAACATAAATCTTTGATTGCAAACATATTTATCTGGAACTATATCTATTTCATACTTGGTCAACGTTCTGCCAAAGATATTCTCCAATTCATTTAGTACAGTACTTGCCTTGCTATTGTTTTCTGCGAAAATAGCGATTCTAAATATTGCATTCAGGTTAGTAGTTTCATCCCAATCATAACATTCCGCAACCCACGCGATGTTTGGGTTGCGGCATAATATATCCGCTATGTAAGACGCTCTATCTTTTGTCGCAAAGAATAAATTAACTAAATAAACATCAAGTCCGAAATGAGACACATTAACAATAGGTATAACCTGTTTTATCGCACGAATTCTATAGAGCTTTTCTATGCGTTCTTTTATATCATTTTCGGTAGTGGCTATTTTCTTGGACAATTCTAGATCGCTTAACAAAGGATACTTATCAAATATATTTAGAAGTTTTCTATCAATTTCATCAATGTGTAATTTATGAATAGGGCGAATAATACTCCTTTTTTCCGAATTGCCAATGACATTTATGTCATTGACCTTTTCCTGCCATTTGCTCAATACATAATCAATATTGTCGGTTAGTAAATTACCAATACGGACTTCACTACAAATAGAGCTTTGATTATCTATTGGAATGATCACTGTTGCATCCGGCTGTACAATAAAGTAAGCAGAATTCCGTTCTTTCCTGCTTGTAAAAGCAACATTGAATTGTCTATTTACTGCATCATTATCTAACAGAGGTTGTAATTCTCCAACAAAACAATTCCACTCCTGGTCAGAAACAAAGTATTCCTTTTGATTATAAATTCCCCTTGATTCAGGGATAAACTGATATATCTTCCACAGATCAATTGAATAGCACTTGAGCAGATTGTAAATGCCAACAAAGTGGCTTTTATTTAGGTTTTTTTTTGTTATCACCGTTGCTACTTTAATTGGGAATATATGATTTTTCTTTTTATACAAATCCAATATTTCCTTTGCAACATTAAAACTGTCTTGGCTTCTACCATTAATCTGATTAGTTTTTTCACAGAATCCATCTAACGGTATTGATAATTTTGATATCAAAGGCTCAATTGAGTTGATATTGTTGATATAGTTTGTACCGTTTGTTGACAGAAAAATAGTTATGCCTAATCCCTGCAGTTTTCTCATTACTTCTATTGCATAGTCAGCATTTAACAAGGGTTCTCCACCTGTAATGCAAACCGTGTCACAATTAGTTTTATATATAGCCCTAATCACTTCTTCTGCCTGTGCAGACGTAACAGATTTAAGATCGCTGGCGGCATAACAAAAGCCACACGTATTATTACAACATGATGTGATCCGCCAATCAATAATCTTCACAGACATTAAAGCACCTTCCTATTCTATACTTGAATTTCTTCAGTATCAGAAAACTTCGGAGCACAAATTACTTGGAAAACCAAATCACTCTCACCAATATTTTTGATACCATGCATTTCTTGCTCATGCGAAAAGAAGGTAACCGTAAAAGGTTCAGTGGTTTTAATTAACTTCTCACCATCTTTATTAAGAAGCAGTAAATTGCCTCCTTGGAAAAAGAAAAACGATTCGTATCCTCTATCTTTACCACCTAAGTCTAATGGCCTTCTGTGGTAATGCATCCCTAATGTCATTCCCGGTTTTATACGGGCAAACATAACATCAGCAGAATCATTTGAAGGAAGACGTTCGCTAAATCCAGCGTCCATATTGTGCCAATCATCAAAAGTAACCCACTCAAGTTCGCTATTCTTCACAATTAACATAAGATCCTCCTATGAAAAGATTATGGTTTAATTGACTTTGTCGCGTAATAAATTGCTGTGAACGTTGTTAGTTTAGATGCAATTGCTCCGATATAGGTATCATATCCTTTTGAATTTTTGGTAGGGTGCTTATCTTCATAGAATCCAGTAATGACGAAGCCGCTTTTAATTTGACCGCCCATTTGTTCTTCTAATGTATGACTAAATTGCACGCCATCTTTTTGAGTAATAATGGCAAAATCATCTTTGCTGAGAGTACAAAGTGGATTAAAAGGGAGCTTATTTTTAACACGGAGTTCTGAAGTCGAAAGCAAGTCAAACATATAAACATCAGGATTGGCAAATCCTGTTATGAGGCATCCTTTTCTTTTTAATAGCCTGAAACACTCTGACCAGAATAAATGCAAATTTTCTATATAGCTATTTGAAACTGGATTGATAATTAGGTCAAAGCTTTCGCTATCAAACGGAAGTGGTTTTGTCATATCCCCCTTTACTATATTTATTGAATATCCTTCTCTTTCAGCTATCTCTTTTTCGGTATCGAGTTGTTTTTGAGAATTATCGAAAACAGTAACATCCGCACCTATTGCGGATAATATTGGGCATTGTTGACCCCCTGCGCTTGCCAGCGCCAATACTCTGTGACCCTTAACATCGCATAGCCAGTCTTTTGGAATAGGTTTTTGCGGAGTAACATATATGGAGTATTCACCAGATTTTGCCGAAACAAACTTTTCATGAGATATCGGTATTGTCCAAATACAATGTTCAGAAACCCATTTGTCCCATTGTAAAGAGTTCATTGCTACATAGTCGGCAAAAGCTTGTTTCATTATCGCTCCTTTACTGTTGGCAAACTTCTCACACTCTCCACATCGGTTCAAAATGCTAAAGCCGAGTTCCAAAAACTACAGTTGGTACTCTGCTTTTTGTTTAGAATTATAACATATTGTGATATTATTCTACAACATATATTTCCATGGGTCGATTATATACCACTCGCATGGGAATGAGTTAAACACAATATTCATTATCGACAGCTCATGTCACATTCCCATCTCAGAAATAAATATAGAGACCATATTCTATATATTATAACATGCCCTAAAGCCTGAACCATAGGGCATGTTGCTCAGTATCTGTCACCTCTTTACCGTAGTCACACGGTCATACATATCGCCCTCAATCGTCAGCGCATTGGTTTTGTGTTCATAGAGCTGACCGATAGGAGACCATGCATAAAACGCCTGCGCCCACGCGACATACTCTCCGTCAGGATACCAAAGAGGCGTGTAGTGCAAGCGGCGCCCTGTTACCGAATACGGATTGACAGCAAGCTGCCATGTAGATGTTAACTCTCCCGCCGCACCTGTTTTTACTAGCAAATCGTCGCGCACGTTCTGCCACGCGGAAAGCTGACCGTAAGCGCTCTCGGGATAACGTACCCAAACCATCTGCGCGCCGACGAGTTTTTCGGGATGGTCATAGTTGGTCGTCAGCGTGGTTGTACATTGGATGCTAAACCCGAAGCCCGATTCCATCTGTTTTGGCTTGTCAGCATAAGCGATGCGCTCGTCAGGCTGTATGGAAAACGCTGTTGTTAATCGGGCGTAGAAGCTCCTTGTTACATAGCTGCCGCTTATCAGCCGTACCTCCTGCCATATATGGTAAGAGGATGAAGTGGCTGTCGGCAGGCTGGTCAGCCCATACGCCGTATACCGCTGTTCCATTGCCGCATCGTCTGGGTCGGCCACGATGGAAGCCGGAACATTCTGCACCTGAATGTTCTTTGTCAGCGTGTTATTGCTTTCGTCCGTTTCATCCAGCACATTATCCGGGTCTGCGGTGAGTTTGACGGTATAGCTTCCGGCTGGTGGTACGGTGATACGAAAAACAGCAAGATTATTCCCGTTTCCCGCGATGGGGATGTTTTCCGTATATGAGTTACCACCAATAGTCAGTCGTATGTCTACGGAAGGCACCGGCTGCGCTGTGTTGTTCCTTACAGTAGCAGATACTGTTACGTCCTTTCCTGCGTACCAATCAGTGATCGTTGAATCTATGGTCTCAATGTCAGGCCGGAGTGCTTTGATGGATATCATTGTTGTGCGCGTATTGTTATTCTCGTTAATCTCCGCAACAATGTTGTCCGGATCAACGAATGCGGTAACGGTTATGTTCTGCGCTGAAAGCGCCGTTGGTGCTGTGAATGCAAACGTCACCATGTGGGTCGCGCCTATGCCAAGCGCCGATATATTCTTTGAAAATGTCCCTATGCCCGACACAGTAAGCCGAACCGTCGTGGCTGCCGATGCCTTTTGCCCAATGTTTTTCATCACCGCGGTTACCGTCACCGTTTCACCGGCTTCATAAACCGCCTTGTCACCAGTAAGCGACGTGACGGTCAGATCAGGCAACGACGCGAGCACCTTGAACGAAGCTGACCGCGTGTTGTTGTTCTCATTGCTCTCCGCGACAGCGTTGGTCGAATCCGCTGTGGCCGTCACGGATATGGTTTTATCGGCCGAGTATTGAGGTGCTGTATAAGTAAAACTCACATTAGTGGTGCCGCCCACTGCCAGCGATGACACGTACTTTGATTGTGTTGCAAGGTCGGGAGATGTCAGCGCGACATAAAAGCCGCCCGCTGATCTGAGTCCCTGATTGCGTATCGTTGCGGTAATGGTGATCGTCTCGCCTGCATCATAAACAGATGCGTTTGCACTTAAAGCCGAAACGATAAGATCGGCGAAAATCTGCGGTGTGTTGACGGATATTGAAACGGTCTGCGCGTCATGGTACTCAGCGGCCTTTCCGACGATGACTCTTTGCAGACTGCTCGAATTGGGCGCGTAAGCGATCATGTTTGAGCGCGTCCGGTTATCTTTGCCCGTCGCGGACAAGCTGAACGTTCGATTGGCATTGGCCTCACTGACCGGAACCCGTATAGTCAGTACATCGCCGGATTGTCCTGTATATCCGAACACACTGGAGCCGGACGGCAGGCCGGAGGTGTTCAGAACATACCCGCCATTCATATTCGTTAGCGTCACCCGCGACGTACCCACAAAGTAGCTGCCGCTTATCGACATCGACGGCGTGGACAGGGTGACGCTGTGCGTCATAAGGGTCTGAGATCTCGCCTTTATAAGCAGCTCTATCGCAAATTGCAGCACATCCGTGTTTCCTGACTTAGCCCGGATTTTGCTGCCAATCGTTCCGCTGGCAGCGGCAGAACGCAACTGCGAATCCGAATATGAGCCTAAATTCGTAAAATTGTATTGCCCTGAATCACCGTTTTCGGATAACCAAAACCGCACAGCGTTGGCTGTGGCATATCGCGCTTTTGTCGCCGTTAAACCGCCCATGGCATACGGATAGCCGTTTTCTATAATGATACGCAAGCCCGTCTGTACACGAGCGGAATATGAGCCCAGGATGTCCGTTTCGTTGTATGAGGCGTTGTGGGGGCTATCATTTCGGTGTTGAAGACAGTAGGCTATCTGTTCAGGCGACGTGCCAACGACATAATGTTCAGGGGTCTTCAAATCGCTCCAGCCGCTGCCACCGTTGTATTGCAGGTAATGGGTGGTGGTGCGCGTTCCGACGCTCACGGCGGCAAGAGCGGGCGAAACAAAAAGCACAAGTGTTGCCAGAATAATGACGCCTGCAATCGCCGCTATGGTTATTTTCTTTCTCCGTTTCATGGCTGCTCCTTTCTATTCGATATACAATACCGACGATAGCACTTTGATAGGGATGTGTATTTTGTCTATGCCATCAATCTTCCATGGCGTGGGCATCGTAAATACCGCGTCAATTTGCATTGTTTTTTCTGCTATTGTCATTTGCATATCCTCAAGCGCGTATATCAACTTGCCGCCGTCGCGTTTTACCCAGCTTCCATCCTCCTTTGTCCAGCCCGACTCTGTAAGGTTATCTTCGAACAGTGTATGAGCCGAAACTGCCGGAATATCTAATTCAAGATCGCGCACATTGGCGTTGAGCAGCCCTGCATCCACCGTTATGATAGCTGCCCGCTCCAGCTCGGTTTCGCAGGTCTGATATTTTGCGTATACTGTCACGCCCGTATATGCCACGAAGGTCAATGTGAAGAATATCAGTATAAGGAACAGCGTCCAGATGATCGCGCTGCCGCGTTTATCTTTAACAAAGCGTCTCATTTCTTGGTGTACACCTCCGATATGCCGCGCGCTGAAGCGAAAATCTGCACATTTATGGTCAGCGGCTCGCCCAGCGCAGGGCGCAGGATGACAATGGACACCGTTTTCGTTAAGGTGAGTGTAAAAGGCGTTTTGAGCTGAATGGTTTTCTCCGCCGTATCGTGCCACACGGTGTCGATCTCCACGCTGTCGGGAGCCAAGAAGTTCTCGTTCTCCATGACGGATTGCAGAGTCGCATCGTCCGCTTTGCCGTACAGCTCCACGGTACGCGCCATGTATTTTGCTGTTTGATTTAGGGATTGCTGAGCCGTGAATATGGGGAACAGCGCCATCAATGAGGCCATAAGGGTAAACAGGATGAGTATAGTGATTGCTACATCAATGTACCCTTCAGCAGTCTGGTCTCGGATAAATTTACGTTTCATATCAGTTCCTTTCCAATGGATAAAGGGCTGCCGTGTTGCAGCCCTTCGCCAATTACTTTTCTTGCCGCTTACGGCAGCACGCTGATGCCGGTCAGTTCGCCGGATATCTTCTGGATCAGCCCGGAGAACAGGTTCGGTACGGCGGCGTTGAGGATCAGCAGGATTGCCGCGCCAATGACGACGACAATCAAAATCTTAAACGCAAGATCGAGGAATCCTTCGCCCTTTTTGTCGGAAATGAAGCGACGAACTGTGTTTTTGACTTTCAGCATAGTTTTTCTCCTTTAAAAAATTGATTTAATATGGTTAGGGGCAGCGCATATATAAAAACCGCTGTTCCGGCAGCATATAAAAAAACAGCCCTCCCTTCGGCTGCCGGAACAAACGGCCTATAAGCCTACAGCGGCTAAGTTGCCTATAATGAGCAATACAAGCGGAACCATGAACATGAGAATCATGAGTACGGTCAAAATGAGCGAAGCTGCTTTGATTCTGCCGGGGCGCTTTTCCATCAAGCGTCTGAGCGTTTCTCGCTCCTTTGTGCGCATGTCCTGCTCCAGCACCAATAGGCTGGTGCGCTGATCCACGCCTTGATACACGCCGCACAGCACCGCGCATAGCGCCGAAAAGGATGGTAAATTAAGCCGCGCTTCCATTCGGCGCAGCGCCGCCTCCTGATTGCCAATTCGCATGTCGGTGATAAGCCGGTCAAGCTCGGCTCCCAGCGCTTTGCCCGCCACGCGGCGGTACTTTTCAAAAAAGGCCAGCATGTCGCGGTTATCCTGCAATGTGTAGTTCATCGTTTCCACAAGACGTGGCAGCTCCGCTTCAATCTCGAGGTTTTGTGCCTCCACGCGCTTGCGTACAGACTGCATGGCCTGAAAGTATGCGAGAAGCGCGGCCACGGCAGTCAGCAATGCCAACACGGGAACGCCCATCGGGATGAACAGCACGCCGATAAGCGCCAGCAGCAGTGACCGTGCTTTTACGCCCGAAACGAAGTCTTCCGGTTTTTGAGCCATATGGAGCCTCGCAAAGTCTGCTTCCAGCCGTTTTTGTCTGTACGCGCTCATGGGAAAGAGCTTAGAGATCAGCCGCGTCAGCGGCAGGAGCGCCGCCTGCAAGCGTTCGGTCATGCTGCGCTTGCCGTGGATATCCCGTAAGGCGTGGATGGACTTACCCGAAGGTAAGATGAATACCGCCTGCGCGACGCGATATAAACCAAAGGCCAGAAACAGGCAGGGAATTAAATAAAGTATCAAGGTCATTTTTTCTCACCACCTTCCACCGGGCGGTAAAGCCTCGCCACCCATATGGCCGTCGCTAGCACAGCGGCCAGCACAACGGCCAGCGTGATCTTGCCTGCGGGCGTTGTCGTCAGCATGGCATACCAATCAGGCATCATTGCGCCCATCAGCGGAATAGCTCCGAGGACAATCATAACCGTGACGATGTAATCGCCAAGCTGCTTGCGGATAGCCGTATCTGCTTCCATCTGCGCTCGGCGCATCTCTCCAAGTCGGCTCACGATACCGGGCAGCGCGAAGCGCAACTGCCTGTCGCGCTGGCACTGTATCAGAACATCGCACCAATCACGCCAGTAGCGGTTGTCAATGCGTTCGCGCATCCGGCGCAGGGCTTTCACGACATCCGCGTCGATCAATTGCGTCTCCGTATAAAACTGCCGGAACACACCATCCAGAGGCGCGGGGAGAAGGTGAATGTTGTTTTCCACCGCACCAATCAGGTCACCGCCTGACACGTAGCTGTTGGTGACAGTGCCCATCGCGCTCTCAAGTCTCTCATTAAGACTGCGTATATAATCGCCGGTACGAATGCGGATCACAATCAGCGGTGAGCACCCAAGGCCAGCCGCCAGTACCAATCCGGCAAGGACGTTATCCAGCGCCATGCCGATCAAAAAGCCGATGGCTGCGAGGACAACAGCCGCCCATTTATAGGCACTTATCTTCTCGTTCATGCCTGCCGCTGTGAGCATATCTTTCGCATCGTCTATTGTTGCAGCCAGTTTACCTTTTGGCTTTCCGGTGATGTGGCGAATACGCCTTTTTCTCTCGCGCCGTCGCTGGAATGGCTTTGCAAACGGATATGCCATATCCGAAGGACGGATACCCAGCAACAAAAAAAGCCCCGCGATAATCAGCAGGGCGCACAGAATCTGTATTGTCATAGCCGCACCACCTTGTAACCGGAAACAGCAGCAGAATCCGCGCCGTTCTCCAGCAGGGTATTGGCCAGACTTTCGGATATGCTGCCTGTTTGAACGAATTTGCCGCCTTCGAACCGGAACAGCGTTCGCGCCTGCACCACGCCGTCTTTAACGCCGGTGGCTTCAACGATCTCCATGATGCGACGCGTTCCATCCGGCATCTGCTTTTTAAACACCATGATTGGAAACGCTTCGGCTACAAAGCCCATGAGGATATTCGTTGATATGTTGGTTCCCGACATCTGGCACATGGAGAGGATACGGCCATATGCCTTTCTTGCGGAATTGGCGTGCAGACTGGTCACGACGACGTGGCCGGTTCGGGCAGCTTCCTGAGCGGTCATAGCCTCAGCGCCGCGCATCTCTGCAACAACGATAATATCAGGAGAGAAACGCATGGCTTTTCTCAGCAGGTCGTTCATGTCCACATCCGCGTTCTCCATATCCGATGGACGGATGCAGGTATGGATAACGCGATTCTGCGCGTTGCCTTCTTCATCCACGTCGAACAAGTCCAACTCGCGCGTTTCTTCAATGGTATAGATTCTTTTGCTCATATCCGCGGCACTTAGCATGTAGGATATGTCTGTGGTTTTGCCGCTGCCCGTTCTTCCGGCCAGCCCAACGGAAATGCCGTGATTTACGCACAGCGAAAGGAAATCCAGCATCTCGGGCGACGCTGTTTGCCATTCCACAAGCTGCTGTTTCTTAACCTTTGCCATGCGTTGGCGGCGAATACTGAACACCGCGCCGCTGCGCTTATCGGTGACGGGCGGTATCATGGCTGATATGCGGATACCCTGTGTAATGTAACTGTCCACGATGGGATTCGTGCCATCCAGCACCAGACCACCCAAGCGTACCATTTTGCGCAGGGTGTCCTCGGCGTGTTGTGGCGAAAGAAAGTGCTCCGGTATCTTGCGCCAGCCGGAGCGCGTGACGACCTCAATGTCCCGCCAGCTGTTCCCGTTGATTTCCTCAACGTCAGGGTCAGCGATGTACTTATCCAAAAATCCGAAACCCGCCATGTCACCGTACAGCCTGTCGATCAAGTCCTGTGCGGAGAGTCCGTTGACGCGGAGTTGATGAGAAGTCACATGTTCGCCGATCAGCCTTTTGACAGCCTCCGCAGCAGATTTTTGGGTGATGCTTTGGGCCAGCGTTTCCGCGTGGTCTTCTGATATGGCGTTCCTTATCTGCTCCAGCACGGTCTCATATGGGCTTTTTTCCTGTATCTCCTGCTTTTCATAGGCCAGTTCCCGTAATGTCCGGCTCATGTTGCTACCTCCGTGAGTTTTCTGTATAGCTTCTGTACCTGCTTAAAATACCGGATTGCGGCAGGTGTGCAGCCGCTGTCTGTGCTGTTCTGCCGGAATTCATGTACATGAGGCAGTGCTTCGGCAAATCGGATATCTGCTGCTTTTTCTACGGCATCCAGTGCGGGATTCACCGCCATAGCCGCGACGGGCAGCACACGCCCAGCCGCGCTCATGGCTTCCAGAAATGGTTTGACGGCATTCATCCAGCACACGCCCTGCACGTTCGGCGATATTAGAACGATGATCTTATCCGCGCTGGATAACGCGGCGGGGACAAAGGGGTCTGTGCGCTGTCCAGAAAGATCAAGTATGAGTGTATCCGTCAGCGCCGCGCAGCGTTCCACGAAATCCTTCGCTGCGTCGGTTGCTTCCAGTCCCAGTTCATATGATAGGTACTCGTCCATATCCGTCAGCCCTGCGTAAAATAGCCGCTTGTGTTGGGGATGTTGGTGCAGGAACTTGGCTGCATCATCCGTTCCAACGCCGGTTATGGCCTTGCCCAGCGAAGTGTCCAAACCAATTCTCTGGCCATTCAAACGCATGGGTAACGTCGGCTGCGTCAAGTCGGTGTCGATAATGGCAGTCACGCTCCGTTTGACAAACAGCTGCCCCAGCGCGTCAGCCAGTGTGCTCTTTCCGGTTCCGTCTCGTCCCCATATTGCAATAATCATATTAGCCCACCTCTGTTCCTACAAGTACGCTGTTGGAGATATATTGGGATACGGTCTCTCCACGCGCGACGAAAGCGAGGTGTATGGTGCCCGTCTGCTCAAGCTCGGCCAATCTCAAAGCCTGTTCTCTGGTTGCGTAGAATGAAACAGTCACGGGCAGAGTGTTCTTAGTCTCTTTATCCGGTTGTGCCGTGACACTGGCATCCGCACCGTCGCTGGTCGTTACCATGCACACCTCGATGTACTCAAGAACCGGATCGATGTACGCGCCGGATACAGTTGTTTCGGTCGTATCACCTGGTTCTACGCCCAACATTTGATTGACGGTGCCTTTAGGAATGGCGATGACCGTCACAATATCGCCGGGCAAAAGCCGACCGGACACGCCGGAGGCCAGGGACGGCAAAGTGACGGATACCACCGTTTTACTCTTCGCTTCACCCGCTGAAAAAAGACTTTGTTCCGCGAGCGTTGCCGTGAGTTTTTCAGCGGTCAGATAATCCCCAGCGTATAGGGCTGTAGCTGTATACTGACCGATAGCTTTTGCTGCTTCACTGATGCTGTTCAGTACAAGGTTTCTCGGTACGCTGACGGATTCCACCATATCGGCGGTAATCTGTGTCTCTGCTTTGACGGTCTGTTTCATACGCAGGACGCTCACCGTTTCGCTTTCACTGCTGCCAATAAGCTCAGGCAGTGCGACAAAGCTAAACACTAGCGCTAAGATGATACACAAGGTTCCGATAACGAATTTGTTTTTCAGTAACTTCATTGTTTGGCTTCCCTCCTATTATTGAATTTCTTTATTTCAGCAGGTCGGTCACTTTCAAGACGCAGCCTTCAACCCTGCCAAACATGATCATGTCATTTTCCTCGATGTCGTTTTCGGGGATGTAGTCCGTATAGTGATGGTCGTTATCCACCACATAATGCAGTCCCTTAAGGTAAACGCCATCCGGCGTCAGGTGGATAATCGCCCATCCGTCACCTTCCAAATCATCAGGGTCAATCCCGGACAGGTCAATATCCATAATGCAATCATCTGTACACATCATCTTTAGTCTCCGTTTCCTGTTATTGCGTATTGAGGCGGCTAATAAAGCCCAGCATGTTTTTTGCGGCATCGGACATATCCTGCGTCTCATCCAATGCCGCATCTGGTAATCCGTCATCTTGTAACGGGCTGTTGCGTGCATACTTTTTGCTTATGTGCTTTGCCATCTCGTCCCTGTCGTGCATGAGTATCATGGCAAGGCGTATGAAGTCGCTGCGCTGGCTGGTTGTTATGGCTTGGTAGATGTCGTAGGCGAGCCGGTGGGAGTATTTGTCCATGTTGAGCCGAAACGTGATGCGTTTTTCGTTCATGGAGTGTCACCCGCGAACAGCTTTGCCAGACGTTCATATGCGATGGCATTCGCTCTCACGTCCTTGACGAACACCATTTTGGCGTAAAGGGAAGAATCAACGTTTCGTTCCACCAGCGCAGCACCGCCGCCCATGAAGATCGTGGGAACTGCCGTGATGTCAAAGCCACTTTCAATAAGCGTTCTCATCAGTCTGTCGATATACAGCTTTCCTTGATGCTCTATGATCTCTTTGGCTTTCTCATCGATGGTGCAGGGGAGGGATTTCATAACCCGCTCAATCTGTGCCGCTGTGATGGATAGCCCTGTATGACTGCGCACGTCTTCAAGTATTCTGTCCATCATGCGTATGATGCCCATTTCAAGGCTGCGGCAGGTGTCAGCGTTGGGTGTTCCGTTATCCATCCGAAAGGCATCCACTGTCCAGCTTCCGATATCGCAGACAATAACAGACGGCTCGTCTGCGAGGTCGCCCATGTTGCCGATGACGGCGGCGCAGCCTTGCGGGAACACCATAACGTCGTCAATGAAAACCTTGTACGTCTCATTGTCAAATTCGAATTTAACCGGCTGCATGATATGGCGCTTGAGGTACTTGATGAAGCCGTCTTTATCTCTGCCATAGCTGGTGAGGGGCAGACCAGCCGCGATGATAACGTTGGCTTTGGTTCCGGCGCTTCTATATGCCAGTTCCTTTGCCAGTGCGCATAGGGTTAAGATATAGTAGTTGTCGTTCTGCGTTTTGTCACGAATGAGTACCTGTCGTCCGCTGCCGCATACATAGTATTTGTCATCGTAGCGGATGACGTTCTCGGTGGTGTACGGTTCTTTGTCGTATTCTGTTAAGCCTGTCGTGAACACGCAGTTGGCTGTTTTCATACAACCGTAGCCGTGGTCTATACCGATAATCATATTTATTTCCTCCTTTTGCGTTGTTTTGTTGGTCGGAGTGATATATATAAATAGTTGCCTATCGTGAAATATGCAGCTATGAATTACATTTAATAAGAAGAAACCTATGGAGAACTTGTATGAGCAAAACGAACAAGGTCTGTCCGGAGTGCGGAAGGAAGATGATGCAGCAGTTCATTCGCCTGCAACATTCTCAATGCGGCGTTAGCTGGAAAAAAAGACATCGGCTTTTTGAACGTTCGCCGGATATGGTGTTTGCGCTGGAGCGGCAGACCGTAAACGGAAAAGTAAAGCAGATTCCGGTGATACGAAGGAAAGACTGAAAACCTCTTCGCACAGCTTACTTTTCCTTTCCGCATTTTCTTATAAGATAACAATGGGTTCCGTGATATATTAAATTGTAGTGATTATTGATCTGTTGGCCGGAGGTATGCGCGTGTCTGAAAAACCCGAAGTATTTTATTGAGGACATCGCTGATAAACTCGAAGAAACGATGGAACACTGGGAGCAATATCTCACTACCGCAACAAGCTAATTTGCTGCGCTATTCGATGGGGCTTATATTGAAAAAGATGAAGGTATTTTATATTAATTTGGCATTTGCGTGATTTGGCGATTTATATATGCCTAGACAGGTGGCCGCCTGCAAAATGCAACGTAAATCAGCAGACCCTAATTGGGGTCTGCTACAAAAGTCTCTATGTCACAAACGACCTTGGCGCTGTCCTCTCGGGAAAGCCTATGCTGAACGCTACGAGTTTTCCTATTGAGTTTCTGCTTCTAAAGTAATCAACTCGGGGTTGCCTATCGGTGTAGAGGCCAGAGTCTGCCATTCGCCCCTTAGGGGGTCGTAGCAGCAGCGCGGGTATTTAGCATACAAGTCACCGCAAATAGCTTCAGATAACGGGCGGCAATCGTCACATGCATACCGGAATTCGCAGGATTTGCATTCCGCCACATCATCTTTCGTGATTCTCCAATAAGATAATAGCTTGTCTCTGATTTCATGCAGGCTATTTCTTTTGATGTTGCCGCAGATATCATCCCGCGCAAATATGCACGGGATGATATCGCCGCTAGCGGTTAGCGCAAACTTACCAAACCAGCAACTATTCCAGTTTTTGTTGATAGCAAATCTATCTTTGGTCGTGAAAAACCGCGGGGTTTCCATATACCGTTTGCGTAGTATTTCCGTGTTGGTGACTGCGTGGGGGGAAAGTCCGTCACCGAATACCGGTCTTATTGTATCATAACCGGTGTAACGATGTCCGGCGCTTTCGATATAACTGATTATTTGATCAAGGCTGTCCTGATTTTCTCGCATTATTACGACTGCGATTGTTGTAGGGATTTTCGCCTCGCGAAGCAGTTTCAAAGCAATGTCCAGCGCTTTGAAACTGCCTTTCTTTTGCGTAATGGCATCATGGGACGCCTCGTCATATCCATAGAGGGAAATTCTCACCGACGCCCGGACTTTTGAAAGCTCGCCGACAGTATCTTTATCCAAAAAGGTTCCGTTTGTAAACACGTCAATGTTTTCTATGTCGTGTTGACGGGCATAGCGGAGCAGATGCATAATGTACGGATGTAAAAGTGGCTCGCCACCAATGAACTGGACTGATTTACATCCTAAAACCTGAATTGTTCTGATTGCTTTTTCCCAGTCCTTAACGGTAAGTGCAATCTGGTTGTCGGTGCGAGGCGTGCCGAAGGAACCGTAGCAGTGGAGGCAGGTGCAATTGCATTTGGCTGTTAGCTCAAGCCAAACGTAATCAAGGCGAGGCTGAACCGTACTATTGATTGCGTTTTTTATCGGAGGGCAATTGGTTAATAGATTTAATTCTTTTAATTTGGAAAGACAAGCCTTAGAAGCTTTGTCCTTGAGTGCAAACTCTTTTAATGTTTCGTCCACTATCTTTGTCGCTTCTTTGTTTAGGCTGAAGACTTGATTATTGTTTAAATCATAGATAGCCGAGCACGATTTGCCCCGCACATACTGACAGCCCATAGAAAGCCAAAGCTTTGTTTTGCTTTTAACGCTCTTTATTATCATGCTATTTCCTTATCCGGTCAGGACTGCACGGGTTGCAGGGGTAACACTGGCCATCTTCGTGGATCCGGTCAGGGCCACAAGGATTGCATGGATAGCATTGGCCATCTTCATGAATCCGGTCAGGACTGCACGGGTTGCAGGGGTAACACTGGCCATCTTCATGAATCCGGTCAGGACTGCACGGGTTGCAGGGGTAACACTGGCCATCTTCGCGAATCCGATCAGGACTGCAAGGGTTGCAGGGGTAACACGTGCCGCCGAAATATGTGGGTTTTGGCGTTACATTATTTACTGATGGTGTAGATTCTGAGCCGCTACTACTGGCAGAGTTAGCTCTGCCAGAATACCCAAATCCACTACCCCCAATAAACAACATGCCCAAGAACCCAGAACCCGTGCCGAACAGACCGAACAAAAATATGGAACCAAGCCCTGCCCAAAACCCTTCATTGGTAAAAACCATGACAACCGTAGTGATGCACATGATGATCGTCATCGTAACGATGGAATACGCCATGTGCTCTCTGATCTCGGGCAAGTTATCGCGTTTAAAGATGAGGAACAGAATTAGCAAAAAAAGGGCTGCGGCAGCGGGTGCCGAGAAAACGGCAACCAAGAATAACAATATCTCTAGTATATTGGTTGGCGTAGAATTGCCAGAAGTAAAAAGTAAAAATTGCCCGGCAGCGACACCAATCTCAACAAGCCATACGATTAATTTCCTCATCATGACCTCCTACAAAAAGTAATTCCAGGATAAAAGGTTATTGTGGGTATTGCGCTCGTATCAATCAAAAACAATAACTATGCTTTGCCGCTCTCCTTGGTATAGCTTATCGTTTCATCACAAAGAGCATCCTCTTTATCTGACATATTAAGGTGTATAAACCTCCACCATTTCGATGATCCTATTTCCTTCAATAAGCGCGAAGAATTCCGGACACCAACCGCCATAATCACTCCCTTCGATCAGGAATCCCTCAAAGGTTTTCTGCTCAAACATATCAGTCCAATCGTCCCATTCCTGCATAATGCAGTGGACTATAGCATCGCTGGCGATAAAGAATTGCTTCGTTCCTATAACTTCACGAATTCCTAAACTGGGGTCTTCTTCAAATGGGTCTTCTTTATATGTCACTATGTCACAAACGACATTATATCCTCCTTCAACCGGCACAACACCTTTAAACTGAATCTCATCTTCCCAGTCAACAAGGCTGATAATCGGCAAATCGTAATATTTCGTATCTAAAATCGAACCCGCTATAGGCTTGTCAGCCTCTTTTTCACTAGCGGGAAGAAGGCCGTTGAAGTTTGCAGGATCCACGACTCTTACCTCGGTTCGTAATCCTGTCATTGACGAAATGTCAATGCCTTCATCTGCAAGGTAACCAGCCACAACGATCGTTCCATCGATTTTTAAGGCCACTGTTGCGGAGGTGTTCCCCACAATTGCAATCACGTCGGATAATTGGGATAAGTTGTTTATACCTTGCTCATCATTTCCAATTGCAATTATTGTGCCGTCTGCTTTTAAGCCTACTGTATGTACGGGACCTGTCGCAATCGCGACAATGTCTTCCCATTCGCCAACATCACATTGTCCATAATCATTATTCCCAACAGCAACCACCGTACCGTCGCCCTTTAGGCCAACCAAATGCATGCTTCCTGCTGATACAGCAACGATATTGCTCCAGCCTGATATGGCGGATGAATACTCTTCACCAATATATGGAGCCACAACTATTGTACCGTCTTTTTTCAAGCCGATCGCACCGACATAGATGGATTCAATATCATGCCAATCCGACATATAGTCATAGACTCCGGTATCATCATCTGTCACAACAGTGCCATCGCTCTTGACTCCTATTACGCCATAGTTTCCAACGCTGATTGAGACAATACCGCTCCAACCCAAAGTTCTGGATTCGCCATAGAACAATTCATAGACTGTGCCATCACTTTTTAGTCCTGCAATACATTCGCCGCCATGTCCTCCCGCTTTCACCGATACGATATCTGTCCAGTCTTCTAAAGCTTTATATGAATCATCCATGTATAAGCCAGCAATTGAGACGCTGCCGTCTTCTTTTATGGCGACAATTACATAGGCTCCAACGTCAATATTGTTCGACAATGCAGAATTGTAAGGTTCCATAATACTTTCTGATGGCTCAAGAGGTTGTTTGCCCGTGCCGTCTTTGCGTATCATATACCACGTGTTTTCGATAAGGCATTTGTAGAACACCCAGTCACCTGCTACAGAGATATCATTAAGTGTATCAACATAAACACTCATATCGGTTCTTTCACTGCCATCGATTTTGATTTTATACAGCCTGAAGCCATCGCTATCATTACGGAAATATATCCATCCGTCTGATATAGCATACCATCCTCCTATATCACTATGGATAGTATGCTTTACTCCGTTCTCAAGGTTATATCTGATACCCGAATGATCATGAGCCCAGCCGTCAACTATCTTCGTGACATCAAAGCTCTCGTTGAACTCTTCTTTGGCACTGCCATCCGGTCTTACCCTGAAACATTGGCTTTCAAAGTGTGTATCTTTAGGAATTGAATAATAAATCCAGCCATCTACAATGTTGAAACTATTGGCATCTTCAATGGCCGTTGCCTGATGTGTGCCGTCAGTACGAACTCTATAAATCGAAGTCTTGCCTTGGCTATCGTACCCGCTGTAATAAATCCAATCACCTGCAACGATTATGCTACTTATCTCTACCCTGTTATAGTCCTGATCTGTATCAAAAACAAGCTCCGGAGTGCCGCCATTTATATGTATTCTATAGATTTCCCAGTTTTTACTAAAGTAAACCCAATCATTAACCACGTTAATGTTATCACATTTAATTGAGACTTCATCTATTAGGTTTGTCTTTTCCGATCCGTTCGTACGCATCTTATAAAGACCGCTATAGGGAACTGAATAATAAATCCACCCGTCATATTCAACAGCATTTCCAGATTCGGGTTGTCTTCCAAGCGGCCACAGTGGCTCATCCAGAAAAGCTGTATCCTTACCAAATAAGGTAATGGCACCGAACACACCCGCTCCCACAATCAAAACAGCCAAAACTACAGCAACCACAGTTTTGAGTTTGCTATTCTTCATTTTACCTGATTTCTCAGAAACTCTTTTTTCTTTTTGCGGTTTCTGTACAAAGCTTTTGCCGCACATGGGGCAAAACTGCGTGCCTGGCGTGATTGCCGCCCCGCAATTAGTGCAAACGTTCTCAAGCTTCGCACCACAGCCAATACAAAACATGTTTTCGCTTTGATTTTCTTTTCCGCAATTAATACAATTCATTTATATTGCCTCCTGCGATAATTTCAAAATCTGATTTAGTGCGATTGACATAGATTGTTAATACCAACTTAAAACACACAACATTTATATTAATATTGCATAGGTTTTTTATCAAGTGACAGTTATCACATTTTGTTTACTCCATTTTTTATTACAAGTATCACTTGAAAGAAGTATTTAATGCTGTAAAATAACAATATTAAGACGATATAAATAGGGAGTCATATATGCTTACGGGACATAAAATCGGCATAATCATATATATTGTCCTGATTATGTTTAGCCTCATCGTCATGACAGCTATTCATTCAAAGGCAAAAAAGTCTTCCATCTTGAATTATGTGACGGCATGCCAGATCTCTGTCGTTATCTGGCTGTTTTTCGCTGTCATTGAGAATCTATTCAGGGACACACCGCTCTATCCTTTCGTCGTTAAGAAAGTTATTATCATCATATATTATTATGGGCCGATTTGGCTTCTTTTCACCTTGGAGTATATAAAAAAGCCCGGCTCAAAAAGTAATAAATGGCGCTGGTTGATTTTCCTCCCTGCTGTTGCAACAACCCTGCTCACATTGATTAATCCTGATTCACTTTTAATCATCAGTGATTTTGATGGTATGAATGGAGTACAAGAATGGGGAATTGTTTTTCTTTTAAACGCTTTGTTGGCATATATTTACGTGTTGATCAGTTCTTTGTTGATCATGTTAAGCACTGTAAGAAAAAAGAGGATGCTAAAAGAAAACATACTGCTTGTATTATCGACCGTAATACCCATGATCATGAGCGTTCTGTTTTACTCAGAAATCATTCACCCTCCCTTGTTCAATATGATGCCGGTTAGTTTATCTATATTTATAGCCGTCTCGGCCATTTTGGTTTTTCGTAGCAAACTGTTTGATGTACTTCCTTTTGCGATACATGAGGTGTTTATTAGTATCAACGAAGCTGTGCTTATAATCGATATGGACGGAACGATTATCGACTTCAATCCTGCGTGCCGGAAACTATTCGCCCCGAATTTTGAGGTGCAAGCCTGCAGAGATTTATCCGATTTAAGCAATAATCTATTTGAGAATATCTCAAATCAGAGCGATATTCGCAAAACAAAGGATGCATTAGAAAATATCAATCAGAATACTATTGTCGAATTTCAGATCAGCATGCCGAACGAACCAAAGTATTTAACATGTTCAGTTTATCCTTTCAGGAATTCTTCTCAAAGAAAAATCGGATATTTCCTCACATTTTTTGATTCGACAGAGTATCGTAAAAAAACGCTCAAAAATGAACGCGTCCGCTTATCAAATGACCTGCATGACAGCATAGGGAACAGCTTGAATATCATCAGCTCTAATTTGGAATACGCCCTTAGCCATCAGCAGTGTGAAGAAGAAATTTATGATTGCCTTCAGAAATCGTATGACCGTTCAATCAGTCTCTTTCTCGACTTGCGCAGGATTGTGGAAGAGTTGAGTCCGGTTGATATCGAAAAAAACGGGCTGATCTGGGCGCTTGAAACCATGTTCAACAAATTGCGTAACAAAGGAATCAATATTGAATTTGAAAATTGCATGACTGAAAACGCGCTGTTAAATACATATCCATATGGGGAATACATATATTTTGTCTGCCAGGAAGCCATCAATAACGCCATAACCCATGGTCGGGCAAGGAATATTAATATCGTGTTCAATCAAAGTGTAGAAAAGCTGAAGATCTACATTTCCGACGATGGTGTTGGCTGCGATATCATCATAAAAAACAAAGGGATTAAAAGCATGCAGCTTCGTGTAGATTCACTGGGCGGAAGTATGGAATACGGCTCACCGAGCGATGGCGGCTTCAACATTAAAATAACATTACCTATAAACAGTCAAACCCCAAAGTTTGAGGAGAAAGACAATGATTAGAGTTCTTATTGTGGATGATGACAACGAAGTCGCTATAGCCTTAAAGCGAAATATCGACGGGCGCAATTCAATCAGTGTCGTTGGTATTGCGTCAAACGGAAAACAAGCCGTTGACTTATGCAAAAGCCTTCATCCCGATGTTGTTCTGATGGATATCCGAATGCCCGTAATGGATGGCATCACAGCCAGCAAACTGATAAAAGAAAAGCATCCATCCATCAAGATAATAATGCTGACGCTGTTCAAAGATGAAGACCAAATCAAACATTCAGTCAGAGGCGAATGTGATGGTTATCTTTTTAAAGGGAACCGAAGCGAGAAAATAATCGGCGTGATTGTAAACGTCTTTAATGGTTTCAGCACCTTTGAACGCGGTGTACAAACAGTCATTCGCGACCAGATGAAAGATGATCTCGATGAGCGGATTGAGAATGGTGAATTGAATAGTTTGAACGAACGCGAGATAGAAATTGTTCGCTTGATGACCGCGGGGAAAAACAATATAGAAATCGCCAAACAGTTGCATCTTAGCGAAGGCTATATACGCAACCAGCTTGTCGTCATCCGTGAAAAACTTAATCTGCGAAACAGTCTGGAGCTTGTGGCTTGGGGGGCAAAATTGGGATTGTGATTTTATAATACAATTTATAGTGGGACTAACGATAAGAAATTATTATAGGAGGCCAAATCATGTTTTGTGGTAAATGCGGAAAAAAGATAAACAAGGGCGAGAGCTTTTGCACACGCTGCGGATCGCACGTAAAAACGGAGGATATTGCAATAACGGCCCAGCCTTTTACAGAGAAACGGAGTATCCCTCAAAGCACTCAGGCGGAAAAATCCGCGTCTATATATAAAGACGTAAGAAGAAGGCCGGTAAGAAAGATTTTGATCGGTGCAATAACTTTTGGAGTTTGCGCATTAACACTCATACTGATATTTATTCTAACTTCTGGGCCGGTAAGGATACCGGGAGCCGTGCAGATATGCGCAGGGCCGGGAGAAAGTCTCTATAGCTATGATAAAGCACCGGGAGGATATAACGTGGCGCTTAAATCGGATGGCACAGTCGTAACAGTAGGTGCCAACCCGGGCGATAAATACACAAGCTCATGGGGAGAGCATGAAATCCCCGATCTTTCAGACTGGAAGGACATCGTCTTTATTGCATCAGATTATAATTATTACGATTTTACTGGTAGAGGTCAAACTGATATACGCTTAGTTGGAGTCAAAAGTGACGGGATGGTTGTTTGTGAGGGCTGCGATGAACATACTGCGAATATATTATCGCGCTGGCGGAACATTGATTCTGTTTCTTTATCTTTTGGAGTTATTATTGGGATCAAGAGTGATGGGACGATAGTCCTAAGTTATAATCCATATGAAGAATTATGGGATGGAAAATACGGAAACGTATCCGAATGGAGCAATATAATTGACGTATATGTTGACATGATGGATATTTATGGTTTGAAAGAGAATGGAACGGTAGTTACTGTCGGTGCTAATGATACTATAGCTGCCCTGGAGAATCGACGCGAGGAAAGGCAAAGGGAATGGACAGATATTGTTGCAATTTCGAGTGGACTTTGGATAAAAGCAGATGGAACAGTAATCGGCAAGCCGGATTGGCATAACATTAAAAGCGTTTATCGGTTCCATAATTTTGATGCGGGCATAAAACGGGACGGAACGGTCGTTATTTACCAGAAAGACGGCACAGGATCATTGGATGTTTCTGAATGGAAGGATATCATCTCTCTCTCAACAAAGCTCAACGGAATAGTCGGGCTGACTGCGGACGGAACAATACTTGAGGCGTACCCCGGAGGAGTGAAACCGACGGAACCGCCATATAGTGGGGCTGTTCAAACCGCCCCTCCGTCATAATCTACATCGTAGCGGAACTATTCTTTTATGCTATATACAAAGGAGGCCAAATCATGTTTTGTGGTAAATGCGGTAATCAGATTAACAAGGGCGACGGTTTTTGCGTTCACTGTGGTGCATCAGCAGCTAAGGAGAAACAATCCTATGAAACGCATGAATCAGTTTGCATCACGCCGACTCAAAAGACAGCGAAAAATGAGCATTCGGAGAAGATAAAGCCGGAAAGTCCGAAACCAAAGAAGACAAGGAAGAAAACATGGATAATGATTGTGGCAGCGGCTGTGGTGCTGGCAGTTGCTGGATTAGTGCTGGGGCTTACTCTGGGCAGTGTGGATACAGCGCTTCTTGACGAGCCGCTCTTTCCATTAGGGTGTAATCCGGCGGGCGGCCCCTATGTGGAGTATGACGGGTGGATATATTTTTCGAATTATGAGGGCATTTATAAAACATCTGACGGAACTGATGCGATACAAATATATAGCGGTTATGTGGACGGTAGTATTAATATAGTTGATGGCTGGGTCTATTTTATTGGTGGCAGCGGCGTGTACAAGATGCGTACGGACGGCGGCAGGTTACAGGAGATTAAGGACGTAAAAGACAAGGATAGTCGTTCAATAAGTACCCATTATATGATAGTTGCAGGGGATTGGATTTACTACTTTGAAGACCAAGATGGTGGACTACTCTGTAGAATCAGGACGGATGGTACGCATCAGGCCAGAGTAACCAGTATAAACCGTCCGGGTATCGATTTTAATTTTACACTGGACGAGGGATGGATATATTATAAGCATAAAGAGAAGATATATAGAATGCGACCAGATGGAAGCAAAAGGACACAGATCGATTTTTACATCGGTCTCATTAATAAAATTATTGATGGATGGTATTATGACTGGTTCACCAGAATAAGCCTCGATAGTGGTACAGAGGAGATTATTAGTTGTAATGCAAATGATGGGGTCTTTACCTTTTTCCCCTTGATTTCAGACGGCTGGATTTATTACGAAAAATCTGTTTTTGAGCCTGAATGGCATGGGTGTATATATAAAATAAGGGTAGACGGCACAGAGGAAACGCTGATAACTACTTCCGATAATTTTGGAAGCATAGGTATAACAGCAGTAGCGGGAGATTGGGTTTTCTATACGGCCGATGGCACACCCTATATGATACGTACGGACGGCTCTGACAAGAAGGAGTTTGATCCGGATAATCTCGAATCAGTAAATTGATATGCTGCTGAAACCGGCACTGGATTGCATAATAATCGTTATTAGGGCAATTCAGTGCTGGATGTTATTCTAAATATCTTATTCTTGGTTCAAGGAGCTAAGGACGCTTTTAAGGTCAACGCCGGAACTCTGTTAGCTCATATAATTCTTGTATTTTTAGCTACTCGCCTGTGTCTTTCGGGTCAGAACGATGAGCTGTCCGTACCGTTCATATGCCCAATCCAACACCAGTTCCTTGTTATGCTTTCTGGCCTTGATGTATCTGACCAGCGTGAAAACCCAGCTTGCCACCACACCTACGATCAACGCAAAGCCGATGCTATCGGCAAGTAGCGTATTGGCTTCGTACCAGTCCTTGAAGAAGATAAGGACGGCGGCGATGGGGAGTGCAGCGATGATAAGTCGTGTTTTGAACAGCGTCCATTTAACCATTTTGACCGCCCCAATAATTATGAAAGCAATGAGATGTGCCATTTCAGATTCCTCCTGATTCATGTATTTTCATACTCATTGTAAAACGTCAAGTATGCGAATGCGAAAATGAGCCTGTTTTTTTGAAAAAATTAAGGCTCATTTTTTGACAAGATTATTTTGATGGTTATCTAGCAGCGCTAATGTCCTGATTAAGCGGGACGACGTTAAAATTCTCAGGATGCCGACTGAACCATTCTTCTAATGCGCGGTCGATCACGCTGTCCCGCTCCTGAGGTGTGACCTCATCGGGGAAGTATTTTCGGATGATCTTATGAGATATCTTGACCTGCTTGGGTGGAGTTTGCACTTTAGATACGATAAGCTCGTCGATCTTCTTTTCAGTCAGTAGCCCATTCTGGCTGATGCCCTTGAGTTTTCGCGCCAGCGCGAGAGGGATGCCGAAGTATTCATCGCATTCGAGGTTACTGTATAACCATTTTTGCTCATGCTCCTTAAGATACGAAAGCTCGACAGCCGGAATAAACGCAAGTTTTTTCTCGTCCACCTTATTCAAAAGCTGCGGAATGAGGTAGGTCAGTCGGATGAAGCGCAATATCTGATTCATGCTCTCATTTGTATTTTCAGCTACCCTTTGGACAGATAATTTTCTATCTAACTTCTCACCAAGTTGGTGAGAAGTTAAGTCGTTGCGTTTGCCCTGAGATTTTATCGCTTCCAGCTTATACCGATACGCCCATCCCTTTTCTGATGGCAACACGGTTTCCCTTTGCAGGTTGGAATCCACCATGAGAATGGTCGCGGTGTCATCGTCCATTTCCCGCACATCGCAAGGTATATCATCTTTTCCTGCGAGGGTAGACGCTTCAACCCTGTTGTGTCCGGCCACGATCTCATACATACCGTTATCCAGAGGGCGCACGAGTACAGGAACAATGACGCCGCGCTCCTCGATGCTGTCGGCCAGTTCTCGCATCTTTTCAGCACTATGCCGCTTGAACGGGTGCTTGCTGAATGGTTGTAATTTGGATATGGGTAAGGATGAAATACCGTTGCTGGTTTCCCGTTGATCGCGTCGAAGTCTTTCAGATTTGCCTTAGCCATTCGTCAGCACCTCCCGTGCAAACGCCTCATATGCGAGGGAGACTTTGCACTTACTGTCATAGGCGAAAAGGCTTTTACCTTCGGCAGTGTTCTCAACGGCCTTGACAGACTGAGGAATCATGGTTTCATAAATGGGGATGTGCTGTCCGTAGGCTTCCCTTAATTCGTTCAAGATGCTTTTGCTGAATTTTAATCTACTGTCGAACATAGTGATAAGGATGCCTTTGAAATCAAGGTCTGGATTGATGTTGTGTTTAACTTTGGCGATCGTTCCGATAAGCCCTTTGCGGAAAGATAGTGTGCCTGCACTGGAATGAGGACGCTCGTTGCGGCAGCAAGTGCGTTGATGGTCAGCAGGCCAAGCGATGGGGCGCAATCTAAAAGAACGTACTGGTATTCTTCTTTAATGGGGGAGAGCAATCGCCTCAGAAGGACTTCGCGAGACATGGCGTTCACCAGCGATGGTTCGATTCCAGACAATTGGATGGATGAAGGAATAATGTCGCATCCTTCGGCGTGGAGAATATACTCTTCTTTTTGAAATGAAAAGGTTTCGTCGATCAATCCTTTGAAGAGATGCGCTATCGTGCAGGGCAAATTGTCCGGTTGGTCATATCCCATGCACATGGTGAGATTGGCTTGACTGTCGAGATCAATAATAAGGACTTTTTTGCCTTGCCTTGCGAGAGTAGTTCCCAAGTTATGGGCTGTGGCAGATTTTCCGGTACCCCTTTTTGATTTACAACGGCGATGATGTGAGGATGTTTCATTTTTGGCTCCTTTCTCAGCGATTCGCTGATTAGAAGCTAAAAATCTGTTACTTCGGACAGGGGTTTGAGTTAGGGCACAAATGAACTCGCCTCCACCACAGCAATCATATCCGAACCCACTCTTTATCGGAGAGGCGTTCGGATTTGTTATTTATTTAGGTACCCTATATATATAAGAGGGTACAAACAGGAAAAAAATCAGCGAATTAAAAACTGAAAAAATGTACATGTGAGGCTGGCATTCATGAAATAATGATGTTTACCTAGCATAAAAAATAATAGCATAGTGGGAAGAATTTTGTACACTATGCTATCATTTGACCCGGTTCTTTCAAGATGTTGTAACATGTAGATTTATAAAGTAAAATGTAATAAGCGCGAATATTTGTGAGGCGATAGAAAAATGAGTGCACATAAATAATCCAATAATCCACACGAAAAGGGGTTGAGCCGTCTTGAAAAAACGCAAAACGCTAAAGCGGGAGCGCGTCAACCGTGCGCTGGAGAATATATTCGATTATCATCTGACCATCGTGGAGGCTCCGATGGGATACGGCAAGACCACGGCGGTAAGGGAATTCCTCTTAGACAGGGGAGGTCCCGTTCTATGGCTTTCCTTCCTTTCTTCGGAAGAGACAGCAGCCCTTTTTTGGGACAGGCTGGCTGAGGAGATAAGCCACTTGGACAAAGCGGCGGGCGGTAGACTTAAAAGCCTCGGGTTCCCATCCGACGCGCCGCAGATGGCAAATATCCTTTCGTTACTGGAAGAGATTGATTACGAGGAAAATACAGTTTTGGTCATCGACGACTTTCACCTTGCATCAAACCCGCAAATTGGTATGTTTCTGGTACAGATTATAAAAGAACAACTCGACATCCTCCCTATTGTGATTATTACGAGGGATACCACCAACATTGACTTTGCGGAGCTTTTCGCGAAGGGCTTATGCAATATCATATCTTCGCAAATATTACGTTTTAATGATGAGGAAATACGGGACTACTGCGCCTCCATAGGACATACCCCCACTGAAAGCGAACTTAAAAAAATTAGCGAGTATACGGGAGGCTGGATCTCGCTGGTCTACTTGATATTGCTCGGCATTGAGCAGGGTATCCCCGTGGGTAGGAACAACGCCATCGACGATCTGATAGAAAAAGTCCTTTATAATGCCTACGACGTACGCATCCAACATTTTTTATTGCTGCTTTCGGTAATGGACAACTTTACGGCGAAGCAGGCGGCTTTTGTGACAGGGGAAAGCCGCTCGGACGAATTTTTAAGAAAGCTGTGCCGTGAGAACGCCTTCATCGTCTATAACGAGGCGGCGGGAACCTATAGAATTCACAATGTACTGCTGGATTTCCTTCGAGGTAAGCAGAAAGATAAAGAAGAATGTGCCGAACTTTATCGGCGGCTTGGCGATTGGCACCTTGCGCGAAGGGAATATAGAGCGGCATACGGTTATCTTTGCCGCGCTGGTGAGACGGAGCGCATCCTCGCATTGCTGGACAACGAGGATACCATTACCAGCTATTCCGCCACCTTTGACGGCGTTTTAGATCTGTTTGCCGCATTGCCCAGCGAGATGCTTCATAAATATCCGCTTGCTTATTTGCAGTACATCGCCATCATTTTGACAAACGGCGATCCCGATACTTTTCAGGATGGCGTGATGCGCTTAAACGAGCTGCGAGAGGCTTGCGAGCGGACAAAAGACTCCATCCCGCACGGCAGAGACCGCGTTCTCGCGGAAATTTATCTCATCCGAATTTTTGCCGTGTTCAATGACGCAAAGGAAATGGTCGTTTGCATGAAGGAGGCAAAGCATCTTCTTGACGGGAATATTTCCTGCCTGCAAAAACGGGAGGCGGAGTTCACACTTGGCTCTCCCCATTTTCTCTATACCTGTTACAGGGAACCGGGCAGCCTAAAAGAGCTCACGGAGCTCATGGCATCGGATTTCCCGATTTTTGCCGAGTTGGCCGACGGCTGCGGTACCGGCTGCAACTATGTGGCTCTGGCCGAATATGCGCTGGAAACCGGCATCTGGCAGACGGCGGAGCTCAACGCCTTCAAAGCCATATACAAAGCGCAGACAAAAAAGCAGGTCGGTCTAATGATCTGCGCTTATCATGCTTTGATCAGGCTGTATCTCTATCAGGGAAAGGCCGACGAAGCATTGGAGCTTCTGCGGCAGCTAAGGCAGGATGTGACGCGGGTGAACAATCCCTATTACAACACCGGGTTCGATATCGTGGAAGGATACGTTTACGGTTGTCTCACCCGGCTCGACAGCATCCCCCAGTGGCTGCAGACCGGCGATATGTCCCCCGCACACTTTTATTATGAGGGCATGGGCTTCAATTATATCGTCTACAGCAAGGCGCTTCTGCTCTCAAAGAATTACATCAAGCTCGAAATGCTTACTGATGAATTTGCGCGGTATTTTGCCATCTTCCGCAACCAGCTCGGCTTTTTGCACAATCAAATTTTCAAGGCGGCGGCGAAATATTCTCTTTACGGTTTGGAGGTGGGCTGCGTCGCCCTCCGCGAAGCCTTCGGCATGGCGCGAGAGGACCATATCATCCTGCCCTTCGCCGAGTACGCGCCCGCCGTCATAGACATGGTCAGGCACATCGCCGATGCCGATTCACGGGACACATACATAAAGGAGGTGCTTGAAGCCTGCGAGCAGTATATGGAGAGCCTGAAGCGCTCAACCCGGAGCGCGGCGTCCCTGTCGGCAAGGGAGCTTGAAATACTTGCGCTTGCCGCAGAAGGGCTGAAGCGTGAGGAGATTGCAAAAAAGCTGTTTGTCGCAGAGGGAACCGTGAAGAACCATCTGGAAAACATCTACCGCAAGCTGGAAGTCGGCGGTAAAACTGCGGCTATTAAAAAGGCGCAGCAACTGAAGTTCATTTAATATTTTTAACGTAAAATATGCCGAACGGCATATTCCATAATTAATACGTATCCCCTATGCTTTATTAGTATGGGGTTTTTTATGTATATTTGCTGATAGGCGATTTCTAATTCTTTGAGAAGGGTTCGTGAGATGAGTAAGATCATAAAAGTCACACCCAATGACGATTATACCCTGCTCGTCGAATTCGAGCATGGCAATAAGATCATCTTTAATATGCGCGCGCTTATAATGACGATACCATTCAGCAGCCTTGAAGACTTAGGCCGTTTTAAGGACGTCAAGCTAGAAGAAAAGGCCATCTGCTGGCCTGAACCGATATCGGGGAGAAAGAGCATGCTTCCCCTGCGCCTGACGGTGGATAACATGTTGTTTACAATACGGGATTAAGAGTGAAAGGACATATAAAATGAGTATCAAAAGCAAAAGAAAAATTCTGCCGCTGCTGCTGACGGCGGTGATGATAATAAGGCTGTTGCCTGCAACAACGGCACTGGCGGATGCAGCCGGTGATTTCGATGTTACAGGGGGCGTACTGGGCACAGATTTTACGTATTCGGACGGAGTGCTCACCTTTGTCAATCCGGGCGATTATACGGTTTCAATGCTGACTCCCGGCGCGACAACGGACGACAGGATTTACGTAAACAGCACATCAGGCACGAAGATCACGCTGAACGGCGTGAATATTGACGTATCAGCCATATCCGGCACGTGCGCCTTTGATATTGATATCGTTTCAACGGTCGAGATAGCGGTTAGCGGTTCGGCGCCAAGCGTATTGAAAAGCGGCGCGGGGAAGCCGGGTATCCGTGTAGTCAGCAACGTTAGCCTCACGCTGACCGGCGACAGAACGCTGAGGGTATACGGCGGCCTTTCCGGCGCCGGAATCGGCGGCGGCACGGGTGAAAACAGCGGCGTGATCAATATCAACACGAGCGGCATATTAGAAGCTCACGGCGGCGGAAACGGCGCAGGTATTGGCGGCGGCGACGGCGGCAGCAACGGAACTGTAAGAATTTATAACGGCGATGTAAGAGCCTACGATGGGGCTTACGGCGCGGGAATAGGCGGCGGAAACGGCGGAAACGGCGGAAATATATACATCAGCGGCGGCACAGTCTTGGGGGGTATGTCTGGACCTGGTAAGGTTCTTCGCGT
>OBJA01000464.1_pt1 | contig 35518 bp, 36 predicted proteins | sample 1519751 | NCBI WGS metagenome assembly OBJA01 (sample SAMEA3881238, study PRJEB22517) | soil metagenome | biome: lake sediment; feature: soda lake sediment; material: sediment, water from around vicinity | place: India | collected 2013-12-23 | depth 3 m
CGATTCCCCATGACGCCACCCCGGCCATGTGCTTTAATGACGCCCCATGTTTCGCCCCATCGAACTCTTCATCGGCCTGCGTTATACCCGCGCCAAGCGGCGTAACCATTTCATCTCCTTCATCTCCCTCACCTCCATGCTGGGCATCGCGCTGGGCGTGACGGCACTCATCACGGTGTTGTCGGTGATGAATGGATTCGAGGAGGAATTGCGCACCCGCATCCTGGGCATGGCCTCCCATGCCAGCGTGAGCGGTGCCGATGGCCGGCTGCAGGACTGGCGCCTGGCCACCGCCGAGGTGGAGCGGCATCCCAGCGTGATCGGCACCGCGCCCTTCGTGCGTGGCGAGACCATGCTGTCCCTGGACGGTCGTGTCAGCGGTGCCCTGATACAGGGCATCCTGCCCGGCGTGGAGCCCCGGGTCTCCGATGTGGGCGAGCACATGAAGGAAGGCGCGCTGGAACTGTTGCAGGCCGGGGAATACAACATCATCCTCGGCCAGGAACTGGCCTGGACCATAGGCGCCCGCATCGGCGACCAGATCACGGTCATCACCCCGCAGGCCCACTTCAGTCCTGCCGGGGTACTACCGCGGCTGCGGCGCTTCACGCTCGTCGGCCTCTTCGAGGTCGGCATGTACGAGTACGATCGCGGCATCGCGCTGGTTCACCTGGAGGATGGCGCGCGCCTGTTCCGGCTCGAGGATGCCGTCAGCGGCCTGCGCATCAAGCTCGACGACCTGTTCGCCGCCCCACGCATCGCGCAGGAGCTGGCGGACCGCTTGCCGGCGAGCTTCCGGGTCGACAACTGGACCCGCCAGCATGCCAACTTCTTCCGTGCGGTGAAGATGGAAAAGCGGGTGATGTTCATCATCCTCACCCTCATCGTCGCGGTGGCGGCCTTCAACATCGTGTCCACCCTGGTGATGATGGTGACCGACAAGCAGTCGGACATCGCCATCCTGCGCACCCTGGGCGCCACGCCCCTGTCCATCATGGGCATCTTCATGGTGCAGGGCGCGCTCATCGGCATGCTCGGCACCCTGCTGGGCGCGGTCGGCGGCTATGCCCTGGCCACCCACCTGGAGACCATCGTGCCTGCCATCGAACGCCTCTTCGACATGCATTTCATGGCGCCTGACGTCTACTACATCAGCGACCTGCCTTCCAGGCTGGTATGGAGCGATTTCTGGCAGATCACCGGCCTGGCCTTCCTGCTGAGCCTGCTCGCCACCCTGTATCCCGCGTGGCGCGCCTCGCGCACCCAGCCGGCGGAGGCCCTGCGCTATGAATGACGCCACGCCCGTGCTGGAGTGCAGCGGCCTGACCCGGGTGTTTCGCGAGGGCGGGCTGAACGTGCGGGTGCTGAGCGGCGTGGACCTGCGTGTCGGGCAGGGGGAAAGGATCGCCATCGTCGGCAGCTCCGGCAGCGGCAAGAGCACCCTGTTGCACCTGCTCGGCGGGCTGGACATCCCCACGGATGGCGAGGTGCGGGTGGCCGGCGCGGCGCTCAACCGCCTGGGCGATGCGCAACGCGGCCGGTTGCGCAACCGCCACCTGGGTTTCGTCTACCAGTTCCATCACCTGCTGCCGGAATTCACCGCCCTGGAGAACGTGGCTCTGCCGCTGCTGATCCGCGGCCTGCGTCCCGCCGAGGCGAAGCGCCAGGCCGGCGACCTGCTGCAGCGGGTGGGCCTGGCGGAACGCCTGGCCCACAAGCCGGGCGAGTTGTCGGGCGGCGAACGCCAGCGCGCCGCCGTGGCCCGCGCCCTGGTCACCCGCCCCGACTGTGTGCTGGCCGACGAACCCACCGGCAACCTGGACCGGCGCAATGCCGAGCAGGTCTACGAGCTGATGCTGGAACTCAACGCCACCCTCGGCACCAGCTTCGTGGTGGTCACCCACGACCCGACCCTGGCGCAACGCATGGAACGGGTGCTCACGCTGCAGGATGGGCGGCTCGGCAACCGCTGATCTCAGTCACCCAGGGCGAGACTCACTGCTTCGGCCAGCGGCGGCTGACCACATGCCAGCGCCACAGCAGGCGCACCAGGATCCAGCCCAGCACGGCCGCCACCAATCCCACCACCACACCGCCCAGCAGCAGCGGTTTCCAGATGTGCAGCATGGAACCGATCAGGTCCGTCACCGTGCCCCGGAAATGTTCCTTGGCAGGCTGCTCCCCCAGCAGGAAGGCGCCCACCCGGTAGTTGAAATAGAACAGGGGCCCCATGGTGACGGGGTTGGTGATCCAGACCATGGCCACGGCGATGGGCAGGTTGACGCTGCCGAGGATGGCGATGCCTGCGGCGATCAGCATCTGGAAGGGCAGGGGCAGCAGGGCCACGAACAGGCCCACGGCCACCCCTCCCGATACGGAGCGCCGGTTGAGGTGCCACAAGCTATGGTTACGTAACAGCTCACCAAAGTGGCGTAAGTGCTTGTGACGCCTCATGGTGTCCGTGTCCGGCAGGAGGCGCTTGAGGAATTTCCTGGGCATGCTGCTACGCTGCTGGTTGAACGGGCAAGGGATTGCCCACGGCCCGGGAGCGGTCCATCGCCGCCTGTCACGGGGTCGACCCATTATCCACGAAACCGTTCAGGGAAGAACATGGTTGGTGTCAGTCTCGCCTTTCTGGCCGGCATCCTGCTGGTCCAGTGGGTTTCTGCCTTGCCGCCCGCCGGCTGGGGCCTGCCCCTGCTGGTCGCCATCCTGCTGCTGCTGCGCGGGCGCCGTGTCGTACTGGCCGCCCTGCTGGCCGGTCTGCTGTGGGCCTGGTGGCATGCCGCCTGGATGTTGTCCAGCAGCCTGCCCGGGGCATGGGAAGGGGTGGACCTCCGGGTGGAAGGCCGCGTCACGGGCCTGGTGCGCGAGCGCGATGCCAGTGGCCTGCGCATCCCCCTGCAGATCCAGGCCGTGGAAGAGCAGGGGGAATGGCGGCCCTTCGACCTGTCGGTCCAGGTGAACTGGTACCGCGCCCGGGCACGGCCCGAGCCCGGCGAGACCTGGCGCCTGAAGGTGCGACTCAAGCAGCCGCGGGGCTTTGCCAATCCCGGTGGCTTCGACTACGAACGCTGGTTGTTCCGGCAGGGCATCCGCGCGACGGGCTACGTGCGCGAGGATGCCGGTAACCAGCGCGTCGCGGCCGCGCAGGGACAATACATCGACCGCCTGCGCCGGCACATCCAGCGGACCTTCGCCGCGCAGGTCGCCGGGTCGCGCACCGGCCCCCTGCTGGAGGCCCTGACCATCGGTGTGCGCGATGGCCTCGACGATCAGCACTGGGGGGTGTTGCGCCGCACCGGCACCAGCCACCTGATGGCCATCTCCGGCCTGCACGTGGGCCTGGTCAGCGGCCTGCTGTTCTGGCTGGCACGCGGCCTGTGGGCCAGGGCAGGGCCTTGCGAACGCTGGCCGGCCCCCGTGGTGGCGGCCTGGGCGGGCCTGGGCGGCGCCCTTGCCTACGGGGCGCTGGCCGGGTTCTCCATTCCCACCCGGCGTGCCGTGCTCATGGTCAGCGTGGTGTTGCTGGCACTCCTGTGGCGCCGGGGGCTACGCCCGGGCAATTCCCTGTGCCTGGCGCTGGTGGCGGTGCTCGCCCTCGACCCCTTGTCGGTGCTCGAGGCCGGTTTCTGGCTGTCCTTCGTGGCCGTGGCCCTGCTGGTGTGGTTCCTCGCGGGCCCGCAGGGAGGCGGCTACTGGCGCAGCCTGCTGGCGGTGCAGTGGGTGCTGGGCCTGGGCATGCTGCCCCTCGCCTTGCTCCTGTTCCGGGAGGCCTCCCTCATCGCGCCGCTCACCAACCTCCTGGCCGTGCCCTGGGTGGGGCTGGCGGTGGTCCCCCTGGCCCTGCTGGCCGTCCTGGTGGCGCTGCTGTCTCCCGGGCTGGCCGCCCCCCTGTGGTGGCTGGCGGATGCCCTGCTGCAACCACTCTGGTACCTGCTGGAACAGGGCGCGGCCTTGCCCTTCAGCAGCTGGCAGGCACGGCTGCCCGGCTGGCCCTGGCTGGCCTGCGGCCTGGCCGGCCTGCTGCTGCTGTTGCTGGCGCGCAGCTGGTCTCTGCGCCTGCCCGCGGTACTGCTGCTACTGCCCCTGGTGTTCGCGCGCGGTCCGGCACCCGCCACCGGCAGCGCCTGGTTCAGCCTGCTGGACGTGGGCCAGGGCCTGGCGGCCGTGGTCCGGACCCGCCACCACCTGCTGGTCTATGACACCGGACCGGGATTCCCCTCGGGCTTCAATGCCGGTGATGCGGTGCTGGTGCCCTGGCTGCGCGACCAGGGCATCCCCGCCGTGGACCGCCTGGTGATCAGCCATGGGGACAATGATCATATCGGTGGCGCCGCGGCCCTGTTCGGGCAGATCCCGGTGTTCAGCACCCGCACCCCGGAGCCGCGCCAGGTGCGCTGGGCCTACAGCCGGCGCTGTGCCCGGGGCGAGCGCTGGACCTGGGACGGGGTGGAATTCGCCTTCCTCTATCCCGATGCGGCGGGGCTGCGCGGCAATGACAGTTCCTGTGTGCTGCGCGTGCAGGCGGGCGAGCATCGGCTGTTGTTGACCGGTGACATCGAGGCGCGCTCGGAACGGCGCCTGCTGGCCAGCGGCCAGGACCTGCGGGCGGATATCCTGGTGGCGCCACACCATGGCAGCCTGACCTCCTCGACGCCGGCCTTCATCGAGGCGGTGGCCCCGCGCTGGGTACTGTTCCCCGTGGGGTACCGCAACCGCTGGAATTTTCCCCGCCCCGAGGTCGTCCAGCGTTACGAGGAACGGGGCGTCGCCTGGCTGGATACCTCGCGGCAGGGCGCCATCCACCTGCGCCTGGAACCAGGCCGGGAAACGACGCCATGGAGCTGGCGCGAGCAGCGCCGGCGCTACTGGCAGCCGCCCCTGTAGGCGTGCGGGCAAATCCAGTATGATGCCCCGGATATTGAAACCACTAAGAAGGGAATCCATCGGTGCTGGAATTGATACAAGCAGGGGGCTGGCTCATGCTGCCCATCATCGCCTGTTCGGTGATCGCGCTCGCCATCATCGCCGAACGGCTCTGGACGCTGCAGGTGCGCCGCGTGCTGCCACGCCACCTGGTGGCCCAGGTCTGGACCTGGGCTCGCGAATCCGGGCTCGACCAGGACCGCCTGCGCGAGTTGCGCCGCGGCTCGCCGCTGGGGCAGATCCTGGCCGCCGGCCTGGTGAACCGCCATCACTCCCGCGAGGTCATGAAGGAATCCATCGAGGATACCGGCCGCCAGGTGATCCACGAACTGGAACGCTACCTCAACACCCTGGGCACCATCGCCGCCATCACCCCGCTGCTGGGCCTGCTCGGCACCGTCATCGGCATGATCAAGGTCTTCACCGCCATCACCACCATGGGCGTGGGCGACCCGGCGCCCCTCGCCGGCGGCATCTCCGAGGCCCTCATCACCACCGCCGCCGGCCTGTCGGTGGCCATCCCCAGCCTCATGTTCTACCGTTATCTGCGCGGCCGGGTGGACATGCTGGTCGTGCGCATGGAACAGGAGGCCATGCGCATGGTGGAAGTGATGCACGGGGAGCGTGAAGCCGAGGGTGGCGCTTCCGCTGGACAGGCTTCATGAACCTGCGCCCCCAGCGCCGCGAGGAACCGGAGGTCAACCTCACCGCGCTCATCGACGTGGTGTTCCTGCTGCTGATCTTCTTCATGGTCTCCACCACCTTCCAGCGCGAATCCGAACTCAAGATCGAACTGCCCGAGGCGAGTGGCGAGATCGTGGAAGCGCCCGTGGAGGCACTGGAGATCGTCATCGACGCCCAGGGCCGCTACTTCCTCAAGGGCGAGCAGGTGCTGAACGAGGAACTGCCCACCCTGAGGCGCGCCATCGAAAAGGCGCTGGGTGAGCAGAAGGAAGTGCCGGTGATCATCCGCGCCGACGCGCGCACGCCGCACCAGGCCGTGGTGCGGGCCATGGATGCCGCCAGCCAGCTGGGGCTGGTGCGGATCTCGCTGGCCACCAGCCAAAGCCACGAAGGCGAGTAGGGGATGAGTGCGGGCGAGCGCCTCGCATCCCTCTGGTATTCCCGCAGCCCACTGGTCCTGTTGCTGCTGCCGCTATCCTGGCTGTTCCGCCTGCTGGTCGGGCTGCGCCGGCTGGCCTATGGTGCGGGCCTGCTCCCCAGCCACCGTCTCTCCGTCCCGGTGATCGTGGTGGGCAACATCACCGTGGGCGGCACCGGCAAGACCCCGCTGGTCATCTGGCTGGTGGAACACCTGCGCGCACGGGGCTACCGCCCCGGACTGGTATCGCGCGGCTACGGTGGCCGGGCACGCAACTGGCCCCAGCAGGTGCGGCCCGACAGCGATCCCGGCGTGGTGGGGGACGAGGCGGTGTTGCTGGCCCGCCATTGCACCTGTCCCATGGCGGTCGGCCCCGATCGGGTGGCGGCGGCACGGGCCCTGAAGGAACACCATGGGGTGGACATCATCGTCAGCGATGACGGTCTGCAGCACTATGCCCTGCAGCGCGACCTCGAGATCGCCGTCATCGATGGCGTGCGTCGCTTCGGCAACGGCCATTGCCTGCCGGCGGGCCCGCTACGCGAACCCGTCTCCCGCTTGCAGTCCGTGGACCTGGTAGTGGCCAATGGCATCGGCGGACGCCTGGAATACGGCATGCGCCTGCTCCCGGGGGATGCCTGGCGCCTGGACGACCCGGCCCAGCGGCGCGAACTGCGCACCTTTGCCAACACCCGCGTGCACGCCGTGGCCGGCATCGGCCACCCGGAACGTTTCTTCACCACCCTGGCCGGAATCGGGATCCAGGTCATACCCCATGCCTTTCCCGACCACCACGCCTTCCAGGCAAAGGACCTGGCATTCGCCCGGGACGGGCTGCCCGTCCTGATGACGGAAAAGGACGCGGTGAAATGCCGGGCCTTCCCCGGGCTGCAGGCCTGGGTGGTGCCGGTGCGGGCGGAACTGGACGAGCGCTTCGCACGGCAGCTCGACCGCCTGCTGTCGGCGCTGCGCAGCCCGTCAAACGACCTGGAGCAGGCATGAGTCTGCTACCATGGGCGCCACCGCAAGGAGACTCACGATGGATACGAAATTGCTGGATATCCTGGCCTGTCCGGTCTGCAAGGGGCCGCTGGTCTACGACAAGGCCGCACAGGAACTGATCTGCAAGGCCGATCGCCTGGCCTACCCGGTCCGGGATGGCATACCGTTGATGCTGGAGGACGAGGCGCGCACCCTGGCTGCCGACGAGGAAATCGCCGCCCGATGAACACCCCCTTCAAGGTGGTGATCCCGGCCCGTTACGCCTCCACCCGCCTGCCGGGCAAGCCCTTGCGGGAGATCGCCGGCAAGACCATGATCGAGCACGTGTGGCGGCGTGCCCGCGACAGCGGCGCGGAGCAGGTGGTGATCGCCACCGATGACAGCCGCATCGAGGCGGCCGCCGCAGGCTTCGGCGCCACGGCCTGCATGACCCGGGCGGAGCACGGCACGGGCACCGATCGTCTCGCCGAGGTGGTGGAATCCATGGCCTGGCCGGACGACTGCATCGTGGTCAACGTGCAGGGCGACGAGCCCCTGATACCCCCGGGACTGGTGCGCCAGGTGGCCGCGGACCTGGCCGGCCATGATCTCGCGCGCATCGCCACGGCGGCCACACCTATCCACTCGGCGGAGGACTACTTCGATCCCAATGTGGTGAAGGTGGTGACCGATCATGCCGGGTACGCCCTGTATTTCAGCCGTGCCCCCATTCCCTGGGACCGGGACCGGCTCGCCGACGGGCAACGGTCCCTGCCGGAACAACTGGCCCCTTTGCGTCACATCGGCCTGTATGCCTACCGTGCCGGTTTCCTGCGCCGTTTTGCCGGCATGGAGCCCACCCGGCTGGAAAACACCGAATGCCTGGAGCAGCTGCGCGCCCTGTGGAGCGGCGAGCGCATTCACGTGCTGGAGATCCCCGCGCATCCCGGGCCGGGCGTCGACACGGAGCGGGACATCGCCCTGGTGGAATCGCTCCTGCAGGCGCAGGCCTGAGCGCTCACCCGTCCAGGGGCAAGCCGAGCAGGCGGAATTCCGGGTGGAATTGCTCGCCATCCTCGCTGAGCACCGGCAGGTTCAGGGTCCTGGGGACCCGCCGCGTGGCATCCCCGTACTGGTTGGGCTGGATCACGCCGCTGGCGTTTTCGCAGAGCAGGACCAGCTGCGGCCCCGGCTCCAGCACCTCGATGATGCGGCAGTCCTGCCCCTGGTAGCGCAGCCGGGTACCGATCAGGCCGCGCAACCTCGCCGGCAGGTTTTCGATATCCATGACGGATCTCCCGTTCTGGTGGCTGGAAGGACGCGGAACGTCCGGGCTAGAATGCCTCGAGTCATGATCCTGATGGAGTAGTCCAAATATGGTACGTGTTTTGTTCGTCTGCATGGGGAATATCTGTCGATCTCCCAGTGCGGAAGGGGTTTTCCTGTCCCTGGTGGAACGGGAGGGTCTGCGTGACCATATCCTGACCGACTCCGCCGGTACCCACGGCTATCACGTGGGGGAACCGCCGGATCCCAGGGCGCAAAGCGCGGCGTTGCAACGCGGTATCGACATCAGTGGACAGCGTGCCCGCAAGGTGTGCAGCGAGGATTTCGAGCGCTTCGATTACGTGTTGCCCATGGACCTGAGCAATTACGAGATACTGGAATCCCTGCGTCCACCGCAGAGCCGTGCCGATCTGCGCCGATTCCTGGAATTCGCTCCCGAACTGCCCGAGGAGGACGTCCCCGATCCCTACTATGGCGGACCCAGGGGGTTCGCCCGGGTGCTGGACCTGATCGAGGTGGCAGCCGAGGGCCTGTTGCACGAGATTCGCCAGCGCCATGGACTCTGACAGGAGGTCCGGACCCGCAAATCAAAACGGCCCCGCTTTTGGCGGGGCCGTTTCGTTTGGACAGCGGGACCTGACTATTCGCCGGAGCTGACCTTGGGTTCCGCCGGGGCGGGCGCCGGTTTGTCGCTGCGCTCGCGCGGGGTGTCGGACGAGGTCTTGGCCGTCTCCGTGGCTGAGGGGGTTGGCGCAGGCCGCGGGGCTTCAGTGCGTGGTGCCTCCTGGCGTGGTGCCTCCTGGCGTGGTGCCTCCTGGCGTGGTGCCTCCTGGCGTGGTGCCTCCTGACGTGGTGCCTCCTGGCGTGGTGCCTCCTGGCGCGGTGCCTCCTGGCGCGGTGCCTCCTGGCGCGGTGCCTCCTGACGCGGTGCCTCCTGGCGCGGTGCCTCCTGACGCGGTGCCTCCTGACGCGGAGACTCCTGACGCGGAGACTCCTGGGCTGCGGCAGGGCTGTCGCCGCTGGCCTCGGTCTGGCTGCCAGACCCGCTTTCATCCTCGTTGCGACGTCCACCATCCCGGCGCTGGCTGGGACGACGCCGGCCACCACGACGCCCGCGGCGGTTGCTGCGCGGACGCGCCTCCTCGCCCGTCTCGGCCGCCGCTTCACCGGCCGTGGCAGCGGCCGCTGTGGCCGGGGCCGCCTTTTCCTCTACGGCAGGCGCCTTCTCTTCCTTGCGGGGCTTCGGTTCTTCCGCCTGGCGTTCCTTGCCGCCACGCCGACGACCGCCCCGGGAGCGGCCGCGCTCTGCGCGGGGCTGCTCGCCATTGCGGCCGTTGCTGCGGCTGCGACGGGGCTCCGCGGCTTTCTGTACTTCGGCTTCCGGTTCCGCTTCCGGTTTGCGGCCAAACAGGTTGTCCCAGATGCGGCGAATCAGGCCGGTCTCGCCGGCCCCGGCAGCCCCGGCTGCCACGGCCGCCGGTACCACTGGCCGCGGCTGGGGAGCCGGGGCCGGGGCCGGGGGCGGCGCGACGCTCTTCACGGCGGGTTGTTCGACCACGGCCGCGGCGTGAGCCGCATAGGCCTCGGGCACCTCGGCTTCCCGGGGCTGGAGCTTGTAGCTGGCCTCGGCCACCTCGCCCTTGAGTTCATCGCTGCGCACCCGCTGCACCTCGTAGGCGGGGGTCTCCAGGCTCACGGTCGGGACGACGGCGATGCCAACCCGGTAGTGGTGTTCCAGGTGCTGCAGCCGCTCGCGCTTCTCGTTCAGCAGGAAAGTGGCGACATCGACGGGCAGGGTGGCGATCACCCGCTCCGTGCGATCCTTCATGGCCTCTTCCTCGATGATGCGCAGCACCGACAGCCCCAGGGATTCCACGCCACGGATGGTGCCCTGGCCGTTGCAGCGCGGGCACACGATCTGGCTGGATTCGCCCAGGGACGGGCGCAGACGCTGGCGCGACATCTCCAGCAGGCCGAAGCGGGAGATACGCCCCACCTGCACCCGGGCGCGGTCCATCTTCAGGGCATCGCGCAGGCGGTTCTCCACCTCGCGCTGGTGCTTGGTGGGCTGCATGTCGATGAAATCGATCACCACCAGGCCACCCAGGTCACGCAGGCGCAGCTGGCGGGCGATCTCGTCGGCCGCCTCCAGGTTGGTGTTGAGGGCCGTTTCCTCGATGTCGCTGCCCTTGGTGGCGCGCGCCGAGTTGATGTCGATGGAGATCAGCGCCTCGGTGTGATCGATGACGATGGCGCCCCCGGACGGCAGGTTCACGGTACGCTGGAACGCCGATTCGATCTGGCTCTCGATCTGGTAGCGGGAGAAGAGGGGCACCGGATCGTCATAGCGCTTGAGCTTGTTCAGGCTCTGGGGCATGACCTGCTGCATGAACTGCTGCGCCTGGCCATACACCTGCTCGTCGTCCACCAGGATCTCGCTGATGTCGTTGCGCAGGTAGTCGCGCAGGGCCCGGATGATGACGTTGCTTTCCTGGTAGATCAGGAAGGGGGCGGGGCGGCTGCTGGCCGCTGACTCGATGGAGTTCCACAGCTGCAGCAGGTAATCCAGGTCCCACTGCAGTTCCTCGGCGCTACGGCCCACGCCGGCGGTGCGCACGATCAGGCCCATGTCCTCGGGGATCTCCAGGGCGCTCATGGCGTCGCGCAGCTCGCTGCGGTCCTCGCCCTCGATGCGGCGCGACACGCCGCCGGCGCGGGGATTGTTGGGCATGAGCACCAGGTAGCGACCGGCCAGGCTGATGAAGGTGGTCAGGGCGGCGCCCTTGTTGCCGCGCTCCTCCTTCTCCACCTGCACGACCACTTCCTGGCCTTCGCTCAGGGCATTCTTGATGCTCTGGCGGCCACCCTCGCTACCTTCCTTGTTGCGGAAATAGCTGCGGGCGACCTCCTTGAGGGGAAGGAAACCGTGGCGCTCGGCCCCGTAGTCGACGAAGGCCGCCTCCAGGCTGGGCTCGATGCGGGTGATCTTGCCCTTGTAGACGTTGGATTTTTTCTGACCGCGTGAAGATACCTCAATATCGAGATCGTAGAGCTTCTGGCCATCGACCATGGCCACGCGCAACTCTTCGCGCTGCGTGGCATTGATTAACATTCGTTTCATGTGTGTGTTCTCTCGTGCGCGCTGACCGACGCCGGCCCATGGACCGCGGGGACATCTCCCTGCGGCACCCTGTCAGCACCGGCCCGGCGGCGAGCCGCGGACAGCACAGCACCGCGAGCATCAGCAACGCGGCGGTCAGGAACAGGGCAGGCATGGTGATCAGCATGGAAGCGCTCAGGTTCGTCATTGGGCTTTTGGTCCTGACGCGCCGTGGCCGGGCTAGGGGAAACGGGCCGAGAGGGTGTCCAGCGGGGGCGTTCGTCGCCACGATGTGACATCGCTGCGGTGACGCGGGGCCGGTGGTGCCTGTCGGCGTAGGATCCCGTTCGAACGGAGTGCGGTACGCCAAATGCAAAAGCGGTTATTGGCGGGCGGGGATCGAGGGGGCTTGCCCAAGACGTCTTCACCACGCCGGGACTACTGGCACTACTCATCCAATAGTCCGGAAAACAGGCCGACTATAACAATTCGAACCCGTATTATCAATTGCTTACACGGTGATAACGCGATTCTCCTTGACCCGGAAATCAAGGTCTTAGCCAACATTCCGCCTCGACACGGGCCTGAACTGGTATCATGCGGCCATGACCGAAGTCGCCAGAAATGCCGTGCAGATGCTCCAGGTGGGCCCGGACGAGGCTGGCCAGCGCATCGATAACTACCTGTTGCGCAAGCTCAAAGGGGTACCCAAGACGCGCATCTACCGGATCCTGCGCAAGGGCGAGGTGCGGGTGAACCGGGGTCGTATCAAGCCCGAGTACCGGATCCAGGCCGGGGACGAGGTACGCATCCCGCCCATTCGCCAGGCAGAGCGGGAGGCCTCCAGCCCTGCAGCGGGCCTGGTCAGCCGCATCGAGGCCGCGGTCCTCTACGAGGACGAGCGCCTGCTGGTGCTCGACAAGCCCGCCGGGGTCGCGGTCCACGGCGGCAGCGGCGTGAGCCACGGGGTGATCGAGGCCCTGCGCGCGGCCCGGCCCGGCGCCCCCATGCTGGAACTGGTGCATCGCCTGGATCGCGACACCTCCGGCTGCCTGGTGATCGCCAAGAAGCGCAGTGCCTTGCGCAACCTGCATGAACTGCTGCGCGAGGGCGGCATGGACAAGCGCTACCTGGCCCTGGTGCAGGGGGACTGGCCGGGCGGGAGCCGTACCGTGACGGCCCCGTTGCACAAGAACCAGCTCAAGGGCGGGGAGCGCATCGTGACCGTCGATGCCGCCGGCAAGGCCGCCCGCACCGTATTCCGGCCCCTGTCGCGCTTTGGCCGGGCCAGCCTGCTGGAGGTGGAGCTGGACACCGGGCGCACCCACCAGATCCGGGTGCACGGCGCCCACATCGGCCATCCCCTGGCCGGCGACGACAAGTACGGCGATCCCGACTTCAACCGCGCCCTGCGCGAACTGGGGCTGCGCCGCCTGTTCCTGCATGCCGTATCCCTGGGTTTCCGGGAACCGGGCAGTGCGCGCGAGGTCCATGTCAGCGCGCCCCTGCCCGACGACCTGCGGTCGGTGCTGGATCGCCTGGAGGCCGAGCTTGCCGCGACCGCCGTGGAATCGAGGTAATCGCTACATGACATCATCACACACCGGGGCACGACTGCTGGTCTTCGACTGGGACGGCACCCTGATGGATTCGGAAGCCCAGATCGTCCGCTGCCTGCAGGCGGCCAGTCATGATCTCGGCCTGGAGTACCGGGATGAGGCCGCCTGCCGCAACATCATCGGGCTGGGCCTGCGCGAGGCCGTGAACGACCTGTACCCGGGCGCGGACGACGCCTTCGTCACGCGCTATACCGAGCGCTACCGCCATTACTGGTTCCAGGTGGCGGGCGAATCGCGTCTCTTTCCCGGTGCCCGCGAGACACTGGAGAGCCTGTATGATGAGGGCTATCGGCTGGCGGTGGCCACCGGCAAGGGGCGCGCGGGGCTGGACAAGGTGCTGGCGGCCACCGGTCTCGGTGAACTGTTCGCCGCCACCCGCTGCGCCGACGAGACCCTCTCCAAGCCCCATCCCCGCATGCTGCGGGAGCTGATGGACGAGCTGGACATCCCCCCCGAGGAAACCCTCATGGTGGGCGATACCGAGTATGATATGGAAATGGCCCGCAGCGCCGGAGCGGGGCCGGTGGCGGTGAGCTACGGGGTGCATACGCCGGAACGGCTGTTGCGCCACGACCCGCTGGCCTGCCTGCACGCCATCGATGAATTCCGCCCCTGGCTGGAACAGCACCGGGCATGGAATCAGGTAAAACTGGGGAGCCTGTAACCAAGCCGTCATGCCGGCATCCATGCTGCCGCGTCCTCCGGATCCCGGCGTGCGTCGGCATGACGCACAATCTTGATCTGTGTCCCCACACCTGGCATTTGAAGACCATCACACGACGGATCCATCCATGACAGACGAAAAAGACAGCGCAGGCACGGACCGGAAAGACGAGGCCTGGCAACAGGACCTGGTCAACCGCCTAGCCTTCGCCTCCCTCAACGAGCAGCGGCGTGCCCGCCGCTGGAGCATCCTGTTCAAGACCCTGCTGTTCGTCTACCTGTTCTCCCTGCTGTTCCTCTACCGTCCCGGCGCCTGGCAGGCCGACGTCCTGACGGCGAAGAGCCATACCGCACTGGTGGAACTGGATGGCGTCATCGGCGCCGATACCCTGGCCAGCGCCGACATGATCATCACCGGCCTGCGCAACGCCTTCGAGGCCAAGCATGTCAAGGGCGTGATCCTGCGCATCAACAGTCCCGGCGGCAGCCCGGTGCAGGCCGGTTACATCAATGACGAGATCCGCCGCCTGCGCGCGGAATATGCCCATATCCCCTTCTATGCCGTGGTCACCGACATCTGCGCCTCCGGCGGCTACTACGTGGCGGCCGCGGCCGACGAGATCTACGCCGACAAGGCCAGCATCATCGGTTCCATCGGGGTGCGCATGGACAGTTTCGGTTTCGTCGGCGCCATGGAAAAACTCGGCATCGAGCGCCGCCTGCTCACCGCCGGGGAGCACAAGGGCTTCCTCGATCCCTTCCAGGAGGCGCGCGAGGAAGACATTGCCCATATCCAGGGGCTGCTGAACAATATCCACACCCAGTTCATCGATACCGTGCGGGCCGGGCGCGGGGAACGCCTGGTCGACAATCCCGACATCTTCAGCGGCCTGGTATGGACGGGGGAACAGAGCGTGACGCTGGGACTGGTGGATGGCCTGGCGAGCGCCAGCCATGTCGCCCGGGAACTGATCGGCGCCGAGGACATCGTAAACTACACCCCGCGCCCGGATTTCCTGCGGCGCTTCAGCGAGCGCTTCGGTGTGGCCATGGCCAAGGCGCTCGCCGACATCGCCGGGATGAAGCCGAACCTGCAATAGTGGGGACAGATTTCAAATCTGTCCCCATTGAATCACCTGCCGCTTACTCCTTGTGCATGCCCTTCTTATCCCCGTGACGCTCCATGCGCTTCTGGCGCAACTCCTGCAACTGTTCGCGTTGCGCCTCGGTCAGGACGCCCTGGACCTGCTGGGCAGTCTCGGCCCGACTCAGCATCATGGTACTCACATGGGCCGCCTGCTGATCCGCCAGCATGCGCAGTTCATCCCGTGAGGCACCGCGCGCGATGGCCTCGCGCATGGCCTTGCGAGACTCCTGCATCTCGCCCCGGAGGCTTTGCATCTGGCCACGGCGTTCCTGCAGCAATGCCTCGATCTGCTCACGCTGGGCGTCGGTGACGTCATCGAGGCGGTTCAGCATGCGGGATGAACCCTGGCGATCGCATTTGCCATGGGACTTGCCCTGGAAATTGCCGTGCGCAAAGGCGGCGCCGGCGCTGCCCAGCAGCAGCGAGGTGGTGATCATGGCCACCAGTCCGGTCTTGCGAATGTTCATATGTCTTCTCCTTGGTCGAATGTCTGCCAGAGCTCGTCTCCAGCAGGTGACTGCAGCATAGCGAGGTCCATTCCTAAGTTGGCTCGGGTTGGGCAAAGTAATGCAAAGAAGTGCAAAGAGCGGGTCCCATGCTTTCCAATGCAGAACGATCAGCGCAAAATCCTCCCGGAGGTGATCGCATGACAAGGATCCTGCTCATCGATGACGACGAAACGCTCTGCACGCTGTTGGGCGAGTACCTGGCGGAGGAAGGCTTCGAGGTGGGCGCTGCCCATGACGGCCCGCAGGGGGTCCGGCTCGCCAATAGTGGCCACTGGGATGCCGTGGTGCTGGATGTCATGCTGCCGGGCATGAACGGATTCGATGTACTGAAACGCATCCGGCCCGGCCTCGATGCCCCGGTGCTGATGCTGACGGCCCGTGGCGAGGACACCGATACCGTGCTGGGACTGGAACTGGGCGCGGACGACTATGTCGCCAAGCCCTGCAGCCCCCGGGTACTGGCGGCACGGCTGCGGGCGCTCCTGCGCCGCCAGGGCGAGGCGAAGGAAGGTGCCGAACTGCTGCGTGTCGGCGATCTGGTGCTGGACGCCGGCAGTCGCTCGGTACAGGTGGCCGGCCGGTCGGTGGAACTGACCGGGGCGGAGTTCAACCTGCTGCACATCCTTCTCCGGCATGCCGGCAACGTGGTCAGCAAGGAAGTCCTGGCGGAGCAGGGGCTGGGGCGGCCGCTGCAGAGCCAGGACCGGCGCATCGAAACCCACATGGCGCAGATCCGCCGCAAGCTCGGCCCCCTGGCCGATGACAACCCCCGTATCCACACGGTGCGCGGCACCGGCTACCAGTACAGCAACGGCTGATGGGATCCCTGTTCAGCAAGATCTTCCTGGCCTTCTGGCTCAGCCTCATCCTGCTGGGCATCGCCCTGTTCGGCGCCGAGCGCCACCTTGGCGACCGGGAACTGCAGGCCGCCCACCAGTGGCTCAGCGCCCATGCCGATACCGCCTCCGGGCTCCATGCCACGGGCGGCGTGCCCGCGGTACAGGGCTGGCTGCGTGGCCTGCGGCAGGCCGAAAACCGCCCGGTGTTCCTGCTCGATGACAGCGGACGTCCCTTGCTGCGCCAGCGCCCGCACCGGGAATGGCGCGGCGACCTGCCCATGCAGGCCGGAGTGAACAAGATCGCCCCCGGCCGTTTCCTTATCCTGGTGGAATTGCCGGACACACGGCCGGCCCTGCTGCTGGGCACGCTGGTCGACCTGGGAAGGCTGGCCGGCCTGGCCCCGCCCCTGCGCATCGCCATCGCCCTGCTCATCAGCGGCCTGGTCAGCCTGCTGCTGGCCGCCATGCTCAGCCGGCCACTGCGTCGCCTGCGCCAGGCGGCCCAGGCCATGGCCGCGGGTAATCTCGATGTTCGTGTGGGCGGTCGCGGTCGGGACGAGATCGGTGCCCTGGCCCGGGATTTCGATCTCATGGCGGAGCGTCTGCGCGGTATGCTCGACAGCCAGCGACGCCTGCTGCGCGATGTGTCCCACGAATTGCGCTCCCCGCTGGCCCGCCTGCGGGTCGCCCTGGAACTGGCGGAACAGAACCCGGCCCGGCCGGAGATCCTGGGTCGCATCGGCAAGGAGGCCGATGAACTGGAACGCCTGGTCACCGACCTGCTGTCACTGGCACGGCTGGAGTCCGGGCAGCTGCAACTGCAGCGCAAACCCCTGTCATTGTCCGAACTGCTGCGGGCGGTGGTGACCGACGCCGACTTCGAGGCCGGCGCCCGGCAACGCCGGGTGGAACTGCAGATCACGGCCGACGGGCAGATCATGGGCGATGTGGTACTGCTGCGCTCCGCCATCGAGAACGTGGTGCGCAACGCCATCCGCCACACGCCCGAGCAGGGCAGCGTGGAGGTGGAGCTGTTCCGGTCGGGGAAGGATCTCTGTATCGAGGTGCGCGACCGAGGGGAGGGTGTGCCGGAGGCGGAGTTGACCCGCATGTTCGAACCCTTCACCCGCATCGCCGAGGCCCGGGACCGCCACAGCGGGGGCTTCGGCCTGGGGCTGTCCATCACGGGCCAGATCATGTCCGCCCACGGTGGTCGCGTGGTGGCCCACAATCGCGCACAGGGCGGGCTCTGCGTGCGCCTCTGCCTGCCAGAGGGCATGGCTGCCAGGTAGATAGGGCTGCATGTCGCCTGTAGGTCTGGCTGTAGGTCGGACTTCAGTCCGACAACTTGCATGAATACCACCTAACCCGTCGGACTGAAGTCCGACCTACAGCCAGACCTACGGTAGCTCTACGCCCGCCCTGGCGAGCAGGGTCGTGAGGGTGATCAGGGGCAGACCGATGAGGGCCGTCGGGTCCTCGCCTTCCATGCGCTCGAACAGGGTGATGCCGAGAGCCTCGGACTTGAAGCTGCCGGCACAGTTGTAGGGCTGCTCGTGCCGCAGGTAGCGCTCGATGCGCCCCTGGTCCAGTTCACGGAACTGTACCCGGAAGGGCACCAGGCGGGTGTCCGCCGTATCGGTGGCGCCGTTGTACAGGCACAGGCCGGTGAGGAAGGTGACGGTCTTGCCGGACAGCTTGCGCAGTTGTTCCACCGCGCGCCCATGGTCACCGGGCTTGCCCAGGACCTCGCCGTCCACCACCGCCACCTGGTCGGAGCCGATCACCAGCGCCTGCGGGTGGGTTTGCGCACCGGCGCGGGCCTTGGCCTCGGACAGCCGCGTCACCAGCGCCTCCGGCGCCTCACCGGGCAGCCGGGCCTCATCCACCGCGGGCGCACAGGTTTCAAAGGGGATGGCGAGACGGGACAGCAATTCGCGCCGAAAGGGCGAGGTGGAGGCCAGGACGAGTGGTGTTTGGATGCTGGTCATGGCGCGCAAGTGTAACGAAGGCACGCAAAGCGCCACAAGCCGGACGAGGGATCAGGGTTCGATCTCCACCAGGGTCTCATCCGGGTTGACGCTGTCGCCCTTGCCCACGTGGACGGCGACGACGCGGCCGCCGACGGGGGCCTGGATCTCCGTTTCCATCTTCATGGCCTCGGTCACCAGCACCGGATCACCGGCCTGGACCTGGTCGTCGGGCTTCACCAGCACCTCGATGATGGTGCCGGGCATGGAGGTGGTGACATGGCCGGGCTGCGTGGCCCTGGGGCGGCGACTGCCCTTGGGGGAGGGGGCGGCCGGCCGTTCCCCGCCCGGCGGGCGTGGTTCCAGCTCCACCAGGGTCTCGATCAGGATCTCCTCGGGCACGCCGTCGACGGTCAGGTAGAAGGGGCGGGTCGCCTCGGTGTCATGGCCGGTACCGGTGACCTTGATATGGTAGGTCTCGCCATGGAGGGTGACGTTGAATTCCGTGGGCCGGCCGCTCAGGTGCTCGCCGGGGGTCCGCGCCGGCTCCAGCGGTTCCGGTTGCAGGGTCCCCGCCTTGCGCTGCTCGAGGAATTCCCGGCCGATCTCCGGGAACATGGCGAAGGTCAGGATATCCTCCTCGCTGTCGGCGAAGCCCGCGCTGTCCTGGCGCAGGCTGTCCATCTCCGCGCGTAACAGGTCCGCCGGCCGTACATCGATGACATCGGCATTGCCGATGGCCTGCTGGCGTACCATGGAGTTGACCTCGCCCGGCGCCCGCCCGTAGCGGCCCTGCAGGTAGAGCTTCACCTCGTTGGTGATGGTCTTGTAGCGGCTGTTGGTGAGCACGTTGAGCACCGCCTGGGTGCCGACGATCTGCGAACTGGGCGTTACCAGGGGCGGGAAGCCGAGATCCTCGCGCACCCGGGGGATCTCCTCCAGCACCTCGGAGATGCGGTTCAACGCGCCCTGTTCCTTGAGTTGGCTGTAGAGGTTGGAGATCATGCCGCCGGGCACCTGGTAGACGGCGACGCGGGTATCCAGCCCGGTCAGTTCGCTCTCGAACTGGTGGTATTTTTTGCGCACCTCGCGGAAGTAGAAGCCGATGTCCTGCAGGGCCTTCAGATCCAGGCCGGTGTCGTATCCGGTGCCGGCCAGGGCCGCCACCAGGCTCTCCGTGGCCGGGTGGCTGGCGCCGCCGGAGAAGGAGGAGATGGCCGTATCGATGTGCCGGCAGCCGTTCTCGATGGCCTTCAGGTGGCACATCTCGGCGGTGCCGGCGGTGGCGTGCATGTGCAGGTGGATGGGTACCTCGACCGCGGCCAGCAGTTCGCGCACCAGTTCCCCGGCCACCATGGGGGTGAGCAGGCCAGCCATGTCCTTGATGGCGATGCTGTCGACGCCCAGGTCGGCCAGGGTCCTGGCCATGGCCACGAAACGCTCGATGTCGTGCACCGGGCTGGTGGTGTAGCAGATGGTGCCCTGGGCATGCCTGCCGGCACGCTTCACGGCCGCAATGGAGGTCTCCAGGTTGCGGGTGTCGTTGAGGGCGTCGAAGATGCGGAACACATCCATGCCGTGGTCGGCGGCGCGGGCCACGAAGGCCTGCACCACGTCATCGGAATAGTGCCGATAGCCCAGCAGGTTCTGCCCGCGCAGCAGCATCTGCAGACGGGTGTTGGGCAGGGCCTCACGCAGCCTGCGCAGGCGTTCCCAGGGGTCTTCCTTGAGGTAGCGCAGGCAGGCGTCGAAGGTGGCACCACCCCAGACCTCCAGCGACCAGTAGCCGATGGCGTCCAGCTGCGCGCACACGGGCAGCATGTCCTCGGTGCGCATGCGGGTGGCGATCAGCGACTGGTGGGCGTCGCGCAGGATGACATCGGTGATGTGGACCTTGGACATGGTGTCGATACTCAATGCCCGGCGTGGGCGGCGATGGCGGCGCCGATGACAGCGGCCAGTTCCCGGGTCGGCCGGCTGGTGGTGTAGTTCACCAGTTCCGGGTGGTCCTCCACGAAGCCCGTATCGAAGTGGCCGGCGGCGAAATCCTCCACTTGCAGCAGTTCCAGGTAGTAGGGGATGGTGGTCCTGACACCATACACCCCCATGTCCTGCAGGGCACGGCGGGCACGGCGGATGACATCGGGCCATTCCAGCGCCCAGACGATGAGCTTGGCGCACATGGAATCATAGTAGGGCGGGATGCTGTAGCCACTGTAGATGGCGGCATCGGTACGCACGCCAGGGCCGCCAGGGGCGAAATAACGGGTGATGCGGCCGAAACTGGGCAGGAAATCGTTGCGCGGGTCCTCGGCATTGATGCGGAACTCGATGGCATAGCCGCGCCGCCCCACCTCTTCCTGTCGGTAGCGCAGCGGGAGCCCGGCCGCGATGCGGAACTGTTCCTGCACGATGTCGATGCCGGTGATGGCCTCGCTGATGGTGTGCTCCACCTGCAGGCGGGTATTCATTTCCATGAAGTAGAAGCTGCCATCGCGGTCCATGAGGAACTCCACCGTGCCGGCATTCTGGTAGCCCACCGCCAGAGCCGCCTGCACGGCCCAGGCCCCCAGGCGCTGGCGCTGTGCCTCGTCCAGCTGCGGGGACGGGGCGATCTCCACCAGCTTCTGGTGGCGGCGCTGGATGGAGCAGTCGCGCTCGAACAGGTGGATGCAGTGGCCATGGTGATCGGTCAGCACCTGCACCTCGATGTGGCGCGGCCGGTCGATACACTTTTCCATGAAGATGGCGGCGCTGCCAAAGGCCTTGGTGGCCTCGGAGATGACCCGGTCGTAGTGGCGGCGCAGTTCGCCGGCGTCGTTGCAGCGGCGGATGCCGCGCCCGCCGCCACCGGAGGTGGCCTTGAGCATCACCGGGTACCCGAACTCCTCGGCCAGGACCAGGGCCTGGTCCAGGTTGTCGAGGTTGTCGTCGCAGCCGGGCACCACGGGCACGCCGGCGCCCTGCATGGCACGCCGCGCCTCGGTCTTGTCACCCATACGGCGGATGACGTCGGCATCGGGGCCGATGAAGGTGATGCCACGGCGGCGGCAGATCTCCGCCAGCAGGGGGTTCTCCGACAGGAAGCCGTAGCCGGGGTGCAGGGCATCGCATCCGCTGGCCACGGCCAGATTGACGATGCGGTGGGCATTCAGGTAGCCGGCCACGGACTCGGGGCCGATGTTGTAGGCCTCGTCGGCCTTCTTGACGTGCAGGGCATGGCGGTCGGCATCGGCATAAATGGCCACCGAGGTGATGCCGGCCTCGGCGCAGGCGCGCACCAGGCGCACCGCGATCTCCCCCCGGTTGGCAATGAGGATCTTCTTGATCACATTGAATCTTCCGTATTTTTTTGGGGCCTTACCGGGACCGCCGCCGGGCTCGTGGCGGGGGGGGTGTCAGCGCCTTCCCGACTTCTTACGCAAGTCCCCGGCCGGTGTCAACGAACCCCCCCAGAACGGAGGCGGGAACGTCGCGATTTTTCTATACTTTTCTTTGACACCGGCGGGCCCCGCAGGCTAGAATTCGCGTCTTATGTTGAGTCGACTACCGGAACGGATCGAGCCCCTGGCAATGGCCGAGGCGGGGCGGGAATTTTCCGGCAGTCTCGATCTTGCCGGATTGACGCGGCTCGCACCGCTATTGGCCTCACGCGAGGGCACGCTGGACGTTTCCCTCGTGCTCGATCGGGACGAGGCGGGCATCCGCTTCCTGGAAGGACGGGTGAGCGGCCGGCTGGAGCTGGAATGCCAGCGCTGCCTGGGTCCGATGGCATTCCCGCTGGAGAGCGTATTCCGGCTGGGTCTCGTACGTGGCGAGGAAGAGGCGGCTGGACTGCCATCACCGTACGAGCCGCTGCTGGTGGGCACGGAGTCCATGCTGCTGGCGGAGATCGTGGAAGACGAAGTACTGCTGGCGCTGCCCGCCGTCGCCTTGCACCGGGAACCCCATCCCTGCGCGGCGCAGCAACCGGAAGCCTTGCCAGAGGACGTGCAACGGGAACATCCCTTTGCCGTGCTGGCGCAATTGAAACGTGACAAGTAGTTTTTTGCAGGAGTTACCCAAATGGCCGTTCAACAGAATCGTAAAACCCCGTCCAAGCGCGGCATGCGTCGTTCCCATGATGCAATCAAGGGTGCCACCCTGTCCGTGGAACCGACCACCGGCGAGACCCATCTGCGCCACCACATCAGTCCGGACGGGTATTACCGCGGCCGCAAGGTCATTACCAAGGACCTTGACTGATCGATGGGAAAACAGGCGGGGGTCGCGGCGTTCCATGCGTCGCGACCCTTTGTCTTTCCGCGCTCGACAAATCCTTGTTCCGACCCTCCAGGTTTCAGCAGACCGATGACTAGCCGGTATACGATCGCGCTCGATGTGATGGGTGGCGACCATGGCCCGGAGGTGGTGATCCCCGCGGCCCTCAACAGCATCAAGGCCCGCGAGGACCTGACCATCATCCTGGTGGGAGACGAGACCATCATTCGTGCCGCGCTGGGTGACGAGGCGGCGCGTTTCGCGGACCGCCTATTGGTCCAGCATGCATCGCAGCGGGTGGAGATGGATGACCTGCCATCCCATGCCCTGCGCAACAAGAAAGACTCCTCCATGCGCGTGGCGCTCAACCTGGTGAAGGAAGGCAAGGCGCATGCCTGCGTCAGCGCCGGCAACACCGGCGCCCTGATGGCCACTGCGCGTTTCGTGCTCAAGACCATCGCCGGTATCGACCGGCCCGCGATCTGCACCAAGCTTCCCTCCCTGAAGGGCCAGACCTGGATGCTGGACCTCGGCGCCAACGTGGACTGTAGCTCCGAGCACCTGTGCCAGTTCGCCCTAATGGGTTCGGTACTGGCAAGTGCCGTCGATGGCATGCCCCATCCCCGGGTAGGCCTGCTCAACATTGGCGAGGAGGAGATCAAGGGCAACGAGCAGGTGAAGAAGGCGGCGCTCTGCCTCGAGTCCAGCGGGCTCAACTACATCGGCTACGTGGAAGGCGACGACATCTACAAGGGCGATGTGGACGTGGTGGTCTGTGACGGCTTCGTGGGCAACGTGGCGCTCAAGACCAGCGAAGGCCTGGCGAAGATGATCTCCGAGATGATGAAACGTGAATTCACCCGCAACCTGCTCACCAAGCTTGCAGCTATCATCGCCCTGCCGGTGCTGCGCGCCTTCCGGCGCCGTATCGACCCGCGCCGCTACAACGGTGCCAGCCTGCTGGGCCTGCGTGGCATCGTGGTGAAGAGCCATGGCAGCGCCGATGCCCTGGCCTACGCCAATGCCATTGAATTCGCGATCCTGGAAGTACAGCATGCGGTCCCGGAACGCATCGATGAACAACTCCATGCCTTGATGGCACAACAGCAGGCAGTGTGATGTACGCAAGGATTACCGGAACAGGCAGCCACCTGCCGGACAAGGTGCTGACCAACCACGACCTGGAAAAGATGGTGGACACCTCCGACCAGTGGATCCGGGAGCGCACCGGGATCGAGAAGCGACATATCGCCGCGCTCGGCGAAACCACCTGTGACCTGGCGGAACAGGCCGCCCGTCGCGCCATGGAAGCGGCCGGCAAGAGCGCCGAGGACATCGACCTCATCATCGTCGCCACCACCACGCCTGACCGGGTCTTTCCCAGCACCGCCTGCCTGCTGCAGCAGCGCCTGGACATCCATGGATGCGCCGCCTTCGACGTGCAGGCGGTCTGCACCGGTTTCGTCTACGCCCTGGGCATCGCCGACAAATTCGTGCGCACCGGCAGCGCCCGCTGCGCCCTGGTGGTCGGTGCCGAGACCCTGTCGCGCATTACCGACTGGAACGACCGCTACACCTGCGTGCTGTTCGGCGATGGTGCCGGCGCCGTGATCCTCGAGGCCAGCGATGTGCCCGGCATCCTGTCCAGTCACCTGCATGCGGATGGCCAGTATGAAAACCTGCTCACCGTGCCCGCCGGCGTATCCCACGGTCTGGACCTGGTGATGGAGGGCAAGGCCTTCATGCAGATGAAGGGCAACGAGGTGTTCAAGGTGGCCGTCAACACCCTGGGGCGCATCGTCGACGAGACCCTCGAGGCCAACCAGCTCGACCAGTCCGACATCGATTGGCTGGTGCCACACCAGGCCAACATCCGCATCATCCAGGCCACGGCCAGGAAGCTGCGCATGAACATGGACCAGGTGGTGGTGACCGTGGACCAGCACGGCAATACCTCGGCGGCCTCGGTGCCGCTGGCCCTCGATACCGCCGTGCGCGATGGACGCATCAAGCGTGGCGAAACCCTGTTACTGGAGGCCTTTGGTGGTGGTTTCACCTGGGGCTCCGTGCTACTCAAGTACTGAAATCCCATGACCGCTACCAATCCGCAACTCGCCATGGTGTTCCCTGGCCAGGGCTCGCAGGCCGTCGGCATGCTGGCCACGCTGGGCGCCGAATACGAACTCGTCATCGAGACCTTCCGCGAGGCCAGCAGCGTGCTGGGCTATGATCTCTGGCAGCTGACCCAGACAGGTCCGGCCGAGGAACTCAACCAGACCGATCGCACCCAACCGGCCATGCTCGCCGCCGGCGTGGCGGTGTGGCGCAGCTGGTGCGCCGCAGGCGGCGCGCGGCCGGCGCTGATGGCCGGGCACAGCCTGGGGGAATACACCGCCCTCGTGTGTGCCGGCGCCCTGGAGTTCTCCGATGCCGTGCGCCTGGTGGCGGAACGCGGTCGGCGCATGCAGGCGGCGGTACCCGCCGGCAGCGGCGCCATGGCTGCCATCCTCGGCCTGGACGACGAGCAGGTGATCGAACTCTGTCGCCAGGCGGAAGAGGGGGAGGTGGTCGCCGCGGTGAATTTCAATTCCCCGGGCCAGGTGGTCATCGCCGGGAACACGGCCGCCGTGGAGCGGGCCATGGCCCTGGCCAAGGCCGCGGGCGCCAAGCGCGCCCTGCCGTTGCCGGTGAGCGTGCCGTCCCATTGCAGCCTGATGCAACCGGCGGCGGAGGCCCTTGCCGCCACCCTGGCGGGCATGGACGTCAAGGTGCCGGAGATCCCGGTGTTGCATAACGTGGACGTACAGTCCCATCCGGAGCCCGACGCCATCCGCGCGGCGCTGACACAGCAGCTCTACAGCCCGGTACGCTGGGTGGAGACGGTACAGGCCATGGGCCGGCAGGGCATCCGCCGCTGCCTGGAGATGGGCCCGGGCAAGGTGCTGGCCGGACTCAACAAGCGCATCGACAAGGCGATCGACACCCAGGCGGTGTTCGATCCCGCCAGCCTGGCGGCGGGCCTGGAGCCGGCCTGACGCCGGAGCCCTTGTAGGAGCGGCGCCAGCCGCGAAATAGTATGCCGTGGCATTTCGCGGCTGGCGCCGCTCCTACAGGTGGAAGATTCAACCTAGATAGCAAGACACAGCGAAACGGCTGGAGAATGACATGTCACTGGAAAACGAAATTGCCCTGGTGAGCGGCGCCAGCCGCGGCATCGGCAGGGCCATCGCCCTGGAACTGGGCCAGGCGGGCGCCACCGTGATCGGCACCGCCACCACGCCCGCGGGCGCCGAGGCCATTGGTGCCTATCTGAAGGAAGCCGGCATCCAGGGTACGGGCATGGTGCTGGACGTGGCCGATGCCGCTTCGGTGGAAGAGGTGATCAAGGCCGTGGGTGAGCAGTTCGGCGCCCCGACCATCCTCGTGAACAATGCAGGTATTACCCGCGACACCCTGCTGATGCGTATGAAGGACGAGGACTGGGACGCGGTCATCAACACCAACCTCAGCTCCATCTTCCGCCTCAGCAAGGCCTGCCTGCGCGGCATGATGAAGGCCAAGCGCGGCCGTATCATCAGCATCGCCTCGGTGGTGGGCGCCACCGGCAACCCCGGCCAGGCCAACTACGCCGCCGCCAAGGCCGGCATCGTCGGCTTCAGCAAGTCCCTGGCGCGGGAGGTGGGGTCGCGCGGCATCACCGTGAACGTGGTGGCACCGGGGTTCATCGATACCGACATGACCCGTGCACTGGGCGAGGAACAGCGCAACCAGCTCATCGGGCAGATCCCCCTGGCGTGCCTGGGGTCTGCCGAGGACATTGCCCACGCCGTGGCCTTCCTGGCCTCGCCGCAGGCCGCCTATATCACCGGTGAAACCCTGCACGTGAACGGCGGCATGCACATGGCCTGAGCAGCCTGGACCAGGTGATTCTGATCAAGCCTCGATCCATACCACTTCCGTCATTCCGGCGCATGCCGGAATCGGGAGGGATGCGCACCATGGATGCCGGACGGGGCCGGTGCTGGCGCAGGCCAGGGCCGGCATGAAGGAAAGCCAGGAATCACTCAAGGAAAGTGTCTTTGCGCATTGTTAATAAAGTACTTTTTATTTCAAGTTGACCGGCTTTCGAGACCCGGTTTCGGGGGCGGAATCCACGGCCGCTGAAACTGGCATGCACATACGCTTTTCACTACAATACCCGCCGCAGCTGCGGCTGTTTTCTGTTGCCTTGCGAGGAAAATTCAACAATGAGTACCATCGAAGAACGCGTCAAGAAAATCGTCGTCGAACAACTGGATGTCAAGGAAGAGGAGGTCACCAACGCGGCTTCCTTCGTGGATGATCTTGGCGCGGATTCCCTGGACACCGTCGAGCTGGTGATGGCCCTGGAAGAGGAATTCGAGTGCGAGATTCCCGATGAAGAGGCCGAGAAGATCACTACGGTTCAGCAGGCGATCGATTACGTCGTCGCACACCAGGACTAGTTCGTGATATTCGGGAAGGCCGCGGGTCCCACCCGGGTGGGCGCGGCCTTCTGTATTTGTGCGCCGCCCCCGGGCGGCCGCGGTTTATGAGGATGGAACATTGACTAAGCGGCGCGTGGTCATCACCGGTCTTGGTATCGTGTCTCCCGTGGGGCTCGACCTCAAGGAATGCTGGGGCAACATCGTGGCGGGCCGGAGCGGGATCAGCCCCATCACCCATTTCGACGCCAGCGATTTCCCGGTACGCTTCGCCGGCACGGTGCGTGGTTTCGAGGTGACGGAATACCTGTCCACCAAGGAAGCCCGCAAGATGGATGGTTTCATCCACTACGGCATTGCCGCCGGCGTGCAGGCCATCCGGGATTCGGGTATCGAGGTCACCGAGGCCAATGCCGAACGCATCGGGGTGGCCATCGGCTCCGGCATTGGCGGCCTGACCAGCATCGAGAACAGCCATGACGCCCTCAACAAGGGCGGTCCGCGCAAGATCTCACCCTTTTTCGTCCCCAGCAGCATCATCAACATGATTTCCGGGAACCTGTCCATCATGTATGGCATGCAGGGTCCCAATATCGCCATCGTCACCGCCTGCACCACCGGCACCCACAACATCGGCGAGGCCGCGCGCATCATCGCCTACGGGGATGCCGACGTCATGATCGCCGGCGGCGCCGAAATGGCCAGCTCGCCCCTGGGCATGGGGGGCTTCGCCGCCGCCCGCGCCCTGTCCACCCGCAATGACGACCCGGAGGCCGCCAGCCGTCCCTGGGACCTGGACCGCGACGGCTTCGTGCTGGGCGACGGCGCCGGTGTGCTGGTGCTGGAAGAGTACGAACACGCGAAGGCCCGCGGGGCGAACATCTACGCCGAACTGGTGGGCTTCGGCATGAGCGGAGATGCCTACCACATGACCCTGCCCGCCGAGGGCGGCGCCGGCGCCGTGCGCTGCATGCGCGCCGCCCTGCGCGATGCCGGCCTCAATCCCGAGGACGTGGACTACATCAACGCCCACGGCACCTCCACCCCGGCCGGCGACAAGGCCGAGGTGGTTGGCATCAAGACCGCCTTCGGCGCCCATGCCGCGAAGCTGGCGGTGAATTCCACCAAGTCCATGACCGGTCACCTGCTGGGTGCCGCCGGTGGCATCGAGGCGGTATTCACGGCCATGGCCATCCGTGACCAGGTGTCGCCGCCCACCATCAACCAGTTCACGCCCGACCCCGAGTGTGATCTCGACTTCGTGCCCAACGAGGCGCGACCGATGAAGATCGACGTGGCCATCTCCAATTCCTTCGGTTTCGGCGGCACCAACGGCACCCTGGTACTGCGCCGCATTTGAGCGGCCGGTCCATGCCGGGTCTATCGCATCAGGCGCACCGGGAACGGCTGGCGGGCACGGTCGACCTGCTGGACCTGCACCGCGCCTTTCCGGATCGCTATCCGCACCTGCTGGAAAGCGCGGCCCATAACGCGCAGGAGCATTTCGATATCCTGTTCGCCTTCCCGGGCGCATCGCTGACACTGCAGCAAGGCAGCTTGCAGCGTGACGGGACGTCCTCGGCCTCGACCTTCCTGGCGAGTCTCGACCAGTGGTGGGCGGAGGAACGCCTGCCCGCCGGCGAGCCGGCGCTGCCCTTCCAGGGCGGCTGGTTCCTGTACCTGGGCTATGAACTTGCCGCCGAGGTGGAACCCGGCGTGTCCTTCCCCCCCGCCCCCGAGTCCCTGCCCACGGCCTTCGCCACCCGCTTCCCGGCCGCGATGCTGCGCGACCGCGGCGCGGACTGCCTGTGGCTGGTGGCGGAGGAGGGGGCGCTGCTCGCGCAGATGCGCCGTGACCTGGAGACCGTGCGGCTGCGGCCCGCGCCGGCACCTGCCGAGCCGGACATCGGCCCCATCGAGGAGCAGGCGCCGGAGCGCTACCTGGCTGCCGTGCAGCGGGCCCTGCGCTACATCTACGATGGCGATATCTTCCAGGCTAACCTGTCCCGCCGCTGGCAGACCCGGCTGCGAGCCCCCATCGACCACGCGGATCTCTATGCCCGCCTGCGCCAGCGCAACCCCGGCCCCTTCAATGGCCTGGCCACCTGGGGAGCGGGCGCCATCATCAGCTCCTCACCCGAACGCCTGGTGCGGGTACGGGACGGCCAGGTGGACACCCGGCCCATCGCCGGCACCCGGCCGCGCGATGCCGCACGCGAGCGCGACCAGGCTCTGTCGGACGAGCTGCTCGGCCATCCCAAGGAACGGGCCGAGCACGTGATGCTCATCGACCTGGAACGCAACGACCTGGGGCGGGTGTGCGTGCCCGGCACGGTGGAGGTGAACGAATTGATGGTGCTGGAGAGCTATGCCCATGTGCACCACATCGTCTCCAATGTGCGCGGGTACCTGCGCGCCGGGGTGACGCCCGGCCAGGTGATCCGCGCCCTGTTTCCCGGTGGTACCATCACCGGCTGTCCCAAGGTACGCTGTATGGAGATCATCGCGGAACTGGAGGGAGAGGGCCGTGGTCCCTACACCGGTGCCATGGGCTATCTCAACCGGGACGGCAGCATGGACCTGAACATTCTCATACGCACCCTGGTGCGCGACGGCGCGGGCATCAGCCTGCGGGCCGGGGCCGGCATCGTGGCCGACTCCGTGCCCGCTAACGAGCTGGAGGAAACCCGCGCCAAGGCGCGCGGCCTGCTGCTGGCGCTCAGGGAGGACGCGGCGTGACCACGGCGGTGCACAACCTGGTCAACGGCGTGGAACAGGACCACATCGCCCTCGGCGACCGGGGGCTGCAATTCGGTGACGGCCTGTTCGAGACCCTGTGCGTGCGCGCGGGGCAGGTGCGCTACTGGGACCGGCACATGGCACGCCTGCGGGCCGGTTGCGCGCGCCTGGACCTGCCGCCGCCCGATGTGCAGCGCTTGCACTACGAGGTGGGACGCCTCATCCGCCAGCAGCCCCACGGCGTGGCCAAGATCCTGCTCACCCGTGGCAGCGGCGGGCGTGGCTACAGCCCGCCCGCCGAGGTGGAGGTGAATCGCATCGTGCGCTACCTGCCCCGCCCGGAGATCCCGGCGGAAGGCCTGCGCCTCGCGCGCTGCACCACCCGCCTGGGACGCAACCCGCTGCTGGCCGGCATCAAGCACCTCAACCGGCTCGAGCAGGTGCTGGCCAGCCGCGAGTTGGCGGCGCTGGAGGCCGACGAGGGCCTGCTGGCCGACGACGAGGAACGGGTCATCGAAGGCACCCGCAGCAACCTGTTCCTGGTGCGCCAGGGGGAAGTCATCACGCCGGACCTGGGCCAGTGCGGTGTGGCGGGCGTGCTGCGCTCCGTGGTGATCGACACCTGCACGCATGCGGGCATCGCCTGTCATATCCGCGCGCTGTCCTGGTCCGATCTGGATGAGGCCGAGGAGTTGTTCATGACCAACAGCCTGATGGGCATACAGCCGGTGATCCGCTGGGCGGGCAGGGCGCTGCCGGCCGGCGAGTTCACCCGGCAGCTGCAGCAGCTGGTGGCCCAGGCCTCCGAGGGGGAGGGCTGGCACCCATGAGCCTGCGCACCCTCGGTTGGTCCGGCCTGGTCCTGCTGCTGGTGGCGCTGCTCGCCACCGGCGTCCTGTGGCAGCAGTACCAGGATTTCCGCGCCAGCCCGCTGGCCGTGCCGGAGGCCGGCCTGGTCGTCGACTTCCCGGCTGGCAGTTCCCTGCGCGGCCTGGCGGAGCAGCTGGTGGCGCGGGATGCACTGGAACATCCCTACTGGCTGCGCCTGCTGGGCCGCGAGACGGGGCTGGCGGCGCGCCTGCAGGCCGGGGAGTACCGCATCGCGCCCGGCACCACGCCCGAGGCGCTGTTGCGCCAGATGGCCGCCGGCCGGGTGCTGCAGCATGAGCTCACCCTGGTGGAAGGCCATACCTTCAGGCAGATGATGGAGCGCATCCAGGCCCACCCGGTGCTGGTGCAGACCCTGCCCGGCCTGTCGGACGAGGAGATCATGGAGCGTCTCGGCCGCGCGGGGGAACACCCCGAGGGCCGCTTCCTGCCCGATACCTATCACTTCCCGCGCGGCACCACCGACCTGGAGTTCCTGCGCCGCGCCTATGTGGCCATGGAGCGGGTGCTGCAGGCGGCCTGGGAGAATCGCGCCGAGGGCCTGCCGCTGGAGACCCCCTACGAGGCCCTCATCCTCGCCTCCATCGTGGAGCGGGAGACGGGCCTGCCCGAGGAGCGCGGTACCATCGCCGGGGTGTTCGTGCGCCGGCTGCAGAAGGGCATGCGCCTGCAGACGGACCCGACGGTGATCTACGGCATCGGTCCCGACTTCGATGGCCGCATCCGCTACGTGCACCTGCGCACCGACACGCCCTACAACACCTACACCCGCCACGGTCTGCCACCGACGCCCATCGCCATGCCGGGCGTCGAGGCCATCCAGGCCGCCCTGCATCCCGAGCCGGGCGATGCCCTGTACTTCGTGTCCCGCAACGATGGCAGCCACCACTTTTCCGCCACCCTGGCCGAGCACAACCGCGCCGTGGACAAATACCAGAGGAACCGCTGATATGGGCCGTGGCCGCTTCATCACCCTGGAAGGCAGCGAGGGCGTGGGCAAGACCAGCAACCTCGCGTTCATGGAACGGCATCTGCGCACCGCCGGGTGCGAGGTGGTGGTCACCCGTGAACCGGGTGGCACGGCCGTGGGCGAGCAGATCCGCGCCCTGCTGCTGGACCCCGCCAACAAGACCATGGTGTCCGATTGCGAGCTGCTGTTGATGTTCGCGGCCCGCGCCCAGCATATCCAGGAGGTGATCCTGCCCGCCGTGGCACACGGTGCCTGGGTACTGTGCGACCGCTTCACCGATGCCACCTATGCCTACCAGGGCGGTGGCCGGGGCGTCGATCCGGCGCGCATCGCCGCGCTGGAGACCTGGGTGCAGGGCGGGTTGCGTCCCGATCTCACCCTGTTGCTGGACCTGCCCGTGGCGGTCGGGCTGGCGCGCGCCGGGGAGCGGGGGGCGCCGGACCGGTTCGAACAGGAACAGCAGGCCTTCTTCGAGCGGGTGCGCCAGGCCTACCTGGAGCAGGCGACCGCCCAGCCGCAGCGCTACCGCGTGGTCGACGCCGGCCAGCCGCTGGAGGCGGTGCAGGCCGCCATTGCCGCCGTGCTGGATGAGGCCCTGGCGTCATGAGCGGCCTGCACCCCTGGCACCAGGGCCACTGGCGGCAGCTGGGCCAGGCCAGGGCGCAGGGGCGCATGCCCCATGCCTTGCTGCTGAGCGGTCCGCGCGGCATGGGCAAGGTGGACTTCGCCGAGGCCCTGGCCCAGGCCCTGCTGTGCCGCGCCCCGACCGGGGAGGGGCAGGCCTGTGGCCAGTGCCCCGCCTGCGTGCAGTGGCAGGCGGGCAGCTCACCGGATTTCCTGCGCATCACACCGGAGGAGGAGGGCAAGGCCATCAAGGTGGACCAGGTGCGCGAACTCTGCGCCGGGCTCGCCCTCACCAGCCACGGCGGTGGCTACAAGGTGGCCATGGTACAGCCCGCCGAGCGCATGAACGTGAATGCCGCCAACAGCCTGCTCAAGACCCTGGAGGAACCCACCGATAACACGGTATTGCTGCTGGTCACGGAGCGGCCGGCCCAGTTGCCCGCCACCATCCGCAGCCGCTGCCAGCAACTGGTGTTCGCGGCGCCAGCGCGCGCGGAGGCCCTGGCCTGGCTGGCCGGGCAGGCCGCCATCGAGCCCGGGCGGGCCGCCCTGCTGCTGGATCTTTCCGCCGGCGCGCCCCTTCAGGCCCTGGCCCTGGCGGCCGATGAGGTACTGGAACAGCGGTCCGCCCGTCTGGCCCGGCTGGAAGCCGTGCAGACCGGACGGGAGGACCCGTTGCGGCTCGCCGCCGACTGGAGCCAGGAGGCGGACGCCGTCACCCTGGCCTGGATGCAGGACTGGATCGGCGATATGATCCGGATCACCCTGGGGGGAGATTCGGCACCGGTACGCAATGCCGATCTGCGGGATCGGCTCCACGGCATGGCGGGGCGCACTAGCCCGGCCATGCTGTACGAACACCTGGATCGGGTGACCGCCGCGGCGCGCATGAGCGCCACCGGCGTCAACCGCCAGCTGATGATGGAAGACCTGATACTGCCCTGGGTCCAGGGCGCCCAGGCATGAGGGGTATGGACGTATGTTGAAAAAGGGTGCTGCACCACGCCAGGGGATCCTGTCCCTGACCATCAAGGACAAGTCCGCGCTGTACGCGGCCTACATGCCCTTCGTGAAGGGCGGCGGCCTGTTCATCCCCACCACCAAGCCCTATCACCTCGGCGACGAGGTGTTCCTGCTGCTGTCGCTCATGGATGAAGCGGAACGCATCCCGGTGGCCGGCACCATCGTCTGGATCACCCCGCGTGGCGCCCAGGGCAACCGGGCCGCCGGCATCGGCGTACAGTTCAGCGACAAGGACAACGGTACCGCGCGCAACAAGATCGAGACCTACCTGGCGGGCGCCCTGCACGCGGAACGCCCGACCCATACCATGTAGTTTTCGGTTACAATTTCTTTCATTCAGTCTGGTTTCTTCATTTCCGCCCAGGCGGGAACCTCTGGCGTGGTGATGTCGAACCGTGCGCGCAGGAGCGACGTCAGTCGCGATAGGCGCCTGGATTCGCCATCGCGGCTTGCACCGCTCCTACAGAACAATGGTAGCGATAAATACTGACTCCTGAGTAATCATCTTATTCTTTCATCCGAACTGACAAGGCCTTCCCCATGCTGGTCGATTCCCATTGCCATCTCGACATGCTGGACCTCTCGGCCACCGGAGGTTCCCTGCAACCCTTCCTCGATGCCGCCCGGGACAACGGGATCGAGCACATGCTGTGCGTGTCGGTGAATTTCGAGGACTGGCCGCGCATGTGCGACAAGGTACGCGGCTATCCGCAGGTATCCATCTCCGCGGGGGTGCATCCCGATCATGCCGATTGCCATGAGCCCACGGTCGCGGAACTGCTGCAGCGGTCGCAGGAAGCGGGCGTGGTCGCCATCGGGGAAACCGGCCTGGATTACTACCACGGCGAAGGGGACCTGGAGTGGCAGCGGGAGCGCTTCCGCACCCACATCCGCGCCGCCCGGGAGTGCGGCAAGCCGCTGATCGTGCATACCCGCGAGGCGAAGGAGGATACCCTGCGCATCCTGCGCGAGGAACGGGCGGAAGAGGCGGGCGGGGTACTGCACTGCTTTACCGAGGACTACGACATGGCCAGCCAGGCCATGGACCTGGGTTTCTATATCTCCTTCTCCGGCATCGTCACCTTCAAGAACGCCGTGGAACTCAAGGAGGTGGCGCGCCGCATCCCCCTCGAGCGGATGCTGGTGGAGACCGACTCTCCCTACCTGGCGCCGGTGCCCAGGCGCGGCAAGCCGAACCAGCCGGCCTACGTACGCCACGTGGCCGAGTACCTGGCCGGGCTGCGCGAAGAATCCTTCGCGACACTGGCTGCCGCAACAACCGGCAATTTCTATCGCCTGTTCAGTTCCGTTGTCCGCCCCTAGGCACACGAACCCCTGCCGCTACCAGTCTCAGGCGATATCGATCGCCGGGTCGGCATATACATCCTGGATGGCGTTCAACAGCTTCACCCCTTCCTCCATGGGTTTCTGGAAGGCCTTGCGCCCCGAGATCAGCCCCATGCCACCGGCACGCTTGTTGATGACGGCGGTACGCACCGCCTGGTGCAGGTCATCCTTGCCCGCAGGCCCGCCCGAGTTGATCATGCCGACCCGGCCCATGTAGCAGTTGGCCACCTGGTAACGCACCAGGTCGATGGGGTGTTCCGAGGTCAGGGTATCGTAGACCTTGGGATGAGTCTTGCCGAAATCGATGGCCGTGTAGCCGCCGTTGTTGGTGGCCTGCTTCTGCTTGATGATGTCGGCGTTGATGGTGGCCGCCAGGTGGTTGCCCTGGCCGGTCAGGTCGGCGCTGTTGTGGTAATCCACGCCCTCGTGCTTGAAGGCGCTGTTGCGCAGGTAGGCCCAGAGTACGGTGACCATGCCCAGGGAGTGAGCATGGGCGAAGGCCTCGCTGATCTCCAGGATCTGTCGCCGGGACTCCTGCGAGCCGAAGTACACCGTGGCCCCGACGGCCACGGCGCCCAGTTCGAAGGCCTGGTCCACGGAGGCGAACAGGGTCTGGTCGTAGATCGACGGGTAGGTCAGCAGCTCGTTGTGATTGATCTTGGCGATGAAGGGGATGCGGTGGGCATAGCGCCGCGCCACGGAGCCGAACACCCCCAGGGTGGAAGCCACGCCGTTGCAGCCGCCCTCGATGGCCAATTCGCAGATGGTGGCGGGATCGAAGAACAGCGGGTTGGGCGCGAAGGAGGCTCCGGCCGAGTGCTCCACGCCCTGGTCCACCGGCAGCAGGGACAGGTAGCCGGTGCCCGCCAACCGTCCGGTATTGAACAGCAACTGCAGATTGCGCATGACAGCCGGGGCGCGGTCCTTGATTGCGACCACGCGGTCGATATAGTCGGGACCGGGCGGGTGCAGCAGGGAGGAGGGGATGCCCTGGCAGCGGTGTTCCAGCAGGTAGGGGGCCTCGTCTCCCAGCAGGTCGGTAATCGCGCTCATGTGGT
>OBJA01000465.1_pt1 | contig 35503 bp, 39 predicted proteins | sample 1519751 | NCBI WGS metagenome assembly OBJA01 (sample SAMEA3881238, study PRJEB22517) | soil metagenome | biome: lake sediment; feature: soda lake sediment; material: sediment, water from around vicinity | place: India | collected 2013-12-23 | depth 3 m
GTGGACAGATCGACAAACGAAGCGAAGGGTATTTTCTAAGTAGTCGGCCACGTCAACAACCGTTGACGCAAGCGAAGGAATGAAAATCTTAAGTTGGCGTGGACGACATAGGGTATTTTCTAGGTAGTCGGCCACGTCAGCATCCGCTAATGTACGTGGGCGACATAATGGCTATGAGAAGTCGTGGCGACTCCGGGATGAAAATCCAAGCTAATCATCGTTGAAGGGACACGACAAGATGTCGCGTCCCTTTAATTGAGATAATATGAGATGTTTTATAAACAGCTTATGAGTCGTTCTTTTTTAAAGATCCGTACTCCTGGGCATATTGGCCTTCTCGGCGTAGGGGATGTTGTCGCCCCAATAGATTGACCGCTTTTTGGCCAAAGTCTTGGAGTTTAAGACAAATCTCCGATTGTCCACGATCTCAGCGGGCCAGTCCTTATCCAACAAGCGCACGGCGGCGGAGGTGGCGATGTGGGTGGGGATTACGATGGTGGGATTGACCTGTTTCAGTACATTAAACGCTTTTTTATTCGAGAGATTAATGTCGCTGTACGTCCATTCTATGGCGTAGAGCGCCAGATCCACCCGGCCGATCTTCTTCAGCTGTTCCGGAGTCAACGAATACTGACCGCAATCGCCGAAATGGACAATGCGAAACCCGGCGACATCGATGATGATGATATTGTTGGTACCGTCAATGTCGTCGTCAAAGCGGCCGGACGAGATGCCTTCGATGCGAATATCGCCGCTGGTGATGACCCCGGTTTGGCTGATAAGCTTCTGCCCTGCACAATGGGTGACGTTCATGTAATGATCGTTTTCCAAGGCGGAGCCCCCGCCGGACTTGATGGTTTGGGCGAAGAGATGCTTGGGATCAGAGAGCGCTTTCTCCCATTTCTCTTCGAAATAGATGACATCGATAAAGGCGGTTATCCCCTGAGGACTTGTTACGATCAGGCCACACCCGCCGGGAGTCATGACGTTTCCCGGGACACCTTCCAAAACGACTTCGCCGCTGGAACCCAGGACGGAGATGGAGAGCAAAGCCAAGAGGGCAAAGCAGACAAAGAACCTCAATCCGACCATGGCAAAAACCTCCTAAATAGAGTGATGGATTCCAAGGGTCCATGCCAGGACTATGGAATTTACTCCATCATACAGCTTATTACCAAGATCCAACATTCGCCGAAAGTAGTATATTATTCGATAAAAAGTAGTATGTGGCGGTAAGAAGGAAGAATTGGGAAATAAAGAGAATAGCAAGAAGTTAAAGAGAGTCTTTGGAGGTGGATGCGTTGGAGATATTCTTCGTATTTTTAATAGGGGTACTTTGGGTCTATGGAATATTACGAGCAGTAAAGCCCATGATCTCCATCTACTCGAATAAGCCGTTCTACGGCAAGAAGATCATGGAGTTTAAACGTGTCTATAACCTATTAGTGCTCATTGCGATCGTTTTTTTTTCTCTCTTCATCACACTGCGTTTCATAACAAGAAGCAGAGAGATGCCTTGGGATGTACATCTTTTTTTCAACCTGGGTGGAGTCTTTCTCCTATTTCCTTTTTTTATTTACTCCTCTCTTCAAACCCGATCATTATGGGATGGAGGATTGATTGACCCCTGGATGGGTGCATTTAAATGGGAAGAAATCGCTTCGTTTTCATTGAGTCAAGAGGGTCCGTATCAGCATGAGGGGTTCTACTCCTGGCTTCCAAAAAATTACAACCTAAGGTTTGCAATCATCAAAACCTCATTCGCAGGGTATGAAGAGGTTAATATCGCATGGAAAGTAAGGGAAGAATCGGTCGCGAAGATCATTGAATTATTGAACGAAAAAATGCCTCATAAGGGATCCGTTGAAATCATCGATGAGAAGCCGTTGTCGATATAAAAGCTTTGATAAGCCGCCGTTACTCCAGTACATCCCGGTGGATAAAGACCGCTCGGGAGATCAGAAAAAAGGCTAGTCCATAGGCGAACAATACCGCCAGCGAAAACCCGAAACCCATCCCGGCCAGAGGTGAGTTGCCTCTTATATATCCGGTCAAATCCAGATTGGCAAAGAGAATGAATCGTGCCCAAGGGGTATCGGAGAGCATTCGGGTTATCTCCGGCCCGAACAGTAGAGTTAATAGAGATGCTCCCACCGATAGGGTATGGCTTTTCGAGAGGGTCGAGAGCATCAACGCAAAGGTTCCGTAGATAGCGACTTCCACAAAGCGTAGCGCGTAGTATAACGCAGCGCCACCCAACGACTCGAACCAGAGGTTTCTACCAGAGGTCGCCGCTCCGCCGATCCCCGGGTTTTGAAAAAGCAAGAGCGATGCATTGACCAACAAAGCTGCAAGGAAAAGGATGACCATCATCGCGAGGCCAAAGAGGATGAGCGCCAGATACTTGGCCAGAAAGATACGGCTGCGGCTTACCGGACGAATCAGCAACATTTTGATGGTTCCCCAGGTGTATTCGTTGGCGACGATTCCGCCTCCAACAATGATCATGAAGATATTGATCAGGAACAAAGCAGATATCTGTCTGACCACGAGATTCCAGATGCTTCGGGGAGAAGTGATCCGCCAGATCGTTGATGTCATCAGGACAAAGAGGATCAGGATAAACGCCATAATCCATGGTCCTTTTCTGGAGTAGAGTTTCATGTTCTCGCTTTGAATCATGGAAAAGAGCTCATTCATTCCGTGACCTCCATAAAAAGATCCTCCAATGTGCGGACTTTGGGTATGATCCCGTAGATCCCAATCCCCGCCTTGACCAATTCTTCGGTAATCTTCGCCGTTCTTTCACGGTCGGCTAAGACTTCGATGCCCTCGTCGGTTATATGGACCTGGATGTCTGGGTGCGTTCTTCGGATCACCTCGTCGGCCTGTGATGTGGAGTCAAGCTGGAAGACCATCCAATGGTTCCTTTCATCCGTCCCAACCGCCTTGACATCCAGCAGTCGGCCTTCTTTGATGAATGCGACCCGATCGCAGACCGCCTCCATCTCGGAGAGCAGATGGCTGGAGACGATGACGGTCACGCCGTCATGCTCCGATAGATAACGGATGTACTGACGAAGCTCCCGGATGCCCGCCGGATCCAACCCGTTGGTAGGTTCATCGAGAATAAGAATGGACGGTTGGTGTAATAACGCTTGGGCGACGCCCAAACGTTGCCTCATACCCAAGGAATAGGTTCGAACCGGATCATGGATACGCGACGCGAGATCGACCATGGCGGTGACCTCTTCGATGCGATCTCGAGTTACCCCGAAATGCATATTGGCATAGTGCGCCAGGTTTTGGTAGCCGCTCAAGAAAGGGTAGAACTCCGGGTTTTCGACAATGGCGCCTACCTGGGAAACGGCTTTGCGAAAATGATGAGTGATGCTCCAGCCATTGATCAGGATATCCCCTGAAGAGACGGAGATCAAACCGACCATCATCCGGATGGTCGTGGTCTTGCCGGCTCCATTGGGGCCCAATAGCCCAAAGACTTCCCCCCGATGGATCCGCAGCGTCAGACCGTGGATAATGTTTTTTCCTCCGATGCTCTTCGCCGCTTCTTTGAATTCAACTGCCGATGACCCCACCATCTCACAACCTCTGGTTTGATTAGAAACCATGAATTACATTTCTAGTATGCGATGGTTTTGATAAAAAAACTGTCCCTTCCTCGAACTATATAAAGAAAAACATTTGAATTCCGGAGGGGAAGGGATGCCATTGAAGACTCGAATTATTCTGGTCGGTGGATTTCTTGGGGCGGGAAAAACCACATTGCTTTGGGAGAGCGCTCGGCGACTCATCCAAGAAGGAAGACGCATCGGTCTAATAACCAATGATCAAGCGGCCGGACTGGTCGATACTTCGTTTCTGCAACGCACCCACGGGATTGTCACCGAGGTTAGCGGCAGCTGCTTCTGTTGCAACTTCAAAGGCTTACTGGATGCCATCGCCCAGATCAATAAGGATCGACAAGCCGATATCATCATCGCCGAACCGGTCGGCAGTTGTACCGATCTTTCAGCAACGATTCTACAACCTCTCAAGTTCTTCTTCGGTGAGGAGCTATGGATTGCTCCTTTATCGGTACTGGTTGATCCCGAGCGATTGTTCGATCTGCTGCAGGGGGGAACAGCTGGGCTTCATCGTAGCGGCGCCTATATCCTCCGAAAGCAGTTGGAGGAGGCGGATATAATCGTCATCAACAAAATCGATGGATTAACCCAAGAAGCTGTTGAAGATCTGATGAAGCGCGCAGCGCAAACGTGGCCAAATACCACGATCCTAGCGGTCAGCGCTAAAAATGGAGTGGGTTTGGGTACGTGGTTGGACGAGGTAACAAACCGCAACGATGCGGGAAAGCATATGGCAGAGATCGATTATGACATCTATGCTGAGGGTGAGGCGAGTCTCGGCTGGTTGAATGCAACATATCGGCTCCATGGAGGAGCACAGGATTGGAATTCTTTCGCCGAGAATATACTAAAACGCCTTGGTCGGCGCTTTGATGATACCAATACAGCTGTCGGACATATCAAACTAATCATTGAAGTGGGAGAGTCTTTTATCATCGGCAACCTGACGGGGAGAATTGACACCTTGGTCCTTCGTGGAACCGCAGGAATGGGTGAGGAGGCTAGGATGACGTTGAATGCCCGGGTTCAGATGGACCCGGGAGATCTAGAGTCCATCATCCGGGAAGAATTGGCCGCGGAATGCAGCGGCAATATAGCGGCAACGCCTATGACTCTGAGGTGTTTGAGCCCAGCTCGGCCGGAGCCGACCCATCGTTTTAATTATGTGGTTAATGGGCGCTAACTTTCCTTGAGCACTAGTGTACGGAAAAGGTACCTATGATGATATGCCGCGGGTAATCTTTCAATAGATCTTCAAGATATGTTGAATCCTAAGAAAAGGGGTCTTTAGAAATGGGTGAAAAGATCTGCTTGATAACCGGAGCCAATGCAGGGATCGGCAAGGCTGCCGCCATTCAACTGGCGCAGGCAGGGCATCATGTGCTCATGGGTTGTCGAAACAAAGATCGGGGGATTGCCGCCCTTGATGAGGTTCAAGCAGTAAGTGGCAGTCAGAGGGTGGAGTTGGTTCTGCTCGACATGGCTTCCCAACAATCGATCCAAACTGCAGTCGCCAATCTAACGACAGATCGACTGGATGTCCTGATCCATAATGCGGCGGAGTTTGATCTGAGTCGCAAGGAACCGGCCTACTCTCCGGAGAACATCGAAACGGTTTGGGCCACCAATCATCTGGGTCCCGTTTTGTTGACAGCGCTTGCCATCGATCGCCTTAAAGCCAGTCGCCAAGGGCGGGTCATCACCATCGCTTCCAAAGGGTTGATCCTCTATCCCTTCCTTCGGATCAATTTCAACGATCCGGAGTTTGGCAAGGGCGCTTTTACGGTGGAAAAAGCATATTACCATTCCAAACTAGCACAGGTGATGTTCACGTACTGGCTGGCTGAAAACCTTAAAGACACGAAGATTACAGCGAACTGTATCCGGGTCACCAATGTGCGAATCGATATCCGTCGTTATCCTCACCTGTCACAGACCATGAAATGGATGTACGGCATCAAAAGTCGTTTCTCCATCACTCCCGAGGCGATGGCCAAGACTTATACCTATTTAGCCACCGATGAAACGTTGAGTCCCGTTTCGGGACAGTACTTCGATGAAAATAACCGAATCGTATCGTCTTCAGCCTACAGTCGGAATCCCCAAAACATTCAAGCCCTTATGGAGAGGACCATGGGGTACCTCCCGGCCCATCTGCGAAACGGGGGGTTGTTCAAAGGTTCAATCTAAAATAATGAGCTGTTTCAAAAACTTTCGTTTTGGAACAGCCTGCTTATTAATAACGATAGAGACGAAAATCACTTTCCAAATGGCCAAACACCTTCAAATTCGACAATGTCCGCCTCTCCGCGTCGGAGAGGGGGCACGGGGGTGAGGTTCACTCTCAGAATTAGCCCATAATAGCAATTTACCAGTTGTTTTTGGCCCAAGTTACAGCGGGCGGCTAGAGCCATTGATTGACGATACCCAACCCTTCCCGGTACCTTTTCTTCCAAGACTCAAAGTTCCATTTCCTTAGGAACGCTTTCCCAGCGAGGAGCCCGTTTTTAAACAGCGCTCGACTCTCTTCTGGTGTGATATTAAAGTCCGTCGTCTTAATGCTCTTGGTCACGCCGTCGAGCGTCACCTTGGTAGGGATAAAGATGGTTCTGGCATAGTCCCCTTTGGCGACGGAGACGTGGAAGTTGTCATGGCCGTCGATCATCGTGCCGATCAACGAATGGGTGTAATCCAGAAGGTTATTGATCCGGCGGTAAGTGGGATAAGGGTCAGTGACAGAAGGATCGGATGTAAGTTTAAAGCCAAAGGTTGGCCAAGGCGGGCTGCTGGTGCCGTCGTCTAAGAGCCAGACGGGGTAGTTGCTTAAGACTCCGCCGTCGACCATGAGATGGACCTTTCCCCTGGAATCCTTTAAACGATAGGGCTTAAAGAAGATGGGAATGCTCATGCTCATTCGAACAGCCTCTGAGATGCTGAACCGATCCGGATCATACCCGTAATTGCGCAGATCATTGGGGATGACGACCATTCGACGATTGGAGATATCGGTAACGATGGCTTGAAACTTGTACTTGTACTTATCTTGGATATAGCGTGTTCGAATATCGCCGAAGACCGTTCGCCCTTTGGCTTTGAGCAACCGCTCAAGCCACTTCTTGAAATAGTCCCCGCGATAGATGCCGAAATCGAAGAAGGCGGCTAACTTATCCAGGCAATTTGCATCTTTGAATCGATTGTAGTTTAGTTCCTGCAATTCCCCTTCGATCTCATCCGCTGTATAGCCCACGGCGATCAACGAAGCAATAATGGCCCCGGCAGAAGTGCCGGCAAGATTCTCCAATTCGTACCCCGCCTTTTGAACCGCGGAATATGCCCCAACCAGGCCAATCCCTTTAACACCGCCGCCTTCAAAGACAGCATCGCACTTGAGAGCCATGGGCGATACCACCTGTCCCCATGAGTTTGAGATGATATTTTTTGATAATAAAGTTGATTCAGCAAGATAGGAGTCAGAAGACAGGAGCCAGTATTCAGAATGCTCCGGCACAGTTATGCGTGGATTCAAGAATGCCTTTATTCTCCCGCAAACCGCGAAGGGAATAATTACAGGTATTGTGACTAATAACTACTGAATTGTGACTCCTGAGTAATCTTAATAATCATATAGTATTTTATTAACGGTAATGATGTTCAGGCGAAATAAAAGCCGCTGTTCACTGTGGGAACGGTCTTTAACTTGAAAATAAATTGAAATAAATTCTACAAAACGAGCGAAAAAATAAAAAGTTCTGCGAATGGTATTTATATACGAGTCGGTGCAAGGAGAACGGAAGAATGAAGAGAACCTTTGCCAAACTGGCATTTGTATTAGCGATCCTTTTTTTGCTGACGACACTAGGGTTGATGGATGATCAAACCCAACCCAATATCTACATCGCCGGTTATAGCGAAGATGCTGATGGAATCCGAGTTCCCTGTTATTGGAGGAACGGAGTTCGTGTCGATCTATCCACAAAGGATCCCGCGTGGCCTACGGTGGGCTCTACGGGTGGAACTGCTTTCGCTGTGGCCGTCTCCCGGAATGAGGTGGTTTTGGCCGGATCCTTCTTCGATGCCTTGGGGGTGGAGAAGCCTTGCCAATGGCGAAATGGCGTCGCCAGTCATCTGCCGATGATCGATCCGGCGAAGAACGGCGATGCCAACGGGGTGTTCTTGGCCAACGGAGAGGTCTTTCTTAGCGGGCAGTTGTTCAATGCGTTCTGCGCCTATGAGAAGGTTTCCTGGCGCAATGAAATGCTCTGCAAGTACAAGCTGCCGATGGAGGAGAGCGGGTCCGGCGCGGCTGCGGTGTTTGTCGATGGTAACGATCATTATCTGGCGGGGTATAACTTTCCTCCCGTGGTCTACGCAACGACAGTGACATATTTCCCATGCTATTGGAAGAATGGGGTCAAGAACAGCCTTCCCAAAGAGGAGGAGTGGAACCAAAACGGTTTTGCCACAGGTATATGGAAGGATGGACCCGATATCCATCTCTGCGGATACCTCAATAACAAAGATGAACTGATGTCGTCCTTCCCCAGCTATTGGCTGAACGGAGCGCTAACGCTTTTGCCGGTGATCCGGAGTGGAAGACCGGGTTGGGCCTGGTCGATCCAGGTCTCCGGCGGAGATGTATTCATTGCGGGACATTGCCGCGATGGAAAGAATCTGATGGTACCATGCTACTGGAAGAACGGAATGCGCCTTGATCTTAAAGTTCCCAAGGGAACCCATGGTTGGGCTCGTTCCATCGCGCTGGACGGAGTCGACATCTATGTATCCGGTTATTTCCAGAACGCCTCCGATGTCATTGTCCCGTGTTACTGGAAGAACGGCGTCTTGCATGCGCTTCCCGTGGTTGACTCGGCAAGAAACGGTAGGGCATTTGGGATCTTTGTTCAACTTGGTGTATGAGTGGTGTCGTATTAGGGGGAGGTCTTGTGATGAAAAAAATCGTTGGAGCCGTCTTTATAATTTTGTTGTTGATTATAATGATGCCGATTCTAGCTCAGGAGACTGCAACGATGGAGCAGATCCGTAGCTTTGCGGTGAATAACATTCATTGGGCGGGTAATGGGTCCATCAAACTCTCGGGCAGCAAATCAGTATATATCGATCCTGCGCCCATTGTCAGGAGCGACCATGCGGATATTGTCCTCATCACCCATGACCATGATGATCACTTTAACGAGCAAACCGTAAAACGATTGATGGGATCTAACACCATACTGATTGCCCCGGATAAATATTTGGAATCTGCAATGGTTCTCAAACTCGGTGAGAAGACGGTGGCCCATGGGATAGCGATCGAAGCTGTGCCCGCCTACAACATCAACAAACTTTTTCACCCAAAATCTAAGGGTTGGGTTGGATACATCGTTACGTTGGATGGTATCCGGATTTATGTCTCCGGCGACACGGATCACATCCCGGAGATGAAGGGGATTAAAGCGGATGTCGCCATCCTCAACGTGGGCGGTAACTATATGATGGACGACGAGGAAGCGGCTTTGGCAGCCCTTGATATTAAGCCGAAGATAGCTATCCCATATCACTACATGGGTGTGGCTCATCTTCCCCAAGCCGGACGATGGTTTAAAGAAAATCTTGACGGAAAAATTGAAGTTATTGTCAAGTCGCCGACGGTTTATTGAGCAGGAGGATTTTTAATCTGTCCAGAAAAGCATCGCCAATTTGGCGGTGCTTTTTAATTTTGGAAGATTTATTGCCCTAGGGTTATAAATTTATTTACCTTGAAGCAGAGTATAAGCCGAGGGTGAACTCGACGTTCCAAAACCCCTTTGGGGTTCCCTGAGCTTCGAAGAACGACTGAAGGGCTGTCCCAAAAGGACAACTTTTTCAGCATAAAAGAATTTATAAGTTTTAGGGGTGGAAAACCTTTAAACCATGAAGACCATGAAGGTGAAAGCGGAAATAATAGAGAAGGCGAAGATGTGAGTTGTTTCTCTTTATATGAAGTAAAGTTAAATTTAGATATAGACTTGGGTTCTTCATGCCCTTCATGGTTATCAAATTGTAGGTGGGAGAGCACATTGTTCATTTTGGTTCTTAAAGACGTCGTAGGGGTCAATGTTTTCGAAGACATGGGTGTCGAAAGAAAACCCTAAGTGGACAGATCTGTCCACTCATAATCGCAATCAAAAGAACCAATAATAACCGGGAATACTGCTGTATGGTAATTCATAAAAACATGAATAGCGGAGGCTTTGTGTTTTCTGGAGCATCATCATCGTAAGTAATCGTTTTTGAAAAAAACTTTACGGAATTAAGCCTTTGAAATGAGCAATAGCTAAGGAGCATACGCATGTTTGGTTTTCTTAAGCACCCAAAACAACAACGAGCCATTCCTCCGAAGACCTTCATCCCCCCGTCTCAGCCCCTCGACCCAAATTTGGAGGAAAATATCCGGCAGATTCAAGATGGGATGGGCGTACCGGGGGACCTGGTGATCCACCGTTTTTACCAGGGCAATCAGGCGTTGGCCGCTGTCGTTTACCTTCGATCGTTGACCGACGGTCCGACCCTTGGCATCCAAGTGATCGAACCTATCAACGCTTCTATCCGGACCCAACAAGGGAACTCCGGGTTGCAAGACGCCCGAACGCTGTTATCGGTGGCCGTCGAGGTCCATGATAGTTTGAACAGCACGATACAGGGTCTCTTATCAGGCCAAGCCGTGCTGGTGATCGACAACTCCGCCCAGGCTCAAGCCATGTCGCTGCCGGGTTTTCCTCGCCGCGCCGTGGAAGAGCCGCCAACGGAACGGGTCCTCCGCGGGTCGCGGGAGGGATTTACTGAATCGCTCCAGGATAATCTGGGCATGATCCGGCGCGGCATCAAAGATCCCAATCTCCGCGTTGAAGTTAAGCCCATCGGCGAACGGACCAAGACCGATATGGCCGTTCTTTATCTCGACGAGTAGCCAATCCCGATATGGTGCGCGAAGTGAGGATGAGACTGGACAAGATCCAGATCGACGGGATCGTGGACAGCGGCTATATCGCCGAGTTGATCGCGGATTATCGTTTCACCGTCTTCCCCTTGGTGCAAGACACGGAACGATCGGATAAGGCCGTTGCCGCCATTTTGGAAGGGCGGGTCGTGGTTCTGGTGGACCGGACGCCCTTTGCGTTGCTGGTCCCGGTGACGTCCAACGAGTTCTATCAGACACCGGAAGAATTTTACATTAATTATTGGGTTGGGACCTTTATCCGTTTTCTTCGAGCCATCGGTACGTTTATCTCCGTTACGCTACCAGCAGCTTATATCGCGATCTTTGGCGTAAATCCCGCGTTGCTTCCATCATCCTTAATTAATGTCCTCTCTTCGGGTCGGGCCAACATTCCCTATCCACTACTCTTCGAAACGCTGCTGGCCTTTTTAGTCTTTGAGATCTTCCGAGAAGCCATTGTCCGGGTACCGGGCAATGTCAATCTGGTCTTGGGAATTGCCGGGGGCTTGTTAGTGGGTATTGTGGCCTTGTTCTCGGGTTTAATTGCAGGAGGCACGATTATCGTGGTGATCATCTCGACCTTGGCCACATTCTCCACGGCCAGCGTCAACAAGGAGCAAGCCTGGCGTTTGGTCCGCTATTTTCTATTTTTATCCTCAGCAGCCTTTGGTATATTGGGTCTAGTCTTGTCCGGCCTGATCGTCCTAGGTCACATGGCCAGCTTGAAATCGTTCGGCATCTCTTATCTTGCTCCCTGGGGACCGCCATTGCCCGTAGATATGGTGGATGCTTATTTCCGCTTACCCTGGTGGCGGAGTGACCGCCGCCCGCCCACGTACCGACCGCAGCAGGAAGATCGGCTGGGAACACTGGAGGGAGAGGATGAGGATCATGCTTGAAGAGAAGACTGCCATCGGCCCGGGACTATTTTTCATGCTGATCTTTGTGATGCAGACCGGGTATGGTTTTTTACAGACTCCGTTTTTGGCGGCAAAACACTTCGGCGCCAATGGATATTGGGGGGTTGTCGCCGCGTTTATTCTGGCGCTCCCGTTGATTCTGGCATTGGCTGCATTGGGGAAGCGCTTTCCTCAACAGTCATTCGTAGAGTATCTACCGGAGATTTTTGGCAAACCTTTAGGTAAGATCCTAGGCTTCATCTATCTGCTCTTTCTTACGTTTTTATTCTCTTGGATTACCATGGCCATCGCCGGTCATTATAATATGTATTTTTTAATCCGAACCCCGTTTTGGGTCATTGTCCTTGTGATCTTAGGGACACAAGCCTTCTTGGCTCGTAAAGGGATCGAGGGGTTGGGCCGGTTATCCGCATTTGTCTTCTTGCCCACGCTTCTTCTAATGATTATGACATTGATCGGGTCCTTTCAGCATTTTGACATCAACAACGTTAGACCAGTATTTTACTTCGATCCCCCAAAGATTCCTGAAGGGATTATCGCCATGTTCTACATCTATCTCCCCCTGGCTATAATCTTGCAAAACTATCGTTATCTTACCGATAAAAACCGAGGATTTCGTGTTATCGCAAAGGCCTCGGCGTTGGGTGGAATATTGATCTTCTTATCCGTTCTAATGACCATTGGCACTTTTGGAGCCCGAACCGCAACGATCCTTAGTTGGCCTTTTCTGGAGTTGGGACGCCAGACGGATATTCCCTATATGTTGCAGACCTTTGGCCTTGTTATTGCTCCCGTCGTAACGGTTCACACCATCATCGGCGGCGCCGCCTTTTACTATACGGTCTCCCAGGGACTTTCTGAACTATTTGGTAAGTTGAACTACAAGATCTTCGTTTTCCTCCTGTTTCCATTGGTCTTGGCTGCGGTGGCGTTGACCTATGGCGATATTTATATGCGCTGGGTCTTCAATATCCTTCACTACGTTGGTTTTGCCGTGGGTTTGATCTTTCCGCTCGTCGTCTGGCTCATCGCGGTTTTGACCCGAAAGGGGATATCCCAATGAACCTGAGCCGATGGTCATTTTTGACGTTGACCGTCCTTTTGTCCTTGATTTCATCGGGATGCTGGGATCTGATGGAGGCTAACCGGCGAGCCAATACCAACGCGATCTTTCTGGATATGGGAGAAGAGGATCGTGTAAAAATGGGTTATTCCTTTAATGTACCGGGGTCGATGCTCCCACCTTATGTGGGTTCGGAACAGTTGTTCGCTAGACGCAACCACACCTTAACGGCGGAGGGCGTTGGGCTTTTAGATGCGTGGAGAAACCTGCAATCCATCTCGATGCGGGATGTGTTTTTGGGGCAAACCCGCGCCATCATTCTTTCGGAGGCTTTTGCTAAGGAGAACATCCATGAACTCCTGGATTTTATCATAAGGAGAGTTCAAGTCTCGGGGCAGGCATTTGTGTTGGTGACTCCAGAGGATCCAGAGCAAGTGATCGATACCAAGCTTAATAACAACATCCTTCCCGGAGAATATATCGCCCTTTATTTCCAGAGTGCTGCCAAAAAAAACTTGGCTCGACCCATTCGCGTCTGGGAGGTATATTCCCGGCTGAACAGCGAATCCGCAGATGTCTTTATGCCATTAATCACTGTTGCGCAAGGCCAATACCGTATCGGCGGAACCGCATTATTCTCCAAAAATAGCATGGTAGGCCGGCTGGACGTCGACGAAACTCAAATCGTGGCCTTTTTAGACGGCGCAAATATCGGTTTTCTCTCGGTGCCCATGGCGGACGGTCGATTGCTGGCTCTTCATGGTCTCAAATCGAAAAGCAGCTTCACGCCTCGTCGATCAGAAAATGGACAGATCACCTTTGAAGTCCGGGTTGACCTCCGAGGTTTATTGCGGGAGGCCCGACCTCAGGATCCATTGGTCACCGTCGACGATAAGCGAAGGTATGAGGAATGGGTCGAGCGGTATACGAGGGATCATATCATCCAGCTCCTAGCCAAGCTTCAGCGTCTCCAGACCGACCCTCTCGATCTGGGTCAATATGTACGAATCAAATACCCCCGATATTGGGAGAGTATCACATGGCGTCAAGTTTACTCTCAGGCCAATTTCAATGTAAAAGTCAATTTCTCCATCGTGGATACAGGGGTATTTCGATAATCGCCGACACGAGGTGACTTGGTGACAAAGAAAGAACTTTCCCGACAAGATCGGTTGCGCCGTGACTTGGTTTCGTACCACCCAAAGAAATGGCGCTTTAATCTCCCGTTTAGGGATTACAGCGTGCAGATGGAGGATATCGTCCCGGCGTTGTCCGGAGTTATCGGAAAGACGTCGTTGGTTGCGGCGTTTGCCATGGCTTGGGCGGGCGGACTCCGGATCGCCGATCCAACCTTTGTCCCCGAAAATGTCCGCTTAGAGATGGTCTTTGGTAGCCTGCTGACCCTCCTGTTCTGTGCGGTGCTCAATCCCTACCTGGGTCCTCCAGGAACCCTTTCGCCATTGATTCCCATGGTTCCGGTGATGATTGCGTCGGGGGTCCACCCATTGCCATTGGCTATTCTCATCGGCGGGGTGGGTATCATAATATCAAGTCTAAAGTATCTGACCAAGATCGTGGAACTCAACGGGATCGGCACAAAGGGGGGGATCATCCTCCTCTTTGGTATTCTCGGCATCCACAGTTCCCTGGGCGGCCTCCGGGGCTGGGCCGGGGGGTTGGGGCATTCGGAAATGATCGTCCCACTGATTGGGGCCGGTCTCGTCCTCTATATTCTTCTGACGAAACTGGAAGCAAAATGGCTCGTTATTCCCGCTGGCGCCGTCATCGCTCTTGCCGTATCGGCTATTTATCAAATTTATCCTGTCTTTAATACTCCCATGGGTCTTCCCGTCCTTAATCCGAGTTGGTGGTGGAATCAACGCTGGGGTATTGGATGGGGAATGAGTCTCGCCCATTTTGTCCGAGCCTTTCCCTTCGCTTTGCTAGCGGTGGTGATGTGGCCCATCGATGCGTTGGCGGTCAAGACGTTTCAGGAGAACAATTACCCCCCCGAAGCGAGACACGCCGTCTTCGATTTAAATCCCACCTACATTTTGGTTGCCCTGCGGCAATTCTTCGGGACATTGTTGGGGGGCAGTCAGATTGCAGCCGTTTGGCGAAGTTTCATGATCCCCTTGGGAACAGTGGGACGGCCGATTGGGGCTAGCGCCTTGATGTTGGGAGTGTTCGGAGTTGCCTTGGGTATTTTGGGTTTTCCCATCGATATCGCGGTCTTTCCTCCGCTGATGCATTTGGTGCTGATCTTCGGCGTCTATGCTCCTCTTCTAGAAGTAGGCTTGAACACCCTTAAAACAACGGCCTCAGCCCAGGTTGCTGCCGTTTGCCTTATTGCCGGGTTAGCCATTAATCCAGTGATGGGCTGGGTGGTGGCGGTTGCTGTGGAGAACTTCGGTATTATCAAAGAAACCTCCGACAAACGGAAGCTTTCAAGTATGGACCGTTATCTTACGGCGGGATTAATTATCCTAACTCTATTGACCTTCGCTATGACGGGTATGGGATGATTCTCGTGTCCGCACTTCGTCAGCAACAGAATTTTATCATCGGCATTCTTCAAGAACCTACGAAAGGATAATCCGCTCTATGTATAGAAGTCTAGGATGAGAGTTAAATTCTGTATTCTCAGAGAATTGCTATGGGTAAGTTTTTACACGCATTTATTAAGGATAAACGAGTATTCTTTTGGTATTTACTTAGGAAAGGAGCTTAACGAAATGCCAGACAGAGATTGGTTATCCATTGTCATTTGTGGAGAAGCCGGACAGGGGATTCAGACCATTGAGGCTTTCCTAACCCGCCTCTTTAAGACTGCAGGATTTTTTGTGTTTTCCACCAAGGAATATATGTCTCGCATCCGGGGAGGCAGCAATTCCACGGAGATCCGTGTCTCTCACCAGAGGGTTGCAGCTTATTCCGAGCAGATTGACATCCTAATACCCCTGGATCCCGGTGCCATTTCGCATCTTAAGAAACGAATTACCGAGGATACGATTCTATTTGGAGAAATCGAAAAGATCCATCCCCCCGATGGCATGAGCTTCTTCGACGTTCCTTTGGGCGAGATGGCTAAAGCGATCGGACACCCAATTTTTGCCAATATTGCAGCTTGTGGTGTTATCGCTGGATTATTCGCCATGTCACCGGAGCTTCTTACAGATTCCCTCCGTCAATACTTCATCGCAAAACCTGAAGAGATCATTGAAAAAAATATCGTGGCCGCTGAGGCGGGTTATCAATATGGCGTTCAACTGCGCGATGCGCAAAAATTTGAGGGAATTCGACAGAATGGTTCTTCGATGGCAGATGATATCATCATCAATGGCACTGAGGCGGTGGCATTGGGAGCTTTAGCCGGAGGCTGCAATTTTATAGCGTCCTATCCCATGTCGCCCGGGACGGGCGTGTTGACCTATTTAGCTCAACTCTCTCAGGATATGCCCATCATCGTAGAACAGGTTGAGGATGAGATTGCCGCCATCAATATGGCCCTGGGCGCCTGGTATGCCGGAGCTCGGGCCATGGTAACCACCTCCGGTGGAGGGTTTGCTCTCATGACGGAGGGAATAAGCCTTGCAGGCATGATTGAGTCGCCGATTGTGGTTCACTTAGCACAGCGTCCTGGGCCCGCCACGGGATTACCGACACGGACGGAACAAGCCGATCTAGAGCTGGCCCTCTATGCCGGGCATGGAGAATTTCCCAGAATTATTCTGGCTCCAGGCAACCAAAACGAGGCGTTTTACTTGACCCAAAAGGCCTTTCAACTAGCGGATCGCTTTCAGGTCCCCGTCTTTATCCTGACCGATCAATTCTTAGTCGATTCCTATAGCACCGTTCCATGTTTTGATCTCAAGGAATTAGCCTTTGAAGAGTATATCGTCGAGACAACTCCGGAATATCGGCGTTACGAATGGACGGATAATGGTATCTCACCCCGCGGGATTCCAGGGTATGGTTCGGGGTTGGTCGGTGTTGATAGTGACGAACATGATGAGGTGGGGCATATCACGGAAGATTTGGATATTCGGGTGCGCATGAATCAGAAGCGACTCCGGAAGTTGGAGGCGATCAAAGAAGCGATGATCCCTCCTGAGCTAATCGGCAGCTTGGAACATGAGGTTTTGGTCATTGGATGGGGTTCCACCTATGAAGCGGTAAAAGAGGCGGTGCATCGCTTGAACCGCAATGATCTTTCATTCCTCCATCTCAAACAGGTTTATCCACTGCCTTTAGAGGTTGGTGACTACTTAAAGCGCGCGAAGCAGGTTATTATCGTGGAAGGTAATGCCGGTTCCCAATTGGGTCATGTGATCCAATTATCCACCGGCATTCGAATTGAGCAAAGAATCTTGAAGTTTGATGGCATGCCTTTCTCCGTGGAAGAACTGATGAAGCGTTTACAAGAAATGTTGGAGGAGGGGCAAGAACATGCGTCGTGATGAGCTTAAAGACCATGAAACGGATATCGCTTGGTGTCCGGGTTGCGGTAATTTTGGCATTTTGAAAATTCTCCAACAAGCCTTATCGGAGATGGAGCTTCCTCCAGAAAAATTAGTCATGGTCTCGGGAATTGGTCAGGCAGCCAAGATCCCCCATTACCTTGAAGGGAACTTTTTTAATGGGCTTCATGGCCGGGCATTACCGGTGGCAACGGGCATCAAAGCCGTCAATCCTAAGCTAACGGTGATCGCCGAGAGCGGCGATGGGGATATGTATGGGGAAGGAGGTAATCATTTTATCCATACCATCCGCCGAAATCCGGAGATCATTCATATCGTTCATAATAATATGGTCTATGGTCTGACCAAAGGGCAAGCCTCCCCCACCAGTCAGATTGGCTTTAAGACCCCTGTGCAGGTGAGCGGAGTTGCCAACGAACCGATTAATCCGTTGGCTGTGGCCATTGCGCTGGATGCTTCCTTTGTGGCTCGAGCATTTGTAGGCAATGCCGCAACAACCCTAAAGATATTCAAAGCGGCCATGGCTCACCGGGGTTATGCGTTAATTGACGTATTTCAACCCTGTGTGACATTTAACAAGCAGAATACTTACGCATGGTTCAAGGAACACACATATGACCTGGATGAAACCCACGACCCCACGGATCGCATCGCTGCCTTTACCAAAGCAATTGAGACGGAAAGGTTACCCTTGGGTATCTTCTATACGCATCCCAAAGAAACGTTTGGGGATCATCTTTCAACTGATCGCGACAGTTCCAAACCGATGGTCTGGATGAAACCGGAGATGGCGGCATTAGAGCGGATAATTCGAAGCAAAAAGTAGGATGGAGCAATTAATATGCTGCCTTGGCAGCCCGATTGCCACCCCTGCCGTTGTGTGGAACGACAGCCTTCTGCAGGTTGGCCGCTGGATGATCCATTACTGACAGGACATGATGAAGCTTGACAATTATGGTATGGAAAGAGAAAGCGAGCATAGAGATTAATGAATTGAAATAGAATCATTCCATGGTGAGGGAACATGGGGCCTTTTATCATTGCATTAGTGATCAGCTTCATCTCGGAGTTGGGAGATAAGTTCCAACTGGTGGCTGTGGCCTTAGCATCCAAGTACGGAGCGAGACTCGCCATCCTTGGCTTGTTTGTTGCCACCCTAACTTTGCAGGCGCTCAATACCTTTCTTGGGCTTTTTATCGGTAAGATGGTCAGTTTGTCCTCGTTGAAGGCTTTACGGCGATGAGCTTTATTATACTAGGGCTTTGGGTTCTCCGTTCGTTATGGACTTGTAGTCAAGAATGGCCGTTCGTTATAGGCACCCACGCATTTATAGTCATTGCGGTGAGCTTTCTCCTTGTTGGACTGGGAGACCGAACCATGTTTTATACCATCCCACTCGCCACCGCCCATCCGGCCATCCCGGTCTGGTTGGGAACGACGGCGGGGGTCGTCTGCTCCGACACCCTTAGCGTCCTTTTCTTTAAAGTCTTTAAGTTGCAAGCATGGGAGAAGCTTATTCGATTCGTGTCGTCACTGTGCTTCATCACATATGGCTTAACCTTTCTTTACCACTGTTTTTAGTGTCATTGAGTGTTCAGAAAGATAGAAACAATTAAAGTGTTCCCATGCTGTCCCACGTATCTTGAATCAGCAAGATGAGTGCGAGTGAGTTGGCTTGGTTCTGGGCTTCCAGGTTCCCTTTGAGTAGGACGAAGTTGCTTTGAAGATCATTGACATAATCATGATCGATATCGATTTGGAGGAAGGGTTTCACTTTTGACCAGGCCTTTCGAGCTTCGATGTAGCTCTTTTTCGCCTCGGACCAATCTTCTTGCCGAATGGATGCTTCAACCTGTTTGAGATGCTTGTAAAAACCGGTTTGGCGATCCAGGGATCCTCTGAACCAAGAACAAGCGCTGAGAATGATGGGCATGAACAATAACAATGCCCAACATCGGAGGTTACTCTTTCTAATCACATTGCATCATTCCTTTGTGGAGATGGTCTGACAGGGGCGATCACCTTTGAGATCGACATAGAGCGTGCCCTGGGTATTTAATTGAGCCAAGGAGACTTCGGTCGTGTCATGAATATTGCACTTTTCCAGTTGATGAAGGAGCCAGGCCTGGGAAAGATCTAAAGATTTCAGTGCAGTTTTCAAGAGAATGCCATCGGAGATGATGGTCGTCGGGAACCCCTCATAGGCAGTGGGAATCTTTAGATCGGCTGGTGTGACTGGACGTTTCTGGGACTTTCTTTGAATGCTGAGTTTGCCATTGGTCTCAAATAGGGCGAATTCCACATCGGATAGTTCAAAGACGCCCTCCCTTCGCAGTTGGGTCTGGAGGTCGTCGATGGAAAGTCGTGTTCGCTTCAATCGATCTTCTTGGATCTTGCCGTTTTCGATGACGACAACAGGCTCGCCCTCGACGACTTTGCGAACCCATACGTTTTTGAGGGTTATGTAGGAAAGAATGAAGGGTAAGACCGCCCAAATGGTCATCCCCGTTAGGGTTGCAACGGTGTTTTGATTGACCTCAACGGAGATGGTGGCTGCGATGGATCCTATGGTAATCCCGACGATATAGTCGAAGAGCGTCATCTCTGACATCTGTTGTTTGCCGATGAGGCGGACTAGAACCAACAGCACCAGGAAGGATATTACAGAACGGATTATAACCACGAAGATGATGGGCAACGAAATAACCTCCTTTGGGTTCTGGCTATTATACCCAAAGGAGGTCTTTTTTTATTTCCAATGCCCAAGTATAAAATAGGATACCTCATCCAAAATAACAAAGGAGGTGAACTCGTGACCATTGGATCTCAAGTCAAACAAACCTTAGCCACACTGAAGGGCGCTCAAGCTTCATTGAGGCATTACACTGCCCAGACTCAAGATGAGGAGACAGTCTCTGTTTATGAAGAGTCGATTCGGGTTACAGAAGAGATCGTCCACGATCTCGAAGAACGTGTCAAGACCTTAGAGTTTCAAGAACCCCAGTATAAAGGCTTATGATTGAGGGAATGAAATGAATGAATGGCTAGTCATTTTGCTCCGTTCCATGGGGATGTTTCTCATTGCCTTTGTTGTCCTTCGTTTTCTCGGCAAGAAGCAACCTTCCCGAGGCGCGCCCTTTCGGTTTTTAACCTATATGGTTATTGCCATCCTCTCCGCGTTGCTATCGGTCAATATCATCCGCAACTTCGCCTTTGGCCTGGTGGCCATCGGTGTGTGGGCGGTTTTCTACATATCTCTGGAATATTTGTCCATCAAAAGCAAATGGGTTCATGATCTATTTCACGGAAAGGAAACAGTCCTTGTTAAACAGGGAAAGATTATGGAAGAGAGTTTGCTGCAGCTTAGGATGACCGGGGAGGAACTCCTCCGGGAGTTGCGTAACAAAAACGCATTTAGCTTAGCGGATGTGGAGTTTGCTCTGATGGAGACCACGGGGGATATCAATGTTTTGCTGAAGTCGGATAAACTTCCAATGACCCCTTATGATATGGGAACTCCAGTGGCCCCCCGTTCCGAACCCCAAACGATAATCATGGATGGCAATATCATGGACGAGCCCTTAGCGGGTTTAGGATTAAACCGGGAATGGCTCCAGATTCAACTGGAATCGCTGGGTATCTCGCTAAAAAACGTATTCATCGGTCAAGTGGACTCCTCGGGAGAACTCTATGTCGATCTCCATGACGACGCGGTTCATCTGGCTCAACCCAAGGTTAATGAGTTGATCTATGCCAACCTGGAAAAGGTTCAGGCCGATCTCACCACCTATGCCTTGGAGACTCAGGACGAAGCAGCCAAGGCGATGTATACGAAGAACAGCGAAGCATTGGAACGATTGATGGAAAAGCTTAAACCGTATTTGCTGCGATAAATCAAACGTTGGGGTGTTGATATGTCCGATAAAAAACGAAAGAAGCTTACGCCGGCGCAACAGAAGTATGAAGCCTTTGCCCGAGCCCACGAACCCAAACGTCCTGTACTTACCAATTGTCTCCGAGCCTTTATCGTCGGCGGCATTATCTGCACCATTGGACAAGGTTTTCAATGGATGTATATGACTTTCTTTAATTTTACCCAAGTCACTGCCTCCAACCCCACGGTGGCCAGTATGATCATCCTCAGCGTGCTCCTGACGGGTCTGGGGGTCTTCGACCATATCGCCCAATGGGCAGGGGCCGGGACCGCCATTCCTGTAACGGGCTTCGCCAACTCCATGGCCAGTGCGGCCATTGAACACCGAAGCGAGGGGTTTGTTCTAGGCGTGGGCGGTAAGATGTTTAAGCTCGCTGGCGCCGTCATTGTCTATGGCGTTTTCTCCGCGTTCGTGGTGGCGATTATTAAGTTAACTATTAAAGCGCTGGGTGGTATGTGAGGTGCTTCAGGGTCATCAATCATGGCTATTCGAATCAAAACCCATTATCAAAGGAGCGGCGGCCGTTGGCGGACCATTCGAAGCCCAGGGCGCCTTGGCCGAGGACTTCGATCTTCTTCATGGAGATATCTGGTTAGGCCAGGACAGCTTTGAAAAGGCCGAGAAGAAGCTGGTGGAACAAGCGACAGAGCTTGCCATCGAGAAATCGGGAATGAAACAAGAGGATATCCAATTCTTCTTCTGCGGCGACTTGATGAACCAGATCATCTCCAGCAGCTTTGCAGCCCGCACCTTAGGCATTCCTTTTCTGGGACTGTACGGCGCATGCTCCAGTGCCATGGAAGGGCTATCCCTCGCTTCTGCGCTGGTGGATGCAGGGTACGCTCGGGCTGTCCTAACAGCGACATCGAGCCATAATGCGGCTGCGGAGAAACAGTATCGATACCCGACGGAATATGGCGAACAAAGACCGCCTACGGCTCAGTGGACCGTGACGGGCTCCGGAGCCGCTGTGGTGTCAAATGAAGGGGAAGGCCCACGGGTCTGTGGCGCGACTATCGGCCGCGTTATTGACATGGGGATATCGGATCCGTGGAACATGGGAGGCGCTATGGCTCCGGCGGCGGTGGATACCATCGAGGCGCATTTTCGTGACTTTGACCGAGACGCTTCATATTACGATCTCATTGCCACTGGCGATCTAGGCCGCGTTGGTCATCACATTGCTAAGGATTTATTGCTGGAGCACGGGATCGATATCCCTGAGGATAAGTTTACCGATTGCGGCTTGCTCATCTACAGGAAAGAGCAGCCTGTCTTTTCTGGGGGGAGCGGTTGCGCTTGTTCCGCCACGGTAACCTATGGGCATCTCCTAAAGAGGTTGATGAAAGGCGAGTTCCATCGGATCTTGGTGGTGGCGACCGGAGCCTTAATGTCGCCCATCTCTTACCAACAAAAGGAGAGTATACCCTGCATCGCTCATGCGGTTGCTTTTGAGCGGTAAAAGGAGCGGATTATTTTTGGAGCAGTTTATTTGGGCGTTTATTGTGGGTGGGGCATTTTGTGTTGTGGGTCAAATTATGATGGATGTCTTTCGACTTACACCGGCCCATACCATTTGTACATTGGTCGTTTTTGGAGCTATACTAGGCGGGCTTGGACTCTATGAACCGCTGATTAAGTTTGCCGGCGCGGGCGCCTCCGTGCCCATCAGCAGCTTTGGGAATTCTTTGGTAAAGGGAGCTTTATCGGAGGCTCAACGCAATGGAATCGTCGGTGTGCTCACGGGTATCTTCGAGGTAACCAGCGCTGGTATTTCATCGGCGATTATCTTCGCTTTCCTTGGGGCTGTTATCTTTAGACCCAAGGGTTGAAGCATTTCTCCAATCCCATTTTAAAGGAGGTGAATTGATTGACTGTGGGGACAGAAATGCAGAAAGCCATTGCCAGTGTGGAGAGCGTTGCGGCGAGTATGAAGACCTTTGCCTTGGAGACGCAGGACCCCCAAGCGAAGCAAATGTTTCAACAACTAGCCCAGACATTTGACGGGGCGTTGCAGACGCTGCAGCAACGGGAAGAATACATTGAACAGCAAGAACCTCAGTATAAACCATAAAAACGAGCCTCATCAATAAGAAGCTGAGAAATCTCAGCTTTTTTTGATCGTGTTTTTGATGGACTTGTCCCAGTAATAAGTTCCTTTGGAATAAGGAGTTCTTCCCATCGTCCTATTCATCTTTTAGCTTGGGTTCCATAGGATGAATTAAGTATTCGACGAGGGAGGGATGATCGTGGGATCTTTTGGGAAAGGTACTGGTTTTCTTGATGATCATTGCTTATGTATCATATTGGTTCTTATACTCTTCTGTGTTTGCTGCAGATAAGGAAGCCAATTCAACGAAAAAGCGGCCAGCTGATGGGCTGGCCGCTGGCTTGTGGATATCGAATAGACCTAGAGAAACTGAAGTGAATTGGCGATCAATGGAATATGCTCCGAGTCGGCATGGATCAGCAAGTAATCATAGAGTTCTTCGCCGATCTGAAGACGTCGGGGATAACGAAGAACGAGGGCGGCTTGCCGATGCATCTCCCGCGCTTGGTCGGTTGAGGGGAGGATCAGACGGGCCTCCCTTTTTTGGATTGTCCATCTTTTCACTGTGGGGTTTGATCCATAGGGACGTAATCCGTGGGAGATTTCATTCTGGGCCGCTTCTTCAACGCTTTTTGGGCCGGTAAGCGCTGAGACTCGGAAGAAACCGCCAAAGCCTTCGTAACGGTGTTCAGCTGTCTTCTGCCAATCTCTGGGGTAGAGGAATGTGGCTTGGTGGATGGCGTCCCGATATCGAGCGGGTTTAATGAGCGCCCTAAACTCATAATTGAATCGATCGGAAGCATTGGGGCCGAATGTTTTCTCCAAACGATAGATGCCCATATCTGGGCTGAACTCACGGATCTCCTCATAGACGCCGTCCGGCATTCCCTCCATCGGCACGCGATAGCGAACTCGGATTCGATGGGACGGATCTGTTTGCAGATCAAGGATCTCTGCCCTTAAGACAGCCTTTTTACCTTGAATCTTAACAGTCTGTCTCCAACGAGCGCCTTTTCGGAGTGGGCGTTTGAGAATCGTTAGTTTAGGGATAGTATGAGGAAAGGGAGTGTCGGCCGATACGATCTCTTCCTGAACCGCGTTGGGGGTAAGAATATATCTCAGCTTAAAGCTAAAGTCGCGCAGGGATTCGCCGTCCGACATGTCCGCCACGTTGCCGCTGATCTCTTTGACGCGACGATTGCGCCATGCAGCACGTTTTGATGAGGTTAATACCATTCGGTGGCCGTATTCGGCAAAACCTTCATATACCCAAGAGGTTCCAATTTCTTGTTGAAAAAAGGATTGGATGGGTAGGGTTTGGAGATTGGATTGTCGCTGCGGAGCTGGACGGGCATTGGGCGCATAGCCAATCAGGTTGCATCCGCTGATGAGAATTACCAGGAAAGCAACGTTCACCAAAGGATGACGTATATTCACATCAGTAACCTCCTTTTTGCAAAACAGTAAAATTTGAGGGGATCTGAACAATTTGACCGCTACCCCTCTCCCAAGGTTGAGAGAAGAGAAAGGGATGAGGGTTTAGTCTCATATTTTAATTCTTTCCCGTGTCCTAGCTTGCTGACGTGGCCCCACCAATTAGCATTCTCTGCAAATTTGGGTTTATGCCTAGACAATTGCCAGCATTACTTTGGGATAAAAAGGGTATGAAGCATGATGTGAAGGAGATACCATTAAAATCAAAGACTGCTATTAAATGGAAAATGGTTCCACAGTTGCTAACCATTGGAAACTATGGTAAGATAGAACCAGGCATTCCGCCATCAAACGGCGGGGTGCCTGTCGTCTTATTTACACAAGTTTCCATTTAATGTTTGGGAAAGGTGGTATAGAGCCAATGGCTGCATGCGAGATGAGTTGGAGGACATATGAGCGGATTATTGCTGACTTAGTTAAACTTGAAGGGGAGAATGATCTCCTGGAACAGTTCTCCCATTCGCATGAGGAACGTCAAAATATTAAAGAAAAATTGGAGACCTATATTTCAAAAGTTCAAAACTACTTGCCATCGATTAAAGTACTACGTCAGTCCGAGGAGTTTGATGTCTCCGTTCCTTTTGTACTGATCAACAGTGTCGTTGAACTCCTTGATCTACAGAGCGGAGAACGGATGAATCTTAAGATCGTCCATCCCTATCAAGAGGAGATTAGCATGAACACGGCTTCGTACTTATCGCCGGTGGGATTCTCATTATTATTGAAGAATACCGGGAACCGAATTATAGCGAATGTGCCGCAAGGAAGGATTCAGTATAAGGTCGAAGCGATTCATATCTCATAAATGCTTCAAAGTTTATGAAGGCCACTTTTTACTGGAATAAATCCAATCAATATAAGAGAAAATTTAAATGATAAACCGCTTATCCGATATCTTGATAGAGCGGTATAGCTGAAGACGAAATGGTATCTGGAAAAGAGGTTGGGCTTTGATCCGGGATAAAGTCATCTTTGGAGGAATCGTAGGATTCTTAGCTAATCTAGCAATGAATGTCTTTCAATACCCCATGTGGCGTTTGGGAATTGTGAAACATCCGCTTTCTCACTATGCTGGGAGTCTGTTTTTGGATTTTAATACGTTGCACCATACATTCTATGGTGCGGTGGTTGCGTGGACTGTTGATATTTTATACAGTGTTTTGTGGGGAATTCTCTTTGTTTATTTGATGGACTGGACGGGTCGGAGACATTTTATGATCAAGGGTATTCTCTTTGGCGCTCTGATTTGGTTGGTCTCCTTTGGTGGCATCCGTACATTTCCCATGGTAACTCTACGAGAATACTTGCCGGTTCAGGCCCTGTATTACCTCTTTTTTCATCTGGTATTTGGATTTGTCCTCGGTGTGCTGGTCGCGCGATGGAAGGGAGTATACGAAATGGACTGAAGTTTAAGGAAGAGCAATATGGTGATAAAAGATCTTTTTCCACTGGAAAAAGATCTTTTATTTTAGAGGAATTTTCTCAAAAAAAGGAAATTAGTAATAGATAAAAAAGATTATTATCAATAATTGCAGAAAAAAGGAGGGAAAGCAATGTGGACGCGGGAGGCGCTGAAGAGGAGAGCGAAGCTTAGCTTGTCAAAATACTATTGGTCAGCATTTGTCGTAAGTCTGATTGTGTCGGTTATGGGGAGCAGAGGCGGAGGATTCAACTTCAATTATTCCAGTGGAGATATGAGAGATTTTAAAGAAATATGGCCTTACGTTATTGTCATTGGTATTTTCGTTTTGCTGATTACGGTGTCGTTGCGAGTTTTTGCCGGATATCATCTGGAAGTTGGCGGAAGACGTTATTTTATCCGACTAACTCACGATGAGTCGGATATGAATGCATTGGGATATGGTTTCAAAAAAGGCCGCTACGTCAATATCATCTGGGCAATGCTTTGGAGAGGGCTATTGGTTTTTCTATGGTCGCTGCTGCTGATTATTCCCGGCATTATCAAAGCTTACGCCTATCGTATGGTCCCTTATATTCTTGCGGACAATCCTGAGTTGGACTATAAACGGGCTGTTAAATTAAGCGATCACATGACCCATGGACACAAATTGAATCTTTGGGTCTTGGATCTGTCATTTATAGGATGGTACTTATTGGGTGTAATGGCCTGTTGTATCGGAGTTATTTTTGTCTTTCCGTATCAAGATGCCACAGAAGCAGAGCTATATATCGTTCTTCGTGAGAATGCATTGAAACAAGGTTTATGCAGCTATGGAGAGCTTAGAATGACCCCGCCGTCAATTGAGGCTTAACAGAGTAGTCGGTCACGTCGGCATCGACTAATAGATGGACTTCTCTTCTGATACTCATTTTCAAAGATCTTCGGGTTATAATCGAAGATAAGATGTTTATTAAAGAACCAATTATTCCTCTCCGATGATGATATATATGCTCAAAAAACGAGGCGAATTGTTTATGGGAGTTACAAAACTGGGATTAGGAGCAAAAATTGCCGTTTTCATCGGCAATTACGAAGGAGCATACCCCCGCGGATTGCGAAAGGGTATGATCGAAGCTGCCCGTAAACACCATGTACAGGTCATCTTTTATGCTGGCAAAAGTATTAATCATCCCGATGAGACGCAACAGAATAGTATCTACCGATTAATCAATATAGAAAGAATCGATGGGATTATCATCGCTTCCGGAGCGATTAGCGATTTTTGTTCGAGAGCGGATCTCATCGCTTTTGCCGAATCGTTCCAGGGGTTTCCTCTAGTCAGTTTGAATGTACAGTTGAAGAATATAACCAGTATCATCGTGGATAATCGAGAAGGTATGGGCGAACTGATGGATCATCTGATACTCCAACACGGTTACAGACGGATCGCCTTCATTAAAGGGACGGACGACAGTCAAGAAGCTATCGAACGTTTCGAGGCATATCAAAATGCACTCATCCGCCATGGCATTGAATGGTGTCCGGAATGGATTCTTCCTGGGGATTTCCAGTTTGTCTCTGGAGCGGAAGCGGTCAAGACACTCTTAGATCAACGGGGCCTTACCGATATTGAAGCGATTATCGGCGGCAATGACGCATCGGCGTATGGCGCATTACAGGAGTTGGAAAAAAGAGGGATCCGAGTTCCTGAAGACATGGCGCTGGCAGGATTCGATGATGCCGACGAGACGGAGTTCAACTCTACGCCGCTAACAACGGTATCCCAAAATATTTTTACCCAAGGCTATCAGGCAGTTGAAGTCTTAATAGAAAAGATTGCGGGAAAAAAGATGCCCCATGTTGTGAAAGTGCCTTCTTCGTTAGTCATTAGAGAATCGTGTGGATGTCCGCCCGGCGCCGGCCTGTCTATTCTGATGGATAGGGCTGAACGAACCTTCAGTCTTCCCCAGGATAATGGACTCCAATCCATGCTAACCATGAATATGCTCAAAGAAGTGCCGGAAAATCTGCAAAAAATCTTTAACGTCTTGAAAGATGGGCTCCAAGAAGATATTGGGAATGAGAATAAAGCCCACTGTTTTATCGATGCCCTAGAACAAATATTGCCCAATAAACCCGATACTCTTCGGGAGATCCAAACCATTCAGGGGATGGTCTGGTTGATTAGTCGATGGCTTACCCATCAATATCCTCAAGGCATCCCTAACTTTCTAATCATTCTTCTGCAAAAAGCGCAGATGAGGATCGGGACTGCGCTCCGCCGCCAGGAAGCTTTAAAACGGATCGATACCAATGATATCTTAAATTGCATTCGACGGTTTAATTCAAAGATGAATAATGCTTTTGCTGATCTTAATGGATTGATGGACTATCTTTGCAGCGAATTGCCGGCATTGGGAATTTCCACCTGTTTGATTGCCATGTATAAACATTTTATTCAAGGGGACTCTGGCGGTCTGTGGGAGTTTCCGAAAGATGCGCGATTGATCATGGCATACCGAAATGGGTTTGCCCTAGATGTTCCAGATGATTTTTCCTTTGACACATCGCTCTTAATTCCAGATACCCTTTGGCCGGAGAACAGCATTCCGCTGTTGCTCATGCCATTGGTTAGCCGGGACAAGCATTTTGGCATTATGATGGTGGATGCTGGACAGAGTCATTCCATGCTTTATGATATATTGCGCGAACAGATCAGCAACTCCATCTATACGCTGGAGCTATATCGTGAGCTCCAGGAACAATCCCTCAGAGATGACTTAACAGGCATTTATAACCGACGCGGCTTTTTTGTGCAGGGAGAGAGTTACAGTCAAAGGGCATTTAATGAAGAGCAATCTTTCTATGTCATCTTTGGCGACCTGGATGATCTCAAACAGATCAATGATCAATATGGTCACAGGGAAGGCGATGTCGCGCTGCGAGTGACTGCAGCGCTTTTACGACAGATTTTTCATGAGGAGGATGTCATTGCCCGATTGGGTGGTGATGAATTTGCTGTGTTAACCCGAGCATCATCCCGACAGACTCCAGAGATGATCAAAAAGAAAGTGGATGAGGCTTTTTCCCGGAACAGTCCATCATCGATTGAAAAACCATATAAGCTGGCAATTAGCATCGGCGTCGTTCCATACTTACCAAGAACTTCCCAATCCCTTGAGAGCTTATTGATTGAGGCGGATCGAAAACAATATGAAGAAAAGAAACGTCGGAAACGAAAAAAAACGAGAGCGAATATGAACGGGTAAACGAAGAGATTGTCCTTAAAAGGCGAGGCCACTGAAAAACTTGAAACGCTAAAATAGGACCACAATATATTGATAGCCTAAAATAAGCTAATCACTATATTGTGGTCTTATCCCATGAAGAAGGATTTTTTCAGTGGCCCTTGAAAGGGCAGTCTCTTTTTATACTTCGATGAACAGTTGCAATGCAATTATTGTTTGTTGATTGGCAGATAATGGCCGTTTATGCACTAAATCATGGGTATGAAGCAGTACATAACACCAATAATAGGGATAGGATAAGATTATAGAGGGTGTATAACCGGGCGTCCTCCAAACTCCTCAACCCGGTCGAGGGTGGTGAAATCTTTTGAGTAAGACTGCAAAAACATTGCTGCTAAAATTCTTTCTAACGCTGATCGGATCAGCTATTTTCTTTGCCGGACAGGGCTGGACATGGGTTATTGTTGTGGCGGCGCTTACTTTTGTCATCAATTACTATATTGGCGATCGCCTTGTCCTTCCCGCCCTTGGAAATTTCATCGCGATGCTTGGAGATGGAGGAATGGCGGCGCTTACCGCATACCTCGTCGGGGTCTTCTCTGCAATATTCAATCCAACGCTAGGATCAATCATGCTATTTGGCTTGTTTGTGGCTATCAAAGAGTATTTTATACATCGGATGATGATTGGCTCAGAAGAAGTTGCCCCGTAATACCCGTTGTAAAATTCCCTGACATGGATAGGGGGATTATATTGTTGGAACAGGAAGAGAAAGGTGAACCGGGCAAGGAAGCTAAACGGCGATTGACTTTGGATGCCATGAACACTCCTGGGGGGATCGATACGGACTTAACCGCTTCGGATCTGCCCTTGGCAGGCGCAGCCGAAGAACTTAACAAAAAAGACCCTCCAGAGCTTGAGGAACCATAAAGAGGCTTAGAGAGGCAACTGAGAAACTTGAAACATTAAAAACTGGTCAAAAATATATGGATAGCTAAATGGCTAATCACTATATATTCTGGACCAATTCCGTAAAAATAGTTTTTTCAGCGGCCTCGGTTTAGGCCTCTTTTTTATGGTTAAAACCTAAAGCGCACAACTAATTTTGGATTGACAAGAGGAAATGATTATTTCATATATAAATTGTTATATATAAACAGAAATATATAATAAATATGGATGGATGGTCGCTAAAACACACGTTGTGGGGTTTCTTGAAACCATACGCTTATGACGGGTTATGAATTGAAGAGAAGCTTTTCTGGATTTTACGATGGGTGCACGCTATCTTAAGGAGCGAGGGCTTTAAAAATAGTGGGTGTGTTGCCCAGGGGAGAACTCAGTCAGGAGATGTTTCGCAACCCCATGTTTTTACGGCGGGGTAAAAACTGGGATGTCTTTTTGGCTAAACGGAGGATATTCCTTATAAAGGAGTGAAAGCCGTGGAATTGGCGATTCATTACTTTAGCGCCACCGGGAATACAGCCCGGGCGATGGGGATCATCGAAGACCATTTTGAGAGGGCTGGAAATCAGGTCAAAACATATTGTATCGGTCATGAAGCCCCTCAGTTACCAAGGGCATCGGATCTGAATCTATTTGCCTTTCCGATTCTTGCCTGGTCCGCGCCGACGTTTGTCCTAAAATATCTACGAAGACTGCCTAGAGTTAAAGGGGCAAAGGCTGCGGTATTCGCCACGTTTGGCGGAGATCCGGGTTTTGCTCTGCAACGGGCTGCAAGAATACTTAAAAGCAGAGGATTTGAGGTCTTTTTAACGGGAGGAGCCCTATACCCCGACAATTGGACACAGATGATGAATCCTCCGGAGCCTGAGAAGGCGAATAGTATGATTACAGAAGGCGACAAGGCCACAGTGCGTTTCGCCAATATATTGGCTGAAGGAAAATCGGAAAGATTTAACGTGGGATGGATCACGGGCTCGGTGACGTCCATGCTCTCCATATCGTTCCGCTGGATTGGCCGGCGTTTTTTGGGAAAAGTTTTTGTCGCTGACCTATCCTGCGATGGCTGCGGGCTATGCGCTAAGAGCTGTCCCGTGGCTGTCATTACGTTAAAAGGGTCGGAGACAAAACGGCCCTATTGGAGTCATACTTGCACCGATTGTGGGCGGTGCATCAATATCTGTCCCAAAGGGGCAATCCAAACCTCCATGGCTCGCCTAATCATTCATGGTGTTTTCATGGCCGCTGCGGTTACCCTTGGATTTAAGAGCTTTTCATGGATCCAACGGTTTGTCGCGGGGACTCTTACGCAACCCTGGCGTTTCATCGGATCGGCAGCAGGTGCGGCGGGGATTACCCTCTTCGGACTCTGGGTTGCTTTTGTTCTCCTTGACCGATTGATCTTTCAGTTGGAGAGCACCTCGATGGGCCGACGACTCTTTAGTTTGTCCCATACGAAGACCTTCCGGCGGTATCGTGCGCCGGGATTTCCTGGATGAAGAACAAAGGGTAAGGGGTCTAGAGAATGTGTCAATTCTGTCACACCCACGGCGAGGGCGAAAAATGGTATCTACAGGCCCGTAATTATTCGGAAGATCTCCTCAGCGATCTGCGACGCCGGGAGATGATCACCAACTTCTTTCGGTATCCTGAAAAAGTGGCACAAGGGGTTCGTATGCTCAGGATGCTGGATTGGCTTCCCGCATCGCTAAGCTCAGCGGTTGGCCGCACTATTGGAAACCGCCAAAAACCGCGTCATTTTGGTCAAGTTGTCCCGATAGAAGATATCGAAAAAATTCTTGAGATGACCACCTCAGTGGTGCGATTGGCCTGCATCTGTCGGAAGAATATCTTGGGGAAAGAAGAGCGTTACTGCTACGGCGTGAGTCTCGGGCCTCAAGGCGGGGCTTTGGCTCAATTCATAGATGGACTGGGTTCTTTCGTAACCGGCCCAGAAACCGCCGGATTAGAGATCGTCAGCAAGGAAGAGGTACTAGAGGCATTTCGCAGTTACGAACGGGAAGGCCTCTGCCATACCGTCTGGACTTTTGAGACCCCGTTTATCGGGGGTATCTGTAACTGTAACAGCAGGGATTGCCTGGCGATGCAGGCATTGTCCCATCAGACGCCTGTATTTTTTCGGGCGGAGTATGTTATGGAGTTCAAGGATGAACAGTGCAGCGGCTGCCAGCGATGTATCAAGGTCTGTCCTTTTGACGCGTTGGTTTATCGGGAGGATCAACGACGAGTCTGGGTAAATCCCCTAAAGTGTTACGGTTGCGGCATCTGTCGATCCGTCTGTTCCGGAGGGGCATTGGTGCTCAAGGAGAGAAAGAGCATTCCCGAGGTTGCTGAGTTATGGTAGTTCCAAGGATAAGATGGGAGAAGGGGACAGAATTAGGCATTGAGCATGGAGAAGAGCGAACGAATTTCCACCCGAAAGGTGGATTTTTGTTTCATTTTGGAAGAGCGGAGAGCCAGAGTTTCTTTTTCTGAAGATTTATTGCCTGTAGGGCAATAAATCTGATTAACTTTAGTCTAAGACGCATTGAATAGACGCCTTTGGCTAAACTGTAATAGTCGGCCACGTCAGCATCGACTGAGCAACGGAAGGATAAAAAATGGGGTCAAACCCTCATCCCTTGCCCTTCTTCCAACACCTTGGGAGAAGGGAAACGGTCAAATTGATAAGTGACTTTCAGATTAAACGGTTCCCCTCGCCCGATGTATCGGGAGAGGGATAAGGTGAGGGTGCTCCAGAGGCATTGTCTAAGCAGAAATAACAATCAATCATAAAGGAGGAATAAGCGCTTGTTCTGTAACCATTGCGAACAGACAGCGAAGGGGCACAGTTGTACGACCAAGGGCGTTTGTGGAAAGACGGCGGATTTGGCGGATCTTCAGGATCTTCTGATGCATGCGGTTCGAGGATTGTCCCATCTGGCCCATGAAGGCCGTCGAGTCGGAGTCGTTGATCCAGAGATAAACCGCTTCACTTGTAAGGCGGTCTTTAGTACGTTAACCAATGTCAACTTTGATGAAGACCGCTTTCAAGAGTTGATCGGCCAATGTGTAGCTCATCGCGATGCGTTCAAGGAGAGAGTAGGTAAGGCTGGAGGGGCGACCGACTTTGACGATCCTGCTGTGACGTTTAGACCGGCTTCTACGGTTCCGGAATTGATCAAACAAGGCCAGGATGTCGGTCAGGTCTGGAACCCTGAACTTGATGAAGATACCCAGTCGGTCCAGCAGATCCTGGTCTTTGGCGTCCGGGGTGTGGCCGCCTATGCGGACCATGCAGCCATCTTAGGCCAAGAGGATGACCGGGTGTATGCTTTCATCCAAGAGGCGCTGGCTTCCTTGCTACGGACGGATTTGACCTTGGATGATTGGGTGGCCATGACGTTGCGCTGCGGGGAAATCAACTATCTGGCGTTGGAGCTGCTGGATCGGGCCAACACCAGTTCCTATGGGCATCCGGCGCCGACGAAAGTTCCATTGGGGCATCGAAAGGGCCATTGTATTCTGGTCTCTGGACATGACCTGAAAGATATGGCCAATCTGTTGCAGCAGACCGAGGGCAAGGGGATCGACATTTATACCCATGGGGAGATGCTGCCGGCCCATGGTTATCCCGAATTAAATAAGCACAAACATCTCTATGGTCATTTCGGCACGGCCTGGCAGAATCAACGGCAAGAGTTTGAACGGTTTCCTGGAGCCATCCTGATGACGACCAACTGCATTCAGGAGCCCAAGGATCTTTATAAAGAGAATATCTTCACCACAGGTCTGGTGGGCTGGCCGGGTGTGAACCATGTGAAGAATGGAGAGTTTGGTCCGGTCATCGATAAAGCGCTGGCTATGCCCGGCTTTACCTCTGATGAGGAACGGGGCAATGTGACGGTGGGCTTTGCCCATAATACCGTGTTAAGTCTTGCAGACAAGGTCATTGAAGGGGTTAAAAACGGAGCGATTAAGCACTTCGTATTGGTCGCTGGGTGTGACGGGGCGAAACCGGGGCGCAACTACTATACCGAGTTGGTGGAGAAGCTACCCAAGGATACAGTGGTATTAACGCTGGCCTGTGGCAAGTTCCGCTTCTTCGACAAGCAGTTGGGGGATATCGGAGGCATTCCCCGATTACTGGATATCGGCCAATGCAACGACGCTTACTCGGCAGTGCAGATCGCACTGGCGCTGGCGAATGCCTTTGACTGTGATGTGAATGAGCTTCCCCTCTCGTTGGTGCTCTCCTGGTATGAGCAGAAGGCGGTGGCGATTCTCTTGACCTTACTGCATCTCGGGATTAAAAACATCCGATTGGGGCCCAGTCTCCCGGCGTTTATCTCTAAGAATGTTCTCGATGTTTTGGTAGAGAACTTTGGAATCATGCCCATCGGAACACCGGACGAGGATATCGCCGCGATTCTCGGACAAAAAGAGCCCGCCTCGGTCTGAGGCGGGCTCTTTGAGGGGTCGGGTGTGGTGTGGGAACGGTCATGACCGTTCCTTACGACGGTAGGATCCTTCTGTTCCATAGCTTTCTTGAGAAGAAGGTCAGGGCCAGGCCGAAACTGAGGTGTGCGACGGCGGTCAAGAGGATGCCGCTGGGATCGATGTTCAGCTTGTTTTCTGTGGTTTGACCCAGGACGGTGCCGAATAATAAGACCCAGACTGCAAGGCCGAAGCCCATTCCTTTGACATAATCGTAATCACGTCCTGTTAAGTGCAGCAGGTAGATGAAGGCGACACCGAGTAAAGCGGCCATGGTCAGATCGGCGATGCCCCCAATGATATAAGCCGCCGGTTTGAAGAGGTCTGTCTTGTCTAAAAAACGGGTCGCCGTGATCTGCCAGAAGACCACATGGCTATAGTTTAAAAGATAACCTGTAAGGTTTACGAGTAGTTTAACAACGTCTGCTAAGAGTCCAACCATAGCGCCGAGGATGATTCTATCCTTCATTTTTATATTCTCCTCATCGGTAAATATCTACCCAACGAGTACATAACCAGGGTGCCAAGGGTTCCGGAGATGGTAGAAAGAGTAATTCTGTCCCGGATAATTGGCCACTTAAACAAAGATATCAGACTCCTATGCCGCATATATAGTTATTCTTTCTATGAAGGAAGTTCATTATGCTCATCTCTATCCATGTTAATAAGATATATGAATTATGCGGTATTGAAAGGGATACGAATAACTACAGCGAAGTTAAAGGATTAAACTGGAATGGAAGGTGTCGTTCATGTTAGCATGGCTGGGGTATGTGGGCGGCATGATGGCTGTGAGGAGTCGTGCCGACTCCGGGATGAAAATGGGGAGA
>OBJA01000466.1_pt1 | contig 35490 bp, 26 predicted proteins | sample 1519751 | NCBI WGS metagenome assembly OBJA01 (sample SAMEA3881238, study PRJEB22517) | soil metagenome | biome: lake sediment; feature: soda lake sediment; material: sediment, water from around vicinity | place: India | collected 2013-12-23 | depth 3 m
TTATTTGGTGAGCTTCTCAAGCTTTTTCATAATCGAGAATATGAAGGCTGCCGAAGCGATGCAACATGCAACAAATATTGCCCACAGTTCCCAAAGCTCAAGCCTGTCCCAGAAATAGCTCCCAATCCCAAGCAGTTTATTTCCTACGGCAGTGGCAAGCAGCCATCCGCCCTGCATCAGTCCCTGGAAACGGACAGGTGAAACCTTCGAAACAAATGAAAGCCCCATCGGGCTCAGGAACAGTTCGGCAATTGTAAGTACAAGGTAGCTGCTCATCAGCCAGTATGGCGAAACCCTTGAACTGTCGGGTACAGGTTCACCGCCTAATTCAAAAGGTGAAACCAGATGGAGCGAAGAAACAAGCATGATAATGAACCCAAGCGATGCAATTATCATCCCGATACCGATTTTCTTAGGTGTCGATGGCTCTTTGCCACGGTTTGCCAGCCAGTTGAACACCCCCATCACAAGGAAAGTCAGTGAAACAATGAACAACGGATTGAACGACTGGAAGATTTCAGGTGCAATGGCATTCACTGCATCTTCGCGGCTGTAAAAATAATATGTCAGAAATCCGAGACCGGCAAAAAGGCTCCCGCCAAGGATCCTCATCTGGACATTCGATTTCGGCCTTACAAGCATCACAAGCCCTGCAACTGTACCAATAAAAGCCAGGATGTAATCGAGCCTGAAGAACAGGAATGTAAACGGGCCAACTGTCTGGGACGTATAGTCGCGTGCAAACATTGTCTGGGTAAGACCGTTCTGGTGGAACGACATCCAGAAGAAAATCACCACTACAAATACGAGCAGCAGGGCTCCAACCCGCGGGCGTTCCTCTTTTGTTGAAACCTGCAGTATCCATGCAACAAAGCCTGCAAAAAGACCAAAGGCAAAGCCAATATCCACGTTTCCAAAGATGAAGTAAACAGCCATCGTAACAAAAGCCATGGCGCCCATCGAAACACCCATTTTCGATACGCCGCCCTGGATTTTGACTTCCCTGGTTGCAGTGCTTACCTCTTTTTGGGGCAGGTGCTTGCTGAAAAAAATATACACCATCAGCGAAATCAGCATGGCACATGCCGCAATTGCAAAGGCATAGTTGTAACCCTGTGCAAAAACATCGATGTAATCACGGGCAAAATTGTCCAAATCAGTAATAGGACCGTTGAGTGATACCGCATTTGCAAGTTCGGCAAAGCGGGTGGTGTTTGTAAGTTTTCCGCTCAGCACCATATGTGCCATGGCAGGGAGGCTGCCGTCGTGAGCAAATCCGTTGATGTTCAGCCACCAGTTGCGGATTGCAGTCGCGGCAAAAGGCGCAAAAAATGCACCCACGTTAATCCCCATGTAGAAAATAAGGAAAGCCTTGTCGCGCAGGTGGGCATACTTCGGATTGTCGTACATCTGACCTACAACTGCCTGCAGGTTCCCCTTAAACAGGCCGTTACCAAGGGCAATTGTCAGAAGGAAAATCACAGTGGCCGACAGCGGCATGCCCGGAATGGCCATCATCACATACCCAAAAAACATGATGATGATACCGGCAAGAATCACTGCCTTGTACTTCTTGGTGGCATCGGCAAGGATTCCTCCCAGCAAAGCCAGTGCATAAATGGCAAAATAAAACCAGCTGTAAATACTGCCGGCAGTTTCGGCATTCACGCCGTACTTCGCCTGCAGAAACAAAACAAGAATGGCCATCATGGTATAGAACCCGAACCGTTCGCCCATATTGGCAAAAAAGGCTACAATTAGCCCCTTAGGATGATTTTTAAACATTGATTTTTGATAATAAAGTTTACGTTTTAGATTTCTTGCAACCAGCGCAAAAATAAAATCCGGATTGCCGCGTAAAGTTGATTAAAATCATGTTCTGCAGGTAGTAAATCAATAAAATTTTTAACACCCGGTTTAGTATTTGCTCATTTACCTGTCAATTTGATTAAATCATGTTGATCCATGTCCGGATTGCCATGATTCTTCACCTGTATCCCGGAGTGCCCTTTCTGTATAGAATCGATCCAGCCGTGGGAAGTGCCTGATGTTAAGGAAATGATACATATATTCCCCATAGTAAACTTAATATAAACTCAATATAAAGTCATATTAAAGTCAATTATAATTGAATTTACATTGAGTTTATATTGAATTTACATTGAATTTAAACTGAGTTTGATACAGCCGTGGCAGCCTGATTTCCTGATTCATATATATCAGGCATCCGGGATGGCCGGTTCTAGTTTCTTTTACCGGTAGGGTAAAGCATCAGCCGGCGGCAGCATGTTCAACCCTTACCTGGCAGGGGCACAGGCATGACCTTGTCAGATGAACTTACGGTCAGCCACCAGGTTCCCGGTTAAAAGTCCTGAGACTGAACTGTGCGAATCTGGATAATCTTGTCGTACTGTCAGAAAAGTTAAAGTTAATTGGGCTGATTTGGCTTTATAGCTTTAACTTTAGCAGTAAAAAGATTTCTTGTTTTATGAAATTGTTTTCGACGCGACAGATTGCTGAACTCGACAGGTATACCATCAGTCATGAACCGGTTGCTGATATCGATTTGATGGAACGTGCTGCCATGCAGGTAACTGAATGGCTTGCTGCCCGCTACCCGCACAGGAAGAAAATGATATTTTTTGCAGGGCCTGGCAATAACGGGGGCGATGCGCTTGCGGTGGCCAGACTGATGGCAGGATGGGGGTTCATGTGTGAATTGTATTTATATGATGCAGGCAAAGGGCTTAAAGGCTCACCGGCCATTAACCTGCAGCGCCTGAAGGCGCAGGGAAATACAGTGTTGAAGGTTTTAACCGGGATTGAGGATTTTCCTTCAACCAGTCCTGATGACCTGATCATTGACGGGCTATTCGGGTCGGGGTTGTCACGTCCGCTTGAGGGCCTGCCGGCACAAATTGTGCAGAAGATCAACAGCCTTCCCAATGAAGTGGTTGCCATTGATATTCCGAGCGGTTTGATGGGGGAGGATAATTCAGGGAACATGAACGGTAGTATCATTCAGGCTGATATCACACTTACTTTTGAATTTCCCAAACTTAGCTTCCTGTTTCCGGAGAATGAAAATTACACAGGTAAATGGGAAGTACTGCCTATAGGGCTACATCCTGAGGGCATGAAGTCTGTCGAATCGGATTATTCCCTTACACTCAGTGAGGATATAAGGGGTATGATGGTTCCCCGGGCGAAGTTTTCGCACAAGGGAAACTTCGGTCATGCGCTGCTCATTGCAGGCAGTTATGGCAAGACAGGGGCAGCGGTACTGGCATCGAAGGCATGCCTCCGGGCCGGGGCCGGTTTGCTTACAACACATGTTCCGCATTACAGTTATCCGGTGATGCAGACTGCCGTGCCGGAGGCCATGGTGAGCATCGACGCCCATGAGTTTATGTTTACAGAATTTCCCGACCTGGCTCCGTTCAATGCCATTGGTTCGGGGCCGGGTATCGGCATGAAGCCCAACACCAGAAAGGCGTTGTATGAACTGATTACAAAAGCCCGTGTTCCGCTGGTGCTTGATGCCGATGCGCTGAACATCCTGGCAGAAAATCCAGAATGGATGCAGTTTCTGCCTGAACAAACAATTCTGACTCCGCATCCGGGAGAGTTCCGGAGGCTGGCAGGTGAGGCATCCGGGTCATGGGAAAGGGTTCAGCTTCAGCGTAAGCTGGCTGCCACCCTGAAGGTGATTATTGTGCTGAAAGGGGCATATACTTCTGTTGCCCTCCCCGATGGGCGCGTGTGTTTTAATTCAACAGGTAATCCGGGTATGGCAACTGCAGGCAGCGGCGATACCCTTACCGGCATCATCCTCGGGCTGCTGGCATGCCGCATGAAACCTGAACAGGCTGCTGTTGCCGGTGTATACCTGCACGGACTGGCAGGTGACCTGGCGGCAAAAGTTAAATCGGAACCGGCGCTGGTTGCAGGGGATATCATTGAATTCCTTGGGCAGGCGTTTATAGCGTTAGAGGAAAAGACACAAGATGATTAGACACAGGTATCAAGACTGCATTGAGCCTGTGCATGATGAGTTGATGTCTTGTGTCTGTAAGTCTTGATACTAAAAATCAAAATTCATTAAAAAAAAGATGAATTGCACAATAAAATTCTATTTTTAGGGCTTTATTTAAAAATGAGCAAGAGAATGATGAGGAAACTGATTTTCATTATGGCTGTGGTGTTTGCACTTCCTGCAGCCGGTCAGCGCAAGCGGCCTGAAGCAGGGGCAATGCCTGTGGTTGTTGAAGGGATAACCTATGCACTTCCGCGCACCGGATTCCGCTTACAGGTAGAAGCAGTAAGTGAAACTTTTGAGCCGGGCCCTTATGCTGCATTTGCAGGTCCGCTCCTTGGAATCACTGATGTCAGGAACCGTCCCTATGTGAAATGGACGATCGGCAAGGTGGTTTTGGAGCCTTATTCAGAGCCTGATCCTGAACATGTATATAAAACAATGGGAGAAGCGGCGTTTGGTATTGATTTGACCTATGACGGAAGGCTGGCAGGGGTGAATTCGGGCAGAATTGCTGAATCATCATCAGCCTCCGCAAGCTTTTCGGGTGGCAGTAATTTCGTGAAGGATGAAGGTTTTTCATTTTCAAATATTCAGCTTAATCCTGTCACACAACGGAATGATTCACTCAGGCGTTCTGCCAGGGCAGGCAATGATGAAAAGGCAGCAGAAGCTGCACGCAGGATACTTGAATTCCGTAACCTTCGTTACCAGATTGTGGCAGGGTTAATGGATGAATTTCATCCCGACGGGGAAGCATATAAGGTAAGCCTTGCGGAACTGGAACGCATGGAAAGGGAATACATGAGCCTTTTTGTGGGCCGGTCAACCTATCAGTCAAGCACAACAGGCTTTAACTTTGTTCCTACCTCGGCCTCCGAGAAGGGGGAAGTGGTTTTCCGGTTCTCAGAGGAAAATGGAGTGCTTCCTGCCTCAAATCTTGCAGGCAAGCCCGTCATGATCAGGGTTGAACCTGAAAAAGGTTTATTAAGCAAATATGCCGGATTGTCAAAAACAGCAGCACCTTTATCGGGTGAAAGCGGAATTTTTTACCGGATGCCTGCTGTTGCCAATGTAAGCATTATATATGAACTGAATACAATTGTCACATCGAGGGTTGTACTTCCGCAGTTCGGACAGGTTGCACCCATCCCCGAGGAATTACTGCACGGCGGCTATTCCATCGAGATACATCCCGAAACCGGTGCTATAAAGTCGATATTTAAAAAATAGAATATGAAAAGAGGCTGTCTTGTAAATGGGTTCCACCACCATGATTATGGCGGTGGCAGTCAGGGCAGGATAAGAAGCCGGAGCTTGTCTCCTGTTCAATGATGGTATTTTCGGGTTCTGGGTTTTTCAAGAATCAGCTTCAGTCCTCCATCTTTTTTGTGGAATGTATTAGTTGGAGTGCCGGAAAGTCCATTATTATGGGATTGCAGTTTTTGGATTATCATCAGCTTTAATTCATGTCATTTGTAGGAAATCATATTCATCCCAATGTTTTTTTTATATTTTTATCAGCCTGATTTAAAATAACCAATTTTTTGAAATGACATGAGTAAATCGACAAAGACCTTAAAAGATTCTGCTGCTTTACGCTGGATGGTGCTTATCCTGATTTCGGGACTGATGTTCAGTACATACTGGTTCCAGGACTTCTTTTCACCCCTGCGTGATTTAATGGAAACCGACCTTGGCATCAACAGCGAGGAGTTTGGCAGGATCATCGGACTAACCACCATTGCCAACATGTTTGGTATGATTATCATTGGCGGGATCATTCTTGACAAGTGGGGAATCAGGCTGGCCGGACTGGCATTCGGAGGACTGGCCGCGCTGGGGGGAATCATCACAGCTCTTGCTTCGATGGGGTATTTCGGAGAGGACAAATCAAGTATCCTGGCCGGGCTAATCATCGGACGTATCTTCTTCGGTTCGGGGCTTGAAGTGGTTTGTGTAGTAGTAACCCGTACAATTGTCAAATGGTTTAAAGGTTATGAACTGGCACTTGCCATGGCCATCAATATGGGATTTGGCCGTTTAGGTTCGGCGCTTGCCATTGCCATTTCACTCGATATTGCTGGCGTAAAAGTATCTCCGGCAGTGGTTTTTGCTGCATCGCTGATAGGGTTGTCGCTTATCATGTTTGTGATTTACCTGTTCTTCGATATTAAACTTGATAAACAGGAAAAGGCTATCAGGGAAGAAGAGCAGAAAAAGAAACAGTCAACTTCAATGGCAGGGGGTATTGGCAAAAAAGCCGAAGTTGGTGATGAGGATTTCCGGTTTTCGGATTTGGTAAAACTGGCAACCAACAAATCATTCATATACATTGCCCTTTTATGTGTTGCTTTTTATTCTGCCGTTTTCCCGTTTATTCAGTATGCACCTGACCTGCTTGTAAATAAATTCGGGTTCAGTTATGTGCTTCCGGAGTCAGCAACGGTTGTTGCTTTTGGCAGTGAAGCCATTGGGAGTGCGATTGTTTTTGTTGTGATCTTTATTTTTGCGCTATCTGTAACGCTTATCCCCAACAGCTTAAAAGACAGAAGTGCCAAAAGGCTTTCACTGATAATTATCCTTGGCATTTTTGCCATTGCGGTATTCCTTGTTCGTGACACACTGGGTGAATGGCTTGTCAACGGACCAAAAACTGCCTCACTGATTCCGCTTGGCACCATCATATTCACGCCCATCTTTGGAAGTTATGTTGACCGTAAGGGAAAGGCAGCTTCGCTGATGATCCTGGGATCTCTTCTGCTGATTTTTGCCCACCTTTCATTATCGGTTTTCCATTCACCTATCCTGGCGTACTTCGGGCTGTTGAGCCTTGGAATTGCCTTTTCACTTGTGCCTGCGGCCATGTGGCCGTCGGTTGCCAAAATAGTTGCCGAGAACCGTCTTGGGACTGCCTATGCTTCGATGTTTACAGTCCAGAACTGGGGACTTGGAGCATTTTTCTGGGGAATAGGTGCCCTTCTTTACAAGGTAAATTCTGAAGTTGTGAATGCCATAGCCGATGCCAGGGAAAAATTTCAGGCCCAGGGATTATCGGGTGGGGAGGTTGCCGACCGGATAAAGGAACTTCAGATGCAGGGGCAATTGCCTTATTACGACTATACATGGCCAATACTCATGCTGGTGGCGTGCGGGGTTATCTCAATTTTTCTTGCATATAAACTGAAGCAGGCCGACAGTGAGCAGGGTTACGGCCTTGAACTTCCTTCAGGACATAAACCTTCTTAACATGGGTTTGGACCATCTTAAATATTGTACATTAAGATATTCACGAAATTCACAATTTGAAAACGATATGAAAAATGTAAAGGATATCAGGCCACAGGAGGTCTGGAATATATTTGACCAGATGCTTCGTATCCCACGTCCATCGAAGCATGAGGAAGAGATACGGGAATGGGCTGCTGGTTTTGGGAAAAGCCTGGGGCTGGAAACCATAACCGACAGTGCCGGAAACGTCATCATACGCAAACCTGCAACCCGTGGAATGGAAAATCGCAAGGGAGTGATTCTGCAGGGTCATCTGGATATGGTACCACAAAAGAACAGTGACAAGAGCCATGATTTCACAAAAGATCCGATTGAAGCTTTCATTGATGGTGACTGGGTGAAAGCCAACGGGACCACCCTGGGTGCCGATAATGGCATAGGCGTTTCGGCCGCATTGGCTGTTTTGGCCTCCGATGGCCTGAAGCATGGTCCGCTGGAGGTGCTTCTGACTGCTACTGAAGAAACAGGAATGGACGGGGCCAACGGTCTGGAAGCTGGTGTGCTCCGGGGGGAAATATTAATCAATACCGATTCGGAAGATGAGGGCGAACTTTATGTAGGATGTGCCGGCGGCGAGGATGTGAATGTGCTTTTTAACTATGAGGAAGAACAGGCTCCTTCGGGATTCACTGCTTTTAAGCTTAACGTCACAGGGTTAAAGGGTGGGCACTCGGGCATCGATATCGTGCTTCAGCGCGGAAATGCCATTAAAGTTTTTTTCAGGATGCTGCATGCGGCTCAGCAGCGCCTTGGTGCAAGGCTTGTTTCGATTGATGGCGGAAGCCTGAGAAATGCCATTCCAAGGGAAGCTTTTGGTGTAATCGCCGTGCAGGAGCAACTTTCGGATGATTTCCGCAAGCTTGTTGATGAAATGGCATCGGTTGTCAGAAGGGAGCTTTCGGCTACCGATCCGGGACTCAAGGTTACCGTAGAAGAAGCTGAACTGCCTTCCGGCATCATGGCCGAAGAGGTGCAGCTAAAGCTGGCAATGGCGGTAATGGCATGTCCCAACGGGGTAATCCGTATGAGCGACAGCATGGCCGGTCTTGTTGAAACTTCATCAAACCTGGCCATTGTAAAATCGGACTTACAGAACAAAACCATTAAGGCAGCATGCCTGATGCGCAGTTCGGTTGATTCGGCCAAAGATGAGCTGGGAACGCGGATGAAAGCTGTTTTTGAACTTGCGGGAGCGAATGTTACCCTGACGGGCAGTTATCCGGGATGGAAACCCGATATGGATTCACCCATTCTGAAGGTAATGCAGGATGTATATAACAACAGGTTTGGCAAAATCCCTGAAATCAAAGCCATCCATGCCGGCCTCGAATGCGGGATACTGGGAGGGAAATACCCGCACTGGGACATGATTTCATTCGGGCCAACCATTCGTTTTCCACACTCACCCGATGAGAAGGTAAATATTGAAACAGTAGAAAAGTTCTGGGAATTCCTGGTTGCAACACTGGAGAATATTCCTGAAAAATAGGATAAACATCATCCGGCGGTTAACAACAGGTTAGCCGCCGGTTGTTTTTTCGGGATATTTATTTACTTTGAAATGTTTTGGTCTATAACGTCAGGCTACCCTGTTCATCATATTGCCAGAAAGGTGCCCATGCGATTTCCCAGGCATAGCCATCGGGATCGGCGAAATACGCATCATAACCGCCCCAGAAGGTGTCACGTGGTTTAATCAGTATAGTAGCCCCGCTTTTAATCACCCTTGCAAACAATTCATCCACTTCCTCTTTTGATTCCCTGTTGATGGCAAGGGTTACCCCCGGAAAGGATGGTTTTTCGGTGGGCACTCCTGCGTCTTCTGCAAGTTTGTCGAAAGGATAGAGGCCTACGATGATCCCGCCCTGGTGGAAGAATATGATACTTTCACTGCTTCCGGGAGCGGGTTCCCATCCCAGTGCTTTCCTGTAGAATTCCTTTGATTTCTGAAGATTTGAAACTCCCAGGGTAACGATGTTTAAGCGTGGTTTCATAGTGATGATTTAATTTTCATTGATGGTCGAAGCCATAAATGTACAAAAGATTTTGTGCGGCAGAGCATGAATTTTATACAATCACGACAATAAAAAACGGGGGTTGTTTGCCTGAAAATTATATTTTTGCAATGTACAATTAAAATTATGAAAATGAACAGGTCACTGGCAGTCGTCACGCTCATTGTATGCTTTCTTGCATCCTGTTCGAGCGGAAAAAAGGCATTGCAGAAGGGCGATTACTTTTCTGCAATTTCAAAAGCTGTTGATAGGCTGAAGTCCTCACCCGAGAATAAAAATGCTGCCGGAGTGCTGAGAGACGGTTATCCGCTCGTACTTGAGTGGACTCAGGAAGAAATTGACCTTGCCCTTTCATCGGGTTCGCCATATAAATGGGAACAGGTTATTGGAATTATGAGGCAGATGAACAACCTTTCATCTGAAATCAGGAGTGCCCCGGCTGCACGAAAAATTATCCCCAATCCAAAGAATTATACCTCGGAGCTGACAATGGCCTCTGAGAGGGCAGCCGAAGAAAGGTACAAGGCAGGACTTGCCGAACTGGAACTTAATACGCGTGAGTCAGCGCGACAGGCCTGGAGCCACTTTCGTGCTGCCGACCAGTTTGTGGGCGGGTATAAGGATGTGAGGGAACTGATGGAGACTGCAAGGGAGCTGGCAACAATCAAGGTAATTCTGCAGGCCATTCCAGTTCATACACAAAAGTACAGGCTGTCATCGGAATTCTTTTATAACCAGGTTTTCGAGTACCTGAACAATCGTTATGGCGCGCGAAGTTTTGTAAGCTTTTATTCTCCTTTCAGGGCAGAAAATGAAGGGCTTGAAGATCCTGATTTTATCGTAAACCTTGAATTTTTCGATTTTTCAATAGGTAACCTCACTCATTCGGAAAAAGAGGAAAAGCTGGAGAAGAAGGTGAAGATTGAAACTAAGGATACAACGAAAGTTGAGTACAGGACCTATATGGCGAAACTGAAGACTTTCAGCGATAAGGTACAGTCGGGCGGAAGCCTGAGGGTGCAGATATTTGACCCTTCATCCGATAAATTATATTATGATGATATTTTGCCGGGAGCATTTACCTGGGTAAATGAATATGCGATGTATGTTGGCGATGAAGCAGCACTCGATAAAAAGCAGCTTGACCTGACAAAGCGCAAAGCTGTGCCGCTGCCTCCCGAACAGGATCTTTTCATTGAATTCACTAAACCGATATACAGCCAGGTAACGCAGCGTCTTAATCAATTTTTTCAGAGATATAATTAAAAGCTCAGTATCATCCGGCATTAATACATCACGTTGCATGTGAAGTGTTAAGGCAAATTAAATGGCCTGCAGTAATTTCGTTCATTAACTGAATTTCACTTTCTTTGATGTTTGTTTTTCAGGTAGTAAATGAACAATATATCTTGTGTAATTTTCTGCAGGTGCGGAGCCGGTGTAACAGAGGCCGGAAAGCTTGATGCCATTGCCGGTGGGTTGAAGCAGCTGGATACAAAGGTACATGAGCTGCATGATTTATGTGCATTCAGTATCAGCGGCCGGGAACTGTTACAAAGAATAGGTGCCGGTTCCGGTAAAACGATTATTCTGGCATGTTATCAACGAGCTGTAATCAATATGTTGAAGCAGGCCGGGCTGGACACATCAAATTTCGAAGTACTGAATTTCAGGGATGCCTCTTCCGCTGAGATGTTGTCGATCCTACATAAGGATTACGGGATTACCAGCGGAAATGCTGAATACACTATTCATGAATCAACTCTTGAAGTTCCTGCATGGTTTCCTGTGATTGATAAGTCACTTTGTACACTTTGCGGCAAATGTGCGCGCTTTTGTTTGTTCGGGGTTTATGCCTATGATAAAAAAAGCCTGCAGGTAGTAAACCCGTTGAACTGTAAGAATAATTGCCCTGCATGTGGCCGTACCTGTCCGGCTTCGGCCATCATATTCCCAAGACTGAATGAAAATTCGGTACTGTCGGGCGAAAATCCTGAGCCGGTAATGAAGAATTCGGGAAACAATGGATTGTTTGTCATGCTGAGTGACAGAAATCATAACAGGAAAAATATCTTCAGGAATGATATCATTGCCAAGGCTGAGGAAGAAAGACGCAAAGCACTTGAAGAATTAAAAGCGTCGGTTAACAAAAAAGAGAAGAATGATTAAACGTATACTACTTAAAACTGACAGAAGATGCTTGTGGAAACTTGTATATAATCTTGCTTATAAAGGAGCAATAAGTTTTCACCGTTATCAGAAGCGATTAAAGAAAGGTGATTTTTTTCCTGCCTTTCACTTTATTTCGGTTACTGACGACTGTAACCTGAACTGCCAGGGTTGCTGGGTTACGGGTAAGAAAAAAAACAGCAGGCTGAGTGAAGCACATCTTGACAGGCTGATATCAGAAACAAAAGCCAGGGGTTCATATTTTTTTGGGATCCTGGGAGGGGAACCCCTGATGTACAGGCCCGTGTTTGATGTTTTCAGGAAACATTCCGATTGTTATTTCCAGCTTTTTACAAATGGAACCCTGCTTTCGCCACAGGTAGCCGAAAATCTTCGGGTGGCGGCCAATGTAACCCCGCTCATCAGTTTTGAAGGAGATGAAAATGTTGCAGATATCCGTCGTGGTGGAAAAGAAGTGTACCGCAGGACATGGGATGCCATTTCAAATGCAACTGAAGCCGGGCTATTTACAGGGGTTGCAATGAGTGTATGTAAATCAAATTTAAACCTGGCGCTGTCAGCAGAGTTTATTGAAAAGCTGATTAAAAAGAATGTTGGATACATATGGTACTATATTTACCGTCCGGTAGGAGAAAATGCTTCGCCAGAGCTCGCACTCAGCAGCGATGAGATACAAAAGCTGAGACAGTTTATGGTTGATGCACGTGAAATCTACGATATTGCCATTATCGATGCTTACTGGGATGAAGAAGGAAATGGCCTGTGCCCGGCAGCCTCGGGCCTCAGCCATCATATTAATGCTTCGGGTTATATTGAACCCTGTCCGGTCATCCAGTTCTCAGCTGATAATACAGGAGAAAAAAGACTCACTGACATTTACCGTACATCAGCTTTTCTGGAAGATCTCAGAAAAAGCATTCCTCAGAAGACCAATAGTTGTATCATTATGGAAGATCCCCAATGGGTAGTTGAGATGGCAGAAAAACACATGGCGACAGATACATCGGGGAGAGGGAATGAAGCTGACAGGCTTAAAAATATGATTGCAGTGCCTGGGCATGGCTCAGCGGTTCCGGTTGCGGAAAAGAGCTGGATATACCGGATGGCAAAGAAAAGGGCATTTTTCGGATTAGGGGCATACGGATAAAGGCATGTTGCAGTTAAATAACATATTAAAGGTCCCCATGCAGGCTGAACTCAGAAGTGAATTGAGACAGCAGGTAAAACTGTATGTTCAGGGAAAAAGGATTTTTGCTCCAGCCGGGCTTGATAAGCTGCAGGATTATGCCGGTGAGATAATTGCTGCTACAAGGTGCGACAGCAGATTTTTTAACTTCATTGTGGTATTGCTTGGAAATGAAATCTGGAAGGAGATCGTAAGAGCAACTCCTTATAACAGGAGGCTCCTGCTGTTGCCCCAGTGTTTGAGAAATGAGAGCCGGTGCAGGGGGATATTTGATGAACTTGGCTTGCTGTGTTCAGGCTGTGGAGGCTGCAACATTGATTCAATCCTCAACAAGGCAGAACAACTGGGATATACCACCCTGGTGGCTGAAGGTACAACAGTGGCTCTTGAGCTGGTAGAAGAGGGGGCTGTCGATGCAGTTATCGGGGTGAGCTGTATGGCTGTTCTCCGCCGGTCCTTCGAGCATGTAACCAATGTAGCTGTGCCCGTAACAGGCATACCGCTGCTTTGTGACGGCTGCTCTGCCACAACTGTTGATTTTGCCTGGCTGCTGGATGAACTTGAAGATTTCAGTGGCATCAACGGTTTCACACCTTTGTCACTCTCGCTTGTTAAAAATCAGGTTGCTGATTTTTTCAGTTCAGCCGTACTACAGCATTATTTCAACCTGCAGAACGAAACTGAACGATTGGCACATCATATGATGCAAATGGGTGGGCAGCGTATGAGGCCTCTCCTGGCTGTGCTGGCCTACAGGGCCTATTCGGAAGAAATACTGGATGAAAATCAGCAGCTGCTTGCCATTATCATTGAATGTTTTCATAAAGCTTCGCTGATTCATGATGACATTGAAGATGATGAAGATGAACGGTACGGTCAGCCGGTACTTCATCGTTCCGAAGGGATTCCGCTGGCTGTGAATACCGGTGATTACCTGATAGGAAAAGGCTATGCGCTGCTTTCACAGCTGAAACTAAAACCTGAAGTGATTGCAGCCTGCCTGTCGGTGGTTGCAACTTCACATTTAAAGCTTGCTGAAGGACAAGGCGAGGATATCCTTTTGCATTCCACGCTCAAGGAAAAGAGCATAGAGGATATGATTCACATATTCAGGTTAAAGGCTGGTGAAGCAGTGAAAGTTGCATTGTTGGCAGGTGCAATTGCAGGAGGAGCAAATGAACAGGAACTAAAAATTCTTCAGGGTTTTTCAGAAGATTTTGGAATAGCCTATCAGATACGTGATGATTTAAATGAGTTTGGTGAAGAGAAACGCCAGACCGGGTTTCTTAATTTCCCTTTTCTGGTTGTGCTGCTTCATCAGGAAATGAAAGCATCAGGCGATGATTTTTCTAAAATCACTGAGCATAACCAATTGGAAATTTTTATAGAAATGGCTTCCAGGTACCAGGTTGAAGAAAAAGCAGCAAGTATCCTGAATGAATTTATCGCACAGTGTTACCTTAAGCTTGACAGTCTTGAGAATCAGCCGTTGCGGCTTGCATTGTATAATGTAATGGGCAAGGTGTTTAAGGACCGGAAACGTGGAAACTGAAATTCAGGCCGTACCGGTTGATAACCTTTTTAACGGATTTATAAGAAAGGGTTACCAGGCAATGGGGCATGGGATGCAGATTGAATTAAAAACATTCATCAGGAGTGCACAGCATGGGAACGGATGTTTTACAGACAGGGCTGGTAAACCCGATCTTTATTATTCATTATTTGGGGTCTGGCTTTCAAGGGCACTGGAAATGGGTGATGTACTGGAAAAGCATAAAAGATTTATTCATGAGGATACAACTCAGAAAGTTAATCCGGTTGATTCACTTGCATTTCTGATTATCAGCAGGCTGCTTTATGCTGATGAGGCGGGGGTTCCTTCCCTGGCGGAGTTAATGAAGCTGTCATTTTTCAAAAACAGACAAGCCGGTTTTTTTTACCGTCTGTTTCTGTTTATGCTTGCAGTCGATATGTACTATCCGAAACGTTGGTGGCTTATGCTGATGAGGCCGTTGCTGGCAGTTTATCCCTTGCCGGATGAAGCCCCCTGCAGCATTGTTGCAGCATACACCGTAGTAAGGAGCCGGTTACGGTTGGGAAATTCGAAGGAGATTGAAAGACTTGTTTCATATTTTGAGGAAGGTAAGGGATTTAAGGCATTTACCGGATTAGGACAAGCCGATTTGTTGTCGACTTCAGTTGCATTGTTTGCCCTCAAAACAACAGGTGCCGATTTGCGGCTTTATGCACCTTCATGTCTTGAACTGATACAGGACAGTTACGACTGCGGAGCTTTCCTAGCAGGAAACGGAGATAATTTTCGCGATTTGGAATATACATTTTATGGATTGCTTGCTTTGGGAATACTTGTATGAGCTATAGAAAGGAACTGGAGAACAGGCTGCATGAAGTTGGGCATTTACTTGCAGCAGAACTGAAACCTGAAGGGAACTGGGAAGGCAGGCTTTCTTCCAGCGCGCTTGCCGTGGCTGTTTCAGTGGCCGCATTGTATTTTCATCGAAGGGAAGAGCATTCGGAGGCTACTGATAAAGGTCTCCGGTGGTTATGTGATCACATGAATGCTGACGGCAGTTACGGGGATACTCCCCAGAGCCCCGGGAATGTGAGTACAAGCTTGCTGGTTTATGCAGCTTTTAATCTGTTCAGGTCGGCTAAGCCGTGGACCGGGAGTTTTCAGGACAAGGTTGCCGCATGGTTGTCGGACCAGGGAATCGATGTTCATTCGGCACAGGTTTCAGAGGTGATTCTGGCCCATTATCAAAAGGATTATACATTTTCGGTGCCTATTCTGGCGATGTGCGGACTCTGTGGTGTGCCCGGAGAAAGCGCATTCGAATATATCCCGCAGCTGCCTTTTGAATTGTCGCTGATGCCCCGGCGTTTATACAGGGTGTTGAACCTTAGCGTTGTCAGTTATGCCATCCCGGCACTGGTTGCAGTTGGAATCGTTATCTTCAAAAAGAAAAGATCGAATGCCGCATGGAAGCTTATCAGGCACTTTTCAATCCCAAAAGCACTGAAGATTCTGAAACGCATGTTGCCTGAGAGCGGAGGTTACCTGGAAGCAAGTCCGCTGACTGCTTTTGTGGTATTGAGTCTTATCAATTCCGGATACAGCAACGAGGTGGTAGAAAAGGGCATAGGATTTCTCAGAAATACGCAGCGGGATGACGGGAGCTGGCCCATTGATGTGGATTTGTCAAACTGGGTAACTTCATTATCGGTAAAGGCATACCGGTCAAACCTTGATTATTTTTTACCTGTTGGCGCGGCCGACAGGATAGCCGGGTATTTCAGGCAGGTACAGAACAAAAATATACATCCCTTTAACGGTACACAGCCGGGTGGCTGGGGCTGGACGAGTTATCCCGGGTCGGTTCCAGACGGGGATGATACCCCGGGTGCAATACTTGCATTGCTGAGACTTCAGGAAAAAAAGGATATAAGAGCGGAAGTATATGAAGGATGCAAATGGTTGTTCAGCCTTCAGAACAAGGATGGAGGAATCCCCACTTTCTCGAAAGGATGGGGCAGACTTCCGTTTGACCAAAGTTGTTCCGATTTGACAGGGCACTGTATGCTGGCCTTTTCATCGGTGCTGGAGACTTACAGTGATGAACAGGACTTCAGCGGGAGGAAACTGCTTGTCAAATCATTTGAAAGGGCACTTATGTATCTTCGTAATAACATAAGCGATGATGGAAGCTGGCTGCCCCTATGGTTTGGAAACCAGTTTGCTGAAAAGCATGCAAATCCGGTGTATGGGACAGCACGTGTGGTTTCCTATCTGACTGATGTGTGCCGGCATGAATGGCTGCCCGGTAATCTCAGGAGCCAGGTGTCATTACTGATTGAAAAAGGGAGCAGGTATCTTATTTCAGTACAGAACAGTGACGGAAGCTGGGGAGGGGGTAAAAATATTGAAGGAACCATCGAAGAAACTTCGCTTGCAGTTTCAGCCCTGGCATCAGCCGAAAACTGGCAGCTGTGCATCAAAGCACTTGAATGGGTAGAACAGTTCAGGGCAACCAATGGCTTCAGAGCTTCACCCATAGGATTGTATTTTGCATCGTTGTGGTATGATGAAAAACTTTATCCTGTGACAGCTTATCTCGAGGCATTGTCGAGAATGCTTGAACTTACTGATGACAGGGAGTAGGCAATCGTTCAGGAATTAATTGTTTTGATTTCCTCACCTTCAGTCGTGAGGTATTTCCGTGCCAGGTTTGCTGTAAGGCATGAATGAACCGGGATAATTTCAATAAGATCGCCAATATTGAAAAGATCGATGTTTTTCTGTGAAACCTTCAGTATCCCATGTTCCTGGGAAAGCCTGGAAACATAGTTCCGTTCGCTCAGCAGTTTTTTACGGCCTTCTTTATAAACAACAATTCTTCCAAAAGATTCCTTCCCATCGATATTCTGCATTGATTCCTTTGAAAGATGGATGGCTCCGCCATAAATGACGATTTCATTCCGCGACGGATGTTTGGCAACCACAGGGCAAACCATCCTTACAGCGATGTCATCAAAACTGCATACCCCCAGGTTCATCTGCATCAGATCGAAGAATACAAAGTTGCCCGGCCTGATTTCATCCACTTCGCTGAAGTTTGTTGCAATTGTGCATGAAGGAGTATCGCCAATAGTCACCTGTACATCGGGGTAAGCCTTTTTGTAATGCTGCTTAAGGGCTTTCAGCTTGAGCAGTGCATCATAATGTGCGCTGAATATTTCATTTGTCGACAGTGCCTGGTAAGTGAGTCCGTTATGTGTCAGGAAACCTTTGAAGCGAAGATTTTTATTGTCAGATATTGCTTTAAGAATGGCATCCATCTTTTCGGTTTTTGAAACACTTATCCCGGTTCGGTTATAGCCAGTATCGACTTTGATATATATCCCTGCAGGGACCGATAGATTTTTTGCCAGCAGCTCAGCAGTGTCCTTGTTTTCAATCGTTACATTCAGTTTGATATTGGCAGCCAGCCGCATTATGTTATTCAGCTCGAGAAAGTTCAGGGGAAAAGCGATTGTGATGTCATTCCAGCCGCCAGTGGCAAAATATTCAGCCATCTGAACCGATGATACCGTGATGGCACTGACGCCTGCATTCCTGAACCACCGGGCTATTTCCAGTGACTGGTGGGTCTTGAAGTGAGGCCTGAAATGCAGGTTATTCTCCCTGGCCTTCTGCATCATCTTTTCGATGTTGCGAAGGCATATATCTTTATCTACCACCAGTGTCGGACGAATGATTTCAGTCATTTTTTTAGAATTTTGGTTACTGTTGCAGTTGATAAATTAACGTGTCGCGGGTTTCCATCAGTTTCTCAGAGATCCCAACCTTATAGATATGCGGGCTGATAAAGCGAAAATGTTCTACGGGCAGCAGTTCTGCCCTTTTTGTCAGATAAAGATGAATATTGGCAGGATTTTGCTTTTTAATCAGGATTTTTCCCTTGCTAAAGACCGGTTTCAACAGGGGTTCCTTGTGTAACCGGCTGATATCGGTAAATTTATGGCGATGGACCGGATGAAAGATTTTACCGGCATCCTCATGATTTTCACCTGCCAGTAAAACAGCATCACGGTAAAACATGCCTTCGTTGTCGAAACACCTGTAGAGTTGTTTTTTACCCGGCAGCGTGTTTTTTTCAACATTTTCCGACAGCTTCATTTTTGGCATGCCGTTTACTTCTGTCAGTTTATAAACCCCATCGAGGGCTGCATTTTTCTTTCCTGTTACCAGTTCAGTACCGACGCCGAAGGCATCGATGGGTGCATGCTGGTCGTGGAGCAGACTTTTAATGACATATTCATCGAGCTGGTTTGAGGCAATGATCGAAACATAATTTAACCCTGCGTTATCCAGCATTTCGCGTGATTTCTTGCTTAGATAAGCCAGGTCGCCGCTATCGAGCCTGATGGCTTTCAGCCTGTGCCCTTCATTTTCCATTTCCCTGGCAACGATAATGGCATTGGGGACACCTGATTTAAGGGTGTTGACAGTATCGACAAGCAGGACAGAATGTTCGGGGTTTGTTTTCACAAATGCCCTGAATGCATCGAGTTCATTGTCGAAGCTTTGGATCCATGAGTGGGCCTGGGTGCCCGAAACCGGGATGTCAAACATTTTGCCCGCCATTACATGGGAGGTTGAAGAAGCACCTCCGATTGCAGCAGCCCGTGAAGCATGAATGGCACCAAGCCCCTGTGCCCTGCGCAGGCCAAAATCAGAGAAGGTTTTTGTGCCGGCAACCTGTTTTATCCTGAATGCCTTGGTAGCGATAAGCGACTGGAAATTGATGATGTTCAGCAACAGGCTTTCAATCAGCTGGCATTCTATGATGTTGCCTTCAACCTGAATGACCGGTTCATTGGGAAAAATGATCTCTCCTTCACTGACACTGTCGATGCTGCCTGAGAACCTGAACCCTGACAGGTACTGCAGGAATTCATGCCTAAAACCCTGTTCTTCGAGGTACCTGATGTCAGAACTGCTGAAGGTGTATTCTTTCAGAGCTGCAAGAAAATCTTCGAGTCCTGCAAAGACAGTAAACCCACCATTAAACGGATTGGTGCGGAAGAAATAATTGAAGACAGTTTTTTCGTCTTTTTTCCCACACAAGAAATAACCCTGGGCCATCACCAATTCATAGAAATCGGTGTAAAGCCCCCACTCATTGATTACAACCGGCATATTTATTACATCTTTTTCAGGATGTATAAATATAACCAAGTTCTGAGCAATAAAAAAAATTATTATTCACCGGGGAAGCTGTGCAGGACCGGAAAATATGATGCTTTATTGAAAGCGGGAACCCGGTAATACAGGGCCTGACTGCTGGCTTAATCTTTTTTGAGAAAGATGGTTTGCTGCCGGTTTGGTCCCACAGATGCAATAGAAACCGGAATACCCATTTCTTCTTCAATAAAGTTGATGTAGTTGTTTAATTCTTCCGGGAATTCATTCTCATGCCTGATTTGGGTGAGATCAGTTTTCCAGCCCGGCAGCTCGGCATAGACCGGTATAACATCATCATTCAGTTCAAACGGGAAATGCTCAACAGTCTGGCCATTGATTTCGTATGCCACACAAACCTTAATTGTATCAAAACTATCGAGAACATCAGCTTTCATCATTATCAGTTCGGTAGCTCCATTGAGCATTACAGAATATTTCAGTGCGACCAGGTCGAGCCATCCGCAGCGGCGTGGCCTGCCTGTCGTTGAGCCATATTCATGACCTGCATCCCTGAGCATGTCGCCTGTTTCATCATGCAGTTCGGTTGGGAAAGGCCCCATGCCCACACGTGTGCAGTAGGCCTTGAATATTCCATAAACCTTGCCTATTTTCTGTGGCGCAAGGCCGAGGCCTGTACATGCTCCTGCGCAAATGGTATTGGAACTTGTAACAAAAGGATAGGAGCCAAAATCGATGTCAAGCATTGTACCCTGTGCACCTTCGGCCAGCACCGAACGGTTACTGTTGAGCAGTTCATTGATGAAATGCTCGGTATCTACAATCTTAAATGATTTTAGAACCTCAATGCCTTCGAGCCATTCCTTTTCGCAATCATCAAGAATTTCACTGTAATCGTACCTGAAAAATTCTGAAAGCAATGCCTTGTGGCTTTCAATCCTTTCATTGTATTTTCGTGAAAAATCCTGAAGCAAATCACCTACACGCAGCCCTTCACGTCCAATTTTATCTTTGTAGGTAGGGCCTATGCCTTTTAATGTGGAGCCAATTTTCGTAGCTCCTTTCTTCTGTTCAGAGGCAGCATCCAGCAATCGGTGTGTTGGTAATATCAGATGGGCTTTTTTTGAGATGTACAGATTTTCGGTGAGTTCAATGCCAATTTTCCTGATCGATTCAATTTCTTTTTTGAATACAATGGGATCGATGACAACACCATTGCCAATGATATTGATTTTGTTGTCGCGGAATATACCTGATGGGATTGTATGCAAAACCTGTTTGATTTCATTGAATTCCAGCGTGTGACCTGCATTGGGACCTCCCTGAAAGCGGGCAACTACATCATATCCGGGAGTTAAAACGTCGACTATTTTTCCTTTTCCTTCATCGCCCCACTGCAGGCCCAAAAGTACATCTGCTTTCATTTTGATAAAATTTACTTTTTCAAACGGTTTAAATTGAAACTCAGTTAAGCCGGAAGTTACAGTCAATGCTGACTCCGGTTTTTTTTCACAATGAAACCGTGAAGACAGATTCACAAGGAATTCCTTTCACGGTATCAGATTTAAAGTTTTTAAAAGTACAAATATTTTTGTTTGAAGTGACAAAATTGTAAAGGGCTTACTTCAATTTTATGAAATGATAATGGGTCGATGAGTTTAATCATCATTAAGAGGCTGACCATAAATGTATAATGTGTGATGCGATAGCCGGAAGTTGTTTTTCATGCATGCATCTTCGATGATTTCCCTGATTCGCGGATCAAAAAATTCCATTACTTGTCCGGTTGACGTATCAATGAGGTGATCGTGCTGCATGATGGCAAATGCCTTTTCAAACTGGGCTATGTTTTTCCCAAACTGATGTTTCACAACCAGCTTGCACTCAAGAAGCAAATCGATTGTATTGTACAGGGTAGCGCGGCTTACCCGGTATTTTTTGTTTTTCATTGAAATATAAAGGGATTCAATATCGAAATGCCCTTCACGTGAATAAATTTCATCGAGAATGGCAAAGCGTTCAGGAGTTTTCCTATGTCCGTTTTTCTCGAGATATTCCGTAAACATATTCCTGACTGTCTCCCTTGTTTTCTGGCTATTCATATACAGACCAATTACAATCAGGAGTCAAAAATAGGAATATTTTTTTGATTATTAAGACTAATTAAAAATTAATCATTCAGGTTTTCATCGCGTGAAACACGATCAATCCCTTTAATTTTCTCCAGACTTGAAATCAGATGATGGAGGTCGTCGGCATTATGGATGTAGATAAAAAGGTCGCCTTCGAATATGCCTTCATGGGTGTCAAATTTAACAGAACGCATGTTGATGCTGTGCTGTTTGGATATGATGTTTGTAACTTCATTGACAATGCCAAGCCGGTCGAATCCCTCAAGCCGCAGCCGGGTGAGATATGACTGTTTTTTAAACTTTGTCCACTCGGCGGCAATGATTCTGTTGCCATGGCTTGAAAGGAATTTTTCTACCTCCCTGCAGCCGGTTTTATGAATAATGATATGATCATTTGTACTCAGGTACCCAATGACCTGATCGCCAGGGATTGGGTTACAGCACCTGGCCAGGGTGTAGGTCACATCATCCTGGGTTTCCTTAAGCAGGAAAGGCTTCTTTTTGTCGAATTTATCATTTTCTTCCTGCACCTCAACTGGTTCTTCTTCTTCCTTTTTCTTCCGGTTGAAAGTGATATTCCAGTATTTTACAAGTTTATTTGGTGATTTTTTTCCCAGAATTTCTTCCAGGTTTTTCAGGTCAAGAAATCCCATCCCCACCTCTGAATAAAGTTGTTCCTTGTTGTTCAGGTTGAAATGGGCAATTATTTTTTTCAGGTTATTTGAGGTAATTGGTGCTTTAATTGCCTTCATGCCTTCTTCAACAATCTCCCGCCCCTTATCGACATGCTTTTTTTGTTCAAGTTTGAAAGCATCCTTGATTTTTGCCCTGGCTTTGGTGGTGGTGGCGAATTTCAGCCATTCGAGTTTGGGTGTTTGTTTCTCTGATGTAAGAATTTCTATCTGGTCACCATTATCGATGATATGGTTAATAGGTACAAGTTTAAAGTTGATTTTTGCACCAATACATTTATTCCCAAGGTCGGTATGGATTTCATAGGCAAAATCAATTACAGTGGAACCTTGCGGCAGTGAAACCATATCGCCTTTTGGAGTGAAAAGATGAATCTCGGTAGCATACAGGTTCAGCTTGAAATCATCGAGGAATTCAAAGGCATCGGAATCGGGGGCACGCAGGTGCTCACGTATCCTGCCAATCCAGGTTTCCAGTTCATTCTCAAAAGTACTGATATCCTTGTAACGGTAATGCGCAGCAAAACCATGTTCGGCAACCTCATCCATCCGTTCGGTGCGAATCTGCACTTCCACCCATTTCCCCTGGGGCCCCATGACCGTTACATGCAGTGACTCATAGCCATTGGCCTTTGGCATTGTAATCCAGTCGCGTATGCGGTCGGGCCTTGGCTTGTAAATATCGGTTACCAGGGATAGTACATCAAAACACTGTCGTTTTTCAGAAATTCCCGGTTTTGGTTTTATTACGATACGAACAGCCAGAATGTCATAGATTTCATTAAATGAAATCCCTTTTTTCTGCATTTTCTGCCAGATAGACCATGTTGATTTCAGCCGGTGGCTTACAATGCTGTCAATTTTTTCTATCTCAAGCTTTTCCTTTATTGGCCTGATGAATTCATTAACCAGGTAATTTCGTTTTTCTTCCTGGTTATGCAGCATATACATTGTTTTCTTGTATTCTTCAGGGTGCTTGTGTTTAAAACTCAGCTCTTCAAGTTCACTCTTGATGGCATATAGCCCCAGCCTGTGAGCTAAAGGGACATAAAGATAGAGTGTTTCCCCTGCAATTTTTATTTTTTTGTGTGCCGGCATTGATTCGAGGGTCTGCATGTTATGAAGTCTGTCGGCAATCTTAATCAGGATAACCCTTACATCATCTGAAAGGGTCATGAGAATTTTTTTCAATGTCAGCACCTGCTGAGAATCAATGTCTCCTGAGAGTTTGGTGAGGCCATCTACAATTCTTGCTACTTTTGAACCAAACATATTTTCGATGTCGCTCACTGAATATTCAGTGTCTTCAACCACATCATGTAAAATGGAGGCACAGATGGATGTTGCCCCAAGTCCAAGATCCTTTGCAACAATTCGTGCAACCGCAATGGGGTGTATGATGTAGGGCTCCCCCGATTTACGCTTGATACCATCATGTGCAGCATTTGCGAACCGGAAAGCTTTTTCGATTCGGGCAAGCCGTTTCTCATCGAATTTCCCCTGGATTACTTTCAGAAAATCCTGGTAACGGTCTTCAATTTGGCGTATTTCAGCCTGATTAAAATGCTGCACTTGTTATTCTGTTATTGTAATAAAAAATACTTTTTATTCTTTATTCAAAGTTTTCAAAAATTTAAATTAAATCATCAACCCTTTATGAAAAAAATGCTGGTATTAATTCTTTCTTAATCTTGTTTTTTCTCTTCAGGCAAAATTAGTTGGTCTGTTTGCAAAATATATGCCTAATGCTGAATATAACTTGCAGAGAATAACTATTCATGACATTGAATCATGTGTTTTGTTCTGCTTTTTCAAATTACGGATAATATATGCCAGCAGGCATTGAAACTTATTGTTGCTGCTTGTTTAATACCGGTAATTGATTACTTTTAAACAACAGGGAGCGTCATTACTGACGGATATAATTTTTTTGCTCATACAAATTTTGAATTTTTGTGAAATATACATATAAAAAAGAGTAATTTGTAGATTCATTTTCCTGAATAGGAAATGCCTGTTTATTTCACAGGTTTTTATTAAAAAATTTAATTGACTGAATATACGATGAAAATACATTTGGTATCGGGTGGTTGTGGATTTGTAGGACGCAACATGGTTAAGCGGCTGATGAAAACAACCAATGACAGGATATTTATGGTTGATGATCTTTCAATTGGCATCCATCCGTCGGAGTGGCTGCCAGGTTTTGTCATTCGAAGAAATGAAGATCTGGAAGTATTTGGCGATGATGAAAGGTTGCTATTCTGGAAAGGTGATTTTCGTGATTTTTTATTTTATATGAGAGAAAACCCGCGTTATCTCCAGGAGAAATACCAGCTCGACTTTGAACACTTCAATGATGTTTATCATTTTGCTGCCATTGTAGGAGGCCGGGCTAAAATTGAGGGAGACCCGATGATGGTGGCCCTTGATTTATCGATTGATGCTGAATTCTTTTACTGGGTTACCCGGCACAAGCCCGACAGGGTGCTTTATCCCAGTTCCAGTGCAGCATATCCGGTAAGCCTTCAGACCGACAACGCAGCAGTTTCACTGAAAGAAAGTGATATCGACTTTGAAGGGAACCTGGGAACACCTGATATGACTTATGGCTGGTCGAAGCTGACAGGTGAATTTCTTGCCCGGATAGCAGCACGGCATTATGGTATTTCGATTGTTTGCATCAGGCCTTTCTCGGGTTATGGTGAAGATCAGGACCTGTCATACCCGGTGCCGGCTATAGCTGCACGGGCCGCTCGTCGTGAAGATCCGTTTGAAGTATGGGGCACCGGACAACAGGGAAGGGATTTTGTACACATCGATGATGTGATTGATTTTATTCATATCCTGATGGATAATGTTACCGACGGTTCAGCATATAATATAGGTTCAGGTCGCCTGCTCTCCTTTATCGAGATTATACATGTGTTCTGCAGCATTGCAGGATACAAGCCTCAAATCAAACAGCTGCTCGACAAACCTGTAGGTGTTCATTCGAGATATGCCAACATGGAACTTGTTACTGATACTTTTGGCTGGAGTCCCAGAATTTCGGTGGAAGAGGGTATGCGGCGTGTTTATGACGCGGCAGTTGAAAGGTTGCAAAAGGAAAAATAGGTTATGGAGAAAATAGTTTGTTTTGGTGCAGGTCCGGTTTTTAAGGGGGGCCTTGCGAACTATAATACTTCGCTGGCAAAAGCGCTCGATAAAAGAGGTGATGTGGAAGTCCATATCGTATCGTGGACCCAGCAGTATCCATCAATTATTCCCCGTGATTTTATCGACAGGAAAAGTAAGGCTGATCTGCTGGAGGGGACTTCCATTAAAGTCCATTATGTCACCAATTACAATAATCCGCTGAGCTGGAGGAAAACAGTGGGATTAATCCGCCAGCTGAACCCTTCGAAAGTTATTTTTCAGTGGAGCATTGCCATACAGGGTCTTCCTCTAGGACGCATTGCCAGGATGTTGAAAAATTACTCGGAGACTGAACTGGTATTCGATCTGCATTTTGTAATCCAGAAGGAAAACAGCAAAACCGACCGTTTATTTACAAAATATGCATTATCGGCAGCTGATTCCTTCATTGTACATTCATTGAAAACAGGACAGGAACTGGAAAGTCTGTTCCCTGAAAAGAAGTTTTTTTATACGGATAACTACAGTAAAACAGATTTTAAGGACAAAGCCCAGATTGTTAAGCTGTATCATCCTGTTTATAACATGTTCAGGCCAGACCCTGATTTTGATGTGGAAGCAAACAAGAGGGAAATGGGCATCAGAAAATACGGGTTCCTGTTTTTTGGGTTCATCAGAAAGTATAAGGGTCTGCATTATGCAATAGAGGCTTTTGCCCGTCTGGCTGCCCGTCGTGACGATGTTACGCTGCTGGTTGTGGGTGAATCATTCTGGCAGACACTTGATAACAGGAAGCTTTCCACCCGGGTAAAACAGTTTGTCTTTGGCATAGCAAAATCGGTGATGGTAAAGAAGGAAGATGATGAGAAAAACTATAAGCCACTGGAGCTGATTGATAAGCTTGGAATAAGGGATAAGGTATTTCTGATGAATGATTTTGTACCCAATGAAGATGTCCATAAGTATTTCCAGGTGAGTGATGCCATTGTATTGTTTTATTCCTATGCCACACCGTCGGGGGTGGAGTCAGTGGCATGTAATTTCAGTCTTCCCATTCTGGCAACCAGGGTGGGGCATTTTCCTGAAACCGTCAAAGATGGTTACAATGGCTACCTTGCTGAGCCAAATGATATTGAATCGATGGCCGATGCTATGGAAAAGATCATCACCAATCCGGTTAAGCGTGAGCATGTGGCAGAGGCTTCAAGAGAAATGAGCTGGGATAATTATGCTGCGGCCATCCTGGGAAAGAAATAGAATTATAACATTTTCAGTTTTTCAAGCACCAGTTTATCAACAGGAAAAGTCAGTTGCTGAGGATGTGCATTTTTAAGTTGAAGCCATCTGAAGCTTTGATTCCCATCCTTCATTTCTTCAAAATCGAAGGCTTTGTCTGATATGCTGAATTTAAGGGGTTGTTTAAGATCGGTAAGATAATAAATGCTGATGAGCTGATGCTTTTCATAAAAAACAGCTTCCTGGAAGTAATCGGTGGTATAGAAGTGCCTGATATTTTCGATATCCTGTCCATTGCATTCCTCACGGAATTCCCTTCTGAGACAATCAATCGTACCTTCACCATACTTTAATCCGCCTCCGGGGAACTTCGTCATTTGAATGCCCAGCCGGTACTCATCGGTAATCAGTACCTCCTTTTGGTTATTTACAACTAGTCCGTATATCCTGATTACAAAGTTACAAGCTGGTTTCATTGTCCTGAATTTTTTGTTCTGCAAAACGTATTAATTCTGTGGAATCGCCTGGAAAAAACCAGGTCATGGCAGGATCATTTCGGAACCACGTAATTTGCTTTCGTGCATAGCGCCGGGTATTCCGTTTAATCAGTTCAATGGCATTATCTTTGGTGATTTCACCTTTAAAATATGAGAAAAATTCACGGTACCCTACTGTATTTAAAGGCTGCAGATGCTGCAGGCTATAAACACTGAATGCCTCTTTCTCCAGTCCTGCCTCAATCATACTGTCGACCCTTGCATTAATCCTTGTATGAAGTTCATCACGATCACAATTCAATCCTGTCTTGATTATATTAAAAGGCCGCTGTTTGCTGGGCATGGTCCTGAATGAGGAATATGGCCTGCCAGTCATCATGTATATTTCCAGGGCATGCAGTATTCTCATGTGATTTCTCAGGTCAACCTGCCTGTAATAATCAGGATCATATTTTTTGAGCTGCATACGCAGGTTTTCGATTCCTTGCTTTTCGAGCTGGATTTTCAGCGCTGCCCTTATTTCAGGTGTGACATCAGGCATTGAATCGATGCCTTTGCAAAGCGCATCAATATACATCATAGAACCTCCGGTCATTACAACAACATCATATAACGAAAACAACTGATCCAGTTTGTCAAGGACCTCTGTTTCATAGCGGCTTGCATTGTAGTTGTCATACACAGAATGTGAATGAATAAAATGATGTTTTACTGCAGCAAGTTCTGACGGGTGAGGAACAGCAGTTCCGATTGTCAATTCACGGAAAATCTGTCTCGAATCGGCAGAAATGATTTCTGTCTGAAAATGCCGGGCAACCTCAACAGCAGTGCCTGTTTTTCCAATTGCAGTAGGACCTGTTATGACAAGAAGTGTTTTTTGCATCATGCAATATTAGAGAACACTTTTTAATTCTGCTGATAAAATTAAAAAAGTAATATTATGAAGTAAAGCAAAAAAAAGACTGCTCAGTTTTATATGAGCAGCCGGGAAATTTTAATTTGATTGGAAATGAATGATTAAAAATCTTCCATTTCTCCGTAAAGTTCTGTGTAATCATCCAAAATGCCAAAATCCATCAGAATTTCTTCTTCCTGAAGTTTAACAGATTCCGGTTCAAGCTGGTCTTCACCATATAATTGTACCGGGGCGTCACCTTTTTTAAGGGTTACTACTGGTTCTCTGAGATTTCTTTCCATAACAATTTCTGTTAATTCTATATTCAGTGATCTGTCGTTTATTAAATCATAAGTGTAGAGAATTTGCTGGCCTTGACTTGTAATTAACTCTGACAGACAGGTTTTTTGCATGACAAAGTGCACGCCTGTATTAAGGCCCAGGTCTAAAAGGGAAATTTCATGTTGCTTTCTTCCATTCATATCAGGGATAAAGAAGGAAGCCAACTGGTATGATTCAAACTCTGTTGTGCGTTGTATGATATTATGAAATTCGAAAAACGTGTTGGAACTGTCGGTTTCCATTACAAGATGGAAGTTCCGGGATTCAGGTGATGTGATTTTAAATTTATAAATCATAACATCGTACATTATTTCGATTTCAAAGTTATAAAGCTTTTTTTTTACATGAAAAATAAGATCAGTCAGGATGGAGGAAATGCTCCGTGAATTTTTTGACCTTTTAAAGATATTCTGGAAATATTACTTTTTAACTTTTTGATTTATAATGGAAAGTGTCAAAGCAATTGTAATTGTATTCTCGAATCTATAATGTCTTACCCTTCTTTTAAAAAATGTTAAAATAAATTACGTTCAAAAAACAATCGAACAAATACGTCTTTTGTTCTGTAAATAGCAGGCCGTTAATTTTTTTTATCAGTGTAATTGAAAGCATGATTTGATGACTTATAAGAACAGATATAATAAATGCTGACAAAAAATGCGTCGTATTACTTTATTCAGCGAGAACTTCCGGATTGCACTGCAGTCAATTCGTTCAAATCTGCTCCGGACAATCCTTACAGTGATGATAATTGCTGTGGGGATTACGGCCCTTATAGGGATTCTGACCGCAATTGATTCAATAAAAACTTCCATCACAAAAGAGTTTACTTTTATGGGAGCACATACTTTTACGTTATCCAGCCGGGGCATGCAGGTTCAGGTGGGTAACCAGCGATACAGGACGAAGAATCACTCCTACATATCATTTTACCAGGCAAGGGCATTTAAGGAGCAGTTTGATTTTCCTGCAGTTGCTGCTATTTCAGTGAATGCCTCGGGCAGTGCCACTGTGAAGTATGGAGGGGAAAAGACGAATCCGAATGTTAGTGTACGGGGTATTGATGAAAATTATTTGCAGACAGCAGGCTTTGAAATCGAGCAGGGGAGAAGCTTCAGCCAGGCTGAAATTGATAACGGCCGGAATGTGGTACTTATAGGCAGGGATGTGATTAAGCGTATTTTCAAAGGAGGGGAGGATCCTTTGGATAAGATTATCAGCATTGGCAGCGGACGATATAAGGTTATTGGCATCCTGAAAAGCAAAGGCAGCGGGATGGGGGTCAGTAATGACATGGTGTGTTTTATTCCATATGTCAATTCACGCACATATTTTTCCCGGCCCAACATGAACTTTGACATTCAGGTGATGGCTCCGAGGCCTGAACTGATGGATATTGCCATGGGCCAGGCAGAAGCAGTTTTCAGAAATGTACGGGGGCTTTCTTCCCAGGATGAATCAGATTTTAATATAGAAAAGAGTGATAATCTTGTCAATATATTACTGAATAATATAAGAAACATCACCCTGGTTGCAACAATCATTGGATTTATCACCCTGTTCGGTGCCGCTGTAGGACTTATGAACATCATGCTGGTTTCAGTTACCGAGCGCACACGGGAGATTGGCATCAGAAAAGCAATTGGGGCAAAAGGAAAAACGGTCAGGCAGCAGTTTTTGCTTGAGGCTGTTTTTATCGGACAGATAGGAGGAATCCTGGGGATCATCATTGGGATAATCATTGGCAATATGGTATCATCACTTATCGGTTCACCGTTTGTTATCCCATGGGTATGGGTTATCACCGGCGTGATATTGTGTTTTCTTGTGGGAATCATTTCAGGATATTATCCGGCCCAGAAGGCAGCAGGCCTTGACCCTATAGAGTCGCTCAGGTATGAATAGATTTACCCCGTTTTTTGCCACTGTTTAAAAAATTATATTTCTCTTTTTATAACCATTATTATATCGAGGGAAAATTTTTACATGCGCACACCTCAAAAAGAAAAAGGATGCCATTTGGCATCCTTTTATACTATTATATTATATGATATCTTCTGATTATTTTACAGAATCCATATAAAGGATTAAATCGAGTGCTTTTACTGAATAACCCCACTCATTGTCATACCATGCAACAACTTTAACAAAATTGTCATTCAGGCCGATACCTGCGCCAGCGTCAAAGATTGAAGTGCGTGCATCACCCATGAAATCATTTGATACAACTGCATCTTCGGTATAACCCAGTATACCTTTGAGTTCGCCTTCAGAAGCTTCTTTCATTGCAGCACAGATTTCCTGGTAGGAAGCACCTTTTTCAAGGCGTACGGTAAGGTCGACAACCGATACGTTTGGTGTCGGAACCCTGAAAGCCATACCTGTAAGTTTGCCATTCAGGCTTGGGATAACTTTTCCTACTGCCTTGGCAGCTCCTGTTGATGAAGGAATAATGTTCTGTCCGGCACCACGGCCACCACGCCAGTCTTTTTTGGAAGGAGCATCAACTGTTTTCTGGGTAGCAGTTGTTGCGTGTACTGTTGTCATGAGACCTTCAACAATGCCGAATTTGTCATGGAGTACTTTTGCAACCGGTGCAAGACAGTTGGTTGTACATGATGCATTGGAAACAAAAGCCATGTCGTTGGTGTAGCTTTTATTGTTGACACCCATAACAAACATTGGCGTATCGTCTTTTGAAGGAGCCGACATGATAACTTTTTTAGCACCTGCATCAATATGGCCCTGGGCTTTTTCTTTAGTCAGGAACAGACCGGTTGATTCGAGGACATACTCTGCACCAACTTCATCCCATTTCAGATTGGCAGGATTTGGCTCGGCAGTAATCCTGATTTTTGTTCCGTTAACAACCAGCATACCGTCTTCAATTGAAACTTCCCCGTTGAAACGGCCATGGGTTGAATCGTACTTCAGCATGTATGCGATGTAGTCAACATCGATGAGGTCATTGATCCCAACAACCTCTACATTTTCATTTGCTACAGCTGCACGGAAGAACAAACGTCCGATGCGCCCGAAACCATTGATACCTATCTTAATCTTTGACATAGTAAAGAAACTTTTAAAAATTATTATTACTGTTATTGTTCCTCATTTGGCTTACTGTCTATCAGCAAGTTTATTACAAAATAAACATTTTATTCCCACAGTTCAAATTTTAAACATTAAAATCACAGTGAATGATTTGATCGTTAATATTTACTTAAAGAGGTCAGTAGTATTTTGCCAGTTAAAATTCTTCCTTGGCGGAACATTCCCTCACCAGGTTTGCTTTTTCAAAATCCTTTATTTATGCATCACAGGGCAGATGATGCCATTTATCAAAATCTCAGAAGGGTATAATCGCGATAAAATTTTGTTTTTAAGGAAATTAATTATGTTTTAGTAAACGGAGAAATGAAGTAAAATAGCATATCAGTTGCTGAAAGCAGGAATAGTTAACAGTTGTCAAAAGGTAACATAATTAAAATCTATTGAATAATTATATTCCATAGAATAATTGATGGTGTGGGCAACAGATTGGGAAGGTGTAAGTTCATACGAATATGCAGGGCATTTGCAGGTGCGGCATGATGACAATGCAAATCCTGTACACAAAACCATTATTATAAGCAAGCGGTTGAAAAGCCTGTTCCTGTATAATTGGTTATTTATACACCCAAGTGCAGTAGACTTTTTAACAGCCTGTTTCATTCTCTGACAGTTCATATAATAGCTATTTTTGAATTTGTTCTTATTTATAGCGAAAAAAAAAGCATTTTATTGTATATAATTGAGAAAATAGAATTAAAATTGTATCATGTTATCAGGAGGCTGCAGATATAGACTACAGACTGTTGATAACTAGAGGGGATTGGGACATAAAAAACATATTTTTTCTATTGTGCATTGCATGTAAATTATATAGTTTAGCGTGTGCTAAAAAGAGGGGATTACAACTAACTTATAAACAAGAACAACAATAATATATTTTTTTTAATCAATCAATCAATCTAAGTTCAATTTAAAAGAAAATGCTATGAGAAAATCATTTACTTGGTTCTTAAGTTTGATGGTACTTCTAACAGCCTTTACTACCCAAGGGTATGCACAGGAATCGCAGAAGACTGTTGAGCTTTATGCAGAGGATGCCTCCTATTGTTACAATGAGGCGAACACTTATTCGGTAACAATCTCGGTACGGGATTTTATCAATCTAAACAAATTTGAGCTGAACCTGGGATTCAATAACCAGATGTTCGAATTCAAAGACATTTCAGCTATAAATCCAGCCCTTTCTGGGGTTTCACCCACCGTAACAGGAGGAGTTGTTACAATTAACTGGAATGGTGAAACAGTTAAAATTGGTGACAATGTAAAAACTGACATCTTTAAAGTTAATTTTAAGGTGTTAGGTTACCCTGGAAATGATGCTATGTCATTTACTAGTGACTTGAAATGGGGGGCAACCAGTTTTTATTATGGCACTGATAAAGTGAATACTGATGTTTCCACCGATGGTTCTCTTAAGGTAAATGTTGGCCTGTCGGCTATTGACGCTGCCTTTACTACCGAAGAATGTGCCGGTGGAAATGTAACAGTTAAAGTTACAGCCCCTGGTGCAACGCATTATTTATTCAATGAAGGTCTTAATCCGGCAAACTGGACAAATGCCTGGACCACTTCAAATGAATATAAAGTAAAAGCCGGTGAGACAGTTACTGTAAGGGTAAAGGATGCCAATGGTTGTATTTCACTCAGGAAAGTCATCAATGTTCCTGTAACTGTTGAACCACTTTCATTCACTGTTACAAAACAGGATCCTGCGTGTTATCAAGGTAAAGGTTCAGTTGTAATCCATGCTAAAGGAGGTACTGCTCCTTATACCTATTATATCAGGCCTCTCATGTCAACAACTACTGAGACAACATCAAACTTTCAGTTTTCTCTGGCACCTGGAACCTGGCGTATTGCTGTTCAGGATGCCAATGAGTGTGCTAACCTGGATAACCTTCTTTACTGGCAAACGATTACAATCAATGCCAATAATACTTTAACATACGTAAATGCGACTGCAAGTCCGGTAGCATGCTTTGGCGAATCAAATGGTTCGGTTACTGCTTCTACAAGAAACATTACTGAAGTTTCACTTGATGGCGGAAAATGGTTTCCTGTTAGCAGTAACAGTTACACATTCACCGGACTGGCTGCAGGTAAATATGTAGTAAAAGGCAGGAACGCCAACGGCTGCCAGTTTGAATCAACAGAAGTTACTGTAGCTCAGCCAACTGCGCCGATAACCTTTAATATCAAAATTGAAGATACCACATGTGGTGGAGAAGAGGATGGATCAATTGAAGTAGTTAATGTTGCCGGTGGCAATGGTGGTTATCAGTATTCACTTGATGGTGAGAACTGGGGAACTGGTTCTTTGTTTGAAGGTCTGGAACCAATATATTACAGTGTTTGGGTTAAGGATTCAAAAGGTTGCATTGCTGCCTACAGCAATCCAAACGGAACCGGCAATACAATTGCTGTACAGTCACCTGAAGATATTAACTATACAGTAGTTATTACCCAGCCTGCATGTAATGATGATGATGCAACTGTTAAAGTTACAAATATCACCGGAGGCTCAGGAGATTATGTTATCCTTTTCAATGATTCAGCTGTTGAAGGTAATATCTTTACCTGGGAAGCTTCTTATGATGATGTCAAAGTAACTGTTAAGAATAAAGCGGGTGTTGCTTGTGCTGTTACAAAAACAGTTACATCGGAAGATGTGAAAAATCCTGAGGCTTTAACTGCAGAAGTACTGGATTTCTTCGCTCCTACTTGCATTGACGGCAATGACGGCAGTATTCGTCTTGAAATCAAAGGTGGTACTAAACCATACTATTATTCAATCAACGGTAGCGCACCAAGAGCAACAAGCAATGCTGTTACTAACATCAGGGTTGGGGTTGGTTCGCATACAATTACTGTTAAAGATGCCAATGGATGTGAAGTAGACGTGGATGGTATTCCGGTAGTTATTGAACTTGAGAAAAACATCATTACTGCTGAAGCAGGAGATAACATCGAGTGTTTTGGTGCAAAAGATGGTACGATAACTTTTGCTGTCACAAGCTGGGTAGAAGCAGGCCGCACAGTTAAATTTTATGTTGAAAATGCAGCCGGACATGTTACTGCCTTAAATGCAGGGGATAAATTCAATGCCGGTAAATATACAGTGTGGGCTGTTGATGAATATACCTGTGAATCAAATAAGGTAGAAGTTGTCATTACACAGAATGAGCAGCTGCTTATCGCCGATGTTACAACAAACGGTGCATCTTGCTTCAATACATTTGAAGGAACAATTTCAGTTTATGCAACTGGCGGAACCCCATTCTCACATGGGAAACTGGAATATGCAGTTGTAAATAACCAGGGTGCCACTTCAAATATTGGTGATGACAAATGGTTGCCATTTGATACTTACGACAACACTAAAACTCCTGCATTAAGCACTGTAAGCTTTAAGGTTGACGGTGGAACTTACTGGATAGTTGTACGCGACGCTTGTGAAGTAGAGAAAGTATACGGTCCTGTTGAGGTTGAAGGTTATGAGGAATTGCTTGTTGATGAAGATGAAATCGAGTCAACTGATCCTTTATGCTATGGTGCTTCAAACGGAACGATTACCGTACCAATGTCAGCTGTTTCAGGCGGTGCCGGCTCATATAAATTCACGCTCTTTAAATCAGGTGTAGCAGTAACAGCTTATACTAAAGTTGCTACAGGACATTTTACCGGCCTTGCAGCAGGTACATATACAGTATTGGTTGAAGATGCTGAAAATTGTCCTTCTTATACTACTGAAGAAGCTATTGTATTAGTTAATCCTGCACAGCTCAGCTTTACTACAAGATCCACAGACATGACTTGTTTTGGTGCAAATGATGGTACAATTACAGTTGAAGTAACCGGTGGAACACCCGGGTATTCGTATGCCATCAACAACCAGAATGTATGGGTTCCTTTCGGTAAGGATGTAACTTCAAAAACTTACATTGCAACTGAACCGGGTAAGTTCAAAATCTGGGTGAAAGATGCCAATGGTTGTGTAACCGA
>OBJA01000467.1_pt1 | contig 35462 bp, 20 predicted proteins | sample 1519751 | NCBI WGS metagenome assembly OBJA01 (sample SAMEA3881238, study PRJEB22517) | soil metagenome | biome: lake sediment; feature: soda lake sediment; material: sediment, water from around vicinity | place: India | collected 2013-12-23 | depth 3 m
CTTACACGATATCCAGGTTGTTTTTGCGACTTCTGCTGGAACGTGAGCTTCCACCCGCATCGATTCTGGTGGTTACCTTTACCGAGGCAGCAACACAGGAGCTCAAAGAGCGTATATATCTCCTAATACGAGAGGCATCTGTTGTCTTTTCCTCTGGTCTGACTCAGGATCCCTTCTTCTTATCACTTCTCCAAAAAGTGGAGCGGAAAAGAGGTGCAGATCTGCTCTCAGATGCACTCCATAATTTTGATTCGGTATCGATTCATACCATCCATGGATTCTGTAAGAAAGTATTACAGGATTTTTCATTTGAAAGTGATATCTCCTTTGATTCGACTATAATAACAGATCAAAGCGAGCTGATTAACGAAATTTCAAATGATTTCTGGCGCAAACATCTCTATACTGCATCACCACTTTTTGCGGCATATGCACTCCAATCAGGGTTCACAATCAATGTATTACAAAAGCTGTTCAGAATTGCACCTCAGTTGACCCGGGACCCGCATTCTTCGTCAGAACAGTGTCCAATCGACTACACCCTGTATGAGAGAGCATATAGCCAGTGTTTTGAAAAAATTAAACTAGTATGGCTAGAACAGAAACAGCAGATTGCAACCTTACTCCAAACAGGGAACCTGAATCTGAAGAAATACAGCAATAAAATAGTGCAAGAACTTATAATTTCTCTAGATACGCTATTCTTCAGCGATTTTCCAGATCCCAATCTGTTTCCACGATTCGAACAGGTAACCTCCTCATGTCTGATTAATTACACTAAAAAAGGATTGGCAGCTCCGGAACATCTGTTCTTTTCCCTTTGTGAGGATCTTCATAAAACAGCACAGAGTCTTTGTGAACTGTATGCTGAGAAAGTCATTCAACTGAAACGACAATTCCTTCTTTATGCAAATCAAGAGCTTACGAATAGAAAAGAGGTGCACAATCAACTCTATTTTGATGACCTTCTCATTAAAGTTCTCCTGGCGCTTCGAAAACCTTCCGGAACAGAACTGGCCAGCCTGCTTCGTGGGATCTACAGAGCTGCCCTCATCGATGAGTTCCAGGATACCGATCCGGTTCAGTATGAGATATTTACATCAATTTTTTCGGGCCAGATGCCACTCTTTTTAATTGGTGACCCCAAGCAATCGATTTATAATTTCAGAGGTGCGGACATATTCACCTATCTCAAAGCTTCTCAACATGTTACTAAAAGAAATACACTTCTTCAGAATTTCCGCTCTCATCCGGAACTGATTTCAGCAATCAATACCCTGTTCATGTCATCAGATTCGCCGTTTGTCCATAATGCAATCGGTTACCATCGAACTGTTTCCGGGAACCCTGAATCTGCACAAAGTCTTGAAATAAATGGAATTAGGCAAAAAGCCTTCAGGTTTATGTTTATCGATCCGAACCTTGAATGTCATAAAACGAAAGATCAGACACGAGTGATCTGTGACTCGGTAGTCTCACGCATCAGCACTCTTTTAGCTTCTGGTACAAATGGTCTGGCTAAGCTTGGAACAGAGAAATTATCTCCTCACCACATAGCAATCCTCGTTCGGACAAACCGTGAAGCAGAACTACTGTATCAAACCCTTGCCCATGCTTGTATCCCCTCGGTTATCAGTAGCGGGAGCAGTGTATTCAAATCGCAAGAAGCAGATGATCTTTATACAGTACTGGCAGCAGTGGCAGAACCCTATCGGGGTGAAAGAGTCAAAGCTGCTCTCGTAAGCTCACTCTTTGGCTTCAATGCGCATGATATCGAAGCGATGACATCAGATTTAAGTTTGTGGGAAGAGCAGCTTGGAAAATTCACCCTCTTCCATGATTTTTGGCGAAATTATGGATTTATGCCGATGATTCGCACTTTTTTCATCGATGCACATGTTCGCCTCAGAGTACTTAAGCTACCACTTGGAGAGCGTCGTCTCACAAATCTGCTCCATCTTACGGAGCTACTGCACAACGAGGAACAGCGACGGCAGACTAAAATTACAGAACTGTTGTCGTGGATGCTTCAAAAGATCAGTGATGAATCGGGGCACGTTGCGGATGAAGAGATGATCAGACTGGAGAGCGATGATGATTCCATACAGATCGTCACAATTCATAAGAGCAAAGGCCTTGAGTACCCGATTGTATTCTGCCCTTTTTCTTTCAGTCGATCGGAGCTCCGTTCCAGAGATGAGCCATACATTTTCCACCATCCCGATCAGAACCATTCGCCGACTCTGGCACTTGCCCCTCAGGAGATTGAGAAATACAGGCCATTTGCAGAAAAAGAGATACTTGCAGAAAATATTCGTCTTCTCTATGTTGCTCTGACCAGAGCGAAATCATGCTGTTTTGTCGTATGGGGCCCATTGAGAAACGCAGAGAGCTCTGCCCTCGCCTACCTGCTCCACGGTAGAGAGGCCGAAGAGCCACTGGTGAGTAGGCTTAAAGAGCAGTTTAAAGCACTCACATCAATAGACATTCTGCAGAAACTAAAAGAATTGCAGTTTCAAAACCACTCAATCGAAATAGAGATTCCTGAAAACACGTTAACAGAGCCCTATAAACGAAACCTGAACAGAGAGCGTGATCTAGAGTGCCGAAAATTTCCTGGATTCATTCCGGAGCAGTGGAAAATTTCCAGTTTTACATCACTCACCAGGAACCATCTTCCATCAGAAAAACCCGATTACGATTCAGAGCCACCACAGATAGCAGTTCTCCCCTCAAAGGAACTACCTGCAAACGAATACACCATCCACTCTTTCCCGAAGGGTGCCAGAGCAGGAACATTTTTGCATAATGTCCTGGAGAAAGTAGATCTCAATTCATTCGATATTCCAGAAATTACAACGCTGATACAGGACCAGCTCCACTATTATGGATTCGATCAGGCCTGGCAAAGCACGGTATTGGAGTTACTCAAAACCGTTCGTGAACTGGCGCTGGACAGTTCGGGCACAATGAGGTTCTCTGCAATAAACAGTGCATCCTGCCTCAAAGAGGTAGAATTCTACTTTCCACTCAAAAGAATCGTTCCTGACGTTATCAGCGAGATTTTTTCTGCTGAGCTTCAGACTGATCTGTTTCAATCTGGATACAGAGCAGACGGATTAGAGTTTTCCCCTCAGCATGGATTTATGAAAGGGTACATCGATCTGATTTATACCTTTGATGGAATGTACTACCTTGTGGATTGGAAATCTAATCATCTTGGAGATCAGACCCAGGATTACACTGAAGCTACCCTTGATGCTGTCATGGAAGCAGAACACTATAAGTTGCAATATCACATATACTTAGTAGCTCTTAACAAGTATCTGCACAATCGAGTCCCCGGTTTCTCCTTCAAAAAGCAGTTTGGTGGGGTATATTATCTGTTTCTTCGCGGCCTCTCCCTGCAAAGCAGATCCGGAATCTTCTTTGATAAACCATCAGAGAAGACTCTGGAGCGATTGACTACAGCTCTGACCGGATAAGCTCTATCAGGCAAACTCTTTCCACCTCTCTGCGGGCATAAGGAACCAAACGAAAAACAGACGGTCAGTTCTTCGGAACTTCATGAATCCTAATGAGTTGCGCCATAAATAACACCTGCACTCCTTGCTTCCGGCAGGGTGCAGGGTACATTTTTTAGAACAGAAGTTATCCCTCCCTGTTGGTTCAAATTACATGAGAAATAGTTCCATAACTATCCTGATTATAATAACTGCTTTAGCCAGTGTTGCTCAAGATACTGGCTGGAACTATTCTGTTGATGCTAATGTAACAGTAGCGCTGAGTACGTTCAGCTCTAACTGGACTGGAAATGATGCAGGAACACTTGTGTGGGTCTCAAGGCTCAATGCAACTGCCAGGCGAGCCCTCAACAAAAGACTCATATCAGAAAATTCGCTGAAATTGAACTTCGGCCAAACAAAAGTCCAGAACAAAACAACAAAACGATGGTCCTCTCCGGAAAAGTCTTCCGATGATATCAATCTCCAGACAGTGATGCGTTTTCCGGTCGGACAGGCAATCGATCCCTTTTTAGGTTTCACTTTGAACAGCCAATTCCTGGATAATCGTTACGACCGGGAGGAATATTTAAACCCGATGGAGTTGACTCAAAGCTTTGGGATGGCCCGGGAGATTTTAAAACGTGACAAGATGAACTGGAATCTGCGTATTGGATGCGCAACACGACAGAGCATCAACAAGAATTTCCGTGTTCCAGGTGATTCAATAACTCCATTCAGATTTAAAACCGACATTGTAAAGGATGGTGGTGGGGAGCTTGTTTCAGAGTTGAAATATAAAAATAATGACATGATCTCCATATTCAGTAAAATTCGAATTTTTGAGGCCTTTATCAGCTCGAAAGCAGAGAAGCTAGCTCTGAATAATCATTGGCGGTACCCAGATATCACCTGGGAAAGTATATTGCAATTCAATCTGACTCGTAATATCCTGTTCAGTTATAATTTAATTTTAATCTACGACCGGGATGTTGATGAGCAGTCCAGAATAAAACAAACACTGGGTGCTGGATTGAGTATTAACCTATCCAGTAGAAAAAAATAAGTGAAAATTTACAAAAAATGTATACCCTTCCGGGGAGAACTCTTTGTAGAATCATCTTTAGATAACATGTCCTTTTCTTAAATATTTGAGGAGGTTACACAATGCACACAGCTATTAGGTTAAAACACAATGTGGAATCAGACAAAATCGTTTTGTCGTTTCCTGAAATTCGGAAATTGAAGGGCAGAGAGATTGAAATATTGATTCTGGTTGAAGGTGAACTTGAGGATAGTTCGGTTCCTCCCCGTGCCCTGCAGAATTCAGCTCATGTTGCCGGATCGGTGATTCTAGATCAGGAAGCGATGGAGAGATTGATGGAGAGCAGGTTTAAATAATGAAGAGTGAGCGTGTCCTGGTAAGATTTCCACGAAATTTTATCAGGGCATGTTTAAACGCTTTTATTCTAAATCCACCCCACATTCATTAATACTACCCCACCCATAGCAATGGTTGTCCCCATCAGAGATTGAAAACTTATTTTTGTCCTGTATCGAATTGCAATAATCGGCAGAATAAAAAGGGGAGAAAGCCCTGCAAGTGCAGAAACCGCCCCAGCTTCCATGAATTTAAATGCGGCAACATAACAGAACATTCCCGATACCGGCCCAGCCAGAGTCCCAAATACTAAAACCAGTGAAACTTTCTTTTGCCCAAGTTTATTCAGCGCATGTTGAAGCTGACCAGATATCAGAGCTGCCAGAAACAGCATGAGCGCAGCTGAGCCAACCCTTAATGCCGTAGCCAGAAGTGGATCCATACCGGGTTCAGCATAGTAGGCTTGCCTGGTAAATACAGCAGCAAACCCGTGACAAACTACCCCACCCAGACCAATAAAGAAACCCCGGGGAGAAAATTTTGATGGTTCCGGCCCTGATTTATCATCTGATCGATCGTACATCACCGCATACAAAATTCCGGTTATTATCAGTGAAATTCCGCCCAGAGTAACCAAACCTAGTTTCTCTCCAAAGAGTGTCCAGGCAACGGTCACTGAAATCACCGGAATAAAGGTCAGAATCTGGGTAATTCTGCGCGGCCCAATTGCAATGAGTGCTTTATAGTAGAGCATATCACCAAGGATCAACCCGGTTGCAGCGGAGAGGGTTACCCAGAGCAGAGGAACTGTACCGGGAAAGTGAATCTCACCTCTGAATAGAGCTAAAACCAAAACGGTAACCCAGAGTAAAAATCCCCCGAATACTAATCGAAGCAGATTAAGAGAAAAGGCACCTATTCTGCGTCCGGCACTTGCAAAAAAGAGTGGTGAGACAGACCAGAAAAGTGAAGCAGAAAGGGCAAGCATTGACCCAAAAAGAAGGTTATTTTCCATCAATTTTTTAAATGAATTGGCTAAAGGTCTACTCGTTTATTTATAAATTGCCTTAAAAATCAGAATGATGATAGAAAGAACAAGCGTCACAAGATTTGCCAGAATGATTGGCCATTGTCGGGAAAAAATGCCATAAATAAGCCACATCACCACACCTGCCGCAAACAACAGGAACATGCTCAGGGAGAGATCTTTTGTTGAGCGTGTTTTCCAGATCCGTATAACCTGAGGGAAAAAAGAGATTGTCGTGAGAGTTCCACCTAATAATCCAACAATTGTTATCACATCCATAATTCAGCGTTCATTTCTCCTCTCTGATATTCGATCAATCGGCATAAATAATCAGGATTATCTGCATTTTTTTTACACAGAAGTACCAAAGAAAAATTAATGGAATATAGTATGTGGCATCACTGGGAAGCCGTTCTTTACAGGTATGCTTCGTGTACAGGATGCATCCCTGCGACATCTCAGGAATACTCAGGATCAATCATTTTTACGTGATATGAATTGTCGATCTTATATATTTTACATCAGACTATCATTTTCTTTCACTACAGGAGTTAACATGTTTGGATGTCATTTAGGTAAACTGTTTCAGGTCACAATTGCCGGCGGCTCCTATCAGGAGGGGCTTACCTCTGTTATTCAGGGAATCCCTCCAGGCATACTTTTTACTGAACAGGAGATTTATGGCGACCTTCTGTTACGCAAACCAGGTGCCGATGAGCTCTCTTCTCCCAGGAAAGAACCTGATTTACCGGTTATTTATACCGGTGTAAATGCAGCCGATACAATCGAAGGTGCCGGTAACACCAACCACACAAATGGTACTCCACTCACCATTTTGATTCCAAACCTGGACCGTCATTTCATTCACATCAAACAGTACCAGGACACGAATAGAACTCCCCGCCCCGGCCATGCATCGTACGCCTCGTTTGTCAAATACGGTCCTGATGATGACGCAATTGGAGCGGGAATATTCAGTGGTCGGTACACTTCAGCAATTGTTGCCGCAGGATATATAGCCAAAAGAATCCTCAAATATTCAGGCATTAACGTATTCTCTTATGTTAAAGAGATGGCTGGAGTCCCCTGCCCTGATATAAGCTACTCCACAATTTTCGAAAAATCAGAAGCATACAAAAAGATGAGATGTGATTACGATCCGTTTTATCAGGAGATCTATGCAAAAGAGCGGATAACAATGGCAATGCGTTTTCTGGAGAAGATGCACATTTTTGCTGAAATAGAAAAAGAGATCGACGCGATTCGCGATAAAGCCCCCCATATGGACCGCAGGGAAATCGAAGAGAAATATGGTATACACCCAGTAGTGAATTGCCCCAATATACAGGCAGCACAGGAGATGGTCGATGCTGTAAACAGAATTTCCGCAACAGGGGATTCTGCTGGCGGGGTTGTTGAGGTTGTGGCTACAGGAGTCCCTGCGGGTCTGGGAGAACCGGTATTTGACAAACTCGATGCAGAGCTGGGAAAAATGCTCGGAATCGGTGCAGTCAAAGGTGTAGAGATCGGTGCCGGGTTCGGAGTACGAAATATGAGCGGCTACCAATCCAATGATAGAATGCATATCGAAAACGATGCAGTGGTTTTTGACTCAAACAATGCAGGTGGTATAACCGGAGGCCTGGCAACCGGTCAGGATATAGTGGCACGTATCACCGTAAAAGGAACTCCCACAATCGATAAAAAACAGAACACAATCGATAAATATACCAGAGAAAACAAAGAGCTCGCAGCTATTACCCGGCGCGACCCCACCATCGTGGCAAGAATATGGCCGGTTGCCGAAAATTACACGGCTCTTGTTTTACTCGATCATCTGATCTCACACTACGGATATCAGGCACTGAGAAAAACCATTCAGTAAAGATATCTGAACTGGTTTCATCAGAACTCTACTGCATAGAAACCCGTTCTGCAATTTTAACATTCTGCAGCCCAAAACAATAGCGCCGGTATGTAACCGGCGCATTATTTTGGCATAGAAGCTCCCGAATGCAACCAGTAAAAGTTAGTCGGATTGAAAAAGCCGTCATAGCTGTGCCACCAGTGCAGGACTTCTATTTTACACCACACCGATTTTCCTCTCTGGGTGCACAGATCGTATCGAACCTTTTGAATCAAAAAGGAATTAAAACCACTCTTTTTCAATTTCCACTTTTACGAAAGAAGCCACTCTCCATACCCCTCCCCCCGGAACTCTCCTATCTCAGAGCGCACTTACTACCCGGAGAATCCGGAAAGCTCTCTTTTTTTTCGAAATACAAACAGTACGGGCCGCCCTTTGAACAATGCGCAGAGGCAATTACTAGTGAAACTCCCGACCTTTGCTTTGTTTCCTGCTTTGCATTTTGCTATGCTCCAGCGGCAATTAAACTGGCTGAGCAGGTAAAAAAAAGGAATCCATCGATTGTCGTAATCGCTGGTGGAGCAGGTGTCAGTGCTTTTCCGGAGTACTTTCTGAACACTTTTTGTATAGATTACACCATTTCCGGTGAAGCAGAGGTGAGCGTCGGGCCATTTATTCACTATTTAATGGAACCGGGGTCTAAACCTGATGAAATTCCAGGGCTGGGATGGAAATCAGCACAAGGAATGCACTTCAGTCAGTCCCGCGAATTCGCAGGCGGAAATCAGATTCAGCCCTGCTTTTCCAGAACAGGCGGGAGCTTCTCTTTTTCCATTTCTCTCTCCAGGGGGTGCCCACTACGATGTAATTTCTGTTCCAATCACCTCAGCCATGGTGATACCTTCAGACATTGCAACGATGAGAACTTCCGAAAGGCTGCCATAGAGTTAAACGGTGAGCTATCATCCTCGGATCCAGTCTGTATAAACTTCGAAGATGATAATCTGCTGCTTGATTATGATTTCTGGATTCGGTGTCTTAAAGAGCTTAAAAGCCAGTTTCCTCAGGTGCGCTTTTTTGCGGAAAATGGAATCGATTACAGACTTCTGACTCCTTCTCGCTGTAACGAGTTGATTGAACTCGGGTTTTCACAGTTCAATCTTTCACTTGGATCTGCAGATACTGGCATCCTTCGCGGCAGTAACCGGGCAGCAGATTTGCAACTGTATGATAACATCCTGTCAATTGCGGCAACTGCTGACATTCCTGTTGTGACCTATTTTATTTGTGGTCTAAAACAGGAAACACGGCAATCCATTGCAGAAAACCTCAGCTTCCTTTCGCACCGCCCCACACTGGCAGGGATTTCACTCTTCTATGCTGTACCAGGAATACCAGGGTTTGAACATAGAGCACAATTTAAGAAGGCTTCCCCTGTTCTCTGCGCTGGTTCCTCTGCTTTTCCCTGGAACGGCTCCATAGGTACAGAAACACTTATCACCGCTTTCAGACTGGCCCGTTTTGTAAATCTGTTGAAATCTGCAACGAAAAGTGATACTGATACCTTACTCATTTCAAAGATTCTGGAGTCTGGAAGATTACACACTTCAACCCGCACGAAAACCGGAGCTATAGAGATTTCAGAGGTTCCCGGCCACGATTCAGAACTAGTCAGAGCATTCCTGAAATTGTATAAAAAAGGGAGATAAAATTCTTGTGTCTTAAAATAAAAAGTTACCCGGGTATTTCGGTGTGCAGGGAAAAGGAGCGGTGATATTCACCGCTCCTGCTGAGGAGGAGATTAAAATGACTTTGTCAAATTTATCCCGAAGGTACGTTGATCTGTTGAGTACAGATCTTTTTGGCCCGGCTCTGCCATCTGCTGCCAGCGCAGTGTGTTGATCACGTATTTCTGGTTGTTTTCCTGATATTGGCGATCAAGACCAAGGATATCATAGGCGAACAATGAAACTTCGATATCCAGTGGCAGATAGAAATGAAGACTCGCATTCCATTTCTTTGAGACACTGTTTTTAAGGTATTCAAATGCTCCTTCATCTCTTCTTCGATTAGAAATATCCCAGTAATTATACCCTTTATCATTATCATAGATTTCATCTCTTCCCCAGAGTCCCCAGAAGAGACGCAGATTCGTGTGAACTGCCATCCATTCAAATGGCATGATTGTCAGGTATAGTTTAGTGAGGTTTGTATTTAGATTGAGGAAGTATTTCCCATCGGCAGTGATTGCATCCTTGACAATATTAATCGGAATGGTATCGAATTCCGTTTCACTCGCAACAGGATAGTATCTCCATTGTCCGTTCGATTCCAAAGTTGAATCATACCATCCATCGGCACCTTTTGAGACTTTGCTTTGAATAAACAGTTCCTCCTGCTTGTTAATTTCAGTCTTGATTGGCTTTTGAAAGGTATGATTGATGCCAAAGTTGACATATTTTGATGTGAATTTTCCATCGAGATCAACATTGAGATAGCCATACTTTCCCACATTTACGACTCTGAACAATGTCTGAGACCACCCAAACAGATCTGAAACATGGCCGTATGCAACCGATGGCAGAAGAGTGATATGATCACCTAGCGAACCGGTGTAGGTAAGCTCTACCGATCTTGTTTTTTCAGGCTTCAACTCATGAAGAGTAGAAAGAGGTGGAAACGAGGGAAGGATATCAGACGTGGTATCTGGCCTGGTGTATTGGCGTTCAAACGATAGTTCTGTTTTTACATTTCCGTTGTCATCGTAATGCCAGCGGTTGTACTCGTAATTATCTGCACTACCGTTGTTTGATGATGTCTGATAGATCAATTTAAAGGAATGTCCATCCCATGGTCTGGCAATAAGGGCAACTTTCGGATTGGCCATATTGGCGCGTGTATGCAAATCAATTCGTCCACCAAGATGAACGCCGATATATTCATTCACATCAGCAAATCCCTCTGCAAAAAATGAAACCGTGTTGTAATCGGTTTCGGTAATAATAGGGTGTTTTTCATTACCACCCTTTTCATTTTTCCCATACATATCATTACCCATGTGGTCCCAGCGGTATTCCACACCAGCAGCAGCCTGCAGCCAGGGTACGGTCTTTAACAGAAACATAGCATTGGTGGTCCAGCGGAATTCTCCAAATGTTTCATCCACTGCTCCATTACGATTGGAATAGTAATCTGATTCGTAGCCGGTTCTGCTTTCAGTCCCGATTCTGGTAGTATTGCGATCTATTCCGGTTTTAAGTTTGATTTCATTTACTCCTAATTGGTGATCATAGCTCAACTCAGACATAATATTATCACTTAAGTATTGTCTTCTATTACATCTCCATGATTCTGTACCACCATAATTTTCATGGTTTACCATTTCCCCATCAACTGTTCTGGGCTCAAAGGTTGAATTGGGATTGTCCATTATTTCCGGCCACGGATCCTGAATAAACCACCCGCCAGCGTTTTCCTTTTGTCGGGTAGCTCTAAAATAGAAACCGAAGTTTTTTATTCCCAGTTCACCGGCAACTTTCCAGTTCCCATCAGTAGATCCGTAGTTTCCATCAGAAGATACTCCATCTTTATCATTTGCCGGAAATGGCCATGATCCTGCACCATAGATTCTTGATTGATGTGCATTCAATCCATCCGATCTTCTGTATCCTGCAGAAACAGCCACTTTATATTCATCCCCGGGAGTTGCGTATATATTTGCTTCGACTTCCTGAGCATTTGTCGTGCCGAAACTTGCACTGACCTGTGTCTTGTTTTCTTCCGGTTTCTTGGTAACGACATTGATAATACCGGCAATAGCACCTGATCCATAAACCAGTCCGGCTGGACCACGCAGCACTTCCACCCGCTCAATATCTTTCATCAAGCCCAGAACGACTTCACTCTGAAACCCATCACGAGCCTGGGTATTCATCTTGTGTCCATTTACTAGGTATATTATTTTATTATTCCGGTCATTTGCCACACCGCGCAAACCCCAGAGCGTTCCATTCCATTTATTGAACATGTACTGGAAACCAGGAACATAGATTTCCAGAAGTTCAGACATGTGCCTGGCACCGGATGTTTTGACCATATCCTCTGTAATAATTGTCATACTCAGAGGTGATTTGCTCATATCGAGTTCTAGAAACGATCCTGTTGACAGCTTGATACTAAGGATATCACCTAATGAGAGTTCATCGAGAATTCCTTCATTCATCTCATCTTGTGCATGTATGGCAAATTGAGCGAACATGCAGATCACCGCAAGTGAAATTGCAGGGCGTTTAAATTTTTTCAGCATACATATCTCCTACATTGTACTGGTTTGAGATGGGGACAAGTAATTTTTTACAGAGACTTTCAGCGACAACAGGCCACCCTCATAGTACCTCCTCTCAGAATGTGACTCGATGATGATATGCACGTAAAGGATAATAGCAGAACTGCTATTTTATTATTTTATCTACACTTTTAAGAGATTCTTCTGTTACCTTGTAGTTCTTATTTATCTGAGGGTAATTGATTATTTTGTAGACAGCAAGTGGAGGTTCGACATCTCTTCCATCGACATCCCATTCATTATCCATAATCTCATAAACGATTTCCGCAGCCTGACTCCCCAGAGAAACATGGTCAGGAAGAACTGCAAAGGTACCAAAACCAAGCTGTGGTTTAACAAGTATTTCGACACCCACAATAACCGGTATTTTATACTTTTTGACCAACGGTACCCATATAGACTGAATAATATCCGGTTGTAAAAATGCATTGTCATTTGGTACCCACAATGCCTGTGCGCCGTTTTCTTCAACAATCGTCTTCAAGCTCTTTTTGAGAAGTGATTTGTAATCCTTACTCTTATTTGGTAAAGACACATCGATGATACCAATCCCCTCTTTTTCGCAGAAATCCTTGTTCTGCTGGAGAAAATCATCAAGAAATTCTCGACGTATGACCCCCACTTTTTTCATGGGAACTTTCAATACAGATCGAAGACTTACAATACTGGTCACAATCGGTACTTCATACGATATTCCGGTCGCGTTTTTCAGGCCCTGAATAGCATCCTTCACCAACACACCCATCAACGCAACAGATGGAATAGGTTTTTGATTCTCTGGAATCGTATTCTGGTATTTTTTAAACAGGGCAATGGAAACATTGTCCATGAGAATGGCTACTTTGGGGCTTTTCTCTTTAATCGTTTTTATCAATTCTTCGCCATCGGTTTTTTTGTTCACAACCATATCAATAATTGAAAATTCATTCTGTAGTTCATCTGTAATACCCTTTAGGGCATCCTGAAAATCCTTTCCATCCTGTCGTACTACCAGAAGAGACTCTTTAGAGTATGTACTGTGTATAAAGAGACTAAAGAGTACCAAGCAAAGAAAAACGGTTCGGTTCATCATGTGAGCTGTCCCTCATCTGGTTTTGTTATTTGATTTGATCAACACTGAAAAAAACCTTCGCATCACTTCCAAGCTTTTTTACCAGCTCAGTCGTCTTATCAATTGAAGCATCTTTTTTTGCTGCAAGAGCAATGATACCATCATCGTTCGATGACAGCGGTGTTACAACAAAATTTAGATTTGAGGTTTTCTTGAAATAATCAACACAATGCTCTTCGATGAGTATTGCAGAAGCCATATTGAACGAAAGCAGAGGCAGCAAATCTTCAATTTTCGTTACCCGTTTGATTTTCGGCACTACTGGCAGGTATTTTTTGACAAAATCATTCATGCCGGTCCTTCCAAGGAAATCTATGGTACCGATGACCGTCTCGCTGGTAATGGTGCTCAAATCAACTGGTGTATCCACTGATAGGAGCACATAGGTTTCAACTGTCTTTCCTCCGCGAATGCCATTGAGGCTCACAGAATAATCGTTCATTTGTTTTACCAGAGATGTCTTTGTCAGTATTGCATCAGGAGGTTCCATTTCAATTTTCGCAGTGAAATCGGTATAACGACCAAATACCGTAATTGTCGTACCCTGAGAGATTTGTTGCATCTTATCCTGAATTGCCTGTGGACGAACTGTCGAAGGAAAGAAAATGTACAATTTTTCCTCTGCACTCAGGAACTCCAGAAGCAGTACTAATGATAATCCGGTAAACACAAGTAATCGCTTCACTTTTATTTCCTTGCAGAAAAGCATAGTGTGAAAGATTCCATATATCAACTTTGCTCCGAAAACACATCATTAACGGAGTCAATAAAATCCTGAATGAATTCAGAGTCTGCAAATTTCAATGGTTTCTCGATGTACCCCTTTGCACCGGCACTCATGCATTCAAGCATGGCACTTCCCCTTACAGCTGAAATCATCAGTACTTTTGCATCGGGGAATTCACTTAAAATCTCTTTCATCGCCTCCATACCATCCTTATTGGGCATGGTTATATCCAGGGTAATAAGATCCGGTTTATGTTTGCGGTACAGTTCCACAGCCTCGTTTCCATCATTTCCCGTAGCCAAGACGGAAAAACCCAGTTTTTTTTCGAAAAAATCGACTATTTGCTTTATTAAAAATTTAGAGTCATCCACAATGATAACTGTTCGTGCCAGGTTCGCCTCCAAACTAACAATATTGTATCATTTCCTATTTTACAAAGCAATACTATTTATATTTTTTCTTCCAACTCTCTGTATTGCATATCCCAGAAACAAAGAGACACCCTCTGTAATAACTTTTCCCTGCACACCTGAAATGAATGGAAGAAACGGAGTCCCTTTTGAATACATGATAGCTATTGACTGGTTGAGTATTCCAAAGTGGGAGGTAAACTCATCTCTATCCATCAGTAGTGCACAATAGGTATTGGCAAATTCTCCCAGCATGTCGAGAAATTCAACAGGATCACCGGATGTTATCTTCACCAGGTCTGCATTGTTGACTCCAAGGGCAAGAATAGATTGATAGCGGGGGCTTGCTCCACCCATTGTCAGTATATAATCGAAATCAGCTTCAAGCCGCTCGACCACTTCCCACTCATCATCGATTCTGCCTGGTTTACCCAGAAATTCACGTACACATTTAAGTGCGGTTTCCGAGAACACAGGTGCAAGATCGGCCAGGATAAGATTGTCTTTTGGTAACAAATTCACAATATCACCTTTCCTGTAAATTCAACATTCTGAATGTCAGTTTTCTGAGTGCGTATCCAATGTAAATAGGCTTTCCCTGGTCATTGATAATTGTTCCGGCACATGCCCATGCACGAGGATAATAGATTTTCGATTGTGTATACTGCGGAATGGCTTGAGTCAAGATTCCAAACCTATCTGTAAATTCACTCTCATCCATGAGCATGCCAATATAGGTATTTGCAAATTCTCCGAATACATCAATTATATAATCGATCTGATCATACTGGAAAAAGGATTCCAATTCGGACGTATTGAGCCCTATAGCCATAATCCCCTGATACGTTTCGTTTCCGTTCCCTACCGATATGTTGTGATCGAACTCCCCGGAAATGCGCTCCGTGACCGACCATGCAGAGTTTATACTGCATTCGATCTGAAACATGGATTCAATACAATCAATCGCCTTTTTGGAGAAGATCTCCTTACAATGCTCCAAATTATCTTTGACATCATCATGCTGTAACAAGGGTATCATGCTCCGTTTTAAGTGATTTTTTTTCTGGAATTGTTATAATGAACGTTGTTCCCTTACCAAGTACCGATTGTATAGATATCGAACCCGAGAGCCGTGTAATCTTCTCCTGAACGATATTCATACCCATACCTCGTCCAGAAATATCGGTAACCGTTTCAGTTGTAGAGACACCAGACCTGAAAATCAACATCCGTTTTTCATCCTCTGAGAGTGACATAACCTCCTGAGAAGTTAGAATCCCCTCTTTGAGACAGGTTTGCACAAGCTTTTCTGTATCTATTCCCCTTCCATCATCAGCAATCCTTATGCATCGTATTCCGTTTTCCCTGGTGTATTCAAGACGAATTTTTCCAGACCCCTTTCCCAACTCATCACGAATTTCCGGACTCTCTATACCATGGTCTACAGCATTTCGTGCGATATGAATCAACACATCATCCACATCAACAAGTTCATCAGGTGCAAACAGCATCTGTTCATTTTCAATGACAAAGTCGACTTGTTTATGCAATTTTCTAGCGGCTTTGAGGACAAGCTTTTGATACTTCCGTGCCAGTGTTTTTAGAGGTTTCCACGACAGCATCATGCATTCATCGATTAATGTTTGTAGTTGTGGGTGCCTATCCTGATTGTATTCTGAACAGAGTTGCTGTATCTTTTTCACCCGATATTCAGGAATTCGTATTGAAATTTCCTCATCATTGCCAAATACCAGCTTTATTTTCTGATGAATATCGGTGATAGCTTCATCCATCTTTCCTAAATACATCCGTATTGCCTGAAGGCTATCGGTTCTTCTCATTTTTATGGGTTCTTTCAATTCCTCGAGCATATTTTCTGATTGATGTGCATAGTAAGAAAGGAGCTCAAACCCATAAGAACCAGCATTCCCTTTTATCGTATGCATATTACGATACAGCTCATCTATCTGTTCTTTTGAGATATTGTAATCAGGACCATTGGGATACTGTTCCCGTTGCTGTTTCACGCCATCAAAACACTCATCTGTTTTAAGATGAAGCTCATGTAAACGGGCAGCCGTATCTTCCATAAACTCTGAAATCTCATCAGGTGGTGTATTTGCAATTCCCAGAATAGTCTTGACCTCGTTCTCATGTTTCTGGCGCTCCTCAGCCATTTGAAGATCTTTCATGCGCTTTTCAGTCTCATCCATGGCCAAAACCATTATTTTGGCAAGATTACCCTTCTTATCGAATATCTTCTGGTAAGAGACAGAAACGAATTCCTTTTCATTTACCTTTCCTTTATCGATGAGTTCAAGTTCCAGTACAGGTGCAAGCTTTACCAGTTTCTTCCACCGTTGAGTGGTATGTCTTTCTCGTACCAGGTCTAACCAGGTTTTGAACGCCTCCTGCTGTTTTCCCTCAAGTCTCAGGATCTCATGGAGCTTCCGATCGGCAATATTGTCAACTTTTAAAATTTCATTCGCCCTGGCTGAATATTCCGGATTGACTGTTCCATCCAAATTAATCGTAAAGAGTCCCTGATCGATATTGTTGAGGATATCATTGACCTGCTGCATTTTTTCATCGATCAGTTCCTGCAAATGGTCGGTGTAACGCTTGATAGTGGCACGCATCGATTCGAAATGCATTGCCAGATTCCCTATCTCATCATTACTTTCCGCCTTTACCGAAATATCATAATTGCCATCTGCAATCTGTTTGGATGACATAACGAGCGAACCGATCGGGTTGGTGATACGAATTGCGACCCGCTTGATTATGAAATAGCCACTGGTGAGTGATCCAATACAGAGTAAAATCAATATCGCAATCATCTGGTTGCGGGTTGCTCTTCCTGTACGCTGCGCATCCAGAATCGATTCCTGCATCGATTTTGTACTGATTCCATACCTGATGAATCCCAACACATCATCTTCAGAGATAACCGGTGCTGCAAACTCCACAATTTCATCACCGCCTTGATGAAAAGACTTATAACCTGGTTCCTTGAGTGCTGCTGCCCAGGATGACATGGAATCATTAAGCGGTTCCCGACTTTCCGGCATGCCATCTGGATTTTCAGGAGTTGCCACTACCCATGGAAGATTCATATTGTCCATGTAAATTCCATAACTCATATCATCATCATCTTTAACTGTCGCAGAAACAAGTGTCTGAATTGCTGTAAAGGCATTGTCTTCTGCCATTCCGGTCAGTGCCAGACTGTTATTGGTTACAAGGGTTTTGCCTTTTGTAATTAGTGAATTGAATATGTTTTTTTTGGATTTTGTTATGTTTTTATTGACATTAACGATATTGATTACCGTTATGACCGACAATACAATAAGGAAAATGACCGAAATCATTATCATCGTATTATAAATCAGTTTTGTCCGAATACTCCGGAATGTACTCATTTCATTTCTCCCGCCGAATTCATGTACGTTGTTTCAGGTATGATCAGGGTCACTTTGGTGCCTTTGCCACTTGTACTCTCAACAATAACATCCCCCCCAAACTTCTTTACTGTGTCAAGAACGAAGTCCATGCCGACACCTCTTCCGGAGAACTCACTGACCTCATTCTTTGTGGTGAAACCCGGCTTGAAGAGGTAGGAAAACAACTGCTGATCATTGTACTGCTCAACTTCTTCCCGATCGATATTGAAGCTGATACTTATTTTTTCCCGCACTGCATTCAGATCGATCCCCTGCCCGTCATCTTCTAAAGAAATCTCGATACCCTGTTTTCCTCTTTTCCCGGCAATGATCAGAACGCCCTGTTCAATTTTTCCTTTTTGAGTTCGTTCTTCCGGAAACTCTATACCATGAGAAATTGCATTATTGATGATATGAATAAGACATTGGTGTATTTTTCGAACGATTTCAATGTCAATGGGAAAGTCACTGCCCAGATTCAATTCAGCTTTCTTCCCCATTTTCTCACAGCAGTTTTTCACCAGCGATTCTAGGCTGGTTATAAAAAACGAAAGCTGGATTTTACGCAGTGCTTCAATTTTTTCCTGTAAATCCTTTAATTCCTGTATATAATACATATCATACATTTGACCAGATGTCTTGTCGATGATTCGAACGATTCCGCTCCTTATATCGTTGATAGCACTGAGATTCACCATTACAGAGCTAGGGTCTCGTTGGGCCTTCTGTTTCAATGTTTCATCTTTACCCCCGAGTTTCGAGCGAATATCCTGAATTCGGGATATATACCCTCTCGCATACTCAATAGAGTGTTTTATCTCCTCAATTGCGCCATTATTGATGCAGCCCTCATTATCCCTGAAAACCTTCAGATAATCTTCTACCTTATGTGCCATCTCCTGAAGTGTCATAAAACGATACTGTCCGGAGCTTCCCTTAAGAGTGTGGAATGTTCTGAAGAGTTCATTCACGAATTCCCGGTCATGATTGCTGCTTTCCACAATCTTCTGTGCATCAGTAAGCAACTGTGAAGAATCGTAAATAAACGTGGTTACCTCATCAGCGCCAAGATTTATTACCTGAGAAATCAATTCAAGATTTTCCTGGTGTCTTTGATTAAGCTCTGCCATCTTCTTCTCAAGTTCACGCTGTTTGGTGACATCTTCAATCACGACAAGCAGTTTATCAAGGCTGCTTTCATCAGTACTACTTATTGGCAACCAGTTCAGTTTAAGAATCCTCTGCAGCTCATTCTCGAACTCATTCAAATCACACAATTCAGCCATATCTTTGAATGGAATCTCTTTGTATTTTGTGAAAACCAGATTTAACCAGCTTTTCCATTCCGTTTGTTTGTTCTTGTCCACTCCAAGGATATCTGTAAGACAGCTTCCCACTATCGATTCTCTATACAAAGGATCAATCAAAGATACCAGCGATTTACTGAACCCAGGCAGAACGGTTCCGGTCTGATCAATAGTTGCCAGACCAATTGGAATACATTCAAGGATGCTGCTGATATTCCTCTGAGCTTCCTGAGCTTCGGATGTTTTCTTTTCCAGATCACTAAGTGCTTCTTCCAGTTTTTGTCCGATTTTCAGATTTGCCAGATTCAGAGAAAACCCACATAGTAGTTTTCCCGCTTTTCCCTCTATCTGTATTGATCCTGACAGGATGTCAGGAAATTCTATTTCACCAAATATTACGGTACTTGGTGAAAATGTCAGATCTCCGAAATTTTTTTCCAGCTCAACAATCGACTGACCAACCGACAAATTGAGCATCTCTTTTATAAAGCCACTGTATTCCTGCCGCAAATCACGTATTTGCTCAGTGCTCATCCCCTCCTCATACGCACCAATCAATTTCAAAGCAACAATCTCATCCAGTGAACAGAGATAATTTCCTTGTATCGATCCGGAGAAAGTTATATATGCAATCATCTTATAGGGAGAATTAAACGGCTTTTCCTGCAGCGTTTCCTTGCACATCTGGATCGGAATGCCCAACATATCCTCAATTGATTGGCACACTCTCTGAGCAAAGAGTATAGTATTGGCTTTGAGATATCCGTTTTGTTGATTTGCAAACATTGGTTTTTCCGTTCCGTTTTTTTGATTTTACAGACTATGCAAACTGATGTCAACACTTATCTGTGCAGTTTTTACTATCCTCATCTCTACTTTGAAGCAGTAGTTACAAGAGATATTTCTCCATGCTCAACTTTCACCGATACGCTATAATACGATTCGTAGATTCTTCTTTTCAGGTTCCTGAAAATTACCAGTAATTGAGGAATTAGATGTTTTTTCACGATGATCGATAATTCATCGCAGTCCTCTGCAAATGCCCTTTTTCTAAGGAGCACAAGAGAGTCTTCGAGTTGGCGGTTTGTTTCAATCATTTTCTTGAGTTCTTTTAACTCTTCTGCTACTTCTAGTTTCTTTTCCTCGGGAAGATGCCTGAGCATTTCTATTGATTTTTTATCGGAAAGATTATACCCGATTTTATTCTGCATCCCAGCTATTCTCTTTTTAAGTACTGAAATGGCAGTTGAAATTTCATCAATCTTTGCCACAATTTCAGGATCCATACCGCAGAAAAGCGTTGTCAGAGCGGCAATCGATCCAGCAGAGTGAAATTCCATCGATTTTATACTGCACACCTTCCCTCCAATAACACACCCACGCTCGGTATTATCTATGCCGTACCCCTCAACAAGCAGTCTCCCCCCACAATAAACCTCTGATTGATAAATATATTCACGCACTATCAAATCGCCTTTGACTCGAAGATAACTGTTTTGAATGAATCCGATTCGGGCTGAACCCGAAACAGTCACCTTCGATCGTTCACCGAATAATCCTTTTGCAATATTGAGATTCCCTGTGCACACAAGTTCAACACCATCCTCCACTCCATCCTGAATTGTCAAATTGCCTCCACACTCGATTCGAAATCCGGAGCAGACATTTCCATGCACAGTAACGTTTCGGCTATATTTGATATTTCCCGTTTGTACACCAACATCACCCGAAATATGCAAGTCAGGTTCTATTTCAATGAAATTATTTCTGTAAACAAGAATACCTGTTTCCTCAGCGATATAACAGATTTCCCCATCACGATCTTCTTCGAGTATATTTTTTCCATAGGATATTTTGTTTTCCTTTACATCTTCAACTGGAATGATTTCTCCCAGAACATTCAATCCCGGCCTGGAGAGAACAGCTGGTATTCGTCGGGCAACAATTGTGCCTTTTGAAATCTCCTTGAAACGATTGATATTCTTGAAGTCAACCTTACCATCACAGCTTTCAACTGGTTTGTAATCTATATCGATATCAAACACCAGTTTGCCATCATGCCCCCGCTCTGGCGGAAATCCTCGCCGGAGCAATACACGTTTAAACTGTTTTCCTGCCATTATCTCATGAACAGATTCACAGGAAGTGCATTCTTCAAGTTTACTGTTCCCGGAAAAACAGCGGAACAGTTTATCCATGAAAGAATCTCTCCCGTATGCTAACGGAAAAACAAAACAGTACAATTCAAGCTTATCAGGTGATATTTCAAATGGATCAAGTACCATGATCTCTTCATCTGGACTCAGTGCCAGATAACCAGCTTTTGCTGCTATCAGATCATAACTGGTCTCATACACCTTCTGATTAACAGAAGAATATTTATTGAACAGAACAGTCCTGTTATTGAGGGTAATAGTTGTTCCAAACACATTCTGAATCGTAAGCGATGTTTGCACATTAAGAAACGGTTCATTTGCAGATAGAAATATGCCACCACGCATGGATTCGGGGATATCTCCACGATTGATTGCCAGATATACGCTTTTTAATGCAGACTTGAACTGTTCCAGTTCATCGGCATCCATTTCTTTTGCATCTTTTCCGAAGCGTATCATAAAGTGTGGTACCTGGATTTGTGCAATCAGTACATTTTCCAGCACAGTATTGCTTTCGGTGGCATACCGTGCATCTTTAATGATTTGCTCCCACTGTATGCCATTAGTAACCTTAGCATATCCGAGGGCGTATCGCAGGTCGTTTTCAGTTGTTTGCGGATAGAGTCTGCGCACCAGGGCTTTCGTATCGTTTTCGTGTGTGATGATTTCGAGTTTCGGTCCCATTTACATACTCACTCCGATCTATATTGTTCCTATAAAATCGTCAATATTACTGAGCATATCAGGAGTATCGAGTTCAACTTTCTGTTGTGAAAGAGCTAAGGAGAGAATGGGAATGATATTCTTTTCAATTTGTGGGACCCGGTCAAGGCACGTTTCTGGCACTTCGTCAATAAGCACTGACCCAAGTAACGAATCAGATCGGGAAAGATTGAATAGAAACCTGTTTTTAGGGTAATCCTTGACATTCTTGCCAGCGTCCCTCAAGGTCTTGCAGATCTCTTCTGTTGGCATATTCGCACGAGTAACAATCTCCTCATTGCCGAATTTTTTATACAGGTATATTGATTCTGTATTAAGTAACGATCCAATACTTTTACACGATTCAAGATAGAAGGAATTCCATTCACTGTTTTCAATGAGCATGTTCAGTAATGCATTCTGGGTATCGATAAGTTTCGTCCGCTCACGGACTTTCTGTTCAAGATGTTCATTGAGGATCTGCAGTTCGCTGTTTTTTCTCTCCAGCTCTTTAAGCAGCCGTATCCGTTCATTATTTTTATTGTATAGTTCAAGCGCATTCCGAATTGTTATCTTGAAATCCCGGTCATCCCATGGTTTACTGATATAACGCCAGATTCCCCCATGGTTGATCGAATCCATTATATCACTGATATCAGCCTGTCCCGAGAGAACAATTCGTATGGCATTAGGGCAGATTTCCCTCGATTTTTTCAGAAATTCGACTCCGTTCATGACAGGCATTCTCATATCGGAAATGATGACCTGTGCCGAATTGTCCTTCAGTTTGGCAAGAGCTTCTTCACCACTTAATGCGAAATTGAGCTCGTATTCTTCATCAAGAAGCATTCGATTTATCGCAGACAACACATTCTGCTCATCATCTACCACCAAAACCCGTTCACACATCCAGCACCTCCATTACTATTTCAAAGTGAGCCATTTTACTGCAGGATTTCCGTAACAAAGTCATCAAGTTGCTCGGGGGTTGTTTCCAGGATTTCAAATACACTCGGAGAGATGCGCATATAGTTGTTTTTTTCCACATTTCTCCATGCGTACACATCTGCAGCATGAATCAAGGCCATTATGGGTGGTGGGATGACATGACCGGTGAATGGATGATGATGTGTATAGCTGGCCTCAACAATGTAGGCAGGTAAATTCCACCAATCAAGAATATAGGCACCGACTTTCTCGTGTGTATACCCTACCAATTTCATTTCAATATCATCCAGTTTTACCTGACCTTTGTTTTCGGCAAAGGTTCGGATGATTGTTTCATACAGGTGCGGTTCATTACATATCATAAATAGCCTGCCAATATCATGGAGCAATCCTGCAGTAGAAAACTCTTCTGATATCCTTCTGGCAAAAAGTTTCTGGTGTAATCCGTGAAGAATACGGTTGCAGGTATTGACATGATTAAAAAGATGCTGACAGGCCTCTGTGGCACACATCTGCTCATCCGACATGAACACATCTGATATCAACAAAAGGTCCTGAACGGCTCTGATCCCCAAATATACCAGTCCATGGTGAATAGAACCGATATCCAACCCGTAAAACGAAGAATTGACAAGTTTCAGTATGCGAGCTGCACATACCTGATCTTTTTCGATTACTGCAGCAATTTCTTTCATACTCCGTTCACTTTTGACAAGGTCCATTACAGTCGAATATATTTCAGGAAGAACAGGAAGGTTGTTTCCCGAGCTGATCTTATCGAGCAAACTCATTTCCCTAAGTGATTTGTACATATCCAAAAGATGTGCTACTTCCCTGAGAATACCCTCATTATCCCAGGGCTTGAGCATATAAACCTTGGCCAGTCCATCATAAATCGTCTTCATCATCATCTGCTTGTCTGCATATGCACTCAGCACGATTCGAATAGTTGATGGATACATTTCCTTGATTTTTTTAAGAAACTGGTATCCATTGACCGGAGACATCCTGATATCGGTGAAAACGATTTCAATCTTCTCCCTGGCCAAAATTTCCAGACCCTCTGCAGGACTCAATGCAAAGAATTTATTATATTCTGTATCAAGAAACGTTCTCTCCAGCGCATTGAGAACCATGCTGTCATCATCAACGAATAGAATTGATTCAGCCATTGAGGTCATCCCTGTTTCTAGGTAATTTGATTAAAAATGTGGTCCCTTTTCCCATTTCACTTCTGACCTGAATATCTCCCTTATGCTTTTGTACAATTATTTCGTAGCTGATGCTCAAACCAAGCCCTGTCCCGACTCCAACCTCTTTTGTTGTAAAGAATGGATCGAACACCTTTGTCCTGATCTCTTCTGGAATTCCCGGTCCATCATCTGAAATCTCACAATACACCCATTCGTTATCCTTCGATGTCTTGATGGTGATTGTACCCTTTTCATCTCTGCCCTGATCCTTTATCGCTTGTGCGGCATTGATCAGAATATTCAAAAAGACCTGGTTTAACTCACTGATATTACAAGGAATAGAACAATTGTCACCAAATTCCGTTTTTATATCAGCATAATATTTCAACTCATTTCTAGAAATTACCAGAACACTTCTTATCCCATCATTCAAATCATTCTCAATAAACTCATTGCTTTCTTCTTCCCGTGAAAACTTTTTAAGATTGGCAACGATGTTTGTGATTCGTGCAAGCCCCTCAATGTTTTCCATTATTAAATTATCAATATCATTGAGAATAAAATCCAGCTTGAGCTTCTTCTCCCGTTTCTCGATCATCTCTTTACTGATTCCAGCTCTGTACATCCCAAGAATCTCTTTGATTCTATTTATATATCCGGTCAGTGATGTACTGTTACTTGAAACAAAACCGATTGGGTTGTTTATTTCATGTGCAATTCCAGCAGAAAGTCTTCCAATTGACGCTAGCTTTTCAGATCGTACAAGTTGTTCCTGAGTTTCCTGAAGCCGTTTCAATGCCTCCTTTAATTCGACATTCTCATCTATCACCTTCTGTAACAGTGAACCATCTTCCATTGATATCTCCTGCATAGAATCCTGAAAAAGTGAACAGTGCATGCACGTTCTATCATACCTCCATTCAAGAGAGTAGTCAATAGGTTTCATACTGCATATCGTTCTCTGAATTTAGTGTGTATTATTCTGAGTTCAGCACCGGCAGATATTCATGTAAACCTTTGCCGTGCAATAACATATGATTTTTTAATGATAGTATGAATCGAAGGAAAATGAAAAAGAGTGCGTCCGGTTTTCCCTATGCCCTCAGTCCTCCTGTTTTTGGCTAGTGTTAAATTCATGTGAAGTATCTTTCAGGCCATTCAACACACCCATGGTGATCTGCCTTTTGGCATCCCTCTAAATATATGAGCCTATCACCCAGGCAAACTAGAAAGACAGCCAGTCATGAAACACGTCAGGCGTAACTAAGGGTAAAACCAGAAATGTAAGTGGAATATATCAACCCAGGAAGTTTCTGCCAAATGTTATACATACCTGCTCGCCACGAGCTCGCAGGAGAGTTGCGGCTTTAGTGAGTTGTTTGCCGCTATTAACATTTTGTCTTGATCGTATGTACATATCACTTCTCAATTTGCCAAGATTCAATCTTGCGGTTTATCATTTCATTCTGAACCGTATAGTCGTTTAGTCTTCGGCTTTGCCAAGTTATAATTCTTGCGGTTTGTCATTTCATTCTGAACCGTATGGTAGTTTAGCCTTCGGCTTTGCCAAGCTCTATATCTTGCGGTTTGTCATTTCATTCTGAACCGTATGGTAGTTTAGCCTTCGGCTTTGCCAAGCTCTATATCTTGCGGTTTGTCATTTCATTCTGAACCGTATGGTAGTTTAGCCTTCGGCTTTGCCAAGCTCTATATCTTGCGGTTTGTCATTTCATTCTGAACCGTATGGTAGTTTAGCCTTCGGCTTTGCCAAGTAATAATTCTTGCGGTTTGTCATTTCATTCTGAACCGTATAGTAGTTTAGCCTTCGGCTTTGCCAAGTAATACAATATACAGTTTGTAATTACATTCTGAATTGTAAGCTAACCTTCAGCCTGACCAGAGCACATACCTGCCGAGTTAGTGTACTTTATCCGCCGAATAACGATTTGTGAACTAAAAGGCAAACTATTTTATTTTTCTCCAAAAATTTATTTACTGTTTGACTTTGCGATCAGATTACGATACAATAGGTATCACAACGCTCATCATTCTACGTACGTGTAGTAACACATAGATACACCAATGTATGTCAGAATTCAATGAATTGAAAAACACGCGGATACTGCTTATAGATGATGACCCGGATATCACGGAAATCATCAATAATAACCTCAGTTCATCAGGGGCTTCCTGCGTTTTTGCAAAAACAATCTGCGAAGCAAAAAAAATCGCCCTCAGCAACAGTTTCGATTTAGCCCTGGTAGACATCTTCATGCCCGATGGAAACGGTGTAGAGCTGATTCATCACTTTACCAGTTCACATCCAGATGTTCCTGTTATCGCAATCACCGGATATGCCGATGAATCCCTTGCCATCTCGCTTGAACAGGCCGGCGTTCGATCTGTTATCACCAAACCGTTTAACAGCTCCCAGTTACAGTTCTCTATCTGCAAAGAACTCATCCGTAACAGAATGAGCAAAAAAAGTGGCAAAGCTTTATTCCATTCAAGTTCGCTATCAAACCTCATCGGTAACTCCACCTACATGAGATCACTCCGGGATCGGATCACCATACTTGCCCAGGGCACTATGCCGGTACTCATTTGCGGACCAACCGGAACAGGCAAAGAAGTGATTGCACATGCCATTCATGCACTGAGTGAGCGGAATAAAAATGACATGATAATAGTGAACAGTTCCGCCATTCCTGAGCATCTTGAAGAATCTGAATTTTTCGGCCATGCACGAGGTGCCTTTACCGGAGCCCACAGCGAGAAGCATGGAATTTTAACGTGTGCCGATAAATCCACTCTCTTTCTGGATGAGGTTGGAGAACTCTCGTTACGCATGCAGGCAAAATTGCTTCGGGCTCTCGATGGTTATGGGTTTTCAAGAGTTGGTGAAGTCACCACCAGAACTTCTGATTTCCGCCTGATCAGTGCTACCAATCGTTCTCTGTTATCCATGATCGAAGATGGCAGTTTCCGTAAAGATCTCTATTTCCGGCTCAAAGCCGCCTCAATCGAAACCGTTCCACTTGCACAACATGATGATGACATACCGGCACTTATAGAACATTTCCTGCGCACCTCTGAAATCAAAAAAGAGCGCCGCTTTATGCTTACTGATGAGGCGCTGAGCTTATTACTACAATACAAGTGGCCGGGGAATATCCGTGAACTGCGCAACACCATTGAGTCACTCTGTGCTATAAACATGAAATCGGGCATTATACTTCCTGAAAGTATCCCCTGGGTACTGGATATAAAATCATCGACATCCAGCAATGATGCTGTCTCGTTTGGTTCGGCAAAAGAGGATTTTGAGCGGAGTTTTTATCGGGACCTCCTCGTGAAGCACAACGGAAATATCAGCATGGCAGCCCGGGAAGCTGGCATTCACCGTCCGAACCTTTCCCGCAAACTGAAAGATCTGGGATTACAGGCATCAGATTTCAAAGGACCCTGATATGCAAACATGCCCAGCTTTTTAAAGTTTTCTCACCTGGTCGAGTCATACATACGCATCAGGCGGTAATTCATCTTCATTAGAACGGTTGCCCGACATCGAAGTGCAGCACGTACCGACTCTCCCCGGGTCGACGATCGAGCTTGAATCCTGCATCAAATCTGACCACCACCACAGGTGTCTGCAGACGAATTCCTGGTCCGGCACTCCATCGCATATCCCGAAACAGATCTGTTGGACTCTCCCCTATACCCTTATCCCATACGTAGCCACCGTCCAGAAATGCAGCACCTCGAAACCACCAGAAAAGCGGAAACTGAAAATCGATAACATTTGCCACTACTGAGACAGTACCGCTAAGGGAACGACCGCTCGAATCCTCCCTTAGCCGCCCTTCCTCAAATCCCCGCACAGAACGTGGCCCTCCGATAAAGAACTGCTCCTGGGTAGGAACCTCCACTGTTGTCCCGTACGCATGAGCCCATCCAAGAGAAAGCCCAGATCCAAAGCGCAGTTTTTTAATTTGCCAGTAGAGACGAGCATCATTCGTGATTTTGATGAACTGGCTGGAATTCTTTCTGGTCAAACCTGCCACTTCCCCCTGGAGGAGATTGTAAAAACCCTTTGATGGATCGAGGAGGTCATTACGGGTGTCATAGGTGAGACTCGCACCGATGCTCTGGGTGTTCTTCTCATTGAGCTTCTCCACATCCTCCCATTTTAACCAGAACTGGTAACCAAGATTAAAGTCGGTCAGCCGCCCAACCGCCAACCGGAGTCCTTTGAAAATTCCAAAATAGGTATTGGCAATATCATCATGCCGGGTATAATAAACCGATCCATCGAATTGCAGTGGCAGCCCCCAAAGCCATAATGTTGAGTAGATTAACTCTGTGCTCTGCAGCCGCTGCGAGACACTCCCTTTCAGAGCCAATCTGTGCCCAAGACTAAAAATATTGTTATACGATGTCTTCAGAGAGCTCCTGAGTCCCTCCTGAGTCCCATACCCAACTCCAAGCTCAACCCTGAAAAAATCGGCTTCATCTACAGACACCATCACCGGGTAGCTCCCATCGGCAAGACTCAACACATCTGCAGAGTCTGTTGAATCCTCCAGAACTGGCTCAATTCGAATAAGACTGAAAAGGTTTGTTCGATACAGTTGGCGTTCAGATTTTCGCAAACGCTCCAGGGTGAGCGTATCTCCCGGTTTGAAAAAGAGCTCCCGGTGAACTACCCTGGGCGAAAGCTTTTTTACACCCTTCATCCTGACATCATCAACAGTAACAAGGGGACCTTCGGTGAGCTTAAATACCACAGATGCAACATAATTGGAAGAATCAACCAAAACCTCCGGCTCCACGTCTGCTTCCAGATATCCCCTGTTGGCAAGATTCTTCTCTATAAGCTCAGCATCCTGCTGAAGATTAGCCCTGATGAGCGGTCTTCCCGGCTTGCATTTCAGTGATTTGAAAATTGAGGAATCAACTTCGGTTTTACCAGGAACGATCTGTATTGAACTGACCCGTGTGCGCTCCCCTTCATAGATTGTTATAGCAATACTCACCCGATGCCGCGATGTGTCCCGGTCGATACGGGGTGGCTGGATAGAGACATCAAAGAATCCCTGTGCCTTGTAGAATCGCTCCAGAGCGTGCAGATCAGATCTGAGGCGCGACTCAGAAAATCGCACCCGCTTGAAAAGTTCCGTTTTCACCTCCAGTAACGAGAGCAAGGTTGATCGTTTGAAGGATCTGTTTCCCTCAAATGATACCTCTCGAACATACCACCGTATCGGTCTGGCAATGATCGGGACAGTGACTAACAGAATTACCAGAGTAGAAATGTACAGCTTTATTCTTTTTGCATACATGATTTCTTCGAGTATTGAAGATTCCCGCTTCATCCCATTAAAGGTAATCTGTGCTCCTCAATAGAGACATGTTTATCTGCTGAATTTAAAGATCAAGTCCAGCCCTGATTCACCATCGCTGTCAGTTTCGCCTTTCACAAAAAAACGCCTGGTCAGACGAAACAGTGCCGAAATTCTTCGCCTGGTCAGATCCCCCAACACCGTTTCGTAGGAGAGAATCATTCTGGAAGTGAATCGTTTGGTCACGGTAAGGCGCGGACTATGAGCAGATTTAAGATCAAAAATATCCCCCCTGATATCGATTCTCTCTATGCCCAGGAGTTGTTCGAGCTTTCGAGAACCAAATCCCAAAAGGCTCTCTCCGGCAAAAGTCCGGAGCCGCTCGCCAAGATCACCACCGATTGAGCCAAGTGGTTGACCGAGAGTAAGAATGCTGATGATATCGGCTTGATTGGAGATCTGATACTGTTCTCCACCATCTACTTCAGCCCTGAACAACACCTCTGGCTTTTCCAGATTTCCACTGATCGCAAGATAGATGGTATACACGATATAATCTTCTGAGCCAGGAGCAACAGAAATCACTTCAGTCTGTGCTTCAAGATTGATGATAGGGTTAAGCTTATAAGGGTCATAGTTATAAAAAGCGCCTTTGGATATTTCGAATTTTCGATCCAGGTAAAGTATATAGCCACTGGTTATGTTGATCTCTCCGGCAAAAACCGGTTCCGCTGCTGTTCCGGTAACTGCAATCTCCCCATCGGTCTCCAGATACCCAAGATTCATATCCACAGTGACATTTTCTGCTGTATTTACTTTGATCTGTAAACCAAATTTCTGTAGAAGTGGATCTGGTTCGAATCCCCTGTTTGGAAGAAGATCGGTAATGCGCAAATCGCGGATAATGCGGGTGGGCCCCATATTGACATTTCCTGACAGCAAAAAACCCTCTCTCCGGTTATTCAATTGTATGCGAGCTGACTGAATCTTCACCTCTGCTGTTTCCACCATTTCAAAAGAGAGATCCTTTGACCTGACATCTACCCGCAAATCATTGAGCCCTGAAGTGCTCCAGGTTGCAAAGCCAGCCCCTTCAAAGGTTCCTTTCCCCCATTTTCCCGACATCTCTTTTAAATAAACCGAATCGCCGAGCATCACCAACTCTGCATTGAGAGGCCCAATCCCCGGGTCAATGTCGGGTATTTCGAGTTTGCCTCCGGCTATGCCAAGTCTGCCGGTAACCACTGGACGCCCCCGATCGATCCTGATTCTGCCATCACCACGACACTCACCACCTCTGATGAGGTTATCCTGAGTAAAACTGGAAAGTAAAATGAGCGGAAATCGTACAACAACAAAATCAATTGCCAGCCCCGATTTTAACAGAAGAGAATCTGTTTGTGACAATGGCACCCTGGCACTGAACTCCACCAACCCGTTTTGCGGAAGATACAATCGTCCGGCAGAAAGGTTTAAAGAATCGAGCCCCACAGCCCCCTTGAAATAGGTGCTGTCAATTTTACCACCCGAAAGAGAGACTGTTCCGGTAGAAACAGTATAAGCAGCACGTGGTTCCAGGACAGTTCCGGAAAGAGTGGTAAGAAGGTTAACCCCAGAGATGGCAATATTGTGGGTGCTGGCAGAGCCTTTCTGAACCTTCACTTCGCCTCCCAGAATCCATGCACTATCCTGGCTCTCAATCTCAATATCCACAGAAGCCAGACCGTCGGTATTCCAATCGGGGCCAAGAAGGCTCCCCGTTCCGGAAAGATCAACACCCTCCCCTTCGATCACAACTCTCACACCACTGCCCCCGCGAGTATCAAGAACCCACCCCTGGGAGGGAAGAAAAGGCACCTGTCCATACGCCTTGATTGCAGATCCAGTCTTTTTCAGATAAACCTCAGTATCGATGTCAGCACTAGAATCGGATAAAACCACCTTTCCCTGAATAGCCCCGATCTGACGTCCTTTGTATTCAGGATTACTGAACCTAAACGAAACTTCTCCTCCGGGATTCTTCTGCACCCCATAGACTGTGCCTGATGCATTAAGCAATCCACGGTAACCCTCGAGAGGTACCCAGGGTGAAATCGATTCCACGTTAAGATTAGTAATCCGATATGTGCCATGGAGTGAATCGCTTCCAAACCCTCCATCAAAAAAGAGATAGCCCGCGTCATCACTGTGTCCCGGATCGCCGGTAGAGAGATGGCCAGCAAATCGCAACGATGAAGAGGAGATGGCGTATGAGCCAGACCCATCAATCAGTGTATGATCTGTACGCAGATGCAATTTTTTCCAGGAAATCGTATCCAGACCGGTAACAGAGACAAAACAAAACACCGAATCTGCACGATAGACGCCATAGTGAACCCCTGACCCTGCAACCTGGCCAGAGATGTCAATCTTTTGAATGTTTCCCGAGGCCTGCACACTAATCTCTGCCCGCCCTCCCACACTGTCGATATCCAGATATTCCATCAATGAATCTATCATGACAAGGGCAGTAACATCAGCACGGTCTATGAAGAGTTCATTTTCGCGATACGCAATGGTTGCATCCATTGAACTGATCTGCGTCGAACGCCACGAAAGATCTTTGGAAGACACTGAGGCTTGAATATGTGGCTGTTGAATAGTACCCTGCAGGCCTGCCTGAAAAGAGAGTTCGCCATTAATACTTTCCTGAATGAATAAACTGCTCAGTATCTGCACATCCTGAAAATCTCCGGTTACAGTACCTTCAAGGGTTCCAGTTAAGCTGTAATTGCCGTTTCCTGTGAGCCTGTTTTTGCCCTGAATGAGGTCAATATTCCACAACCCTCTTCCTAACCCGGCGTGGAGATCAAGACTATTATTACGTAAATTACCACCGCCAACCACCGCATGAATGTGCCCCTGATCCGGAAGATTCTCAATTCCACTTCCTGTAACTTTCATGGTAAGCGAAACCATTTCGCCAGGAATCTGAACTGGCACGATAGCATGATTTTTCAGTTTTGGAAGAGCTATCCTATCTGCCTGGAGAGAAAACTCGTAGTCACCGAAAACCGGCTCACTCATCAAATCCTGTATCTCACCATCAGCACTCAATCTCATACTTCCAGTAGATGAGAAGATACTGGAAGTAGCCCGTACCCTGAAATCTTCCTCGTATTTCCCATCAAAACGCATTGAATCGATCTGAAGAAATTCATATTGCAATCCCGTTCCGAAACCAGAAAATGAGAGCAGAGGTTTCTGCAATGTACCAGTCCAGGACCCTTGTCCCTGCAGATGACCTACCGATTTCACACCTGGAACCAGCCCATGGATCGCCAAAACAGGTTCCATCGATGAACTGACACTGCCCGAAAGATCCCAAAAACCTTCTTCTGTAAACGCTATCCGCCCCTTTCCCCGGGCATCTGTTCCAGAACCCTGAACAAAACAATCCAGCACAGTCATCCCATCGAATTCAATGATCGCTGAAGACCAGATCGTATCAAGTGCCCCTTTCCACCACGGACTTTCATAATAGGCATCGGGAACCCGCAACTCAACATAGAATGAATCGATTTTCATGAATCTCGCGCGCCCCTCAGCCCTGGAGATAGAGCCTACAAACTGTAATGCACTGTCCCGATATACAGCGTTGATATTTTTTATTCGTATATCGTTGATTATAAGATCCCAGTCAAGAATCATGGAATCTGCCGTATCGGCTCCACCAGAGACGCTCTCTATCAGCGATGGTAAGGGGAGTGCTGGAATCATCAACTCACCATCAGGAGCTACCGATAAGGCAGCAGTGACATCGTGTATCCTCACCTGTGAAACCTTGATCGTCTTTAAAAACAGAGGCAAAATAGAGTATCTGGCTTTTATATGCCCAACCGAAATCGAATCATCTCTCCCGGTCCTGTCGCGGATTTTTATGTCATAAAGATTTACTGATGAGATGAGATTGCTCTGCACTCTCCCTACCGTGACATCACCAACCAGTATCGAATCGAGCTTGTCCTCGGCGAACCGCACAACATACTGCTGAACCGGAGGGTACAGTAACAGAAGATAGGTCACTGCAGCAAAGAGAAGGAGAGCAAAAATGCCCCCGGCACTCAGAAGGCCGCTCCATATGAGTATCTTTTTGGTTTTCACGTAACCTTTTTGGTTTTCTGTTTTGCGAGAGATCTTGATGCTACCGGAAGAGGAGAAGTGTGTTCAGTTTTTCTTCACTTGCATGTTTCGGTTCAGCTACCACGAACCATTGTTGCGCTCCTCGTAATGTTACCATTGAACCTGCTTGTTCTGACCTTTTCACCGAAGAGATATGAAGAAAAATAATTCCCGTATGGATACTTTTGCGAGTGTCAGATTCATCCCCATGAAGAAAAACTGATCATGCATGTAATCTGTTGTCATTTCCCCTGTGGGATACCTATTTTGAGACCATGCTCGATCTGAATCTTTCAGGCATACCGCTGGCTATTCTCTATGCTGAGACACACTTTCGCTTTTTTCCTTTTTTCCCAAGCCTGCTCTATAAGCGGGAACCTGAACTGCTTTTCGATACCCCCAGGAGGCTTGAACCTGAAGCTGACCTCCCGGTTATTCTCGTAGCACATGACATTAACCGCTTCCCAGCCATGTTTTCCGATGTTTCAATAACGGTTTCTAAAGTATCAGAAAAACCTAAGCTGTTCAATTTCAATAAGATATCGGAATATGAACTGAATCATTCACTGCAAAACCGGCTCAAAGTTTTTGCCTTCACACTACCCCGTAGAGAAATTCCTGATGGCGAAATCTATATAAATGCAGCAGTTACCGTTAAAAGGGGCCGAAAAAACAAGAGGGTGTTCAATGATAATCTCTTTTCCTCATCGAAGCTACCCTTTTCATGTATGGTTGCATCTAACCATTTGCCAGGTAACAAGTTATGTCTCTATGGTGACGTTCACAATCATTCCATTTTCTCTGAAAGTCACGTCGAGTTCGGCCCACCTTTGAAAATCATCGATTTGATAGCGAACGTCTCCGGCCTCTCCTTTGTCGGTATCACCGACCATTCTTACGATCTAGCTTGTGACCAGGACAATTATCTCCATCAAAATCAATCTCTTCCAAGGTGGAGCATGCTTTACCGGGAATTACATCACGAGTATGATACAGTGCTCATTGGAGGTGAAGAGATCTCCTGTCTGAACAAAGCAGGTAACGTCGTGCATCTCTGTGGCTTAGGTCTTAGAGACTACATTCCGGGGACTCTTGATGGTGCGCGGAGAAACGAAGGAAGGTTCAAGCAGCAACTCACTATCTCTCAAGCAGTTAAAGAGATTCATCGTCAGGGAGGGATTGCCTTTGCCGCTCATCCGGGATCACGAGCGGGTCTGCTTCAGCAGCTTTTCCTCCAACGTGGTGAATGGGAAAACCGTGATATCGAGCAGGACCTCGATGGTTTCCAGGCCCTCAACAATGGATACGGCACATCATGGGAACGCGGTAAGGCTTTATGGATTAACCAGTTACGTAACGGCTCCCGAATACCGCTCCTGGGGGGTAACGATGCTCACGGAGACTTCAACCGATATCGTGCCATTGCATCTCCGTTTATCGGTATTTACGAGAATTTTCAACGTTTTATGGGATTTGGGAAAACAGGAATCTATGGAAAAGAAAAAACTGCTGCTTCGATTATCGAAAAAATCCATCAGGGTTCAACCTTCGTTACTACAGGTCCCTATATATCAATTAATTACAGCGATTCACCACACAATCAGGCAATCTCATGCACAACCATCCCCCTTACTATAAACCAACTTCATGTTCATGCCATAAGTACCTGTGATTTCGGGAAGTTAGAGAGAGTCACCGTTTATGCCGGCTCTCCGAAACGGGAAAAGGAGTGGGTCGTGTATGCAAAAGATTTTTCCGAAACTACCTATGAATATACAGTCCCCTTCTCTATAGCAGAATTACCTTCTCCCTGTTATCTCAGGGCAGAGGTGATCAGTT
>OBJA01000468.1_pt1 | contig 35433 bp, 27 predicted proteins | sample 1519751 | NCBI WGS metagenome assembly OBJA01 (sample SAMEA3881238, study PRJEB22517) | soil metagenome | biome: lake sediment; feature: soda lake sediment; material: sediment, water from around vicinity | place: India | collected 2013-12-23 | depth 3 m
AAATGCTTCAAGCAGAAAACTATATTAAAAAAGGATAGTGTAATATCCTTTTTTTAATCTCTTTTTAATATTTTGATTGTAACCTTTGTTCCTCCATGCGGTTTTGAATCAACACTAACTCCACAATCAAACCCATATTCTAACTTAATCCGTTCATCAACGTTTTTGATTCCATATCCTGATGAAGTTGAAATTTTCTTTGAGTTTAATAAATTACTTTTAGGATCAAACCCCAAACCATCATCAATGACTTGATAGTATATGAAATCCTCGTCACAATATGAATTAATCGTGATATGTCCCTTAGTATCCATTCCCGATATTCCGTGTTTAATCGAATTTTCTACAATTGGTTGTAAAATTAATTTCATCGTTTCATAATGTTTTGTGGATTCATCGATATTATATTCAACATCAAACTTATCTGGAAAACGGATTAGTTCGATTTCGATAAAGTTCTTTACAATATCTATTTCTTCATAAACTTTAATAAATTTATCACCTTTATGAAGACTTAAGCGGAAAAACTTAGCCAAAGCAATCACCAGCCGTTCAATTTCAGGTTGTTTTTTTAACTTTGCAAGCCACGCTATCGCATCTAAAGTATTATAGAGGAAATGAGGGTTAATTTGCATTTGCAATGCATATAACTCAAGTTTTCGTTTGTTTTCCGACTCTTCTTCATTTTTATCAATTAACTCTGAAATTCTTAATAACATCTCATTGAATGATTTTTCAAGCTCATAAATTTCATCACCTCGTTCTTCAATCACGTCAGCATGTAAAGAAGCGGTTGTAACTCGTTTTTTTAAGCTTTTTATCGGTCCAATTAAGCCCGAGGAGATAATTAGCGCCAAAACAAAAGATATTAATGTCATGACACCAGCAATAATTGTATTGGAAATATTTACAATATATAAACCATGAAACACATAATCATATGATAAAACACTAACAACAGTCCAATCCAATCCATATTGACGAAGTAGTGTATCAGTTCCATTGATAATGATGATTGACTTTTGACCGTCAAAGTTTTGAATCTGATAACTTGGAGTTTTAGAAAAATCCAAAGCATCAATCCCAAAAATAATGCTGCCAATATAATCTGAATTAGGATGAGAGATCATTCGACTCTGATTTGATACTAAAAATGAATAACCCAAACTCTGATCAATACTGTCTAAAATATTATTAAAAGCATCTTCCTTGATCGCAAAAATCAATCCTCCTGTTTCATTTACAACAAATTTCCGAAACGGTTTTCCAAACAGTAAAATCTTATCTTCACCATTTTGTGTAACTGGGCCTTCAACAATCAAATCATTACTATTAGCAACAGTTAAACCAAAAATATTGTCAGTAATGACCACTTGTTTTCCACTCAGCCCTCCATAATAATAATGGCCATCATGATATAAGATAATATCTTCAAAAATCGTTTGATTGATTGTATATGAGGAAATAAAATTAGAAAAGAGTTCTGTTTTAATTGATACATTATCACTTTCAAAGAGATTTTTAAAATTTGGATCTTCGATAATCGGATTATAAATCAAACTGATGGAGTCGAGCACTAAAGTTAAACCCTTATCCATTTGAACTTGTTGATTATAGATGCTCTTAACGGTATTACTTTGAATATTATGGGTAACAGTTGTACGGATAAATAACACCAACAAAAGCAAAAACAAAAAAATAACAAAGAATAAAATAAATGCGATCTTTACTCTTAAACTATAAATAAGATTTTTAATCAAACTCATAAAAATACCTTAATTTTGATATTTCGCAATATATTCAGCAGGAGACATATTTTCAAATTTACGAAAAACCTGGCTGAAGTATTTAGTATCAGGATAACCAACCTTCTCTCCAACTTCATAAATACGATATTTTCTCTGAAGTAAAAGCTTTTTCGCAATCCTTATGCGATATTCAGCCAAACATTCATTAAAGGTTTTGCCGACATCTTCTTTAAAAGTATGCATCAAATGTGATTGACTAATATCAAAACGTTTTGAAACAGTTTCAATGGAAATATTTTCATGGTAGTGTTTCGAAATAAAGCGAATTACATCAACGATTATTTTTCTAAACCCTAAATGAGAATCCTTAAAAGAAGTAATGGTATTGATGGTCAACAAGAGTTTATTTTTCGCATTTCGTTTTGCTTCTAAGTAATTTTCATAGATTTTTTCAAAACAATCAAATTTATTGCTAATTCCAATAGAAGATATTTCATCATGAGTTTCTTCATATTTGTTTAATGCTTCTTCTAAAATCCTTAACAATTTATCCATTTCGATATCTACTAAAAAAACAAAATGTGAAAAATAGATAACAGAAGCGAAATTTATTTCAGCTTTAGTTAAAGAACTCATCAAAATTTGAAATAAATCATGATTTGCTAATTTAATATGCTGCTTTTCAAGTTTTTCCTGCTGATCGATTTCTCCATATACAACATAGCCACTATTCGGAACCATCAGTTTGTATGAATCAATCTTGGTAACAATTTCACTAATATTTGCATAGTTACCAGAAATCAAATTTTGAATGACTGTTGTTTTAATTAAAGGGACTTCTTTTTCAATATCCTGTAAACGTTGTTCTTGACTACGACGCCTTTCTAAAGCATTTATTGCTTTTTTCACAACTTCAATTAATTGATCATTATCAATTGGTTTTAAAAGATATTGAAATGCTCCGTTTTCTAAAGTTTCCTTCGCATACTCAAAATCCTTATACCCCGATAGAATAATAACAATTGTGTCGAGATTCTTCTCATTCACTACTTTAGTTAGTTCAAGCCCGTCCATTAACGGCATTCTCACATCGGATATAATAATATCAGGTAGTAATGTTTCTGCTAATTGTAACCCTTCTTTACCGTTTTTCGCACTACCAACAATTTGAACATTAAACTGACCCCAGTCAATTGTTTCTTCAAGACCAAGGCGGACTAAATATTCATCATCGATTATTAAAAGTTTGTACATAAGTAAACCTCAACGTATTTTATTCATGTATATTATATCATGAATCAATATTAATAAAAAGAAAGAAACCGACTTATCTTTAAAATAAATCGGTTTTTAATTTATTATCCTCTTCTACGTCTGAATAGGAATAAAACACCTGCTAATAAAGGGATGATTACAAATAAACGATAATTCACATCTTCAGCAGAGCATCCTTTACATCCTTTTTCAGGCTCATCATCACCTGGGTCACCTGGATCTCCTGGGTCACCTGGGTCACCTGGGTCTCCTGGGTCGCCTGGATCACCTGGGTCGCCTGGATCTGATGCTATTTCAAGTAATTTTGCTTCTAAACCTTTTAATGGTGTATTAGCACCTTTAAAAGCTATCTCATCAATATAAATGATTCCAGAACCCCAACTTCCAGCTTCAATTAATAAGCCTTCACAATCAACATGTAAACCAGATTTTGCAAGATCAATTACAAAGGTTTGATATTCAGTTGTTAGCATATCAACAGTTAAGAAACTTCCATCTGCTAAAACTAAATGATTAGCATTTGCATATCGAACATCACTATCCGTTGAGATTGTTTTCATTCTAAATGTTCCTAAATCTGTATTTTCTGAACCTTTCATCACAAGAATCAGATATTCATACTTATTCTCTTTATTATTATAATCAGCAGTTGATGCTCCTTGATAGTAAGCATGCGCTTGATCTGTAAAATTGAATTTTAAAGCATTGTCTTCAATTGTTACATTTTCACCGTTAAGCCAATACTTATTAATTGAAGCAACATCTGTTGGAAATGCTTCAGTACGATTTGCATCGTCGAATACTGTATATTCACCGTCTCTAAATAGACTTTCATAAACGGGATCGATAAAAGCAATTTCATCGATATAAATTTTTCCAGAACCCCAGCTTCCACCAACTATATTTAAACCTTCAAAAGATAGTGGCAAGCCTGACTTTTCAATATCGATTATAAAGGTTTGATATTCATCAGAGAGCATGTCAACTGTTACTGCAGTTTGATCCCATAAATAAACATTTCCAGAATTAAAGTATGCTGGATTAGCGCTGTCAGTTGAAATCGTTTCAATTCTAAACGTGCCAAAATCTGTTACACCTTCGCCCTTCATTTTTAAAAGAAGATATTTACGCGAATTATCTTTATTATTGAATCCTGGTTTTCCAGCACTACGGTAATAAGCCATCTCTGAATTTGAAAAATCTAAAACTAAAGCCCCATTATCGATACTAATATGTTCACCTGTCCACCACCATTTATTGTAGGTTTCAGGGTCATTTGGAAGTACTTCAGTCCGAGCGAAATCATCATAAACAATTTTTGAATCTTCATCTAATACTTGTTCTTTATCTTTCGCAAAAAAGATTGCATCAATATGAAGTTTACCACTACCACTGTAGAATAAATGGAAGCCTTGAGGATTTACTCCTAAATTACTTGCAGCTAAATTGACAATTAAGTATGTAAAACCATCTTTAGTTACATATTGATAACCATCTTGATTTTCAGTTGCTGTAACTAATCCGGTTCCACTCTTTAATCCGCCATTTGCCCAAACATCAGAACTTGTAACATCATCAGGACCAATTGTTTTCAAACGGAAATTACTTAATAAACCGCCATCTGTAGTTTTCACTTTGAAAACAACATAAGGATAACTGCCATCATTACTTTTTTGAGTGGAAACGGCGGTATATTGAATATAACCACTGTCAGTTGTACAGTCAAAAATTAAACTGCTGTTTGCCACTGATAGACGACTAATACCAGCATAAGAGATGATAAATTCAAATTTGTTAGCAAGAGCAACCGGATTATTACCATCATAAACTTCCGTTGCACCTAAAGTTTCACGATTGAAATCATCCCAAACAATGATATCATTTGGATCTAATTGCGGATATTCAGTTGCAATTGAACCAGCATCAAATTCCATATTTGTAAAGAAGATTTGATCAATATAGACAATTTCACTTTTTCCATTAGGTGATTCTATTTTAAAACCATTAACACCTTTGTTCCAACCATTCTTTTCAAAATTTACAACCATATTTACAAAATGGGTTGAAATAGTTGGAACGACTTCGTCATCAGGACCCTTAAGTTGAGTTAATGCGACCGGGTCACCCCATACATCACCAGTATCAGTAACATAGAATGGAGAAATCATTAAATCTTCTCCCCCTACTTCACCACGAACGGTAATGACAAAGTTATCATAATTACCAGCAGCGTTTGAAGCATCATAACCAGCAGCACGGTAATGAGCTAAACCGTTTTTTGAATTCATCACTAAATGCTTACCAATAATGATTCCGCTCGAACCACACCAATAAACATTGGTATTACCAGTATGAACATTACTGCGATTAAATAAGTCCAATAATGAATTACTTGGTCCAGCTTCATAGCCTAAAGTGTTAACTAGTTTCGAGTAATATACTTGTTTTAAATCGATTGTTCCGGTAGTTTCCGCATTTGATAATAAGTGGAATCCAACCATTGCGCTTCCCGCATCAATTGGAGTTTCACCCGTTTTGGTGTATTGTTTGCCGTCAAGTGAATTCATGATGTCAATGATATAAACATCATCTGCATCACCACTAAATTCTAAAATCGGTTCGCCATCAGGGTCAACTAAATCTTTAAATGGCACATAAATATCATCATGATTATCATCATATCGAAATGCTAATGTTAAGTGATCAATCGATGCTCCATTTGTTCCATTCATCACAAACACTAAGTATTGATATGCTCCATCTGTATTAGCACTTGAAGCTGCTTTATAGACAGGATTTGCTAAGCTTGAGCCATTAGCGCCAGCATAATTTACATGCAGATAATTTGTTCGTGAGCTAAGATTAGCGCCTGTTATCACATCATTTGCTGTATTAGAAGCCCACCACAGACCAATGTCACCGACATTACCTAATTCTGAGCGTTCAAAGTTATCGAACATCTTATCAAAATCAGGATCAAAAACACGGCCAAGATAACCATTATTATCACGAACAGGTGCAGTTTGAATATCTGTTGCATTAACACCTAAACTGATACTCAAAAGACCAATCATAAAAAACAATAAAGTTAAAAATGTTTTTTTCATCTTATTCTCCTTTTCCTTTATTCATAGACACTAATTTCAGATAGTTGAGCACCTTCGCCACCTGAAGCAGTGTTTGAGGACACAATTAATTTTAAATATTGACAAGCGACTGGTTGATCTAAAATGATTTCAACCACATTTCCGGTTAACGGGTCAAATAAACATGATTTATTCGCAATAATCAAAGAATAATTAACACCGTCAGTACTCGTATAAAAAGAAATAACTTGAGTTCTACTTTCCCATTGCATTAATGGCGGAAGATGTAAATTAATATATTTAATTTGATAACTATCACCTAAATTAATAATAATTTCCGCTGGAAACACACCCTTTTTCCCCTCATAATAAGTGGTTGGGATTCCATCAGTTAAATTATTGATATTATAGACATCTTCATGTTCCGTTCCCGTAACTGCTTTACCAAATGATAAGCTAGCTGGGAAAAACTGAACACGATGGATAAACGCTTCTTCAGGATAAGCCATTCCCTGTTTATTATAAATTCGCACTTGCAAGGCTTTAAATTGGTCAGGATTAATCTTAATATCAACAAAATTGCCATTAGCAGGTGAAAACTCATAATTATCAGAATTAGTCACCTTTAAATAACGATCGGTTGTACTTGAAGCTTTAATTCCATAAATCGCAATATTTTGGATTAAATAAATTTTGGAGTCGGGATTTCCATATATTCTGATTGTTCCTATCGTTTTATTACTCTCAAAAACAATATTTACGGTTGCATATTCATCATTAACATGATTCCAAGGTTTTGCCTTCCAGAATTTTGAAAGATCAGAATCAAGGACATTTTGAACTTCAAAACCTTCAACTTCATTGCTTCCCGTCCCATCATCCCAAACAGTTGATGAAATCCCGTGAAAACTAGTTACAGTAAAACTACCTGTTACTTCAACTCCCATATATGCTTGTGAAACTTCACCAATTGAAAAGTCAGGAACAATTAAACCAACTTGAGTAATATTTGGTTTTTTTGTCATTTCAACTTGGTTATCTTCTAAATCCAATTCGTATGGATAATAAACATCAGCTCCAGTAGATTTTTGCATATTAAAGCTATAAGATATATTATCTGTAAATTGATTAACGGAAGCATTCAAATCAACAGCTTTTGTTACTTTCTTTCCAAATAAGGTTATATTCTGGAATTTCACATTTGAAACCTTATGTTGGGAGTCAAAACCAGCAATTTTCGTATTCAAATCTTCATGACCGTCAAGCACTAATAAATTGTTAACGGTAACATTACTAATGGTTCCGCGGTTTTGTCCGCTCTTTGTCCATTCAAGATTATATAAAATCTGAAAATCAATTAAAAAGTCATCGTAAGTTTCTTTCGCATTATCTCCCTTCATCTGGGCATCTTCAATCGTGATATTACTGAAGACAATATTTGTTATGCGTGCATCATCGGCATTGTGGATACTTAAGGCTGGTTTATGGAAATTATGTAAAATCGTGATGTTGTTGAAAACAACATTATCAATCGTTTCTCCATAGGTTTCATAACCGATTTCCATACTTTGAGCTAAATCAGTCCACAAAATCATATTTTCAAATCTAATATTTTCCGTCGTTCCCCGACTATAGTTCTTAACAACTAATGAGTCATCCCAACTACGAACAAAACTATTCTTTACAACTGCATTTTTACATGACTGTAAGGAAATTCCGTCACCATTTCCTCTTGCAGTCACAATCTTAATATTATCAATTTCAAGTCCATCAATAAAGTAAGCATTAATCGCCCATCCCGCTGGGTCAAGGAAGGTTAGACCCTCAAGGGAAATATTTGTTGAATGTTGAAATTCAAACGGAATCGTAAATTCACTGGCCTTAGTGCGTGGATAGATTTCACCGCTAATAATTCCGCGACCACGAATCGTAACATTATCAACAGCTCCCGCCCTGATTTGGCCGAAAACAACGGCTCCACCTGCGATATATAAAGTCGTATTACTTTGGACGGGAATCGCATCTGATTTATAGACACCAGGACCGATATAGATCATATCTTCTGGTAAATTAGTAGGGTCGGGAACATCTTCTTCTAATGGATTTGCAAAAATATGGACAACCTTTTCCGTCTGATTGTTATATTCTACTGTATAACTTGTTGGGTATTCTAAATCAAACGTAATCGTACTGCCATTTATCGTTGGGGTAACATTGTAAGCTTGGGGAGTAACTTTTGCTTCGGTAATTGTAACCCCTTTGATTTCAACAGCTACCGTCACCTTTCCTTCAAAGTCAAATATAACTAATGGCACTATTCCCATATTTGCGCTACTAAAGGTAAATACGCGTCCGTGATTGACTCGCGTTTGATAGACAAACAAACTTTCTCCATTCACCTTGACATCAACTTCTTCAGATGAAGTCATAATCGATGGGCCATCATAAGTTACAACCTTGGTGGTTGTCACTGTCGTTTTTGGTTCAACATGCGGGTCCTCAGGTTTAACACAACCGACTGCAACAAGGCCGATCATCAAGATAATTATGAATTTTAGGGTATTTTTCATTATTGTTAGTCTCCTTTCACAAATTCGAGCAAATCAATCATTTGATGCAAGACGCCATCAGCTAAAGGGCAATTAATTGCATCACCAACAGCTAGTGCCATCATCTTGGCCGCTTTTGCAGCTTCTATTCCTGATTTTGCATCTTCAACAACAATACAATTTTCCGGGTTGAGGTTAAAAAAATTACTGACATTTAAAAACACATCTGGTTCCGGTTTGCTTCTTTTAATCATAGTTCCATCGCTTATATAATCAAACAAAGCTATTAAACCAATTTTCTCTAAGATGATTTTCGCATTTTTACTTGATGAACCAATCGCGATTTTCACATTTCTCATCTTTAATTCTTTTAAGACATCAAGAACACCGGGAAGGATATCCTTCTCACTTAATTCATTTAGTGAATTTACATAGAGTTGATTTTTTCTTGTCATTAAAACTTCTTTTTCGATATGAGAATATGTTCGATTTGCACGTTCAAGGATGATTTCCAAACTTGAGGCCCGATTCACCCCTCGAAGACGGTGATTAATTGAGCGATCAAAGTAGATTCCTTCTTGATCGGCAATTTGTTTCCATGCTCGATAATGAAGTTCATCGGTTGATACAATTACCCCATCTAAATCAAAGATTACAATTTTCATTAGTTTATCAACTCCTTCTTGATATGTGATTCTTCGTTAGTGATATCGATATGATATCGATATCCTTGATATATAATTTTAAAGCTGATTCTTCGGACTGAACTTGGTAAGTGCGGTGAAATAAAGACATCACCATCTTTGATTCTTAACCCCGCAAACCCATAGATCACTGTCATATAAGCACCACCAGATGCTGCAGGATGAGTTCCTCCGATATAAATGCTGCCGGCATATTGCTTACCCTTTCCTAAATAATCAATTAAAGCACTGTCTAAAAAGTATTGATAAGCGATATTTGGTAAATCAAGTTCGCATGCTGCTAAAGCATACATACTAGCACTTAAGGATGATCCATGTTCTGTTCTCGTTAAATAATAATCAAAATTGGCCTTAAGACATTCTAAACTATATAAATCCTTAAATAATACTAGCATTGTAATTACATCGGCTTGCTTAATTATCTGCGTATGAGTTGCAAGCCCTGATGCTGATCCTAAATATTCTTGAGGATGGAGCATTCTTTCTTTTAATGCATTAAGTGATACATCTTCTAATTTAAAATATCCGTCAAACTGTTCAATCAAACCCTCTTGATTCGGTTTTGGAAGATATAATTTCGGAATAATCTGATTTATTTTTGAAACAAGTTCATTAGTTTCTAGATTTAATAGAAATTGGGGATATTTTGCTTGTAGAAAATGATGGTATTTGATTAATGTGTGAAAGCAAAAATGAATCATTTGATTTGTATAAGCATTATTATTTACACGTTCATGATATTCATCGGGACCTGTAACATCCAAAATCACATAGCGGTCTTTTCGCGGTTGATAGTAAAGATATGAATAATAAAACTTTACAACTTCTACAATAACATTAAAACCACCATCTATGAGAATCGTATCATCATTTGTAGCTTCAAAATATTGCACTAATCCGTAGACAATATCAGCACTAATATGAATTTGTTTATCTTTAAAATAGGTACGAAGTGGACGATTGGTAATCGGATCCGTAACATTAAATAAAGTACAAGCATCAACACCGCCTTCGATACTCTCCCAGGCATAATAAGCTCCGTCATAACCTAATTCGTACGCTTTATCAATTGCTCCCTTTAAGGTATCAATCCGGTATTGAATTAATCTTCTTGCCATCATTAAGTCAGTCATAAGAAAGAATGGCAGCATAAACATTTCTGTATCCCAAAAGATCGCTCCTTTATATACTTGCCCAGAAATGCCCCGAGCAGGAATTGATCCACTCATCGTATGATTAAAACCAAGTATTAATAAATGATAGATGCTATAACTGATTCCAAGTTGTGCTCGTTCATCACCTTCAATGATAATATTGGCTTCATTAAATTTCTTTTCAAATTCTTGATCATGGGTATCTTTTAATTTTGAATAACTAATTAAGTCATCAAAGATAAATGATTTTTCTCCATAATGAACAGCCGCAATCTTTTCAAAACCAAATTCTGTATTTGGTTTTATAAGGACACGAAACTTTATTAAGAGTTTGTTTTCGAAAAAAATTGTTGAAGTATCGAGAACATTTCCAAAAACGCTTACAATTTTCGCATAGACAAAAACGGGGATTTGACGTTCAATCGTATTGCATCGATATTCTAACAGCATATCATGATTATTAACATTATGATTTTCAAGGTGGGGACCGTTGATATCAAAAACATCGCCATCAATTCCAGTATATATATCAATCATAATCTCTCGATTAGCGCTAACTTGATACCTTGAACCAAAATAGTTGCTCAGATTACAAGCAGCAAACCGACTAGAAGTAATTGTCAGTAGGTAATTATCAACTTCATATGTTGTTTTTCGCGTAAAAGTTGCCGTTTTTAAATCTAAAGACTGATAATGATTACTAATCTTTGTTTTTGATGCACAAATTTTTTGACCTTGAAATTCAATAAAGCTATAAAGGGGATTCGGAGCATTCACTGATTCACACCATTTATCTGGTTTTTTATCATAAACACGTGGTAAATTGACCGCAACGAGTTGTTCTTTTGTATCCTCATCTAAAGTTCCGCGATACCCCATATAACCATTTCCGATAAGATATTTATTGCCATCATTTATTATTTGATCACGATCAAACGAGTTCTTTTCAATTTTAATCATTTTTTAATACCAATTACTAAAAACTCACGTACTTGAACGATCTCATCATATATTTTTATTACTATTTCATCGCCGCTTACTTTCAAAGTTACCTGATGTTGGGTTACAAACACTTTAATTCGGCTCTTTTTATAAACGAATGAAAACTGATAACTATCCCAGTTTGAAGGTATCGTTGGCGCTAGTTGAAGAATGTCACCATCACTTCTTAATCCCCCGAACCCATAAACGATATTCATCCAAGCGGCAGCAATACTCGTCATATGCAATCCCTCATGGGTATTGCGGTTATAATCATCCAAATCCATTCTTGTTGCAAACTTAAAGAATTTTAGTGCTTCTTCACTTTTTCCTAATTCGGATGCTAAAATTGAATGAACTGATGGCGAAAGTGAAGACTCATGGATTGTTCTTTGTTCATAAAACTCATAGTTTGAAAGCTTTTGTTGATAAGTGAATGACTGATTATATAGGAGCATCATCATTAAGACATCGGGTTGCTTTATCATATCATTTCGATAAATCCGGTCATAAGACCAGTGGGCATATAACGGAAAATCTTCTACTGGGATTTGGTTGATATCAAGATGCGGAAGGTCATAATACCCTTGATGTTGTTCAAATAGATGTGTTTTTTCATCATAAATGATATACATTTTTTCAGCCTTTAGTTTTAAATCTTCAATTTCACTTTGATCAATTCGATGACGGGACATAAATTCAAGATAGTTTTCATATGAATCTATTTTTAAACGATTTAAACATTCAACGGTATATTCAAATGTTCGTTTTGCCATGTAATTGGTATAAGTGTTATGATTAACCATCATCTGAAACTCATCAGGACCCATAACACCATAGAAACCAAAATGAGTTAAGTCATGATTCCAATCACCCCTGCTTGCTAAAAAGCGTGAAGTTTCAACTAACATTTCTAATCCGTATTTATATAAAAACTCCACATCATCAGTTAACTTAAGATAATGCCAAATCGCATAACTAACTGCCGTTGTCGGTTGAAACTGCAAAGATGCATGTTGCCATAAATTGCATCCTTCTTTTCCGTTTAAAGTGGCAATTGGATAACAAGCTCCGATGCAGTCAAGAGCCTTTGCTCTTTCTTTAGCTTCGTTTAAGGTATTATATCGAAACATTAATAAATTTTTAGCAGCTTTTTGATTGTTGAATAGATAGAACGGAAGACAGTATGTTTCTGTATCCCAAAAGGCATGGCCACTATATGCTTCTCCTGTCAAACCCTTAGCACCAATATTGTTTTTTGGAGATACTCCCTGATAGGTTTGAAGTAACTGAAAGATACAATAACGAATCCCTTGTTGATTTTCATCATCACCGATGATTTCTATATCACATTCATTCCATAATTTTTCAAAATACGCAGTATTCTTTACAACCACATCGCTAAAAGACAGGCGGAAATTTACCCAATAATCGCATTTTTTTATTAAATCATCTAAAGATAAATCATGATTTCGATCAACAATATTAGTGATTCTCTTTTCTAAACTAAAACTTTCATTTTCATTGAGATTAAAGATGAATTTTTTGCCAATTTTTTCTTGATCATGATCATATTGTTCTGCTACAGAAGCTGAAGGGATAAATAAAACATTTGATAAAATACGCTGATTGGTTTGCTTAGTTTCACTTAAAACTGTCAATGAATCATGATAAAAAACTTCTTTTACATCAAAATATTTAAATTTCCCCCAATGTTTTATTCCATAATCCAAGCTGCTTGTTAATTCTATTACAGCTGAATTTTTTAAAGCTTTTAATTCGATTAATTGATAACAATTAGGATAAGAAACCATATCTAAAATTCTTGAAAACTTAATTTCAACTTCTAAATCATTATCAACGTAAACATATACTCTTGTTAATAATCCTGATTTTAAGTTAAGTTCACGAAAGAAGGAATGGAAATGACATTTATTCAAATCAACTATATTTCCATTTATCTTGATGTGCGTTTTGAAGAAGTTGACCGAATTAACCATATAATGAATATCTTTACTGATACCCTTATATCCTTCATTTTGCTTTTCAAACGGAATTTCATATACTCCGTTAAAATAGGTACCAATTAATTGATCACCACTGTAATCCTCATCAAAGAATCCTCTAACTCCCATATATTCATTCGCCAGCGAGAAGATTGATTCTGAATTGACCGCTCTTTCCGGTTTAAAACCTTCTTCTACAATCTTCCAGGGGTTAATTTGATAGTATTTGGTTGCAATCTTTGGCATGATTTCCTCCTATTTGATTCCTGTTTCAGCAACATTTGAAGTAATTTGTTTTTGGAATATTCCAAATAAAATCAAAACCGGAATGATTGATAAACCAATCAGCATTAAAAACTGATCTTGGGTCATGCCCACCGGCGGATTTTGATATAATGTAAAAATACGAACCATTAGTGTTTGTTTTTCTGGAACACTTTGTAACACTAAGTACGGAAGCAAAAAGTCGCTCCATGAAGCATTTAAAGTAAAGATCGCCACAACCATCACAATCGGTAGTGAGAGTGGAAAAATCAATTTCGTAAAGATTTGTAACTTATTACAACCGTCAATCTCTGCTGCTTCAATTAATTCCTTAGGCAAGCGGTCAAAATAAACTTTAAAAATTATAAAATAAAAAGCATTTGCTCCGTATGATAACCAGATTGGAAGATATGATTGCATAAGGTTAAGTCTTGAAATGTTTTGTAGTAAAGCACTCATATTTACAATTGCGGGAATCATCATCGTTAGCATCACCGTAACAAATATCAATTTATGGCCTTTAGGTTTTAAAACGGAAATAACATATGCGAGTAATCCATTAAATGTTACAGCTGAAAAAATCGAACCAAAAATGACAAATAACGAATTAAGATAATACTTTCCAACATTTAAGCGATTCCAAGAATCAACAATTTTACTAAAATTAAAATTTTTAGGAAACAATGTAAACTCAGTCGAGAATAATTCCCTTGGTTCCTTGAATCCAGACAAAATCACCCATAATGGAGGAAAGACCCCAATGATTATTATGACTACTAAACTAAGCAATAATAGATAGTAGAAGATTTTAAAGCCCAATTTACGGTAATCTATAAAATTAAATAAACCTTCAGTTTTATTTTTTAACTTCTTCATCATTTTAAGCCTTCTTCCTGGTATTAATCAGAAAATAAAATCCTGTTAACGATAAGAGAATAATAGCCACAATTACACTTAACGCTGAAGCTTTTCCAGCATTACCGTCTTCAAAACGGTATTTAAAAATTAACTGCACTAGTGTTGATGATTGACCGTTCGGTCCCCCACCCTTCGTCATAACGAGTGGTTCATAAAACACTTGAAAGACAGTAATAACCTGCAGGATAAACAACACCTTAATTTGATTTAATAAATGTGGAAACGTCACATGGCGGAATCTTTGAAAGCCACTAGCGCCCTCAATTCGAGCCGCTTCATAATAAACCGGATCAATCGTTTGCAGTGAGGCTAAATAAATTAACGCAGTAGCTCCGGCTCCTTTCCAAGTCATGGTTAAGACAATGATCGGAATAACAGCTCTGCTATCATGAAGCCACAAATATTCAGTTTTAAACAAGGAATTTAAGACCCCGTATGGATTTGGATCAAGAAGGAAGGTCCACATAATCGCCACGGCAATTCCCGGAATGATATTTGGAAAATAAACTGCCATTCGGAAGAATCCGCGAAAATGAACAACTTCATTTAAAATCAATGCCAAAAGGATCGGAATAAAAAATCCTATGATGATTGACCAAAAAACATATTCAAAGCTATTAACCAAAGCTTTTAAAAACAAATCATCCGTGAAGAGAATCCGATATTGCCCTAAACCAATGAACTCCACCTTTCTAACACCAATTGTCTCATAAAAAGACAAAGAAACAGTTTGAAGGAGAGGAATCCATATATAAAATGCAAAGAGGATAATGCTAGGAAGCATGATCAGCCATGCTGTATAATCTTTTTTTATTATTCTGATAATTTGATTCATTGTCTCTCCCCTTAAAATTAATTTATTTTACTTTATTCATATAGTCACGTTGGAATTTATCATTAATCGTCGTTAATAAATTTTTCACATTAACCGTTATACCCTTTGGATCTAAAATTGATTGAATCCCGCTATCTAAAGCCGTATACATTTCCTGACAATAGTATGGTTCTTCGGTTCGTTTCATCTCGTTAAATAATGCATAAAAGTCTTTAAAATATTCCATGTTAACATTACAATAAGTTTCTTCTAAACTTTCTAAATAACTAACGTATTCATCATTAATCCAAGGTTTAATTGTCGGTAAAATTGGCATACCTTTTCTTGAGGCGACTTGCATTCCTTCAATCATACTTTGTTTTGCCGCATCACTAACTTCAGGTGAACGACCCATATATTCTAAGAAACGTAATGCTCCTAAAACTTCTTCATCACTTGCTTTTGATGAAAACATATACGGAGTACCTCCGAATAATGAATATCTCTCACCGTTAGGACCTGCTGGCATTGGTACAAATGCAAACGGATAATCAGTTGCATAATCCATGTTGACATAAGGTGTTGCAATGGCATCGCTACCAACAATACACATCGCAATTGATTCTTGACCAATCTTGTTCCACCAATCGTTATATGATAGTGATACATCAGCCGGCAATGCATTATTTTGATGTTTCATTCGTTGAATCCAGGTAAGGGCATTAACAACTGGTGTTGAATCAAGTTGTGAAATCCAATTGTTATTTTGTTCAATTTGTAAAGTTGCTCCAAAATTCCAGGCAATATTAGAAAATTGCCATCCACCTTGTTTATTGGCTGATAACACCATAAAACCAGCAACATTTTCCAGATTTTCGGTGACTGTTGTCGCCATTGCTTCTAACTCAGCAAAAGTAGTCGGATAACGCGGAGTCAAATCCGGATTATATAAATCAAGTTTCCCATCACTGTCATGATCGTCAATTAACCCAGCATCAGCCAAAAGGTTTAAATTCATAAATAACCCCAACCCATATCCGTCTCTTGGAACTCCATAAACTCGTCCGTCCTTACTCATTGCCGCACGCATTTCCGGATCCATTTTGTCATACCATCCAAGTTCTTGCAAATGGTCAGTGATATCTTTCACATAGCCGTTATCTATTAATTTTTTTGGTTCCGTAAACCATGTTTGGAAAACTGTTGGGACGGTTCCGGTTTCGGCCATATACATAAAAGTATCGACATTGTACTCATATGTACTTCCGCGAATTTCATATTGAGGATAATCAAGTTCAAAGCGCCGCTTCCATTCCTTAAACATTTCAACATCTTCTCGAGCCATTTCATCGGGCCACATTCCGATTTTCACAATTATTTTATCACTTTTTGGACCACATCCAATCAAGATGAGTGCCCCGAATATTAGAATTAAAAATATGGATAACTTTTTCATTTTATACCTCCGCTTACTATATTATACAATATCAACTTCTATTAAATAAACTGGTAATCCTATTAAATGGTTTAAAATACTGCTTTTTAACTTTTAAATTAAGATAAAATTAAAGATTTTAATACAATCTTTATACATCGTACTTGTTTCAATATAGATTCTTAACATTAATTAATGTACTATATTAGTGACGATGGAGGTTAAAAAAATGGAAGAATTAACAGGATTATATGTGAAAATATTTTTAAATGCTTCATATGGAATAACCGTTGCTTCAGGAAAATTTATCAAAAAAGAGAATGATTTTATTGTTGTTGAGAGCAATCAAGGGCCTATTTACATTCCGTTAGCAAATATTCAAGTCATAAAGGTGGTAAAAGATAATGATTAATTTAATTGATCGTCGCAAGGTGATTGTTATTGGCTGTGGAAGATTAGGATCCAACATTGCTACGAAACTTTCTCTTGAAGGAGAGAATGTCATAATTTTAGATGAAAATTTGAATGCGTTTCGAAAATTAGATGATAATTTTAGTGGCTATTCGATGTCTGGGAATGGTAGCGATCTTGAAACATTAGAAAATGCGGGGATTAAAGATGCAAAAATAATCGTTATAACGACTGAAAACGATAATGTTAATCTTTATATAGCTCAGTTAGCTTCATTAATTTATAAAGTAGAACAAATTTATGTAAGATTAAACGACACAAACAAATCAATCCTATTAGAGAATACTAATGTAAAGGGAATATTTCCCTTTGATTTATCAATGAAAGAATTTGACAGAATTAGAAATGAGGAGAATCAATGAAGACTGTAATTATTGACGGTAAGCACGAAGCAGATTTTTTAATAAAAATGTTCGATAAAAAACAGAACAAACTAATCGTTATAAATGAAAATAAAGAATATTGTCATTATTTAAGTTCAGTTAATAAAATCCCCATTTTTTGTGGAGATGCTACAAAACAATATGTTCTTGATGAAGCCGGAATCGAAAATGCCGACGTCTTCATTGTTTTAAGAGAAAAAGATATTGATAATTTAATCATTTGTCAATTAGCTACAAAATTATTTGGTGTAAAAAAAACCGTATGCATCGTATCAAATCCAAAAAATGTTGAAATATTTAAAAAACTTGGTGTATCAAGTGTTATAAGTTCTACCTATCTGGTTGCTCAAACTATTAAACGAGAATCAAATATTGAAAATTTAATAAAAACATTATCAATTGAAGATGATAAAATTATCATTACAGAAATCGAAATAAATGATGATTATGATATAGTTGATAAAATGATAAAAGACATTAATATTCCTTCTAATGTTATTATAAGTTGTATCTTACGAAATTTAGATGTTATTATTCCAAACGGAAAAACTTTTATTAAGGTAAAAGATAAACTTATTATTGTATCAGCTCCTAAAGATCAAAGTAGTATTATCCAATTTATCCAAAAGAGTACTGAGAAAAATGAAAAGAAATGAATATGTGCATGGATTTAAATTAGTTGCAGGTTACCTCGGAACAGCAATAATCTTAGTTGGTGTTATTTGCTTACTTCCGTTACTTGTAATAATCTTTTATCCTCAAGAACTAGAGTATGCAAAATATTTTATTATGCCTGGAACAATTTCTATTTTAATAGGCTACCTTCTTTTACTTCTTATTAAAGATAAACCAAAAGGAAAACTTGAAAAACATCAGGATATGATTTTAGTTGTATCAATTTGGTTAATAGCTGTTTTCATTTCTGCATTTCCCTTCTATTTAAGTGGGAAATACAATTTTATTCAATCCTTATTTGAAGCAACTAGTGGGTTTTCTACAACTGGACTAACTGTTGTTGATGTCGATTTTGCTCCAAAAATTTATTTAATGTTTCGAAGCATTTTAATTTTCTTTGGTGGAATTGGCTTAGTCTTAGTAATGACCTCAATTTTATCCGATCGCTACGGCATGAGATTATATAATGCAGAAGGGCATACTGACAAACTGCTTCCCAATTTAGTAAAATCAGCACGTTTAATTCTTACAATTTATTTAGGATATATTATTCTTGGAACAATTTTGTTTTCAATCTTTAAAATGCCTGTATTTGACGCCATAAATCATTCAATTTCTGCATTATCAACAGGTGGTTTTTCCACTAAATCATCAAGTATTGGTTATTATCAAAGCATTGAAATTGAAATAGTTTCAATTATCCTAATGATTTTAGGAAGTACAAGTTTCTTTATTCATCTTTTATTATTGCAAGGAAAAATTAAAAAGATTATAAAGCATTGTGAAACAAAATTAATTATAATTTTAACAATTTCAATAATTCCTTTTTTCATTATCTTTTTTTATAATCTAACAAAGATGTCTTTGCCTTATGCTATCAGAATATCAGTTTTCCAATTCTTTACAGCCATTACAACAACAGGCTTTCAAACTGTCGAAAACTTTTCCGTATTACCTAGTATTTATTTAGGTTTTATGATAATATTAATGTTAATTGGCGGCAGTTTCGGTTCAACTGCTGGCGGAATTAAACAATACAGGGTTTCTTTATTTTTGAAAAGTATCTATTGGAACATCAAAAACCGGATAACAAATAATCGAATGATTTCTAAAAACTATATTAATAAAGCTGGAGAAGAAATAATTGTATCCGATACTGAAATCAAGGATAATTATAGTTTTATTTCTATCTATCTTATTACTTTTATTTTAGGAACTGCCATCTTTTCAGCTTTCGGTTATTCGTTAGAACATTCAATGTTTGAATTTGCTTCTGCCTTAGGTACTGTCGGATTATCCGTGGGGATAACCGGGTTTCATGCTCATCCAGTAATCTTAATCACTGGTATCTTCGGGATGTTTCTTGGACGATTGGAGATTTATATTGTATTGTTAGTTATTATTAAAATGTTAAGAAGGGATCATTAATGGATCAAAATAGAATTACACTTAAAAATTTATTTACGATTTTGATTATAACTCTCATCACAACCCTACTAGCTTTTGCTCTCGAAGAATTTGGTTTTAGAAGAGAAAATATTTTACTTATATATATGGTTGCAGTTATGACAACGATAATTGAAACAAAAAAGTTTCTTTTAGGTTTTTTATCTTCGATTTTGTTTGGGTTTATCTTTAATTTTTTATTTACTGAACCGAAATATACTTTTCTAATCGATGACTTTAATTATTACATTTCGATGATAATCTTCATTTTAGTTTCAATTATTATCAGCACCTTAGCTTCAAAACTTCAAAAACAAATTGAAGAAACGAAAAAAAATCAACAGAAAATTGAAATATTGTATCAAATGAGTAAAAAGTTATTAACAATTCACTCTGTTGAAAGAATTGCAGTTTATGAGCTGGAATATTTAGAAAAACTTCTTAATCGAGATGTATATGTTTCAATCTATTATAAAACATTTGAAAAACAATACTATCATCATCTTTTTTTTGAATCACAAAATTACGAAAATGAAATTGATTGGTGTATGAAAACCTCAATAGTGTGTGGGTATAAAGAAAACCATTTTTCCAATCTGCCATTTAAGATTTTCCCTCTAAAAGCATCTAAGGGTAATATCGGGATTTTAATAGTTGATTGTATTGATGGTGATTTAACAAACGAAGAAAAACAATTTGTTGTAGCGATGATATCTCATATGACAATTGCTTTAGAGCGGGAGATTTTATCAATGGACGAAGAAAAAATTCGTGTTGAAATGGAAAAAGAAAAATTCAAATCTTCGCTGCTAAGAAGTATATCTCACGATTTAAGAACCCCCTTAACAAGTCTATTGACTGGCAGTAGTATCTTATTAGACAATTATCAATCCATCGATGAAGAAACAAAAATTTCGATAATCCAAGATTTAAATCATGAAACCAGTTATCTATCTAGTTTTGTTGAAAACCTCTTAAACTTAACAAGAATTGATTCAAATAAATTAATCATTAATAAAAAGCGTGAAGTAATTGAAGATATAGTTTCCGAGGTTATTCACAGAGTCTCAAAAAGGATCGGTCAACATAAACTGCAAGTTGATGCTCCTAAAGAAATGTTATTTATCTATGCAGACAGTCAGCTCATTTTACAGGTTTTAGTTAATCTTGTTGATAATGCGATCAAACATACAAAACATGATTCAAAGATAATATTAAAATATTATCAAGATAACTTTTTTACATGGTTTGAAGTAATTGATAACGGCGGTGGTATCAATACTGAAAAATTACAAACGATATTTGATGATTTTACTTCATTATCATCTAATAATGCTGACAAAAATCGTGGTATTGGTTTAGGGCTTGGAATTTGCAGAGGAATTATTGAAGCCCATCAAGGGTCAATCAATGCCTATAATAATGATTTCGGGGGAATGACTTTTTCGTTTAAAATACCTCTTGGGAAAGAAGATGAAAAAAATGACAGATAAGAAAATTTTAGTAATTGAAGACGATAAAATGATTTCTAGATTTTTATCATTAGCTTTAAAAACAAACAATTATGCTTTTGATATTGCAGAAAAGGGAATTGATGGAATTAGTTTATTTTTATCAAATAATCCTGATTTAATATTGCTTGATCTAGGATTACCTGATATTGACGGAATGGAAGTTTTACAACAGATTCGTTCTCAATCGGAAATTCCAATAATAATTATCTCAGCTAGAGGAAGAGAATCCGAGAAGGTTAATGCCTTAGACAATGGCGCGGACGATTATCTGACAAAACCTTTTAACATCGGGGAACTACTTGCAAGAATTAGAGTAGCATTTAGAAAAAGCAATTCAAAATCACTAAAGTCATCAACATTTGATTTTCGCGATTTACGAATTGATTTTGAAAAGCGAAAAGTTTATATTGAAAATGAAGAAGTTCATTTAACTCCTATTGAGTATAAACTATTAAATCTATTAGTTGAAAATAGTGGAAAAGTACTAACTCATTTATTTATTCAAAAAAAAGTATGGGGATATGAATCAATTGATGACTATCAATCCTTACGTGTATTTATGGCTTCGATTAGAAGAAAAATTGAAAAAGATACAAATAACCCCAAATACATTCTCACAGAAGTTGGCGTTGGATATCGTTTTTGTGATGAAGATTAAAGACCCTCTTTAAAAGGGTCTGTTTTTTATTTCAAATATTTCATAAATTCATTACGTTCTTCTAATAAGTAATAAAAAGAGTATGACATCTTAAAGAAGTTAATTTTCCATTCATTATTTTCTTTGCTTAAAACAAAATGAACTCGAAGTGGAAATTCATGCTTTGATCCGATTGCTGTTTCTTTAAAGCAAATGGTAATTAACTGTCTAATTTTAAACATTTTTTGAGTAATTGTTAAAGATTCATCGTTATTAATAGCTTCAATTTCTAAAGCAGTCTCTTTAAAATACTCATCATTATCGATATCTTTCGAAGCAATCATTTTTGTAAGGAGAATAGCTGTATCTTCGTAAACTTCAAGATAAGCTTCTTGATCAAATATTGTTAGTTTATCCCAATATTTTTGCTGATTCATTCTTAAACTATTAATCTCATCAATATTTTTCGCTACTTGACTATTGACGTTAATTGCAAAGATATTGTTTAGGTCTAAATATTGATTAATCTCTTTAGAAAAATAATCAGCCGTAAAGTTTTTGATAAGGTGACGAATCGCCCTTTCATCTTCGCTTTGAGTATCTTTAAGCTTTGACTTAAACTTCTTTAGTTCATAGGATAAATATCGGTTGAAATCGCTCTTTTCATAAAGCCTAGCATCAGGACGCCGAATATTATCGGGAACGGAAAAATTAATTTGAATGATGCGGTTATTGTTATTAAAGATAAAAGTTACATTTAATTGAATCCGGTATTTTCTTGGATTTAAGGGACGTTGGTGATAAATATGAACTAATTCATATAAGATTTCCCCAAACTTAACTTGTAAATCTCTTTGATCTTCACTATTTAACTTAATTCTATTGATGATATCTTCTAAATGGCCTTTACGGTTTTCCTCATTAACATCAAAAGTAAATGTAAATGACGACGGAACATAACATATCGTTTTATCTTTTACTTCTTGAATGATGCATTCATCAAGATTGAGTTTTTCGAAACCCCAATACTGCCAGTCACTGATAAATAATTTTCGACATTCATCGTAACCAAAACTTAGTTCGCCGTCACTTGTTCCTAAAATGGCAATGGCTTCTTCTTTGGAAAAAACTGCCTCCATAAACTGATCAACTTGATTAATATCCTTTTGATCATATGCGTTTTGAAACATTTCTAAAATATTTCTTATTTCTGTTTTCATTTCTACCTCTTTTTCTACCAACGATTCACTGCATGTTCACAGAATCCTATTTTATTTATAATTTCGATTATTTCTCCATTATCTAAAGTAATGAAGCCGCTATATAGCCCAAAGACCTGATGACATTTATTATTAATGAATAAAAGGTTAGTTTTTGTGAAATTATCATAGATCGGTTTTAAGACTAAATCTAGTTTACCATCATTAGATTTTATTACCCATGGCTTTAAGTAATCATCTATCGTAATCTTAACTTCATCAATTTTTAAACATTTTCCATTAATAAAGACCATATTCTCTGTTGCATAAGATAAATCTCCAAAGCCACATCCAATATTAAAACTAATTAATCGATCCTCAAACCAAAATGTGGCACTTCCCCAATACCATTGGTGTCTGGTTGGCCATACTCCCCGTCCCCAATCAAGTAAACCAAATGTATCTTCCTTCAAAAACTCAACCTCTTTAATTCCGAACTTACACTTACCTGATACGATAAAGTCATTTTGTTTGAAGTTTAAATAGAATTGGTTAGGCGAAGCAAACGGAGTTGCAATGACCATTTTGTCATTAATGATGTTACTCTCTAAGGATAAGTCAATAAAAATATCTTTATTCATTACTTCAAGTTTTAATTGCCTTTTCCCACTTTTCACATCAAAAGTCATTGCAAACTTATTTCGTTTCCATGAAAGCACGTGGTCACGAACGGGAGATCTTTCCATATTAAAAGTATTCATCGGGAAAAACACTAATCTACTGATACTCCATCTTTCCTTTGTTGCTAGCGAAAAGAGAGTTGCACTGATCGTCCCAATATATGAGATATGACCGATTGTCATTTGCAAGCAATATTCATTATTTAAGATTTGGTAAAAATCCCATTCTTTTATTCTAAAGATTTTTTTGATGTTTTCACGATTATAAATTATTTTAAAGTTTGTCTGGTACCCTTTTACATTTAAATGACCATTACTTTTTAACAGCTCAGAATCATTATCAATTACTACTTGTTTTTGCATTTAATTTTTCAAACCTTCCGGCAAAAATAATAGGAATATAAGCCATCAAAGCGATTACTGCCGCCGCTAAAAACAATATACTAGTCGGAACCATTCCTTCACGGCCATTAATTTCTTTTAAAATTCCAAAGTGTTTTATTAACGGATTAGCAATAATCGGTCCAATAACCATAGGAATCATAACAAAAAAGAGAATTCGAACTCCTTCAAATTGTCCGCGGTTATGCACAGGATAAAGTTTTTTAGCCCAAACTGTCAGCGTTTGTGTCACTAAAACATAGCCAACACCCGCTAAAACAATCCCGATAAATAAGGTAACTAGACTTCTATCTGCAAAGAAATAAAGAACCATTAATCCGACAATATCAATAAAGAGGGCGAACTTAATTAGCAAGGCACTTTTACCCTTATTAATTAGGATTGCGGAAGGAATTGTCGCAAAGATTGCAATAATCAAGCCTAAGCCTTGAATGATTCCAGCTTGTCCTTCTGAATAACCTAAGTTATAAATAAAATAATTTCCAATATGAACAAAATAGACATTAAAGCCAATAAAGAAAATCGACATCGTTAAAAACACTGTAAATAATTCTTTATTTTTCACAAAACTTTTAAAGTCAAAAACGGAGAATAATTGTTTAAAATATGAATCATGAGTCTTTTTCGAACTAAGACTGTTTGATTCCTTTAAGAAAAAGAATGCAAGCATTCCCATCGTAATAACAATTACACCCATTACGATAAAGAATACAAAATATCCAAACACTTCTATAATAATTCCACCGACAACCGTGCCGATAATTGTTGCTAGAATCGGATGTGCCGCCAGGGCAGCGCCAATTTGACCACGATTATTGTCATTTAAAAGATCAGTTGTCCAGGCATTAAAACCGGCATCATTACCAACAGAACCAAAAAAGCTCATAATCGCATCAGCTGCAACCACCATCACTGCTACCGCAACAATTAAATTATTGGCATATTGCGTTAATCCGAAGGCAATCGTAAACAAGCCCCATAAAATATAACCAAAACTGATGAACGGTTTTCTTTTACCTAATCTGTCGCTCAATGTTCCTAAGGTAAAGGTTGCAATTGTAGTAACAATGGCACTAACTGCAACCATCCATGTAATGATGCTTGGATTTGGAGATATTTTTTCATATACGAATGTATTAAACCACTGATTTTCAATGTTCCAACATAATTGTCCGGCCATCCCTAATGACCAAATTAACAACCAATTCTTGAGTCCGAGTTTTTCTTTTTTCATTATCTTCTAAATCTCCTCTTCTTTAATTTTACTAAAACATCAAATCAAAGTAAAGCAAAAAAGCACTATTGGTCAATAATGCTTTTAAAAGATTTTATTTATCAATTTCTGATTTCAAATTAATGGTCGGATGGTTCTTATATTTGATAACATTTCCTTCCCAGGTTCGCATTAAAAAATAATCCTTACCGCGAGAAATCAAATATTGAGGATGAATTGGGGTTTTACCCTTTCCTTTTGGAGCATTAACAATATAGGTTGGAATGGCCATTCCTGATGTATAGCCCCGTAAATATTCCATAATCTCAATTCCATCATCAATTGAGGTATTAAAATGAGTAGTTCCTCGAACTGTTTTTGCATGAAAAATATAATAAGGGCGAACTCGACATTTTAAGAGTTCGTGATTTAAACACCTCATAACATATTTATCATTATTAATTCCATTTAATAATACAGCTTGATTACCTAAGCCAACCCCGGCATTAGCCAAGCGCTCGCAAGCAGCTTTTGCTTCTTTGGTAATCTCCATTGGATGATTGAATTGAGTATTAATGTAAAGCGGATGATATTTAGCTAACATCTTGCATAACGACTCAGTAATGCGTTGTGGTAATGTTACTAAGGTTCTTGTTCCAATTCTGATATACTCAACATGTTCAATATTGTAAATTTCACTTACGATCCATTCTAAATAATCATCTTTTAAGGTAAATGGATCACCGCCAGTAATTAAGACATCACGGATTTCTTCATTAGCTTTGATATAATCGATTGATTCTTGAATTAATGCTTTTGAGGTAGCACAATCTTCTTGACCGATATTGCGGCGACGCTGACAATGACGACAATACATTGCACATTCATTAGTCACATTAATAATTAAGCGGTCAGGATATCGTCTTGTAATTGCTCCAGCAGGATTTGTGTATTCTTCTGCCATTGGATCTAAATCATAAGTTGTATCTTCTAACTCCAAATAATGGGGAATTGACATCAGCTTAATCGGATCAAAGTGATCAGAGGGATTAATCAAACTTAAATAATATGGCGATATCGCCCAGCGGAATGTTTTTTCAACTTCCGCAATTTTTCCTTTTTCGGAATCTGTTAAGTCAATAAACTCTGCTAATCTGTCAGCATTTGTAATGCGGTTAATTAACTGCCATTGATAATCATTCCAATCATCAATGGTTGCATTCATCTTCTTCATAATCGCTTCTTGACGTTTTACAATCTCCTCTTCTTGTTCTAAACCTTTAGGAATTGATTTTCGCGCTTCAAGATAATCATTAATCTTTGATTTTAACTCAACCGCTCTTTCTAGTGAAATTTCTCTTTTAGTTTTCTTCATTACAACCTCCTTTTATTTGATATAAATATTAAATACTTATGTTTAATTATATTAGGATAAGTCCTTTAATATTTAATAATTATATATTTATTATTTTACACTATTTTTTATTTTTAAGCAAAATTTTCCTATTCAAGCACCAAAAAAAGCACCTTGTTAAGTGCTTGATTTTCATACTTTGTATCGGTAAATTATATACCCTTTATAGAACAATTTTTCAAGTTTAGCATCATCATCTAGTCGTTTAATAATTGATTGTGAATCCTCTACTCCTCTAATATTAAGAAAGGCAAGAATCTCATGTTGATTCATCGGATGGCGTTTGATAATGCTGATAATCGCTTCATAGTCATCTTCAATCAAGCTTTGATAACTTTTAGTACTAAGAAGATCAATCGAAATTCCTGACAATATATCAACTGCTTTTTGCATTCGATCTGGACTAATCATTTCGATATCATTTTCAGCCGGTGGACGAACAACAGTATTTAAATATAAGCGTTCGTAATTAATGTTTTTTAAAATCTCTTTAAACTTTTCTAATGATTCGTCATCATCATTAACCCCTTTTAAAAGCATTATCTCAAGCCATATTCGTCCTTTAAAAGCATTAGAAAAGGAAATCAAGCCTTCAATAGTATCTTGAAAATTAATCTGCGGATGAGGACGGTTTATTTTTCGAAATAGCTCTTCATCATAAGCATTAAGGGACGGTAGCACCAAATCAGCATTCATCAGCTCGTCTTGAATTTGCCTATCGTTTAAATTAGCTCCATTTGTTATGACCGCAACCGGTTTATCGGTTCGTTTTTTAATTTCATCAATTAATTGTCCCAAGCCATAATAAAGGGTTGGTTCACCCTCTCCAACAATCGAGATAACATCAAAATGAAGGTTGCTTTGGAGCACTTCATCTAATTCAGTTAAGATTTCCTTTACTTCAAAAAACATTTTTCTAGTATTAGTTAAGGGGTTAGTTCGACCCAACTGACAATAGATACAAGAGTAATTACATGTTTTCTTTGGAATTGGACCGATTCCTAAGGAAAACCCGAGCCTGCGTGACGGAATTGGTCCATAGATATATTTCATTTCCAAGATGAATCCTCCTTATTGGATTATTTTTTCTTTAGAAATAAATTTACTTAAAGCATCAATAATTTTCTTATTTGCCTTAAAATTAATTGAAATCGAATCTGAAACGATTTCTAATGTTTTATCTGATACAATAATTTTTTCAATATCACGATAATCAAGGAAGATTTTTTGAATTAAGTTTTCTTTGAGTGTAATCCCGGTTTCTGTTAAAATCATTACTTTTCGGGTATAAAAGATATTATTAAAGGTCATCACAATAATAAAAGTCGAGACCACAATCACTGTTTGCGTTTGTTCTGAGATAATTCCAAGTCCTATTCCACCGGCTAAAATCACCACAATTAGCATTATCTTCCCAAGTACGGCTTTATACATCGAAAACTTATGTTTGATATTAGTTTCAACCTGGTTGATTAAATCAAAGTTTTCAACAGCAAGATGATAATAATCTAGCCAAAACATCAGTTCTTTTGAAAGCACTATTGCAACATTATAATCAGAACTAGTTATTTCTAAAATAAAATCATTCTCAATTAGTGCTTTTGTAAGCGAAAATTTTAAATCATGATATAAAACTAAATCGGAATTATTAAATAAGATTCCAGTTTCGGTAAATGAAAAATCATTTCCATTTTCAGAAAAATTATTTTTTACTTCACTAACTTCACGATAAAAGTGAAAACGACTAAAATGCGCTTCTCTCATTAATTCTAGTTTTCTGATTTTCGGGTTTTTCACAATTAAAATCACAATCGCAATAATCAAGGGAATAACCATTAACGCTGCTAAAATAAACCAGCCATACCAATCATCAGGATATTCATAATTTACATCGATGATAAACATCGCTCCAATAACTAAAAACGTCATTGTTAAAAAGGGAGCCACTAATTTTACTAATTTCTTTCGTTCTGGTGACATCTAAATAATTCCTTTCTAATTTATTTTTTGGAGGAAACCAACTAAGATATTAATCGGTTCTGTCATATGAAAATTCAAAAAGATATAAGTTTTTAATTCATCGTCAGGATTTAATTCATCCAATGAAATAGGAAGAGATTCTAAATCAAGAATCTCACCATTACATTGAAGTGATTTTAAAGACGGATAACTTGGACAATTGACATAAATAATGCCACTTTCATAATCAATTGATTCAATCTTAACAATAATTTCTTGTTTTTTGGTTACTATTAATTCTAAAAGGTGGTACACTTCACTAGAATCGAGTTCACGATATGATCCAGCAAGCGCCCGATAACTCCTAATCGTTGTTTCGTAATCAGCATCAAACGCTTTACCGTTACCAACAACTTCGACTTTTATATTTTCAAGATCACTTAAATTTACATTGAAATCATAGAGTGGATAATGCTCATCATAATATTTCACAACCGCATTATTTGTTAGAAAGTGACAAGTTTGAAAATTAACTTTCGTAAGATCATCGATTTTCGTTCCACTGTTTAAATCATTAATCAAATGGCTATCTCCACCCATACAGCCAATCATCTTTTCTTCATATTTAAAGATTATCATTCTAAAGGCATACCAATGATGTTCATCACTACTCAACCCAAAAAAGGAGATAATAACTTCGATTTCCTTACTGCCTAAGAGCTCTTCTAAGAACACAAAATCAGAATCAAGATTGATAAAAAACTGATGTGCTTGATAAACTTGAATATAATCATAAACGAAATGTTCAATCGGATTTGTTTTGTGGTGGTTTGATGGAGTTTTTGGTTCCATTATTTCATTTGCTCCAAGTGAAGCATTATATACAACATATGTTAAGGCTTCATTATCATAAATGTAATTAGGTTTATTGTTTTTATTTGCACAATAAATAACCATTCCGATCGAGACGATCACGATTAACAATAATGAAAGCATAATTCTTCTTTCCATGTTTTTCACCTACTCTTCTACCATTTTTTCTTTATACAATTTTGCTTGAGTTTCAAACATTTCAAAATATTTACCGCGCATTTTCATTAAATCATAATGACTGCCACTTTCCACAATCACACCATTATCAAACATATATATTTTTGAAGCATCAACCACAGTTGACAAACGATGCGATATAATAATGACCGTTTTCTCTTTACAGAGGTTTAGAATTCCTTTATTAATCTCATATTCTGATAATGGGTCAAGCGAACTAGTCGGTTCATCCAAGATAATAATCGGAGACGGTGAAGCAAAGACACGAGCAATTGCCAGTTTTTGCTTTTCTCCCCCTGATAATACCAACCCTTCGTCATTAAATTCTTTAGTTAGAATTGTATCCAAACCATCTTTTGTTAATCGGATTTTATCTGCTAATTCTGATTTTTCTAAAGCATCCCATACAATTTTATCATCTTCTTCATTAATACGTTTTCGAAATAAGATATTTTCTAAAACACTGACCGAATAGATTTGAAAGTTTTGAAAGATTGAAGCATATTTACCTCTAATTTTTTGTTCATCAAGAATATTTAAGTCCTGATTACCAATCAAAATTTTACCAGTCTCAGCTTCATAAAATTTCAACAAAAGCTTAATAAGCGTTGTTTTACCGGCACCATTATAACCGATAATCGCAATTTTTTCTTTTGGAGCTAACATTAAATTAACATCCTTTAAAACATAATTTTCCTGATTAGGATATCTAAAACTAACATTATCAATATAGATGGTCGGATGAAGTTCGATCACTTCTTCTCCACCCTTACCTTCAATACGTGGCTGATACTTCATCAGCCATAAAAAATCATCAATATACATTGCATTTTCTTTTAAACCAACAAAACTATAAATAACACCATAGAAATACCCTGTGAAATTAAAGAGGGCATTAATTGTTGCCGAAAAATGAGCAATCGTAAAGGCAGATTTATAATAGACCTTCCACATTAGATAAAGATATCCAGCAAAGTTGCGTGTTATTTGATAAAATATATCTTCAAACACTCTTAAAATAAAGACTTTATTTTCCGTCTTTCGATAACCAACATCAATCAAATTTTTTGTTTCAATTTGGTTTTCAATTAAAAGGTTACTTAAATTAGTCGTTTTTATATCACAAGTGTATTTCTCCATATAAAATACTCTTTTAATATAGCTATATCGTCGTTGATTTTGTTCTTGTTCTTTGCTAACCTTATACCACATTTTTGATATTTTTGATGACAACCAGAATGTGAATATCGACTGCACGAGAATTATTCCTAAGAGGATAGGATCCTGAAACACAATATAAGTAGCAAGGGTGATCGTAATTGTCAAGGTTCTTAAGAAATGAACGAAGGTATCAAAGGTATTAACTCCTTTGATGTCTCCTTCACGTAAGGCCCGTGAAAATAAATCATAAATTTTCGGATCATCAAAACATGAAATGTCTAGTTTTGCTGATTTTTCAAACATTACATGTTGGATTTTTTTAACCCAAACATGACGAAAGCGAGGTTGAAGATAGTTTTGATGCAAGATTTGCATTCCGTGACATACTAATAGGACAATTAAGTAAAGCAGGATTTGTTCAATAATCATTGAAAAGGTTGTATTATCACTTGTCATTACTAAATGGATTACTCTTTGAATCAGTAAAACTTCCGCTAAACTTAAGACACTTGATGAAGCAATATAGAGAGCAGCTGACAAGACATATAACGGACAAAACTTAATCACATAACCAATCATAATAAAGTTGTTTTTGATAATCTTCATAAATCACATACTCCCTTCGACATATTTAGAAGCTTGTATGTTGAACATATATTTGTATTTTCCATTATCAATCTTCATTAATTCTTGATGTGATCCACTTTCAACGATCCGCCCCTCTTCAAATAAATAGATTTGGTCGGCTTGGATTGTTGATGAAAGTCGGTGGGAGATAAAGATGAGAGTCCGGTTGTGTCCAAGTTTCATCATTTTTTCATAGATTTCAGCCTCAGCAATTGGGTCTAAGGCACTACTTGGTTCATCCAAGATAATCAGATCGAATTCACCGGCATATGCTCTTGCAATCGCTAACTTTTGCTTTTCACCACCACTTAACTCAATTCCGTCCTTATCAAACTCTTTTGTTACAATCGTATCAATTCCCTGCTCGAGTTTACTGATTTTTTCATATAAACCACTAAACTTTAAGGCATTAATAACCAAGGTACGGTCATCTTCATTCATCGGTTTACGTAACAAGACATTTTCCGCAACACTGAAGGCATAAACTTCAAAGTCTTGAAACACAGCTCCGATCCGCTTTCTAATACTATAGGGATATATCTCCTTATAATTAACATCGTTATAATAAACCGATCCACCCTTAACATCATAAAGGCGTAACAACAGCTTCACAAAAGTGGTTTTTCCGGCTCCATTTTCACCAACAACAGCAACTTTTGCTCCTTTTTTAATCAATAGATTAAGATCTTTTAAAACCAAGTTTTCACCATATCCGAACTCAACATTCTCTAAGCGAATTGAATTTAATTCAGAAACTTCCCTATTACCACTAATTTCAATACCACCGGGATAATCTAAGATTCTAATAACAGCTTCACTTTGGGTAGCATTACTCTCAAGAGAAGCAAAGGAATCAGATAGATAGTAGACATAATTACCTAAAGTTGAAGCTGCAATTGTTAGAGCAACAAAATCAACAAAGTTTAAACTTTGAAGAGTCATATAACAAATAAAGCCTAAGGCAACTGGATAAATACTTTTTACCAAAAAGTTAGCAATAATTCTAATATATGCACGCTTACTCAAATACTTATCGGTATTTTTGATAACTTTGTCACCAACATCATCATTAATATCTAAAAATAAATCTTTCACATTACTAGTTCTTATATCTTGTGATGAATCCTTTAAATAAAACTGGCGCTTAATATAAGCACGTTCACGGTATTTTTGTTTTTGAATTTCACTTAGATTCCAATATATTTTTGCATTATATTTTCCCAAAAAGAAAAAGATAACACCAATCACAACTGCATAAACGATAATAATTGGATTTAAGGTTGCAAAAATTGTAAAGACGGTTATAACACCTAAAATTTCAGAAAACAAATTCGAAACAGACCAAAAGCAGCGCATACAAGCTCCAGGTCCTTCATCGATTGCTCTCGTATAATCGTTTAAAAATTTAGAAGACTGGTATACTTCATAATCTATTTCTTTTAATTTATTAAAAATAACAACTTCAAATTGCGCATTGAAATTCCGATTATTGATATTATATAATTTTGATAAATAAAAATAAATTACGTTAATCAAATAGTAACCAACCGCAAAGGCACTACAAGCAATTACAACCCAAAAAAATTCTTTACCGTTTTCGTAATAGCCAACTATTAATCTAACAATTCCAATTGGCATTAAGATTCCAATTACCCCTAATCCCGCTTGAATAAGTGCATAAAATAAAAAGAATGGCTGCAACTTGATAACAATTTTACACATCCGAATCGTTTTTTTTAAACTTATCATTTTTCTTCCTCATAAATAAAATTAGTATAAAACTACATATAGTATTTCAACAATAAGAATTATACCATATTAAAATGATTTCGAAAATAGTTTTTTATTTGTAAACGATTAAACATAATTTTTAAAGTTATTGAGTTGATAAAAAAAATAAAAAACCCATTTATCTCGTAGTGTACCCAAAGTAAAGGACAAATATAAAAAAAGGGGTTTAAGGGGGAATGTGTCCCCCTTAGTATAGAGAGCTTTTTCGAAAATTTGTTATTTAACTAGTTACTTATTTAGTGACTAGTTTTTTTATGCAACAGCATTATGTGTTAAAAAAATTCTGTAATCACTTGGAGTCATTCTTTTAAGATTCCATTGACATCTAAAGTTATTGTAATAATCAATATATTCATCAATTTCATCTTGTAACTCTTTAAAGTTAGAACACTCTCTCAAATATAATTCATCTTTCATATGCCCGAAAAAAGATTCTTGTGGGGCGTTATCCCAACAATTACCTCGTCTAGACATAGATTGATCTAATTTCATATCTTTTACCTTTTTCTGAAAAGCCAAAGAAGTGTAATGAAACCCTTGATCAGAGTGTATAAAAGCATTGTCAACAATTTTAATAAAAGTATTATTGTACAACTTGTCTAAAGTATCAAGCACAAAACTAACGTCTAAATTTTTTGATATTTTATGAGCAACTATTTCATTAGTAATACTATCTTTTATAGTTGATAAATAAGCTTTATCTTTAGTCTTTCCATAGAATAAATATGTAATATCAGTTAAAAACTTTTGACCAGGTAATCCAATCTTAAATTGACGGTCTAATTTGTTTTCAAAAATTTTATTGGTTTGCAAAGCTTTAGCCATTCTTCGATAAGGATTTGCTTTCCTAATTGGGCATATAAGCCCATATTTGGCCATTAATCGTCTTATCTTCTTTAAATTCATAATTAATCCAAATTGCTTATGTAAGGTCATTTTGATTAATCTAGCCCCTTTATGGCGGCGTTTAAATTTATAAGCATCTAAAATTAAATTAAAATCTTTTAAATCTTTTTGTTCTTTCTTAGATTTCTTATCTGAGTATTTTAAATAATTATAATATCCGGATCTTGATACTTTTGCATACTTACACATGTATTTCAAATTTAGTTTTGCATTCTTTTTTGATGCCATTCTATGAATTATTTTGTATTTTTCTTGTGCTGGGATTTTTGCTTGTGCTTCACCTCCTTTTCCAGCCTTCGCAGTTGGGATAGGAATTCTACCTGTTGTTTCAAATATTCGTTTTGATCTTTTAAACGTTTAATTTGTTCTTCTGCACTTAAATCACGAGTAATTGGTCTTCCGGAGTTTTCTTTTCTTGTATCTTTTATGCCTGATTCTCTTAGCTCTTGCGTTCTCCATCGTTTGGAACAATTTGAAATTCGCTGTTCTCCTAAAATAGAAGAGGGAAGTCCATACTTATCAAAAATTATAGTTGGGCTTGGTAGTTTCTTGTATTCTTTTAAAAACAACTCTTTAAATTCATCAGTATATGTAACAGCTTTTTCACTTACATTTTTAACATAAGGACTTTCTTTAAGAAATTCTAGTACTTCTTTAGTAAAATAATATTTTCCCATAGTTTTATTTCTCCTAATCTAATTATACACCATAGAAAAAACCCTGCAAATATGGTTTTAACATTTTTTTATATGTGTCCATATTACAGGGTATATTTTATCTTTCGATAAATAGGGTTTTGTTATTACAATCAAGTCAAATATCTTGTCTAAAATCAACAGAAGTCTAGACAGAACTTTTTTTTTGCACTAAAAAAGTCCTTTTCTAAAAATAAAATCGCCAGATTCATAAAAAGAAAGGACGGATATATTATATCATTTATTTTAATTATTTTAAAGATACAAATTTTAAAT
>OBJA01000469.1_pt1 | contig 35432 bp, 30 predicted proteins | sample 1519751 | NCBI WGS metagenome assembly OBJA01 (sample SAMEA3881238, study PRJEB22517) | soil metagenome | biome: lake sediment; feature: soda lake sediment; material: sediment, water from around vicinity | place: India | collected 2013-12-23 | depth 3 m
GGACTGGTTCAAAACCATACCAAAGCTATACCATCGCCATAAATAATTGAATTTAATACGGCTTTGGTATAGCGTTGGTATAGCCCTGAAAGGGAATAAAATGCTGCTGATATCCTGAAAGATTTCAGGGTCAGGGAGTGGCTGTCAGGCATACAAAGGCATCACTTTATGTTGATGGATAAGGGTGGATGTGCAGGGGCTGAATGCTATATATCAGAAGATGGCAAGCAGCAAATCGATGTCTTTTGAGGGCAGGTTAAACAGGTTGCCCACTTCGGGATTTGTCAGGATGCCATGGTAGAGGTAAACTCCTTTGCGGAACCCCCTCGAGATTTTGATGTAGTTGTCGACGCCACCGCTGTCGCCCACCGAGAGGAGAATGGGGATGAGGATGTTGCTCAGTGATATGGAAGCTGTGCGAGAAACGATTGCAGGTGAATTGGGCACGCAGTAGTGTACAACTCCATGTTTGATGTAGGTTGGGTTATGCAAATCGGTGCATTGGGTGGTTTCAAAACAGCCACCCTGCGAGGCATTCAAATCGATTATCACCGAGCCTTCCTTCATCTGTTTGACAAGGTCTTCCGACACCTTGAAGCGGGGGGCAGTATTAAACATCATGGCCCCGATGACTGCATCGGCCGAGATAAGCGCTTTCCTGAGCACCTTGGGGTAAAATACGGAGGTAAATATGCGCCTGCCCAGTTTTTCTTCAAGATTGCTCAAATCATATACCGAGGTATCGAATACCTTAACAAGTATGCCCAGTCCCAGTGCAGCCCTGGCGGCATATTCGGCAGCGGTGCTTGTACCGATGATTACAAGTTCGGCAGGGGTAATGCCGGTAACTTCGCCAAACAGCACACCTTTGCCGTTGTGGGCGTTGCTCAGGTATTCACTTGCAATTGTAATGGATGTGGCACCGGCTATCTGGCTCATCTGGTGGACAACGGGCAAAAAACCGTGTTCATTTTCGATATACTCGAATGCCAGTGAGGTTATCCTCTTCTGCATCAGCTTTTCGATGGAATGCCTGCTGTGGGCGTGAATCTGCATGTTTGAAAAAACAACCTGGTTGCCTTTGAGCATGTCGATTTCATCGTTGTCGAAAGGAGCAACGCGCAAAATGATGTCGCACTGGAAGATTTCTTCCTTCTTCTCAACAATCGATGCCCCGGCTTCGCGGTACAGGTGATCGGCGTAGCTTGCCTTTTTCCCTGCATCTTTTTCAATGTAGATTTCATGCCCGTATGAGGTGAGCAGATCGACTGCCTGGGGGGTGAGGGGTACCCGGTACTCCACTTTGTGAAAATCGGAGGGAATCCCGATTTTCATCCTTTGCCCGCGTCTCTGAACCTCCAGCATCTCCTCCTTGGGCATCAGCATAGTTTTTGATGCAGGACTTGCCTCTGTTTTTTCTTCCCTCTTTGTCATAAACCTGGTATTAGCGCTGAAATTACTTCAGCAAGTTACGCCCTAATCGGCTATTTTCAAAATGTTGCTGTTATCTTCCGGTTCTCATCTCCTTCAACTTCAATGGTTACCTTCACATAACCGGGTGGGAGCAAAGGTGCTATCATTTCGGGCCATTCAATGAAGCAATAGGAACCGCTGAAAAAATAATCCTCATAACCCATGTCAAAAGCTTCTTCCAGATCTTTTATCCGGTAAAAATCGAAATGATAGACCGTTTCACCTGTTTCTGATTCATACTCATTGATAAGGGCAAAGGTTGGGCTTGTGACGTTGTCGTGAATGCCGAGTGCATGGCAGATGGCCTGGATAAAGGTTGTTTTTCCGGCGCCCATTCTGCCGTAAAAGGCAAATACCCGGCTCCGGGGAAACTCATCGAGCAGCCGGCGGGCTGCAGGGCCAAGGGTTTTTACTGATGATGCATTTGCTGAAAACATTGTCATGCGTTGTTGTTTTGCTGTTCTTATTAAGAAACAACCTGTTTCATTGCAATAATACAAAATGAAATGAATAACCTGTACAACAGGTTGACAAAAGAAACCGGAAGAGGGGAAAATGGAGAAAATATCGTCGGTTAATTCAGTAAAAAAGTATTAATTTTGACAAAAGTTAGATGCGGATTTGCAAATCATGCACCTGCACGTAAGCCAGATCGTTTTTGAACAGTAACAATAAAAAATAAACAGATGAAAATTCCAGCAGAATTGAAGTACACCGAAGACCATGAATGGGTACGCATTGAAGGCAACATGGCTGTGGTGGGGATAACCGATTTTGCCCAGAATGAACTGGGTGATGTTGTGTTTGTAGAAATTGAAACCGAAGGTGAAGAACTTGACAAAGGTGAAACTTTCGGAACGGTAGAGGCAGTGAAAACTGTTTCTGATTTGTTTATGCCCCTGGGTGGCAAGGTAGCCGAAGTGAACGGTGAGCTTGCCGACGAACCGGAGCTTGTAAACAAAGATCCTTACGGAAAGGGCTGGATGATTAAAATTGAGGTAAGTAACCTTTCAGATGCCGATGAGCTGATGTCGGCCGATGACTATAAAAAGATGATAGAAGCCTGAAACTAACGGCTGACCGCATTTTTGCGGAAACCTGTTCAGCAGGTACCAACAAAAAAGCCGGCATCATGCGTGATGCCGGCTTTTTTTGAATTCATTATCCTGTTAACCGCATTTTGATGAGCCACATGAAATACAGGTGAGACAACCTTCCTGGTAAACCACCTCATGCGAACCGCACTCCTCACAGTATGCACCTTCGGCAAGGGTCCCGTCGGGGATGTATTTCTTGAGTGCACGTGCAACACCAGCTTTCCATGAGTTGATTGTCTCATTGTCGAGCTGAAGGCTTGTCACCAGTTCAACCACCTTGTGGATTGGCATTCCGTGACGCAAGGTTCCCGATATAAGCTTGGCGTAATTCCAGAATACCGGATTGAATTTATATGAAAGCCCTTCGATTGTTGTTTTGTACCCCCGTTTGTTGACATACTGAAAGTCGTAGCGTGAATTTCCATCGGCATCATAGTTTTTGATGATGTAGCCATGTGTAATTGAACGGGGCAGCAGTATGCCGTCTTCATCGTCGGAAAGACCGGTGAAGATTTCATAAGGTTTGCTGTCGAGCAGGCCAATAAATGCAATCCATTTTTCCTTGTTGTTCTGGAAACGTACAACATCGGCATCGAGCAGTTCGGGCCTTTTTGTAGGGAAGCCCGACTTTTTCTTCTCGCTTCCGCTGTTTGAGATAAGCACCCCTGAACGTGAGCCGTCGCGGTAAACTGTTACGCCCTTGCATCCGCTTTTCCATGCCTCGAAGTAAAGCTGGCCAACCAGTTCTTCGGTAGCATCGGAAGGAAGGTTGATTGTTACGCTGATGGAGTGGTCGACCCATTTCTGGATCCTGCCCTGCATGCGTACCTTCGACAGCCAGTCAACATCATTGGAGGTGGCCTTGTAATATGGCGACATGCTTACAAGGTTGTCCAGATCTTCCTGGCTGTATTCCCTGTTGAGGCTGTGCCCGTTGGCTTCCATCCATTCCTTGAACTTGTGGTGGAACACGGTGTATTCTTCCCAGTGGTCGCCCATTTCATCCACAAAATCGACACGCACATCCTTATCGCCCGGATTCACCTTGCGGCGGCGTTTGTACACCGGCAGGAATACCGGTTCGATGCCCGAGGTTGTCTGGGTCATCAGGCTGGTGGTGCCGGTGGGTGCAATTGTAAGCAATGCGATATTGCGGCGGCCGTATTTTTCCATTTCCCTGTACAGCGACGGATCGGCCTGCCGGAGCCTGTCGATAAACGGGTTCCCCTTTTCCTTTTCAGTGCTGTAAATTGCAAAAGGCCCGCGCTCCTTTGCCAGGTAAACCGATGAACGGTATGATTCGATGGCAACGTTCTTATGGATGTCTTCCGAAAAGCCGGTTGCAGCATCGGTCCCGTAAATGAGCCCAAGGGCAGCAAGCATATCGCCTTCGGCAGTAATGCCAATGCCGGTGCGGCGGCCTTCATTGGCCTTTGTTTTGATGTTCAGCCAAAGTTTCTTTTCAACGGCCTTGATTTCTTCATCCTCGGGGTCGGCATCTATCTTTCCGATGATGGCATCTATTTTTTCGAGTTCGAGATCAATGATGTCATCCATGATGCGCTGTGCATAATGGATATGTTCCCTGAAAAGCCCAAAGTTGAAACGGGCCTCTTTTGTGAAAGGGTTTTCAACATAGGAATACAGGTTTATTGCCAGCAGCCTGCAGCTGTCATACGGGCAAAGGGGTATCTCCCCGCATGGGTTTGTTGATACAGTCCGGTAGCCCAGATCGGCATAACAGTCGGGAACCGATTCCCTGATGATCGTATCCCAGAACAGGATGCCGGGTTCGGCCGACTGCCAGGCATTTTTCACGATTTTGTTCCAGAGCCTGCCGGCATCCACCTCCTTCTTGTAAACAGGATTTGGATCATGGATTGGATATGACTGAAGATAAGGTTTCTCATCTTCAACAGCCCTCATGAATTCATCTTCAATCTTTACAGAAACATTGGCTCCGGTAACTTTTCCCTGTTCGAGTTTGGCATCGATGAAGCTTTCCGAATCGGGATGTTTGATGGAAACCGATAGCATGAGCGCCCCGCGCCTTCCATCCTGGGCAACCTCGCGTGTGGAGTTGGAATATCGCTCCATAAATGGAACGATACCGGTGGAGGTAAGTGCCGAGTTTTTGACGGGTGAGCCTTTTGGCCTGATGTGCGACAAATCGTGCCCCACACCTCCGCGCCGTTTCATCAGCTGTACCTGTTCCTGGTCAATCTTCATAATACCTCCGTAGGAATCGGAGTTACCCTGGTTTCCCACAACAAAACAGTTTGACAGCGAGGCTATCTGGTACTCATTGCCAATGCCTGTCATGGGGCCGCCCTGGGGTACGATGTACCTGAATTCTTTCAGTACGTTGTAGATTTCATCCTCGCTGAGAGGATTCGGATAACGGTTCTCTATCCGGGCAATTTCTTTGGCAAGTCGCCGGTGCATGTCATCGGGGGTGAGTTCAAAAATATTGCCGAAAGAATCTTTCAGCGCATACTTGTTGACCCATACCCTTGCAGCCAGATCATCACCTTTAAAATAGATGCGGGAAGCATTTATTGCTTCATCCTGCGAATAAATCTTCTTCCCCGCCGGGGTTTTTACTGATACTTCTTCAATCGCCATAGTGTTCAGTTAATATTATTTAAGTACATTTTATGTTTTTCCGGATAGAAAAGGTTTGTTCCCGAATTGTATCATGCAAGATAAGACAGATTCTAAAATTCAGGCGTATTTTTTTGTGTAAAAAAATTAAAAAGTTATCAACTTTAAGTTATTATAACATTGTATAACAATTATTTACCCTGTTACTTTCGTGGGAATGTTGACAAAAAAAAGCAATTTAAGGAAAATTTCATGTGTTTCGGTATTCGAACTTCCGGTTAAATAATCATGCCGGTTTCACTTCCTTTTTGTTGTCAGGGTGCAGGGGGCCAGACCTTCAGGTGTTAAAAACCTTATCCATGATTGTGTTTGTAGCGCCGGTGTTCCCTTTAACATATTTCTTGCATGCCGCAGATGCGTTTTCAAGGGCATTTTCATTTTCAAGAAGATTGTTGAAAACATTTTTCAGGCTGTTTTCATCATTTATCACAAATGCGCCACCTGCCTGTTTGATTTCAACTGCTTCTCTGAATTTCTCATGGTTGGGGCCAAAAATCACGGGGAGGCCGAATACGGCAGCTTCCAGGATATTGTGGATGCCAACCCCGAACCCACCCCCGATATAGGCAAATGAGCCATACCGGTAGAGCGACGAGAGCATGCCAATGGAATCGATGATCAGTACCTGTGCCTTTTCAATATCAACATTCCCTGCATTGCTGAACCTGACTGCAGGTTTTTTCAGCAGCTGTTCGAGGTGGCTCAGGTTTGAAGCCGTTACTTCGTGTGGTGCAATCACCATCTTCAGGTCGTTGCTGTTGATGTATGCGGCAAGCAATCCTTCATCGGGCGGCCAAGTACTTCCTGCCACAAGCATTGGTTTCCCGTTCCTGAACTTTTCAACTGCGGGGATATCCCTGGCGGCCCTTGCAATGGCTGCAACCCTGTCGAAGCGTGTATCGCCCGATACCGTGCAGGCACCGATGCCTGCCGTTTGCAGCAGCTTTGCCGATTTTTCATCCTGTACGAAGAAATGGGCCGGCTTGTGCAGGACCCGTGAGTACCACCTGCCACGCAGGCTTTTGCCAAAGAATGGCTGGTCTTCCCTGAATATGGCGGAGACGATATAGAGCGGGATATTCTGCTTTTTCAGCTCATCCATAAAAAAGTACCAGTATTCGTATTTAATGAAAAATACCTTTTCGGGCCTGACCATTTTTATAAACTTTCGTGCATTGCTCCTTGAGTCGAAGGGCATATAGGTTACAATGTCGGCCAGTTCATAGTTTTTCCTGATTTCATATCCCGAGGGTGAAAAAAAGGTGAGGATGATGCGGAATTCAGGATGTCTTGCCTTTATTTCTTCTATCAGCGGGCGGCCCTGCTCAAATTCCCCCAGGGAGGCACAGTGCACCCAGATGTAGCGGGCATTGGTTTCGATTTTTCCCGCAAGGTTTTTTCTCCAGTTTTTCCTGCCCCTGACAAACTGCCTTGCCTTTGGATTAAATAACGAGGCGGCTCTTGCCGCCAGCGAATAGGCGATGATGCCGGCCCTGTATAGTACTTCCATGTGTTGCCTGTTATGATGAATGGTTCCCGAACCTGAGAATCTGCTGCTTTTTCATGTACTCATAAATCGTGATGTTCATGATGAGCAACAGGAAGAAGTAAAAGAAATCTTCAAGAGGTATTGTAATTATCCTGATTCCCAGGTTGTGGTCGTTGTTGTATTCAACTACCGGCAGGGCAGTAAGCAAACCGTTGATTATCAGCATGGGCAGGAGCGAAATGAGCCATGTGAGGTAAAACTTTGTATAATGGGGTTTAAACCTGTTTCTGAATATTGTATACCCGAAGTAGATTGTCAGCAGGAAAAAGGTGAAGAAAGTGTACAGCTTATCACGGGCATAGTAGGCTGTCAGCGCAAACCCAATGAGCAGCGCCAGGCTGATTGCCACAAAAAGATTGGGTTTTTCGAATGAAGCAAGCTTCACATTGAGCACTTCATAAATAAAAACACAGCTGTAGGGAATGATAAGGAAAAACAGCCATTCTTCAACCGGAAGGTTCAGGATGTATATCCCGGTGATAAACTCGGGATTAAAGCTCCAGATGCCCAGTTGCTCAAACCTGATGTCCCACATGATGAAAACGGTTCCCGAGAAAAGAACAGCGGGCAGGAGATATTTTAACTTCCTGTAATACTTTACCTGGCTTTCGAAGCTGAGTGCCAGCGGACCGGCAAGTGTCAGCAGCATGAGCAACAGGTAGGTAAAATTCTGTAACTTCATTTTATAACTGTTTCGGGCAAAGTTAAATTAAAAACTGTAACCGGATAATGTCATTTGTTTGATCTGTACACGAAGTTTGTCCTTCCGTCAAACCTGGCTGAACTGTTTTTAAGCCGGGCAATTTTTCCCGGGATTGTTCATCCACAGATGTTTCAGCCATTTCAGCATTGATTTTAAATTACAATTGTAAGAATGCTTTTTGCTTCCACTTCCAGCGGTTCATCCAGATTTATTTCACCTTTCAGTTTCAGGTTATTTTTCTCTGAAGTTTCATATCCGCGTGCCTGTTTCCTGTAATTTCCCGGCAGGTTGATCTTCAGGGTTTTTGAATCCGCATTCCGGTTCAGCATCACAATGACAATTTCTCCCCCGGTATTTTTGTAAGCCGAGATTTTCAATCCTGATTCTTCAGGATGCGATGCCTGTATAACTTTTGCGCCCGGCCTGATGAACCGGGCATAGTTGCCCATTGCCCAAAGCAGTTTCGATTCATTGATTGTACCTCCCGATGTGCTTTTATCGATATATATCAGGCCGTCCTTGTAGTCGTACGGACTGATTGCAAGCCACCAGTGCCATGCCGATGCCCTTGCCGTTGTCAGATCACTGTGGATGACATTGGCCACAAAAAGTGCGGTTTCCATCCCGAGGTCACGGCGGTTGCCCCTGAACCCGTCATTGTCGCCGAGGATGCAGTATTCGGTCATCCAGAATTCAAGGGCCGGATCAACCTGCATGATCTCCTGGTTCAGGCGTGACCTGACATCGGTCATGATTTTGTCATTTGCAGTTGTGAAATAGCTGTGGGCAGCTATTTTACGGGCCATGTTGGGCACATTGCCAATGTAATTTGCCGAGGCAGGGGAGAAGAATTCCCTGATCTGGAATCCCCGCTCCGCATCAGTGCCTGCCTCATACAGGTGGTTCAGCTGTCCTGCTTCACTGATTTCAACCAGTGTGGGCAGGCCAGCCTCATGCAGATCATTTCCAAGGATCCTGCAGAGCCTGGCAATCTCGTCGTTTTTCCATGGTGATCCTTCCTGGCCCCCTTTCCATTCCCACTGGGGTTCATTCACAGGGGAGATGTAATCAAAAAGTACCCCATCATGCCGGCTGATGTTCTGAGTGACTTCCACCAGGTATTTGCTGAAGGCAGGCAGGTTCTCTCCGGTCAGGTTCATTGAGTTTCCACCGCTGGAATGGGCTTTCCCGTTTTTTGTAAGGGCAACGGGCGGACTGTTGACAAAGCCGATGAAAGTTTCCACGCCCCGTTCCTTTGCAGCCCTCAGGAACCATCGCTGGCCTTGTTGCTTTTCCCGGTTGTAGCTTTTGTCGTTCTGCATGAAGCTTTCGGCACGGCGCCACGGATCATCAATTCCCGACAGGTCTCCCTGTGCTGCGCTGCCTGCCCCGATATTGAACCGCCAGCAGCTAAGCCCGATGCCTTCGGGTGACCCGTCATCACGGGTACCCATGCTGAACAGCAAGTCAGCCAGCCGGTTCCTCTGGTCATCAGGCCAGAGCCCGGTAAACTGGCAGCTCCATGCATCCGATGCACCAAAATTGTGGATTGTCTGAAACGTGGTTTCAGGATCGATTGTCACCGCTGTTGCGGCACGGATTCCATGATTTGCATCGGTGTTGTCGCTGCAGCAATTGAACACCGTAATGAGAAGCAGGATGATGTACAGCATGTTGTTGTAAACTTAATAGTGAACAGAAGGAATTCTTTCGATGGTTTCCCCATAGGGCGCCACTTCGCCTGCAGCAACCCTGTACATCCGTGTATGGGTTGCAATGGCAGCTTCAGTCAGTTCGCGGTAGGGCCTGTTGCAGATGTCGAGGAACCCGATGTTGTAGTTCTCGCCATCGAAACGTCCCAGGACCGGCTGGTCGAGCCACTGGAAATAATGAATTCCAATGAGCTCGGGACGGGCAAGTCCCTGCTCCACATAATACCTGTAGGCTTTTCCCCTTTCCTCCTGACTGATGGCTCCCTGGATGCCGCTTGCCGGCAACCCCCTGTCGGTGGCGCCAAAGTGGAATTCACCTATCATGACCGGTTTGCCGCTGATGCGTGCAATTTCTTCTGTGGAAGGCGGGCCGGGATTGGCATAGCCGTTTATTGAAAATACATCGAAGCGGTCGCCTGCCTTGTACAACAGGTCGGAACTCATCCACGCATAGCGCATGCCCAGGTTCAGGTGGTCGGGATCAACCTTTTCCACTTCATCACATGGAATGTCAACATACCGCCTGACAAGGATTTCGGAGAAACTCCAGAAGTCGGTTTTAGCCTTTTCCGAAGGATATTCCCCGAACGTCAGGTTTGCCAGCGCCTCAAAATCGGGCAGTTCCTGGTTCCATGCCTCATTGAATTGCTGTATGTTACTGTACTGCGACGATAACCAGCGGACAAACGTTAGTTTTGATTCCGATGCCTCAGCAGTTGCAAACATTTCAAAGGCAATGTCATGTGCACCAAAGGCCCAGTGTGGTTCATTCCGTAAAAAATAACCGATGAGGTAAGGGTCGCCTTTGTAACTTTCAAGCTGTGCTGCAAATTTTTGGGCATTCTCAGCATATTCTGCTGCAAACACATCAGGGAAATCACGGAACAGTTTAACCTTTGCGGAAGGGAAATTTGCAAGTGGCAATACATACGGGATTCCGGCCTTGCGCGCAAAATCAATATCCGACCAGTTGGCAATTGTATTGAGCCTGAATTCACGGATCTGGCCCGATGTGATGGTTTCCCATTTTTCGCGCCATGAGTCACCGAACACCCTCATGAGGTTCGACCTGTAATAATCAAACATGACCATGTCGCCCCTGCCCGAAAATGCAGCTTTATAAAGTCCGTTATCCCTTTCAGGAAGCCATTCGGCCAAATCTTCCTGTCCTGTGACAACCCCTGAACTGTTGTCGCGGATACAGTCGACACCCACCGAAACAAAGGCATAGCCTTCAGGATCCACAAGCCACCAGCGGGTGCCGTCGTTGTGTGTGCGGAAGAAACCTGTAGCGTCGAATTTCTTGTTTTTCCAGCCGCCGTACTTACTCCAGTCAGAGGGGAATGATGCAGCGGCAGCATTGTCCAGCTGCATTCCGAGCAGGGCTTTAAGCTCCTCTTCCGAAGAGGTTTTATCCTGCCAGTCACGTGCTGTCCATTGCCCGAACCTGTCGACAACCGGCTGTCCGGGGGCAGGGTAGGGTTCAGGGACCTCTTTGGTGAGATAAACCGCGGCCAGTTCAAACTGCGGGGTGAAATGCGGCGCCTGCAGGGGGCCAAAGCGGATGGCTACTTTTGAAATATCTTCTGCCTTCATGCGGCTTCCCAGGACTGTTCCCTTCAGTTGCCTTGGGAACCTGCGCATGAAAATCTCCTGTCCGTTGAGATGTTCAAGCGGAAAAACAACCTTTGTTTTCAGGAGCGGCAGCACACCTATTTTGGCTGCAATGCGTGGTGTGCCGGCCGCAGTTCCGGTTTCTGAGCCGCTCTGCACAACGATTGTGCCTTCACCTGCCGCATTCCTGAAGAATTCGAGGTTGAGCACAGCACTGTAATCATTGGAATGCCAGAATTCACATACAAGGTATGATGCTTCTTTCCATGCTGTGGCATCAGTCCCTTCCCATAATACGATGCTTTGATTTTCCGGGGTGGGTTTTATCAGAAGAACATCCGAACCGAACCCCCGGCCCTTGCCAATCAGGCTGATGCCGCTGTTGGCTGACTGGATGTTTTGCAATGATATATCTTCCTGGCCTGAGCCGCCGGTTTTGCGGACAGCACACGAGATCAGTGAGGCCAGCACGATGAAGAGCAGAATTGTTCTCATATGACAGGTTTTATTGATTTTCACAGGTTGCATACACATTCCCCGATTAAACCAGAGGCTGCCGGTCCTGCAGCCATCTCTCCAAAACAGCAGATGGTTGCAGCAACGACAGCCTCCCGGGACTTTTATTCAGGTTAAAGTTTCAGCTTTGCAAGTTCCTGCGGGGAATCGCCGGCTTTCAAAGCTTTCATCCTGAAACTGTATGAATATTCCTTTTCTGTAAGCCTGTATTGCTCGTGGGTCCTGGCTCCCCAGCTGTTGTCACCTCCTACACCCATCTGGCCTAGGTCGACATTGACTGAGGTCAGGTTCCGCGGTTTCACGTCGGTTGTATGACGGTTTACCACCACATCCCCTTCCCGCTGGCGGCCGTCGGTACGCTCCATCGATTCAAAATCCTCCTGGAGGTTATGGTGGGCACTTACTTCAAGCAATGGCAACCCTTCAAAGAAAAGCCCGTTGCCTTCGCTGTCGGTGATTGTCATCCAGCGGGTATCGGTTTTATTGCCGTTTTCCTGCGGGCGGATATAGGCCCAGTACTGCTCAGCAACACTTCCCTTGTATAATCCGACAAATGCTCCGGTTTTCCTGTCATTGTAGCTTTCATGCGGCCCGCGTCCCAGCCATGACATCTGGTCAAAGCGGCGCGGCATCACCATGTTCATGCCCATGCGCACGATTTCGGGAAGCTCTTTTTGTGTCATTTTAAAGTGGTTGTTCACGATGACGTCGCCTGTCCCGTAAACAGTGTAGGTCGATTTATAGTCGGCAATCTGTTCTCCTGATTCATTCACAAGGTGATATCTGAAAACAACTTCTGCCACATTGCTGCCTTTGGGGTGAACCTCAACACCTGCAACTTTCCTGTTTTTCCCTGCTTCGCGCCATACACGGCTCCTTTTGTGCAGGTTGTTGCCAAAATCATTGTCGATGGGTGCCCTCCAGAAGTTGGGAACCAAACCGCTTTCCACAAGTTCAGTATTGTCCTTTCTGAAGCTTGTCATCACCCCTGCGGCTTTATCAAAGGCAACGGAGAAGTCTCCGCCTGAGATAGCTATGCTGGTTTCATTGTTTTCGATATTCAGCGAAGGGATACCTGCCAGGTTAATTTTTGGTATAGCGATGCTGCCAGGCAATAAAAACTGTTCGGAAGCGAGCACCGTGCCGGCTTCCAGCAGTCCGTCCCTGTTTTTGAGCGAAGCTTTCAGGTTCAGGAAATATTCAACGCCTGGTTCCTTTTTCAGGTTCAGGTCAAGGGTTACCACTTCCATATCGCCGGGCTTTGTAGCGATGTTGTCGATTTTTCCAGCCTTCACTGTCTGTCCGTCGCCCGTAATCTCCCATTCCAGGTTAAAATCGGAAAGATTGCGGAAAGCATATTTGTTTCTGATTCCAACAACACCTTTGCTCAGGTCGGCAGCTTCAAACCCGATGTACTGGTAAACTTTCTTAACTTCAAGCAGGTGGGGTTTGGCAACCCTGTCGGGATTAATCAGGCCGTTCAGACAGAAGTTGCCGTCGGAGGGCACATCTTCGGGTCCGAAGTCGCCTCCGTAGGCCCAGTATGATTCACCCTGGTCATTCACTGTAAGCAGTCCCTGGTCAACCCAGTCCCAGATAAACCCACCCTGGAGCGCTTCGTATTTTTCAATCACATCCCAGTAGTCCTGCAGGTTGCCCACGCTGTTGCCCATGGCATGGGCGTACTCGCACTGGATAAGCGGCTTTGACGGATTATTCTGTGCATAACGTTCCATGCCTTGTATCGGCATGTACATCGGGCAGGTGATGTCGGTATTTTCACCGCCATGTGCCTGTTCGTACTGCACCGGGCGCGTATTGTCGACTGATTTCAGAAATTTGTACGTTTCCATGAAATTCACCCCGTTTCCGGCTTCATTACCAAGAGACCATATGATAACGGATGGCTGGTTCTTGTCGCGTTCATACATATTCCGGGTGCGGAACATGTGGGCATCCATCCAGCGCTCATCCTTTGCAAGTGACTCTGCACCGTAGCCCATGCCATGCGATTCGATATTGGCTTCATCAATAACATAGAGGCCGTAACGGTTGCACAGTTCGTACCACAGCTCGGGCTGCGGGTAATGTGAGGTACGTACAGCATTCAGGTTATGGGCTTTCATCAGGTAGATGTCTTTGAGCATGGTTTCCTTGTCCATAACATGCCCTTTCACATCATGATGCTCGTGCAGGTTTGCACCTTTCAGGTACACATAACTGCCGTTCACCTGCAGTGTGCCATTTTTGATTTCAACGCTCCTGAACCCTACATCCTGCCTGATGACCTCCACGTTTCCGCTTTCATTTTTCAGGGTGATGATCAACTCATAGAGGTTGGGATATTCGGCCGACCATTTTTTCACTTCAGGGAACCGTGCTTCAAAATGTATATTTTGTGAATCAGTTTTGAGCTGTTCTGAAAATTCTCCCACAACATGCCCCTGGTCGTAGAGTACAGCCTCAATTACTGCTGAGCCTGCTTTTTTGCCGGTATCTGATACTTCAACATCGAGTGAGAACAGTCCGTCGGTATAGGTTTCATCGAGTCCTGAGATGACCCTGAAATCCTTAATCTGTTGCTGACTGCGTGCAAGGAGGTAAACGTCACGTGTGATTCCGCTTATTCTCCAGAAATCCTGGTCCTCGAGGTAAGAGCCGTCACACCACCTGAAGATTTCAACAGCCAGGGAATTGTTTCCTGATTTCAGGTAGGGGGTAATGTTAAACATTGCCGGCGTTTTGCTGTCTTCGCTGTAGCCAACATACTGTTCGTTGACCCATACGTTGAGCATTGAACTTGCTGCCCCGAAATGAAGAATGACTTCTTTACCCTTCCATCCCGGAGGAATTTTAAATGTGCGCTTGTATGAACCGACAGGATTGTGGCTGCTTTCAATTTTGGGAGGCGTTTTGCCATGCGGATAGGTGATGTTTGTATAGATGGGATAATCATAACCTTCAAGTTCCCAGTTTGCCGGAACCTTGATCTCATTCCACTGCCTGGTGTCAAAGTCATCTTTGAAAAACCAGTATGGCCGCTCTGAGGGATGCTGTGCAAGATGAAATTTCCACATCCCGTTCAGTGACTGGATCATTGGTGAAGCCCAGATATCACCTGCCCTTGCCTGCTCGGTGCTGGCATAGGGAATAAAATGGGCACGTGGCTTTTCCCTGTTGATCTCACTTATTTCAGGATTTTCCCAGGGAGGGTTTTCAGTTTCTTCCCAATGGGTATTTGAATATCGGGCGTACCTGCTGCAGGAAATCAGCAGCATCACAACGCATAATGAAAACAGGATGAAGGGAAACCGGTGGCTTTTCATGACAGTATGGTTTAATTTTTATTCAACAATCAGGTTATGAAAATAATAAAATGAAATGAAACTTGATATCAAAATAGTTTATTTACCCGTTCAGCTACCTGTTGCGGATCGGGATTAATCCCAAAAACATCATCAGGCTGCAGATAATACAGTGATTTTTCCGAGCAGAACCTTTTCTCGCCGCCGCCTGTAATGTTCAGCATTATCAGGGCATTTTTGTCAACCATCCCTTTGCTGACCGCCTGGATGAGTGATGCAGCGGCTACTGCCGAAGCCGGATGGATGTCGCTGCCTTCTGTCAGTTCGAAAAGCCTGGCAGCCATTGCTGCTTCTTCATTTGAAGCCACAAGTACGTCGCCGCCGGTATCGCTGAGCGCATCAAAAAGGCCTCCCGCAATGGAATAGGGTGGTTTCCTGTTTGACAGAACCTTTGCATCTATTTCTTCCACCTGCCTGCGGGCAAGCTCATCATCAAGCGGGAGCATAGCCCGTGAACCAGCTTTCCAGGCATCATAAATGGGGATAAACGGGGCATTCTGTGAAACCATCAGCTTCATTTTCCCTTTGCCGAACCTGCCGTCATTCAAAAAACGCATATTGGCTTCCCAGGCTGCAATGGCGCCGGTGCCGCTGCCAACTGCCTGAAAATAATAATCAGGAATACTCCCGATTGTTGTTACTGCCGACAGCACTGTTGTGCCCATGCCATCGCGGCGTGCAATATTTTTTGCACCTCCCTCGGGTATAAACCTGTCGAGGCCGGCTACAATATTTGAAAGGTGTATGGCGTCGAAGTAATCGCTGCCCGACTGGCTGCAGATAAGTTTCACACATGGATTCAGGGGTTTGTCGAACCATAGTGCACCGATGTTGTCTTCGGGTACACACAGCAGCAACGGGATGTTGTTTTCGGAGCAAACCTTCGCAAACGACCGGGAGGTATTGCCCGCAGAGGCTACTACAAGTATCTTCTCCATTTCCGGTTTCATCCTTCCGCATACTGAATAGGCTTCAGTTTCCTTGAAGCTGCAGGTTTTCATCCAGGCTTCTTTTTCGGGCCAGTATCCACTGAATGTTATCCACAGGTTGCCAAGCCCAAGCTCCCGGGCCAGACCTTTGCTTTTATAGGTAACGGGGGCAGAAGAGCCTTTTAATGTGCGGCTTACAGGAAGCCAGTCGGCAAACCGGTAAAGCCCTTCATTATTGTCGTTGATACTGAGTTGCCGTTTTTCATATTCAGCCCTGATGAGCGTTGGCTCATTTTCCCCTGGTGCATCCAGTGTCCATCCTGCATCATCAAAGATATTTCCGGTTTTTACCGATTGCAGCCGGTAGTTGGTTTTAGTGAAGTATATGCTCATGATTATTCCTGTAAACTGCAAAAATAGAAAAATGATTGCACGATTATTCCAATGCGCGCGATTCAAGGCATTAAATTTCATATTTTTCCATGTTGATCCTGCCGGTGATGATTTCAATCAGCAGCCGGCACGGGAAGCATACCTGTCAGAAATATTTTTCCCTGATGTAGCTTCTTCCAAAGAAGTCCATGTTAAATCCGAGCGTGAATTCATAGGTGCCATACTGGTAGGGGAAAATCTCATTATATGTTAAATCCATGGCAAAGCCTATGCGCAGATTGTTGTCCATTATCCATTGTGATACAAAACTTACCGCATCACCCGAGCGCAGCATCACACCAAGCCATAACTGTTCACGGAGCATGAAGTTTGCCCCCAGGTCGTACTGGACGGGCAGGCCAATGGGGGCAGTAACCATCAGTGTTGGTTTAAATACAAGGTAATTATATTGTATGAACCGGAAAACATACCCGGCAGTCAGGTAAATCGTCTGGATCTGGGCTTCAATGTTGTAATTGTTGATGTTGGCCTTATAATCGTTCTTGAGCATTTTGGGGATGGAGAGGCCAATGTAATAATTGTCCTGGTAAAGAAATCCACCTACCCCAAAGTTGGGGAGAAATTTCAGATCCACATCTTCAGCAAATGCAGGGTCATACTTTCCGTCGGGATACAACTGATACTGCGAGAGCGGGTTTTTATAATTCAGGAAACCATATTTTAATCCAAGGCGCAGTCGTGTCTGGGGGGTGACTGCAATTTCATATGCATAATCACCAAATATGCTCAGCTTGCTTTCAAGTCCGTAGTTGTCGTTGATTACATTGAGCCCAACGGCAACTTTTTGGTTCATAGGGGTGTAAAACGAAAAGACCTGGGTGAGCGGGGAACGGTTGATGCCTGCCCATTGTTTTCTGACAAGTGTCGAGAACCCCACCTTTTCCCACATACCGGCGTAGGCCGGATTTACAGGCTGCATATTAAACATATACTGGGTCATGATGGGCTCCATCTGTCCAGATACCTTTAATCCTGCCAGGCATATAAGTAAGGTTAAGGCAAGTGCTTGTTTCATCCAGTAATCATTGTTTCCGGAACAATTATTCCGACCGAAAACTACGAAATTCCGCCGACATAGACAATAGAAGGGATAAATAATTGAGAAACAGATGGTTTTTGAAAGGTGCCCGTTTGCTGTTCTTTTCATATCAGGAAGCCGGATAAAAATGTTTGTTCTGATAAAATACTTTTCGGTCTTTTATTGGAACAAATATAACCCTCTTGTTGTTAAGCACTTGTTGAACTTAATACATCACATCATGAAAAAACAGCTGCTTTATTTGGTTTCAGCCACCATGCTGATTTTCTCAGCATGCACCTCCCTCGACACCGGGGAAGTATTCTCCGATGAAGTCGCACTAAAAAAGGCGGGCGTTCCTTTAAATTTCAGGGCCCACCTTACAGGAAGCCAGGAAGTTCCTGAAGTCTCTACCACAGCCACCGGACAGGCTGTTTTCCAGCTGAGCAAGGATGGCACACAGCTCAGCTACAAACTGATTGTTGCCAACATTGAAAATGTGACACAGGCACATATTCACCTGGCCCCTGCAGGTGTAAACGGGGGTGTTGTTGCATGGTTATACCCTGACGGGCCACCATCGCAGCTGATTCCCGGGAAAAGCAATGGCGTGCTTGCGGAAGGAATCATTACCGGTGCCGACCTCGTAGGGGGCCTTGCCGGTCAGCCACTTTCTGCCCTTGTTGAAAAAATGCAGGAAGGGGGAACTTATGTAAATGTTCATACCTCAGCTTTTCCTCCCGGGGAAATCAGGGGCCAGATCAGCGGGAACAATTGAGAGTCCTGCACAAATCCTGATGATCCAGGATTTTTTAGTTATGTGTTTTAACAAAAACAGGCCTGTGGTGCAGGCCTGTTTTGTTGAATATGGCTTATGCTTAAAAAAGTTCAAAAAACTCCTTTAATATTTCACAAAGAGTATTACATTTGTGGCTGCTACGTGGAAGGATTTGAGATTGATTGCAACCACAGAAAAAAATGCTAAAGCAATCGTGCTTTTTTTCGCATTGTGCAATCCCATACGTCCCGCAGCCTTAAGAAATGTAAAACCTATTGAACAGGTTTTGTGATGCTTTTTGGGTTTACCCCAGGGGCAGTTATACGCATTCTGTTCATAAAAATTAGAGGATTATGAGCTATTTGTTTACAAGTGAGTCGGTTTCAGAAGGCCATCCCGACAAAATTTCAGATCAGATTTCTGACGCCCTGCTGGATGAATTTCTTGCATTCGACAGCAATTCGAAAGTTGCCATTGAAACGCTTGTAACCACCGGACAGGTTGTTGTTGCAGGCGAAGTGAAGTCAACGGCCTATGTCGATGTACAGGAGGTAACCAGGCGTGTTATCAATAAAATAGGGTACACCAAAGGGGCCTACCGTTTTGAGGGTGATTCATGTGGTGTGCTGGTAGCCATCCACGAACAGAGCCCCGACATTAACCGGGGCGTGGATAAGGCCGAGAAAAAAGACCAGGGTGCCGGCGATCAGGGGATGATGTTTGGTTATGCGTGCAAGGATACCGACAACTATATGCCGCTTCCCCTTGAGATTTCGCATCTCATCCTCAGGGAGCTGGCTGCAGTGCGGCGTGAGGGCAGGGAGATGATCTACCTGCGCCCCGACTCCAAGTCGCAGGTCACCATCGAATATTCCGATGATCATACCCCCCTGAAAGTTCATACGATAGTTGTCTCTACCCAGCATGATGAGTTTGATGAAGACGGTCCCATGCTTGAGAAAATCAGGGAAGATGTTGTGAATATCCTGATTCCGCGTGTAAAGGCTCAGCTACCCGGCAGGGTGCAGGCACTTTTTGGCGATGACATCCTGTACCATGTCAACCCGACAGGTAAGTTTGTCATTGGCGGGCCTCATGGAGATACCGGCCTTACCGGAAGGAAAATCATTGTAGATACCTACGGGGGCAGGGGTGCCCATGGCGGTGGCGCGTTTTCGGGGAAAGACCCTTCGAAGGTTGACCGCTCGGCTGCATATGCTGCCCGCTTCATTGCAAAAAACCTTGTAGCTGCCGGTGTGGCCGATGAAATCCTTGTGCAGCTTGCCTATGCCATCGGTGTTGCACAACCTGTGGGTGTATATGTAAATACCTACGGAAGGAAAAATGTAGGGCTGACCGATGGGGAAATTGCACTAAAAGTGCAGGAACTGTTCGACCTCAGGCCGGCTGTTATTGAAGAAAAGCTGAAGCTTCGCAACCCGATTTATCTTGAAACTGCCGCCTACGGCCATATGGGCCGCATACCGCAGACCGTTGTCAAAAAGTTTGAGTCGCCTTATGTGAACGGCCCAAAAGAGATTGAAGTCAATCTGTTTACATGGGAAGAGCTGAGTGAGGTGGACAGCATTAAATCTGCTTTTGGTATCTGATGCATTTATAGCATAACATGAACTGAATGGGAAGGGTGCCGGGGAAAATATCCTGCAGGCATCCTTTTTTTTTATTTTTCAGTTTGCTTTTTGTAACTTCTACAGGTATTTACCGAATATAATTCATGTGGGAATGTTCATTTAAAACCTGAGGTGTTATGAAAGAAAAACTTGTCACCATAGTTGTATTGCCTTATGCCAAGGCACAGATTCTGAAGATGCGCCTTGAAGAGCAGGATATCGGCTGTGAACTCGAAGATCTCAGCCTGATGGATAATGAGGCTTCAGCGGTAAAAGTCAGGATCCCCGACAAGGACATCTGGAATGCAATCCCCATCCTGGAAGAATTTCTTGGCAAAAAAGCTGAGCTGGCTAAAAAAGACATGGATAAGGACGATCACATCCTGGTGCCGGTTGATTTCTCACCGGTTTCATTCAAAACCTGCAAACTTGCATTTAATATTGCTTCCCACCTTGGCGTGAAGCTTGTGCTGATACACTGCTATATCAATCCGGTTATTCATTCAGTTCCCTATGCCGATGTTTATGTGTATGATTCAACGCTTTTATCGAGGATGGATGATGCCGAGAAAATAGCCAACGATAACTTCAGCAGTTTTATCCACCAGCTTTCATCGGAAATCGGAAGGGAAAAATGGAGCCGCGTAAACATTGAATACATCATCAAACCGGGTTATGCCGATGAGGATATCCTTGCCTATGCCCATGAAAACAAATCGAGGCTGATAGTCATGGGAACAGGCGGTGATGCCGGGCTGATTGTCGGAAGTGTGACAGCCGATGTCATTTATAACGCAAAGGTTCCTGTACTTGTCATCCCCGACAAGCTGCCCGAGAAAGAGCTGCATGAATTCAGGAGGGTGCTTTATGCCACCAATTTCGATGAAAAGGATTTTGTAGTTATCGACAAACTGATGGGAATACTGAAGCCCTTTGATGTGAAAATCTTCTGTGTCCATGTTGGAAAAGAAGAGTCGACTGAATGGGACAAGGCCCGGCTTGAGGGCATGAAGGAAGTGCTTGGGCAGAAATATGAGGGGAAGGATTTCAGCTGCCGGCTGCTGGTTGGCGGGGAATTGCTGGAGGAGCTCGACAGCTTCATCGACAGGGAAAACATCGACATCATCTCGCTTACCACCCACAAGCGGAACATGATTTCAAGGCTGTTCAATCCAAGTGTGGCCAGGAAAATGGTATTTCATGCCCGGACGCCGCTGCTTGTGTTTCATGCCTGATTATACCGGCATGTTTTAGCTGAAAAGGGCGGCAACATATGAGAATTTACCTGCTGCCGGCACCTGTTCGGGTGCTTTCATGTCATCAATGAATATTTCAGATATCTGTTTCACCGATTTCTCTACCGGAAGGTAGCTGAACCCCGGGAGGGATTTAATTTTGCTGCCGTCGTAATAACTTTTCGATCCGGCTGCTGCTGCAACTTCCCGGGTGACTCCCCCGGTTTTTTTCATGAACAGGCGCACAACCGACATCAGGCGCCAGGTGACACCAAGCAGGATGCCCCCGGCATAAAATGATGGCCGGGGCCGGTTCATTGCATCAGCTATCATGCTGAAGATATCAAGGTAACTCCTGTTTTCGGCATTCAGCAGGTAACGGTTGTTTTTGAAGCTGCCAAAGTTCCTGTCATCCATCAGCATCACCATTGCCTTCACCACATCCCTGACATCGACATATCCGGTTACGCCGCCGGTATAGAATTTCAGTCCGTCCCATACAAGTTTAAAAATCCCTGCACTTCCTGCATTCCAGTTTCCCGGTCCAAGCACGATGGAAGGGTTGACGATCACTGCATCCATTCCTTCCTCGATGCCCCGCCAAACTTCTGTTTCGGAGAAAAATTTACTTCTCGAATAGGCCGACACCTTACGGGAAGGTATCCAGTTGGTTTGTTCGTTGATGGGGTATCCGTCACGGCTTTTGCCCAGTGCACTGACTGAACTGACATGGCAGAACCTGCTGACCCTGTTTGCAATGGCAGCATCCACCAGGTTGGCGGTTCCCTCCACATTGTTATGTATCATATTGCGGTGGTCCCTGCTGTTGAATGATACAAAACCTGCACAATGATAAACTTCATCTACCCCTTCCAGGAGCATTTCCATTTCATCATAATCGAGTATGTCGCCAGTCACCCAGTTTATCCTGCCGAACAGTTCCTCCGCATGTTCACTGTACCATGAGAATATTTTCAGCACCTGTTGCAGATTGCTGTTCTCGCGGCGCAGTGCCCTGACACCTTTTCCATCCGATACAAGTTTAAAAAGCAGGTGTGACCCGATTAATCCCGTGCCCCCGGTAACAAAAACCATAAATTATATTTTATGTTATAAATATAACGAATAAAAAGCTGTTTTTCCAATCAGGGTTTGCTGAATGCGAAAGGATCTTCCCATTTGCTCAATATCGGGCCACAACTGCCAGTTCATTTATTTCTTCACGCTGGCACCAAATTTCTTTGCGGTGATTTTTCCGATATGCACCTTGATGACGCCCACATTATTTACTGCCGGTGCGTTAAATCTGAAATCCAGATTGCTGTATTGGGCCATCAGCAGGTGCAGGCACCTTTCCTTTTCATCATAATCGTCGATGAATTCAACTGTACCTTCCACAAGTGCCGACTGCGACTGCATCCTGTAACTGCAGCCTACCCGCTCATTTTGCCAGGCAAGTTCTTCACCCTTGTTCCAGCCGATGCAAACCTTTGGGTTTTTTTTAAGGGTTTCCCACATTCTCCCGCTTTGGGCCGAATGCAGAATCACAACATCACCCTCAAGCGCAAAGTTCATGGGCAGCACATAGGGTGTATCATTTTCCGACATTGCCACAAAACAGATATTGCATGATTTGATAAGTTCATCGATTTCCGTCCGGCTTTCTATAAAAACAGTCCGCATGTTCCTTTAATTAATTGCCCGGTTCCCGAGCTTGTCTGACAAAAATTTTTCAACCTGTTTCAGGTTCATGTATTTCGATTGTTCTTCTATCACCTGTTCGAAGTTGTTATCCTTTGATGCCTTGTCGATAGCCACTTCAATATCGGTGAGCATGAACTTGATGCGGCGGAGCTTATATTCATAAATGATTCGGGGTACAAGGTATTCCAGGATGTCTTCCTCTTTTTCTGTATAACCTCCCGATTTTGTCCACCGCTTGCTTTCAATAAATTTTTCCGACAGCAGATCAGTTGCCAGGCGGCTCACCTCCACATCGGGATGGTAAATAAAATGCCTGGGAGGGTCGAATCCCTCATTGCCGAGGTTGTTTTTCATTTCCTGAAAGATTTTCCTGAAAGCAGGATGTTCAGGAATAAGGTCGTCATGTTCAAGTTCCTCTATCATGTACTGGCCGGCCGAAATATGAAAAACCTGTCCCGGATGCTCTCCCTCCTCCTCAAACAGAACTTTTGTGCCATGTTTCAAAAGCAGCTTCAAATACTCTGTTTCTTCTGTCAGGAGTTCCACCGGCCTGATTGCGTCTGTGGTGACCGGGTCGGCAACTTCCTTTTTTGATGATTGGAAAGCCCGTGCAGGTTGTGATTCCTTTTTGCGGAAATCCTCATTTTGCCTGTGTTTCTGCTTGCGCACCTCAGCATACAGCAGATCTTCATCCACATCGAGAAGCCTGCTGCACTCCTTGATATACACCGAACGGGTTATGTTATCAGGTATCACTGAAACCGAACGGACAACATCGGAAATGAGCCTTGCCTTTGCAACAGGGTCTTTTTCTGCATTTTTTAAAAGAAGCCGTGTCTTGAATTGGATAAAGTCGGTTTCGTTTTCCTGGATATATGCCAGGAAGCCGCTGGCTCCCTTTTTGCGTGCAAATGAATCGGGGTCCTCCTTGTCGGGCAGCAAAAGTACCTTCACATTCATTCCCTCCTCCAGCACCAGGTCGATCCCCCTGAGCGATGCCTTGATGCCTGCCTCGTCGCCATCGTAAATGATTGTGATATTCGGGGTGAACCTTTTTACAAGCCTTACCTGTTCATGGGTAAGTGCAGTTCCGGAGGAAGCAACAACATTTTCGATGCCCGACTGGTGCATCGACAGCACATCGGTATATCCTTCCACCAGGTAACATTTATCGTTACGGGCTATGCCGTGCCTTGCCTGGAATATCCCATACAGCACGTTGCTTTTGTGGTAGATTTCCGATTCAGGCGAGTTCAGGTATTTGGCTGCCTTCGGATCTTCCTTTAATATGCGGCCGCCAAAGGCAATGACCCTTCCGGCCAGGTTATGTATCGGAAACATGACCCTTCCTGCAAACCTGTCGCGTACCCAGTCATCGCGCCTGATTGTAAGTCCGGCCTTCTCGAGGAATTCTGTTTTATACCCCTGTTTCTGTGCTGCCTCGGTGAAAGGTGCTTTTCCATCGGGGGCGAACCCGAGTTCAAATTTTTTCACAATATCATCACGGAAGCCACGCTCCCTGAAATAACTCAGGCCGATTGTCCGTCCCTCATTTTCTTCCCACAGGTAGCGTGTAAAGAATTTCCGGGCAAAGGCCGAAACGATCATCAGGCTTTCCCGTTCATCCTTCAGTTGCTTCTGCGCTTCATTTTCCTCTTCTTCCACCACCTCGATGTTGTATTTCCGGGCGAGCCACTTCAGTGCTTCGGGATATGTGAGGCTTTCATGCTCCATAATAAAATTGACTGCATTCCCGCCCTTGCCGCAACCGAAACATTTGAATATTCCCTTGGCTGGCGAAACGGTGAACGAGGGGGTTTTTTCATTGTGGAACGGACAATGTCCCAGCATGTTGACACCCCTGCGCCTGAGCGTTACAAACTCCGAAACAACCTCTGAGATTTCGGCTGCATCGAGTATCCTTTGTATTGTAGCATGATCGATCATCATTGCAAATGTAGATAATTTCAGCGGAGTTCTTACAGCAAAACCGGAGGTGTGAATAATCATCAGCCGCGTTTGCCGGAATCACGATGGGAATACCCCTGATTTTGAAGTTGACTTATTTTGTATTTTAACCTATCTTTAAACCGAAAACTCATGGAAATGAAAAAAAAGCTTGTGGTATTCTCAGGGGCAGGAATCAGTCAGGAAAGCGGGTTAAAAACATTCCGCGACATGGGCGGGCTGTGGGAGCAGTACGATGTTACGGAGGTGGCCAGTCCTGAGGCATGGGCCAGGAATCCGGAGCTTGTGCTGAAGTTCTATAATGAAAGGCGCAGGCTTCTTTGGGAGGCCAGGCCTAATCAAGGCCATACGGGTATTGCTGAGCTGGAGGAATGGTTCGATGTGGAGGTGGTAACCCAGAATGTTGATGATTTACATGAACAGGCCGGCAGTACAAAAGTGCTCCATCTGCACGGTGAACTGCGCAAGGCACGGAGCACGGCCGACCCGTCACTTGTTTACACACTGAAGCACTGGGAGCTGAAACCGGGTGACACCTGTGAGAAAGGGAGCCAGCTGCGGCCTCATATTGTATGGTTTGGTGAAATGGTCACTGAATTTCAAAAGGCTGTTTCCATTGTCAGCAAGGCCGATATCCTTGTGGTGGTTGGCACTTCCCTGATGGTTTATCCGGCAGCAGGACTTGTAAGTTATATCAGGCCGGGCATACCGGTATTTGTCATCGACCCGCATCTTCCGCGGGTGATGGACGGGAACGTGGATTATATCATAGAAAAAGCAGGCGCAGGCGTTCAGATGCTTAAACACAAACTTGAAATACTTCAGCTTATATGAAAAGAAAACTGATTCTTCCCCTCATGCTGTTGCTCATGGCTGCAACTGCATCGGCACAGCGTTTTGAAGGGGGAATACTGGCCGGGTTCAATGCAACCCAGGTGGAGGGCGATGCTTTTAAGGGGTATCATAAACCGGGCATCCTGGCAGGGGCATTTGTTCAGACCGATATCATTCCGACTGTTTTCACAGGGCTGGAAATCAAATATTCACAAAAGGGATCGAGGCGTAAAATCAGGCCCAAAGACCCTGAGCCCGAAGTTTATATCATGAGGCTTGGCTACATGGAGCTGCCTTTGTTCGTAGGTTTCCGTACCAACGACAGGGGAGCGGTGGTGGCCGGAATCTCACCGGGGTTCCTTATCCATTCCGGTGAATATAACGAATACGGCCTGTTTCCCCCCCAGGACCAGCACGCGTTTAAGGATTTCGACCTGCAGCCGTTCCTCGGGTTCCAGTTTGATGTGCTCGATCAGCTGAAGGTCGATCTGCGGTTTGCCCTTTCAGTTGTGCCCATACGGGAACAGCCTGGCGAGGCTGCCACAAACTACTACTGGCTCAACAACCAGTTTAACAATGTCATCTCACTTGCAGCCTACTATAACTTCAGCAGGTAGAACAACGTTATCAGTGGGTGGCATACCCGGCATAATTCCACTTTAAAATGTGAATGATGATGGACTTTACAACTGATGAACTGAGAATTTCCCTTGTGATCCTGTGGGTGGTACTGTCATATTACATGTATTACTATTCAGCGCATTCCTCCTCTGTGAGAAAACTTGCCGGTAAAATGACATCGGACACAGGACGCGAGATGAGGTTGTTTCTTTATCAAAAGCTGTCAGGGTTTGTATTTCTGGGAATAATTCCTGCCATCATCTATTCACTGACGGCGACGGGTATCGCTGAAAAATTCGGGCTTTCATGGAACCATTTTACCGCAAGCCTTGGTTATTCACTGGGGATGGCAGCCCTCATTGGCATGCTCCTTTATGCCCGGCACCGGAGAAATCCTTATCTGAATACACTGCAGATGAAAACTGAGCAGTGGAACAGACAACTGATGCTCCTCAACTTTACCGGCTGGAGCCTTTACCTGGTTGCCTATGAATTTCTGTTCAGGGGTATCCTGTTGTTCGAGTGTTACACCCATTTTGGATTTTTCCCTGCCATTGCCATCAATGTGGCCATTTACTCAGCCATCCATATGGTAAACGGGAAAGATCAGACGCTTGGGGCTGTTGTCTTCGGGGCAGTTGCCTGCTGGCTTACCCTGGTGACCGGAACCATACTGATCCCAATTTTTATGCATATTGCACTGAGCGGGTTTTCCGATTACCTGTCGGTAAAGATGAATCCCCGCATCACGTTTTCGGTTTATCAGAGGCTAAAACCCGGTGCCCGATGAAATGTCTTGTAACAGGGGCAACAGGGTTTATCGGCAGCAGTCTTGTAAGGGAACTGCTCAGCAGAAACAATCATGTAGCAGTACTCGTCAGGTCAGAAAACAAACTGCCTCCAGGTATTCGTGACAAGGTGGCTGTTTACAGGGGTGAACTGCATGATGACAGCGTGCTGGATGCTGCCATGAAAAACTGTGACTGTGTGTTTCACCTGGCAGGTTTTGCAGGAGTCTGGTCGAAGGATAAATCATACGCCCGCCGCATAAATGCCGGGGGAACAGAGAAAATCATGGATGCTGCCCTCAGGAACAATATACAGAAAGTTGTATACACATCAACTGCCGGCACGTTGCCTCCTTCAGAAGACGGGGGTCCGGTTGATGAGGATGCACCTGTTTCCGAAGCTTTCCTGACCGATTATGAATCATCAAAGCGGCAGGCCGAACTGGTTTGCAGGCAGTTTGCAGAGCGGGGACTGCATGTGGTTATTGTCAATCCCACGCGGGTTTACGGACCGGGAATGCTCAACAAAAGCAATTCGGTAACTATCCTCATCAGGAATTACCTCCGGGGAACATGGCGCTTCATTCCCGGCAGCGGCAGCCAGACCGGAAACTATGTGTTCATCGATGATGTGGTACGCGGGCATGTCCTGGCAATGGAAAAAGGCAACGCGGGGGAACGGTATATCCTTGGAGGCGATAATATTACTTTCAGGGGGTTTTTCCGGGTGCTGGGCGATGTAAGCGGTAAAAAGCGGAAGTTGTTTCATTTGCCGGTTGCTGCCATGAAAATGGTTGCGGAAATTGAACTGTTCCTGGCTGAAAAATTCAATAAGCCTCCGTTGATCACACCGCCCTGGGTGGAAAGGTATAACCAGCAGAGGCCGGTATCGAGTATGAAAGCTGTCACTCAGCTTGGATATTCCGTAACTCCGCTGCACGAGGGGATTGAAAAGACAATTGCCTGGCTGGAGTCACTTGAATAAAATCAGGCTCTGGTTGTCACATTTTAATACAAAACCTGTTAAGTTAAAATCAAATGCCTTGTAATCCTATCCCCCGGAGATCATGAATTCACCATCCAGATGGAAAAGGTGTCGAGATACTTCCAGAATGTTTGCACCACCACTTCGGGGATGTCGCGTTTCATCAGGGCCTGCCTGTAGCAGTCGAGCCAGATGATGCGTGCTTCGGGTGTAATTTTGAAAGGGAGGTGCCGTTTGAACATCATTGGTTTGCCCCTGTTTTTCGTAAAATACATCGGGCCTCCGCAGATCTGTATAAAAAAATCGGATGTATGTTTTTTTGCCCGTTCCAGACCGGCGTAATCGGCGGGGAACAGATGTTTAACATCGCTCCGGGAAAGCAAATCATAATGGTCGCTCACCAGCTGCCTGATGCCCTCTTCTCCCAGTATGCGAAACATTTCAGCGGAGGGCAGGGCCACATCGGGCCGGGTTCCACCGGTATATGCGGTTATTTGAAAATCCATCTCAGTTCTCATTCATTTCAATCAGAAACAATCGTTAAACAAAGAGGTTGAAGTAGCCCGGAAGTTAATTCCCCGGCAAGGTGTTATCCTTCGGCAAAGGCAAGGGTTGTAATACTTACTTTGGTGCCCCTGCATTTCATGAGTTCCGTGGCACAGGCTTCAAGGGTCGAGCCGGTTGTCACAACATCGTCAACCAGCAGGATATGCCTGTTTTCAAATTCTTCAGGAAAGTTTACACTGAAAATTCCTTCAACGTTCTGCCACCTTTCATACCTGCCTTTACGGGTCTGGGTCGATGTATGCAACTTCCGGATGAGATTGTTTACAGCTACCGGTTTGTTCATGGCTTCTGCAATTCCCCTGGCAATCCATTCGCTCTGGTTGTAGCCGCGCATCGCCTGTCTGCGCCGGTGAAGCGGCACCGGTACAACAATGTCGGCCTGCATAAAATGTTCCGATGCCGACAAAATCTCCCCCAGCCATTTACCAGCCTCGAATCCCAGCTTTTTCATGCCCCGGTATTTTGTAAAATAGATGATCTTCTGGTACCTGCTTCCTTTCCGGTACTCAAACAATGAAGTTGCATATTCAATGGGTACCCTGCCCCAGAAAATGCGTGCTATTTTATTTTCAGGGTCATTGTGAAACCTCCCCTCGGGCATATCTGCACGGCATTCCTGGCACAGGTAATTTTCCTGCGAGTGAAGTCTTTTTCCGCAGGTGATGCATAGCGGAGGGTACAGCAGTCCCATAATTTTCACTACGTATGACTGTGCCTGGTTCATGCAGCGAAAGTTATGAATTATTTCTGATGCAGCTGCACAGCCTTATCAAATTGAAGCTGAACATTTGTGGGGAAATGGGTTGCCGGGTTTGGGGAAAAACCTCTACATACCCAACAGCAACAGGGCTCACTTTGCCTTTGGCACACTCTTTTCATCATTATCAGGCAGATATGGTTACATCACTAAAATTCATAAAAAATGGACAATCCAATCCACAACATGGAGCAGATAAGAAATTATCTTGGCTCCGATGCCGACCAGCTGCTGAAGTTTGAATCAACAGCTGTGCTTAAAAAAGATCTTACCTTGCCTGGCCCCGACGTGATTGAAAGGGTTTACGGCATGTCGGACCGCAATGTACAGGTGCTTAAGAGTCTCTCCTCTATTTACCAGGCAGGCAGGCTTGGCGGGACAGGATACCTGTCGGTACTTCCGGTTGATCAGGGTATTGAACATACAGCGGGCGCATCGTTTGCTCCGAATCCTGTTTTTTTCGATCCTGAAAACATCATCAGGCTTGCCATCGAAGGAGGCTGCAATGCTGTTGCCACAACTTTTGGCGGGCTTGCCCTTCATGCACGGAAGTATGCCCATAAAATACCTTTCATCGTTAAAATCAACCACAACGAGCTGATGACTTACCCCAACAAGTACGATCAGATCATGTTCGGCAGTGTTGATGAGGCCTGGAACCTGGGGGCTGCTGCTGTTGGGGCGACCATCTACTTCGGTTCGGAAGAGTCGAACCGGCAGATTGTTGAAGTGGCCGGCGCTTTTGAACGGGCACACGAACTGGGGATGGCCACCATCCTCTGGTGCTATACCCGTAACAATGCCTTTAAAACTGAAGAAAAGGATTACCACACTGCAGCCGACCTCACCGGACAGGCAAATCACCTGGGTGTGACAATCAAGGCCGATCTGATAAAGCAAAAGCTGCCCGACGGCAATGGTGGATTCAGGGGACTGAAGTTTGGAAAAACCCATCCGGGTATGTATGATAAACTTACATCGGATAACCCTGTCGACCTTTGCCGCTACCAGGTTGCCAACTGCTACATGGGCAAAATCGGGCTTATCAACTCCGGGGGGGCCTCAGCCGGGGAAGATGATTTTGCAGAAGCCCTTAGAACTGCTGTAATCAACAAGCGTGCAGGCGGCTCAGGTCTGATATCGGGCCGGAAGGCATTCCAGCGCCCCATGTCGGAAGGCATCAGGCTGCTTAACCTTATCCAGGACGTTTATCTTACAAAGGAGATATCCATTGCCTGATGAAACTGCAATAAAAAAGGAGCTCCAATGAACAGGGGCTCCTTTTTCTTCATTGCTTCTGTTATTGCGATCAGTTTGTGTTATTGATGATGATGATTCTGCGTGAATCTTTATCAGATCTTGCTTGTTCAGCCGACCGGCATTTTCTCTGCATTTTTTCAATCGCTCCATCTTCAACCTCAAAATTTGGGGTAGGGAACCCTGATCCGGCAATTGCCGATTCAATGGTCTCAATATCTGTCTTTGTCACATCATAAACAACATTAAGTTCGTTGTCATCGGTATTCCATTCGGCATGTATTACGCCATCAACTGTCTTGGCCGCTTCTTCCACAAGTTCGCGGCAAGGTTCCGCGGCCTGAACGGCAATACTTTCCGAATTCACGTTATTCAGCATCGAGGCACCAATAAACATCAGCATAAACAGGATAGCCATCAAACCTAAAGTTCTTATATTCATGATTCATATCTTTTATGTGTTTTTCATACTTCAGTTTTATGTCCGGGGGTGCTTATATATAATGAATAATCATGCCAAAATGTGCAGTAATATTGGTAATGCCATTGATAGTCCGTCTGTTAGCCCTGCTGTACAAGGGATGTAAGTTTAATAAATTAATTAATCCTGTAGTGGAATCCCCAATTTTCAGGGACATTTTCCACAATTCCGACAGGTATCCCAAACAGCTGCAGCTGTAAAATGTTTTTGCCGGTCGCGATGCCCCTGAAGGGAAGAGGAAGCTTTCTGGTAACTTATGATTGTTATTTTATGGGCGGGATATCTGGCGAAATCCATATATAAAGTTATTGATAATCAGCAGGATTTCTCACCCGTCAGATTGTGCCGGAAATGGCTTCAGAAAATGATTATAAATGAGGGATTTTTTTGTGGATTTTATGTAATTTTCAATGGTTTTATCCTGGTGTTTTTACGGCCTGGGTTTTCCAGGCTTTTACAGTTTGAATCTTTTCATTTCATCTTAAAAAACCGGTTTATGATAATTGTCCTGAAACAGCAGAATGGGTTGAACCTCATCGGGCAGGGAGGGAAAATCATCCTGTTTATGCTTCCGTGGCTGATTGCAGCCATATTTATGCATTTATACCTGCCCGGGATATCGTCACTCCCCCCGGTGATGGCGTTTATCCGTCCGCTGGGTTATCTGCTGCTGGTTTGCGGGATTATGCTGTGGGGTACTGCCGTTGTTCAGCTTCTGGCGGGTTTTTCGAAAGGCAAGCTTGTAACCGGTGGAGCTTACGGAATTGTCCGCAATCCCATCTATTCAAGTGTCACTTTTTTTGTTTTGCCCGCTGTTGCCATACTTACTTTAACATGGGTATATTTTATCCCTTCCGTTTTTCTGTATACAGGCGTCATGCTTTTTATCGGAAAGGAAGAAAAGCAGCTTGAACAGATTTATGGAAGTGAGTATAATGATTACAGGGCCAGGGTTGGCCGTATGATACCATTCAGTAAATCAAGATGAAAAAGAAGATGATCATTGTCGGTGCCGGTATTGCCGGTTTATCAACAGGGTGCTATGCACAGATGAACGGATATGATACCATGATATCCGAATCGCACGATATTCCGGGAGGCCTGTGCACAGCCTGGAAACGGAAAGGCTATACCTTCGACATCAGCATGCACATGCTCGTTGGTTCTTTAAATGGCCCGTTTAAAAAGATGTGGGATGAACTGGAGGTAACAAAAAACCAGGAATTTTATTACCATAAAAGCTTACTGATGGTGGAGGGGCAGGGCAACAAGCTTGATTTGTGTATCGATAAAAAAAGGCTTCAGGAGCAGATGCTCAGGATTTCCCCTGCCGATGCCAGGCTGATAAAAGAGTTCACCGGTATATTTTTGGGCAGGAGCCTGATGAACACTGCCCCCCTTGATGCCCCGGAATCCCAGGGGGCAGGGCAGAAATTCAGGATGGCCATATCGATTCTGCCATTTTTGAACGTTTTGATGAAATATGGCAAATTGACCCTGCAGGAATTTGTTGGGAGGGTAAAAGACCCGTTCATTGCAAAAGCCATGCAATCGGTGGTCGACTCTCCGGGATGGCCCATGCCGCGGTACCCGATGGCAGCCCTTTCGGGGTTTGCTGCTGCAGCCTGCGGGGAGGCCGGTTATCCGCTCGGGGGTTCAAAACGTGTGGCACAAAAACTGGCAGCATTTTACGAACGGCTCGGCGGCAGGATTCATTACGGAAATCGTGTGGCCGATGTCCTGACTGATAATGACAAGGCCATAGGTGTGGTTACAAAAGACGGAAAGGTACACATGGCCGATATTGTTGTGTGGGCAGCCGACGGGCATCACCTCATATTCGATATCCTTAGAGGCAGGTATATGGATGATGTGATCAGTGAAATGTACAGCAAGTGGCTTGTTGTTAAACCGATGGTTCAGGTATGCATCGGGGTGGATATGGATCTTTCTGACCAGCCGCAGAAGATTATTTATGAACTTGAAAAACCGGTTGTAGTTGCCGGCGAAGAGTTTAAATGGATAAATATCATGCTGCACGCATTTGATAAAGGTTCGGCCCCTGCCGGAAAGACTTCGCTTGAAGTGTGGTATGCCACCGATTATCTGTACTGGGAGAATCTGTTTAAGGATCGAACGGCTTACCAGGCTGAGAAGAAGCGCATTGCGCAGGATACAATTACGGCACTTGACAGGAAGTGGCCGGGTTTCAGGTCAAAGGTCGAGGTGGTTGATGTCCCTACACCGGTGACTTATGTGAGGTATACCGGCAACTGGCAGGGTTCGGTGGATGGATGGTACATTACGCCTGAGAACATGATGAAACAGCAGATGAAAAGGACACTGCCAGGGCTTGAAAACCTGTATATGGCGGGTCACTGGACTGCCCCCTTTACCGGCACTGTAATGGCTGCACTGTCGGGGCGCCAGATTGTACAGGTACTCTGCAGGAAAGAGAAGAGGGATTTTGTTACTGTTCCTGGCGTTGTCAGGGTTGAAGCGGCAGGAGCATAGACTGTAATTTGTGCATGGTTCAAAACTGCATTGTGTAACTTATGTTTAAAAATTGACAACATTTTTCTATGAATGATATATGGCCGGTGATAAATATAACGTTATATCTCAGACCTTGAATCCGGAAAGGAAAACCGGAAGTTTTGTTATTCATCAACAGGAGGGATATGTTTGTTAATCTGCTGGCTATTTTGATTTTTGGTTCACTTGTGCTGCTTGGCATCATGCTGATGGCAAATCCACTTCATGTAAATAAAAAGGCAAATGTCTGGTTTGGCATTGCACTTTTTTTCTGGGCATCTTTCTGGTTTGAAGAAGTTTTACTTATGGCAGGCGGTAGTAATTACTGGAATCATATTTCCCGCTGGCCTGGTTTTAACCAGGCTTTTGCCCCCCTGGCTTTTTTAATCAGCATAAGGTATTTCACCAACCCCGATTATAAACCGGGGACTTATAGCCTGCCTTACCTTGTTGTTCCGCTTATATTTCTGGGTTTGAATGTAATAAATAATGTTTCCAACGCCAATACCGGAATTGTTCTGACAGTTTATTTGGTGATTTATAGTCTTCTGTATGCTTTTCTGTCATTGCGACTGATTAAAAGACATAAAAAGCATGTAGGTCAATTTTCCTCCAATACCATTGAGATTGATCTTTCATGGCTTGAGTCAATTGTATGGGGAACTTTGGTGCTTACTGCAAGTATAGGCATATTTAATCTGTTGTTTCTTGATGCTCCGCTTAATATTTTCATGAACAGCGTAGTCTATGTCATTGTACTTTTTACGGCTTATCACTCATTAAAACAAAAGGAGATTTTTCCGGTCGATTTGCAGGAGCGGGCCGAAGTCCTTTCCGTTGTTAGCGTAACGGAATCAGATATCATCCAGAATAAGGTGATACCCGATGAAAAGCTTGTGGAAATCAAATCAAGGCTTCATGATCTGATTGTCAACGAAGAGCTTTATCTCGACAGTGACCTGAATCTGGGAAAACTTGCACACAAATTAGGGATCACATCACACCAGTTGTCATACGTTGTAAACAATGGGTTTAACCAGAATTTCTACAGTTTCATCAATAAGTTCAGGGTTGAAAAGGCTAAAAAACTGCTTGCTGACAAGGAACTGGATAAATATTCAATCATCGGGATAGCTTTTGAATCAGGATTTAATTCAAAAACGTCGTTCAACACAACATTCAAAAAATTCACAGGTCAGACCCCTTCAGAATACAAAAAAGATAGTTCGGGTTTATAAACATGAACACCTTCGGGTTGTAACTTCCTTTTATACAGTCATATGGTTGGCATGTTCGGATTTATGTTTCTGAACAGACTACTCCTTGCCGCCCCCTAACTTTGTCATGAAAACTATTAAACAATTCATGATGAAAACAAAAACAGAAAAACAATTTGCCGTAGTTACCGGTGCCAGCCAGGGACTGGGCAGGGCATTTGCTGCAGAACTTGCAGGAAGGAACTACAATGTTGTACTTGTAAGCCTGCCGGGACAAAACCTCAGGCAACTGGCCGAATCACTTGCCAGGGAGTATCAGGTTGAGACCGGTTTCTATGAAACTGATTTCTCAGATGATAAGAATATTTATGATCTGGCTGAATGGCTGAACGGGAACTTTAATATCAGTGTTCTGATTAACAATGCAGGCATGGGAGGTACAATGCCTTTTGAAGATGCTGATGCTGATTATCTGAACACAATCATCCAGGTGAATGTAAAAGCCACTGCCCTGCTGACCCACCAGTTACTTGGCAATCTTAAGAGGCAGCCTGAATCATATGTACTGAATGTTTCAAGCATTGCCGCATTTTCTCCCGTAGGGTATAAAACAGTGTATCCTGCCTCAAAAGCTTTTGTGCATTCGTTTTCACGCAGCCTGTATGCTGAACTGAAGGATACCAATGTGTTTGTAAGTGTTGTGAACCCGGGGGCAATGGCAACAAATGACGAAATTGCAAGGAGAATTAAAAAGCAGGGTTTCATTGGCAGGTTCACGTTGCTGAATCCGGAGAAGGTTGCCCGCTACTGCATTGGGCGGTTATTCAAACATGATACTGTGATTATGGTAAATCCGGCAACATGGCTGTTGTCGGTACTGTTGCCTGTATGGATAAAGCTGCCACTGATGACAAGTATTGTAAAAAGGGAAATCAGCCATGAAAACTGTGTTTGTAACCGGAGCTAATGGATTGCTTGGCA